>Ga0182210_1000313_pt1 | contig 11552 bp, 16 predicted proteins | sample G5R1MG_19_FD_129670 | JGI IMG/M metagenome (GOLD analysis project Ga0182210, IMG submission 129670) | Switchgrass phyllosphere microbial communities from Michigan, USA - G5R1_MAIN_03OCT2016_LD1 MG | ecosystem: Host-associated > Plants > Phyllosphere > Phylloplane/Leaf | place: USA: Michigan... | reverse complement strand
GACGCCGCCCTGCACTTCTACCCCAGACGCCCCCCTTGCATCTCCCCGCATAACCCGCCCCGCAGCACCTCGCGCACAAGCACAAACGTCCACCGCAGCCAGATGCCAAACACCATGGTGCGAACCAGCGTCTCGAGCAGCAGAATTGCGTGCGGCAGTACGACGCACGTGACTTCGTAGGTGATGACGAGCGTGCCGAGCGTCATGGTCATGGCGACTGTGTAGCTGGCTATGGCGAGGAGCAGGGATTGCAAGAGGTGGACCGGGGAGAGCATGATGCAGTTTGTGTGTGGGTGTGAGGGCGTGGAGTAGAGGCGAGAGCGATGAGAAAGACGATGAAGATGGAGATGGAGATGAAGGTGAAGACAAGAATAGCAGGATGGCGTGGGAGAGTGGCGGGGTAATTTCGTGTGCTGATGCAACAAGTTCGTTGTTGGGTCTGGTGAACCATAGTACGGGGGTTGGACCCATATTGCTGTGTAAAACTATCCGTTTGGCCTATTCGTTACTCATGCTGCCATGCAAACGTCCCGCCGCCTTGGCAAAATGAACCCCTTTTGATCCATCACTTCCCCGTCGTCAGCGAAAAGAACCCCTATACACCAGCTTGGCGTCCCCGCCCTCTTCCCGAACAACCGCATACCGGCCCTTGGCATCGCCCTTCACACTTTGTGGGAGAAAGAAAGCATTCAGGCCGCGCATGCCGTTGAGCGCATTCTGTTCAATCACACCGTCTGGTATGATGAGTTGCGTGATGGCGTTGCGCTGCTGTCGCGTGAGGCGCTGTTCCTGGTAGAGAAAGTTGAACATGACGCTGCTCGAGCTGAACGCGAGTGGATTGAGCTGGTAGGGAAGCATTGCCGTCTCTTCGTAAAGCTGTCGGCAGACGTCGTTGAGCGTCGTATAGCTCCTAGCAATCAGGCGTGGAGGATGCGCCTTGAAGGGATTGGAGCGGCCGTTGTAGACACAACAGTTGTATTTGAATATGGGCACACTAGCCACTGGCTCGTCATTCTCAAACGTATTCCGGTACGTTTCGTAGCCAATCTTGATTGTGCATCCACCCAAGACGTATCCGAAGATCTTATTTCGCACTCCGGCTGGGAGCTGCAAGAGGGAAGAGTTGGTTTGGTTGCTATGCCATGTCGTAGCCTCTTTGGACCTCCTCGACAGCCGATCCCCCATGATGGTCCTTCGTGGTGGCGCTGTCGGCACGGCCTTGTAGGCTCTCGAGACACAAAGCTGGCTTGAAGTGAGCACATCTGTGTCCCGTCTGCAGGGTTCGTGCTCATTGGATGATGTCTGCTCATCACGAGCTTGCGCCTTTTGAGCCTCTGCAGGCGGGGTGGGCAACTGAGAGTTCCGTAGCTGGTCGGGCTTATCCTCTGCGCTGACGAGCCTCGAGTTATCTGCTCGAAGGCGATTTGCGTTGACTTGGCTGGGCCTCCCATATTGGTGGCGACCACTGTGGAGGACCCTGTCGAAAAGCGACGCCTTTGGTGAAAGCACTGGCTTTTCGCTGATATGCATTTCTTCGTCCGGTATCGATGTTGGGCCACCAAACCTTAACCCTTTCTTCAGCAAAGACGACCTCTTTTCAGGCTGCGCTTTAGGCAGGATGCAACCTGCTTCTTCCACCTTCGCGCGCTTGCAATGATCCTCGTCGTCGGCCCAGGTGGGATCGTACGACGTGGACCGTGTGCCTTTGCCACACCTGGAGTATGTCCGCTTCGCCATGTTGCGCGGGGGGTCAAATGCCTTTTGGGCTATAACGAAAATGCCTTGCTGCGCGGTGGAAGGGGGCGAGGTGGAAAGTCACAGGGAAGCGTACTGAGTAGGATATGCTTTCCTACTCAATACTTGACGTACAAGTTGAGTCAGGTGAAGGTAGGTGCGTTAGCTCCGTCACTGGTACGCGACGCCAAGACCAGCAAGCGCTCAGAGGGCTTTGCACATGGGTAGTAGCAGGGGCTGACAATGGACGAAACAATATGAATGCCCTTTGAAGAAGTGAAGGCGATTCCCCGCAAGTGTCGCGCTCTCACGTGCCCAAATAGGCAGCCAGCAAGCTAGGTCACGATTGGCTAGTTGGCGCGTGACGACCGGTTCCGTACTTACATCGGCGGCTAGTGGGCCTCTGAAATCGCCAGGAGCATTACTACACACTCCCGAGAGTGGAAGAGCAGTCCCACGCTCTCGATTTCGTAGTACCAGACTCTACCGAATTCCACCGCCGACGTAGAATTCACATCGTACGCGATGGAATCCATACCATAACCCGCCATAACTCAGGCTGTAAGTCAACATCCGGTATTGCCTACCGGGTAGTAACGTGGTAGTCCACTATAGTTTATCAGGCACGATCTGCTCATCGTCAATGGCAAGTTACATACGAATCAAGTCAAGTACATTTGATGCTGAGCTGCGAACTCAGAGCTCGGCTTGAATACGAATACCTGGGTGGTGAGGCCGTCGGGGGACTATGGGGTCTCAAAGGCGCGAAAGCATCACAGGCACCGTAACGTGAAAATTTGTCCGCGGCCGTCTATTCACCAACAGGAACGGCATGCTTTTTTGCCGGCGTGAGTCGTAAGACTGTATGACATCCATACCAGACTAAAATCGCTTTGAGCGTTAGCAAGTAAGATGGTGACGTGGAGGTGTATTTGTATCAATATCAGTCACAGTAAGCTTCAGCAGCTGCTCGACCATCCTTCGGCTTGACGATTTATCGTTGTTTTGAGAGCGAGACAGTGTATTGCTTGTCCGTCTGTGTCATGTACCTGACTATGTATCTGCCGATTGAGCTTCGGCGAGCTGCATCACTCCATAAATTTTGTCACATGATTGTCAGTCACGTTACGCTCGAGCTGCGTTGCTTGTTCACGTGATAGTGTGGAAACTACGGTGTCCAGTCACGTGATAATGCGGGGTAACTTATCAACCGTCTTGTCGAAAGTGGGTGGCGAAACAACACCGCTATTCCACCTGAAATTTTCACATGAGCCAGACTGGCTGACGTTCCCTTGACTATAAGTAGTCGACACGCTGCGATTCACTCTCTCTCGAAATCGACGTTACGGCCCAAAAGCGTGGGTGCCTGACGCTTGCGACGAATTACATAACACCACAACCCCACCAACATCGTTGTCTTTTGAGTTCGCGAGCTTCGTCACATCATACCGCAGGCGGGTATACAGCGCAACATTTGCTGTTACCTCTACTATCAGCAGAGACACAAAATCTCAGGTCAAGAAACAGGACCGCGCGAATTCGGGGTGCGCCAACGTCACTACGCGCAACACGAATATACCCAGTTGTCGTCCGAGTGCTCCACCTGATGGTACGTCTCCTCTTAGACATACAATCCTTGCTCTAACGTTTTTGCCAGGCTTTCGATCTCAATGACGTAAAACCCCTTGATCCGAACGTAGATTTTTCGAACATAAAAGTGAATGGCGTTAGCTGGGTAGAAGGGAGTGGCAAAGAAGTGCAGTGGAAAAACAGTTATGTTACGGTTATTGAGAAGGATAGCGATGGAAAAGAGCATTTCACATCTCTCTCTAACTGGCTTGATGGCTCTTTAATCCTCAACACCGGCACATCTTTGTACATTGCAGGAGGGCAATATAAAGAGGAATAGAATTATGCGGCGTCCTTAGTATATAGCTTCTTCTGAATCGCAATTCCCCTCTGCACGCTCATTTCTAATGTGACAGTTACTTCGCTTCTTGCAAATTTCATCGAAACACCTCCTATTCGGCTCTTTCCTTGTGCTAGTCGTACTGTCCATTGAGTGCTTGCATTACTTATCTCGGGGCCGAAAACCGCAACCACGTTCTCTTCCAAAGCACCCTTGTGCGTGAATTCAGGCATACTCTGTTCTATTCCATTCTCGTGGACAACTTGGAAAGCATTCGCTACCCAATGCACCTCGATTTTGAAAAGTGCCATGGCAAGCTCGCTCAGATATTCTTCGCCGATCTCCAACTTGATGAAACAGGGGGATTCTGGTGTTATTGTTTTTCTGGGAAAGTGCATTGTCACAGCTTTCCAGTCTTGGCCCATCTCCACATTTTTGACTCTCTTCGCCATGGTTTCACCGAATGTGCTAATCGTTCCTTGTAGCTCAGCGTGTGTGAACTCGAACCATGATTCAGATGGTAGCTCAGCGTGTGTAAGCTCGCAACATGATTCAGATGGTAGCTCAGCGTGTGTAAGCTCGCAACATGATTCAGATGGTAGCTCAGCGTGTGTAAGCTCGCAACATGATTCAGATGTACCTGCTGAATCCGGAGTGAAGTATTGAGAAGCCCATGCAGTTTCAGGTTTCTCCAAGTCCATCAAGGACGATCGGATGCTAGGGTGTATGTCACCACGCCTTTCGCTAGTTCTCATAGCCAAGTCCGCGAGAACAGCTTTCTTCGTAGAATCAACCTGAAATCTCGTAAAGGCAATTATACACAACTCTTTATAAGCGTCATCAACCGTGTTCAGGAAACGATAGTATTTCCGGTCAATTTTATTTCCCGCGCTTTTCCCTCGATTGGCAATAACTTTTATGCGGCGTTTGGACTGTGACTTTGTCAAGGATGGTGAACAAATCAGGTCCAGCTCAACTTTCTTAAGGTGCTTCCAGGCTGAATCAACATCTTTAAATCCATCCCGTGCATACTTCTGTCGAGTGGACATAGTATGATTGAGTGTTGCAATAAGTGTTAGATTGAGCGTAGAGTGGAGCGTAGAGTTAAGTGTAGAGTTAAGTGTAGAGTTAAGCGTAAAGTTGAGCTTTGGATTGAGCGTAGAGTTAAGTGTTGGATTGAGCGTAGAGTTGAGGGTTAGATTAAGCGTAGAGGAGAGCGTTAACTTAAGCGTTGGATCAAGCGCAGAGCGGAGCGTAGAGTGGAGCGTGGAGTAGAGCGTTAACTTAAGCGTTGGATCAAGCGCAGAGCGGAGCGTAGAGTGGAGCGTAGAGGAGAGCGTTAACTTAGGCGTTAGATCAAGCGTAGAGTGGAGCGTGGAGTAGAGCGTAGGATTGAGCGTAGAGTGGAGCGTGGAGTAGAGCGTAGGATTGACCGTAGAGTAGAGCGTAGGATTGAGCGTTGGATCAAGCGCAGAGCGGAGCGTAGAGTAGAACGTAGGATTGAGCGTTGGATCAAGTGCAGAGCGGAGCGTAGGATTGAGCGTAGAGTGGAGCGTAGAGTGGAGCGTAAAGCTAAGCGCTTACCTTGTAACTGGGTTGTGTTTGACCAGTCGCATCACTTGTGCAGAACGTTTGCCTTGTAGGATTGACGCTATTGATAAGACACGGACAGGGGCTGTTTTATTCCCCTGCTTTTGCGTAAACACGTTATGAGCGTCAGTGCATGAATGCACTGAACAGGCCAAATGTTCAGTCAAGGAGCACCTATACTTCTTAGCTTTTGGATATAAATGTATCGCATCGGACTGCGGCGGAATATAGAATCTTCCCAAGTTTCCAACAAGTCCAAAATCAACAGTCCCGATACCTACTTCATTTCAACACAACCATCTGAACAATACCCTTTCCACATCTTAAGGTACGACGTCTGATTCATTGGTTTTTACACTCTGGTAACACTATTACAGATGTGCCAATACCAGCGCGTCGAATGCAGTGTCTGCACTTCCCTGATTAGGAATGAAAGAATTCATCGTTGTGGAACGCCCCACGGTCCAAACGATCTCGCAGCAACCTGGCCAAACCCACCAGGCCCGAGCCGCGTTCTGAGATGCCAAGAATGCAGTTATCCATCACCCCCGTCGTCCTAGTGCTCAGTAACTGGTTGGAATATGTAGCACGCGGTTTAGTGCGGGGTCCGTGCTAGGACTGGAATATATAAGTTATGTGTGTAGCCCAATAAATTGACAAGTCTCTTTTTTTGAACAAAATGGATGTCGTCAAGGAAAGAAAAGCCCTCCGAATCCTCGTCATTGTCTACCGCCAGAGCCCACTCTTTGCCAGTTCTGACATCAACGCGATACGCCAACAGGCCGTAGCCCGACTCGATGCAAGCGAAGCCGACACCAGGACGTTGGTTCTAGAAACATGGCCCCGCAGGACCATTCTGGTTTTCGACATGTGGAACGAAAAGTACGACTTTGCGCAAGCACATCACCCCGAGGACCTCCCAGTGCTCGCGATTCATATGCATACGAAGGAAAAGATCAAGATCGGGATGGTGTCGGAGCCAAAACGAAGTGAAATCAACGGCGAGGTTGCGCACCGTCACCGGCTACATGGATACGGGGCACTGCCCATCGTAGAGGATCACAGGAATGGCAATGTCCCTACCTATATGAACCCGCGAGACATGAAATACGCTGCTGGGTAAGGATGGATCCACCGGAGACCGAAGCTTATCTGATCTCATGATTAGGCCTGTAGAATAAAGTAAAGAAGATCGAAGCAGGTGCGCTTTGCAAAGGTGGAGGCGCGGTCTGGGTGCTTACTGGCGTGGCAACTCAGCACAGTGTATTCAAGCCGACATCACAACCTTGAACAGCGTGCGAGATGATCGCTCAGTAACTTGATGTACATTAACAAGTCGCCCGCCAGCTAGACTCGTTCAATCAAATGTAGAACATACTCTATCGGACGCCAAAGCATCAAAAGCAATAACGACTGCTCGGCGTGGCGAGCTGGTATCGAGCCACCAATGCTTGAGGATTGTTCAGTGATAATCTCCCCTACTACTACTAATCACAGGAAGTATTATCCAAGTACGCTAAAACGACCTGCGACGTCCTGTATTGCCTGCTCTGAGCTTTCCAACTCCATTCGCGCCGTTCGAAGAATCTCCTTCATTCGGGAGTATAATGTCCTGTCTTCGTACTCCCACGGCCCATTCATCGGGAAGACTGCCTGTCGCAGCCTGTTAACACAGGGAATTAACGGCTGGTAGTATGGCGTAAAGTTCTTTTGGATTCGGCTAAGGAAATGTTTTTCCCAGCTCACAAATCCTGCTTTCAAGTACGCCAAGTCGGTCATGCTCGCATAATTCCACTTCTCAAACTCTGTCGCCCCGACATCTTTAGCTGGCCCATAATAATGAACGCATATCCAGAAGAGGACCCAGAAAAACGACTCGAGATCGTGCATGAATGAATGTTTTTCACCGAGAAGTGCCCCGATTGCCATGAATGCTCGGGTATCAGTCCTCCCACGCGCGCCCGAAGATGTTTTCCGCTTTTCTTCAATCGCAAAGTCAAGGTCGATCAAGAACGCGGGCCAGGAGGGGTTTTCGTCGTCTTCGTTTATTATGAGATTGTTCAGTGAGATATCGCGTTGAAGCATGCCACCTTGTATGTGTAACGACTCATATCCTTCGATACAGCGTTCCAGTCCAGCAAGTAGGCTAATCTGGGAGCTTGCTTGATAGATAGCCAATCCGTAGTCACGGACAATAACACGCCGGTGGATCCGATTTGCAACTGTAGGCTTTGTTGGAGAGCTTAAGCGAGTGCGCTTACTAGGCGGTAATAGCGTAGGTAAGAAGCTTGAGGATCGCTTCTGCCCGGCGACACTGCTTTCTCCATCACTCTGCGAGGCAACGCGTCCAGCCATACTCGGTAGCGGCTGTCGCGATGGTGTAGGCATTTTAAGAGGGATGAATGATGTTTAAAGAATATACTATACGCCAGGCAACAAGTCGACAGCGCCCAAACCGGGCCACATAGGGGCATAGATACTATTGAATCCCGCATTCTACCGAGTTGGGAGAAGATTGCGAACCTTTTGGCCATGTTGGCGTGGTGGGGATTGATGCTGCAACGAAGCTAGCGCCTTCTGCCAACGCCTACAAGAGTGGGGATACACAGCGGACAACCTGAATGGGACAGGGACGACGAAAATGAAAATGCGCTACAACCCAGGCACAGCAACAGCCAAAGCACCGATGCGGCAAATGCTTAAAAACCTTCCATTCATCCAACAAGCTCCATACAAAAACGTACTGTCGGTGTACGCGCTACTGTTATCCTCTGCGTTACATGGGCTTGGCGTATACCGCGCCTCGGCGGGGTAGGGTAAAGCCAAGCGACAGAGTGCGCCGGACAGGCGTGAAAACCTCCCGAGGACCCCAGTAGCGTTTTAATATAGCCCCGCAGGGACGTCAAAGAAGTCTATGGGCAGGTTATCTACCTGCTTCGATTCGCTTACTGTGGTGGAAATGCATAGTATTGACGCTCACGTGAAGCCTCAAGCCCTGTCGCCGAGTCACGTGACCAGAAGGTCATGTGACTGGGAATCTATAGCTATGCAGCCTACCGGCAGACAAAGGCCAGCACATGGACAATCAATACGATCCATCTCAATTCACTCGAAACCAACGATAGCTATTCGAGCGGCTGCTGAAGCTAACTCTGCCTGAGGATATCATGGTAAATACACCTCTACATTACTATCGCCTACGCTTGGCGACAGTACGTTCGTTTACTACATAGCGACAGTGTGCTTAATACCACCACTGCCCTAAATAGATATCCACGGCTCATCATATTACATAATCTCCTGTCGTAGCAATGCATGCATGCGCCAAGCAACGCGCCATGACAGCCGGCCCCCGAAATCCTGTAAGCGCCGCAATCCTGTAGACCCCCAATATCGCCATCGCTCCCAGCCACTCAATACACTCCGATACTCCTTGCTCTCGTCTGAGCAGGTACACCAGATCTTCCTGCTTGTTTGAAAAGCGCACGCTAGGTCGCCGGTGAACTTGTTTGGGATAAGCAGTCGATATTTTTACATGCAAACAATCCTGGACGCCACAACTGCGAAGGATCCGAACTGTCCGGAACCAACGCACCGATGGAATTTCTGTAACATAATGGTGTAGGCGGCGCAGCAGTAACACGTTGTCGTTACGGCCAACTTGCACAGGGTGGCGTTTCACTCGATATGCATATCAAAGATTCCATTCCTGGTTCTTGCAATGGACGTTGCACCTGGCTCTCTCTCTCCCTCTCTTGTTCTGTGTCGAGTTATAATCCTACTCCAAACTCTGATATTTCATGCAAGAACGTCACAATGCACGCCACTGCTATCCTCCTCCCATTTGCTCTCGCCATGGCAGCCAACGCTGACCCTCGTCCCGGCCCTTCTCTGCCCCAGGGCGTCTCGCTCGCTCGCCAATTTCAGCGCTCTTCTTCGGCCCACGAACGACGCAAAACCCAAGATATCCCGCCCGCAATGCTGTGTGGCGCAAAGTACAATGACTGTGGCGACGGCTGGTGTTGCAGGCACGTTACTTGTCACTCCAAGCACCATAGATCCTAATCGCCCCCACAGCGCCAATCAGAACTGTGCTGGTAAAATCGAGGGAATCCCTGTGTGCAAAGACCCAACCGTAACCAGCGGTTTGCTCGGCGGTACTGCTCTCGCCCTGCCATATGATAATTTGAGCAAAAAGGTTTCCAGCCTGTCTAAGGTTTTGGAGACGATGACGGGTGATGCAACAATTACGGCGCTCAGCAAAGAGACCGGAGCCGCTGCTGCTTCTGGGCCGAGCAACTTTGGCTCCATGGCGGCACTTGTCGTGGGTCTGTGGGGAATAGCTGCAATTGGCGGTGCAGGCATAATCTTTGTCTAAGTCTTCGGACCAGGATAACGAATTTGGGACTTTTGTTGTATTCTCCCCTCAAAGTAGTCAATTTCCACGGTCAAATGGAGTTCGATGACCGATTGTGATCATCCTGAATGTCGGCCTTATTCAATTACCTGTGAGAGATTGTAGGTATGCTATTTATCGTAGTCACTCACTAATAGGATACAAACTCGCCTTCACCTTCACCCCAGTAGCGTGATCGCGATAACAAGGCCGTCAGCAAATACGACCAGAACCACAACCTCTTTTCTGGACGTCTAGCAGCACACGTCCCATGGTCATGCCGTCTTTCGGCAAAGCAGGTATGTGAGCAGCCATTCTCTTCTACCGTCTTTCCACTCAAAGTCACCTAAGCTTCCTATAAACGACATTTGGGGTCGTTTTCTGGGGTTAAGATGGTTCAATTTGGGCAAACGTCATCATGTCCACTGCAACAGCTAACTCGTTGACAGCGCCAGGGAATTTTCCGTCACTGTCCTTCGCTCCCACTACGCAGAGTGACCAGACGTGGTGAGTCTTCCTGGGATTTGAAAAAGTCAAAATAGGATACTGACGCATTAAACTCTTGAATCCAGGGAACCTGGCCCGAATTTTGTCCCAATGCTTGACCAGCAGCCTGACCGTCGCTTCACCCACAATCCCAGCGAGTCTCGTCATAGGGCGGCGTACAAGGGGGGATCTGGACCGCGGAGCCTACCAGCCGTATCTTCGCACGAAACAACAGCAGAAGAAGCGACTGCACGCGATATAAGCTATTGGCCACCTCCGCTTCCTCGTGCCTCAGGCCTTCCACGAGAACTCATCGATACCGTTCAGTCCACCTCACCACGCCGTTTTGTCGAGAATATCACTGCAACGCCTGTGGACTTGCTGGATATTAGTAGCGATAACATAATGGCCAAAAACATGGCCTCACTTCGCCACCACACGCCAGACTGCCAAGCAACACCTCTCAAGGTGGTGTCGCCGGCCAAAAGTGGGCTATCAGATTGGGTAAAGACACTGGAGAAGACACTGAAGAACGATGCAGAGACAGCAGATATCCATACCAGGGCTGGGTATGGCTCAATTCCTCCGCATCTAAGAAGGCATCTGGGCAAAGGCAGCGGCGTCGTTGACAAGAAGCACAGTGGCTTGAATCCCACCGCAGCCAGCTTCAACTGCGCCATCCAAAACTTTGGAAATTTCGGTAAAAAAGAAGCACGGCTCAAGGACCAGACTTCTACGTGGCAAGTAGCTGCCGACGACGACGTCACGAAACGGGTACGTGCCAAAGTATTCGCCCCTCCACGCATACTGAGACATCCATACAGGCCCGTGAGCCCCGGCGCCAGCACGCTGCTTGGCGGCACGCTCAACGCTCTAGCAAGTACCGCCCTACGTACGAGCATAGAGTGAAAGTCATGATGATCCGCGCCATGGAGCACGAGCTCGATCTCCGCAATGTTGCTACGGAAAAGGAGCTCGTGGCAATGACAGAGCAGGATATAAACCTCTATCATAGCAAGGTCCAATCAGCTCATAAGAACTGGTGGGAGGCGGAGCAACTTGCACGGCTCAACGACTAGTGCTCTTTTGTTATCCGCCACAATACCATGTACGTCCTGTTGGGGGGAACTGCGTTGCTCTGTGTGACTTGGGATTTGCCAAGATCATGAAAGTGGATAAATCTCAAAGGAGGGTTTGCTACTCAAGCAGCATGGATCTCGAGATGGCCAGAATCCATTAGGCGTTCCTCCTATTTGGATACTCATGTTTGACTGTTACAAAGCAGCGGTAGAGTTCATGCACTTACTAGCTTCCTGGAGCGTATACTCTGGCCAATGATAGTCATTTGGAGCCTACAGTCTCTTTGATGCGGCAGTGATGTCTAACCCTCCACGAACAAACCCGCGGCATCTCGCTGTGAGCAAACCGTCAACAATG
>Ga0182210_1000312_pt1 | contig 11557 bp, 12 predicted proteins | sample G5R1MG_19_FD_129670 | JGI IMG/M metagenome (GOLD analysis project Ga0182210, IMG submission 129670) | Switchgrass phyllosphere microbial communities from Michigan, USA - G5R1_MAIN_03OCT2016_LD1 MG | ecosystem: Host-associated > Plants > Phyllosphere > Phylloplane/Leaf | place: USA: Michigan... | reverse complement strand
GCCTGATGACGGGGTACTAGTGGTTGTGCCGGGTACCGGGCCTGTGACAAAGACTGACGATAGCGGAGGTGTCGGATTGGGACCAGAACCAGGAGTCCTAGTTACTATAACAACTGGTGGTCCGACAGATGGAGTACTTGTCGTTGTACCTGGTACTGGTCCTGTAACAAATATCGACGATAGAGCCGCTACAGTCACTACAACAACTGGTGGGCCTGATGATGGGGTACTAGTTGCAGTGCCTGGTACTGGGCCTATAACAAAGGTTGTTGATGGAGCGGAACTAGGGGCGACAGTTACTATAACAAAAGGCAGGCCTGATGACGGGGTACTAGTGGTTGTGCCGGGTACCGGGCCTGTGACAAAGACTGACGATAGCGGAGGTGTCGGATTGGGACTAGAACCAGGAGTCCTAGTTACTATAACAACTGGTGGTCCGACAGATGGAGTACTTGTCGTTGTACCTGGTACCGGTCCTGTAACAAAGATTGACGATAGAGGGGCGACAGTTACGACAACAACAGGCGGGCCTGATGACGGGGTACTAGTGGTTGTGCCGGGTACTGGGCCTGTGACAAATACTGAAGATAGCTGAGGCGTCGAATCAGGACTAGTTCCAGGCGGTCCTACGGATGGTGTAGTAGTCGTTGTACCTGGTACCGGGCCCGTAACAATCCTAGTGACGGTTTGTGCTGAGTATCCGGGTGTTCCAGTATGTCTTTCATCCGTTAGCATCTACTCTCAATTTTCGGTATTATTTCTTACTTATGTGACTCTGGGTATACTGTCTTGGTATGTGTGCATGTTGTAGTTACCACTCCCGAGGTCTCAACTTGTGTTGGCACTTCGGTAACACTGATAGTGAGACCTTTATCAACAGTGATCGTTGTTTTCTCTGTGCAGTAGGTGCTAATATAGACAGGATAAACGGTGACTTCTTTAATGATAGACAAAACAACCTTCGGGGAATTGGGACCGCAAGTATCGCGATGGAGCCCGCGAGCCGTTGAGTGGCCTAGGTATCCCAATAATGATAGTAATCCTAGAATTTTGTTCTTCGCCATTTTGTTGACGTGGGTCTGATTAAGATTGATGGTACCAAGTGAGAGGGTGTGAACTGGTATTAATACGTATGGTTTTCACCTATGTGCTAATATTAGACGCGAAGGACTCTGGCGTGCCTACCAATCCGTTGAATCCGCTGCCTGCAGGTAGTGCTTCTGGATTTACCAAGAGCGGAATGTAGCCTGTCCCACACGTGTCAGGGGGTACCTCAGTATTGTTCAGGTGGACTGTAAGAGCAGAATGCCAGACTATTATAGCCTAATCATAATCTCTAAATTCTCAATTCATTGCTATGCTTTCTATTCTATTCGAGAGGATCTAATAATCGAGTGCGCTGCCCCAGCTTGAGTATTCTGTAGTGGACAGCTCGCAGCACATGGAGGTTTTCGTAAAAGCCACCGGTTCGTAGCAGCTTCATCGAATATTATGACAGGGGACGACGACCTAGCTAGACTTGCCGCCTAAAATCGGCCTATGGTCTACTTTAGTCGGCCCGAAGTTTGTCCCTCCAGATCACGATATTGCTGCAAACAGATAGGTATCGCTCAAATTGGGAGTCACTTCGCACGTACGAGGCCGTAGTTGCAAACCCTACTGCAGCAACATGACCAAAGGGTTAGCAGTGATCTATTGATTAATAGATTCCTGGCCTAGATTGAACAGTATGCTTATTCTTCGCCGTTTGCGTGAGCCTCATAGGGTCTTACCGAGTTATTTGGTCAGTCTCACATAGTGCACCATTAGCATATATTACGAATATTCCCTAGATCAGTGTCAAGATGAGTACTTCACTAGCCTCAAGCCGATTCTGATGGTTCGTGAGGTCAGCACCTGGCAGAAGTAGGACAGGACTGGAAATGTTGTACAGTGCACACATCATACGGAGCAAGGGCAACAAAGGAAAAAGATGAGAGGGCCTGCACAGGTTACTAGTGTGGTGGAAATACGTGGTGTTGTGGCTCAGTACAGCTCGAAGCACAATCGCTGGAGGGCACGTGACCCTTTGTCACGTGTCGAAGGTCATGTGACTGGAAGTATATAGTTGTGCGGCTTACCGAAGCTCTATCGGTAGACGGACCACCATGCGAAAATAGACAATACAATCCATCTCAACTCACTCGAAAATAACGATAACCCGACGAACCGGAGGCTCATCGGGCAGCTGCTGAAGCTAACCGTGCCTGAGGGAAAATACCTCTACACTAGATCTCGTACGAGCACTGTCTATATACAGAACTCAATGCTGTGCGCGGATGGTTGTGGAACATCACGTGATATATACGACACATGACACTACACGTGATTTGTAGGCGCTTGCTGCGGACAGTGCTTCTGAAGTAGCCCCTGATGTGCCCGTAGGTAGTTGCATACGGAAATTACATGTATAGGCAACGTTGATCAGGCGTTCCTTGACTAGACTTATGATTGTACACGAAGTACCTGGGCGCCGACAATGTCGACTCTATTTTGGTCATGGAGGAGAGGGGATCCGTGTTCGATTCGGCTAGACTGTTAGCGTGTTTGGCTGGTTTGTTCCAGTATCCTATTTGGGAATAGACTGTCAGATGCGAGTAGCATGGCTCGCACCTTTCACGTTAGTACATGCAGTCTCAGTTACCTTCCATTTTTAATTCACAGTTATCCATATACCTCGAAAGCCTGCTGACTTCACGGAAATACCTACCAAAACACCGAGAACCATGGCGCCAGCACCGAGAGGAACCGGATATCAGCACGGAGCCCCATGGGAGCAGAGTTGGATCAAGGTAGATGATCTACATGAGGTTTATTACGAGCAATACGGAAGGAATGACGGAAAGCCTGGTATGGTCTTACCAAGCTTCACCTACAAATTGATTATGAAAAGGAATAACTCATACCCACCGAGTCATATTTCTCCACGGAGGTCCAGGGGGAAAATGCTCCAAGGATAACACCGAATTCTTCGATCCAGCTGAATACCGTGTCGTCCTCCTCGACCAGCGTGGCTGCGGCAAATCTCGCCCTCATGCCAGCATTACTAACAATACAACCTGGCACCTTATCTCCGACATTGAAGCTCTTCGTACGCATCTAGGAATCCCCAAATGGCATGTTGTCTTCGGTGGCTCCTGGGGCTCCACCCTCTCGCTGGCGTACGCGCAAGCCCATCCATCCTCCGTTCGCTCTCTCATTCTCCGCGGTATCTTCACTGTGCGAGCACTCGAGCTCAATTGGACGAACATGCCTGGTGGCGTTAGCATGTTATTCCCAGATAAGTACGAAAACCTTATTGCCGCGCTACCAGAAGACGAACGCAGCGATCATATGAACAACTATCACAAGCGGCTCACCAGCGACGACCCAAGCATCAGCCACCCCGCAGCCATCGCATGGAACAGATACGAATCGTCCATCAGCACGCTACGGCCCGAACCTGAGAGCACGAATAAATATAAGGATGCGGCGTGGCAGCTTGCCCATGCGAGACTTGAGCTCCATTACTTCACAAACAAGGCGTGGCTGGAAGATGGGCAATTGCTGCAAAAGGAGAATATCGACAAGATTCGCCATATCCCTGGTAAGTCCCGGTTCAAGTTCACCCCCCCAAGTACAACTGTCCCTTGCAAAGCTTGCAAAGGAAGAGACCTCGCAGGCAGGCAAGAGTTCAGGTCAAAATCCAGCTAGAACAAGTGCGCGCCTGCTAACGTACATGTGTCATTGATTAGCTACGATTGTACAAGGTAGGTACGACGTGGTCTGTCCACCGATCACGGCGTGGAATCTACATCAATCGTGGCCCGAGTCGCGGCTGTATTTCATAGATGATGCGGGCCATGCGGCTACGGAGCCGGGCACCAAAGCGAAACTGATCGAGGCGTGTGATGAGTATGCCAGACTGGCTGCGTAGTGGAGTTTACGGTGCGTTGGCTGAGAATGATTTGACTGCGAGTGTGGATGGTGGTTTATTAGTCCTGCTTATCATATTACTAAGAATATATCATTCCATAATTCAGTATAATTTGTCGGTGTCCTCATCGCAAGGCATAGTCTAGCCGCAAAGAAGTAATGCAATCTGCGCACCAGTCCCTCCAACCCTCTCCTAAGTCTAGGGCTTCCAGCATCTGGTGAGCAAGTGCCTTGGTATGGATAAATGCTAGAGAATAATTCTTTATTAAAAGAGTGTGTACCATACTATCCCGTCCTTCGTAAATACAAAGTCGTTGCGTTCGTTTCATGGGTATTTAGAGCCGTGACAGTCCAGCGTCAAGTATGACAAAGGGAAAAGCTTCGTAAAGAGTGTAAGATTCGTGGCGCAAGACACCGAAAGGCAGGAAAAGGAAAACTACAAGACGAAGGGGGATGGGGATGAGAAAGAGGAGACGCCGTACTTAACCTAGGGGTATCAACCGTGACGGGCAACCTTGACAGAGTGTATACAGCAACACCGCCTAACTCAAACGGAACACATGGAACAAAAGGTCAGTACGATGGGCACGACGTGGTACTACCGTACCATTACCATGCCACCCCCCGCCTTCCAACTCGTCAGTCGCGCCAACCTACCCCCCCAACTCCCCTTGCCCAACACAGCCGACGACCCCGTCTTCGGGCGCCCCAACCACCGACTCAGCGCGTGCTCTTTCTTGCCCGCCCCCACCTCCTCAATGGCGCACTCGACCTCTTCCATCAATCGGCCCATCACCCTTGGTTCGCAATTAAGCGGAGACAGCATAATCGGCACATCCATGACCTCCTCCTGGCACTGTTTCCAGCTATCATTACCCGTAATAGCCGTCAGCGGGGCGAGTGCAGCGTCCCAGTCGCCCTCGCGCAGCTTTACGTCTTCAAAGTTGAACTCGACAAGCGAGCGGCGATGCTTGGAAATGAAGTCTGCGATCTGGGCGCTGTCCATGAGCGCCTTCTCTAACGTCATGTAGCGCAGACGCGGGAATTGAAGCGGGCGTGGGCGGATTGTTTGGCCGCGCAGAGAGGGATGTAAATACGATTCGGGTGGATTGGGTGCAGGAAGCATGCAGGATTCTTTGTCGAGGGAGAGGGGCGAAGGACCGCGTGTGCCTTTCCAGCGGAAGAAGAGGTGGGTTAGGCTGCGAGACAGGGTACGTAGATAGGCATGAAGTATACGCAGATGTTCAAGGGACTGGGCACGTGTGCGGGTGGAAGGCGAAGCGAGGGGGATTGAGTCCATGCATATGGATAGTTTGCGAATTTGGCCCCAGCGCCTTGCCGAGGAGGGATTGCTACCGAAGCCGTGGATGGGATGGAGATAGAGCAGCCCACCTGGATGGATAGGGTGGAGGGAGAGGGAGGAGAGGCCGTAGAGCGGAGCGCGCTCAACTGCTATACGGAGGGAGATGAGTGCGTAGTCTACTGCGCTTTTCCTGTGTCGTGGTGCATCACCGGAACCTGGGCATGACACTTTGAGATGTGCGAGATTAACGAGTCCAGAGAAGGCGGCGACGAAGGCAGGAATGTTGGTGGCGGCATGGAATAGCGGAGGATATTGCTTGATGAGTAAGTCCTGCATTTCCCAGCTGCCGTATTTGGGCGCCTTATCTTTTGCTGGGCCGACCTGCGGACTCTGAACTTGCGGCTCGTAAATGAATTGCCTCTCTGCGCCTGTCTCTGGATCGATAATGGGCGGCAGGAAACTTTCTGGACCATGGGGCATATGGAAGGTAAAAGTCTTGACATAGTGTCCTATGCGCGACAGCGCGTCGGTGCGCGCAGGCTTGGTGAAAGAAGAAGTTTTGAATGTTAGCGTAAGCGACTCGAATAACCGCGGCGCTGCCTTGGAAGAGAAGTCATGGCAGACCAGACGGAGGTTGGAAAGGTCCTCGGGTTCCAGGCATTCCAGCAAGTTGTCGCGACATGTATCGTTTAGCCAGAAGCGCAAGAAGACTGAGCTGGTCGACAGGACCAGGTTGCATATTGAGCCATTAGAACGAATTGCTTCAACGCGTTAGTACGGAGATGCGCATCGCGCCGTGGTCTACTTACATCGTCCGTCCCCAGTAGTCGCAGGCGTCAATGGAATCTCTCCAAATAAGAGCCTGGAGCTCCCGCGAGACGCCGTTGTCGCCGCGCTGGCATAGCTGCTGTGGCTCTCACCCGAGTTCGTCCGCTTTAGCAGCGGCGGCGATGGTCGTTGGGAATACATGGAACCGCAGCCGTAATCGTCGTCGCATTCAGGTTTCTGCTGTCAAAACAGGTACTATGGTCAAGCGTGCGTCGCGTCGTAGTCTCACGTAGATCAAACAGGGTCCGATGAAATGCGAAAGTGTGCTTCGATTGTAAAGCAAGTGACAGTCGTAAACCTCAGGAAGGCCGGTCCCCCAGCCTTGACCCAGTATATCGTCCCCCGCTCCCTCTGGAGGCGGGGCCCATGCTGGTCCCGCGTGCTGCATGTGTGAGTCACAGTTGGTTATCGTATGTAAATCCCGTCTTGCCAAAAGCCGCCTGTTCTACTTGCGGCCAGAGTAGTGAGAAGCAAAACACGACCATATCGCGGTGGGAGAGCGCGTACTTATGGTGTTTGACGCGACGATTCGACCGCCAGGCTGCAGCCCCACTGTGCCTCGAAACGTTTCACCCGGGGAGCCAATGGGAGGCAGTGGTGAACGGAATCGTGTATGCCGGCGTTGCAGTAGCTGTGCAGGGTCGCCTGGGAAATGGTGGCGGGGCGAGAAGGATAGGCGGTCAGCCGTCGAGTCGCGTGCAAGGCCTAGACTTCGTCACACGTCGTGCCGAACTGCGAGTCGCGATTCGAGGAAACACAACAACGACGCGCTGGTGCCGGGCGATCGCGTTGTTATGAAGTAGGGGCCTGGGTAGGTATCAATGAAGAGGCACCTAGGCACACACGAGTTAATTGACTGGGTAGTATTATGGTATGTAGGAACCTGAAGATGAAGAGGGAAACTATACCAGTGCGCCACAACGCGTCAAGTTCTCATGACACCGACTATTCTACCTAGAGACGCCTCATGACCGCGTAAAGACCTGACGCGCATGGTTGTGTTGTACCAAGTGCGTGGCCGTTGTGTATCGTGTTACAGCTTTGCGTTGCCCAAGCCCGTCACTGCATCCCAAACAGTTCCTACGCAAGCTCCGAATGAGGTAGCGCCAGTACACAGAAATCCGATGCCCGAGAAGCAACATATTTCGTTTCACAAGGAAATAGCGATGGGTTGCCAATTCAATCCCCCAAAGTCTTGCTTACACTTCAATTAGCCACCCGTGCTTCATCTCTGCCGAGTCCCCCCACCAAATCAATCTCACCCACCTATTTCACCTCCTCTTCTCATCCCAAAACTGAGGAGCCCCCTCCTCTGCTGGAGGTGGCTGATAACTGCCTCTATATCCATTAATTGGCGGCAGGTCCTGTCCAATCGCATCCTCATAACTTGGCGGCGCATCATCGTACGCCGGCGCACCTGCACCTACGCCATGGATAGGAGCCATATGCGCAGGCATCGTCGGCGAATGCTGTTGCTGTGCCACTTGGGCTGGTGTACCAATATGTGGTGGCGGTTGATGATGCGATGTTTCTGCCGCAATGCCCGCTTCAAGTAGCGCCTTTGGCGGCGCGATGCCCGAATACATTTTGACCGGTAGCCGTAGCGGTAGCACAATAAGTTGATCGCTTCCGTGTTCGTAGCTCCCGTAGCCAATGCCCACTCTAACCTCCAGCTCGTAGAATCGCGAAAGATTACATGTTATAAAGGTCGGTGGGACGGTGTTCGGAATGGGCTTGCCGGACCAGTACTCAGGGTTCACGGGGACTTCGGTGTCCACGGGGTCGTTGGGCGAGCCGATGGGGATAGCCATGTTGCTGAAGGAACAAAGAATCCAACTTGTAGATTCTGTGCGGGCGACTTCGTGTGCGCGCACTTTGGTGTAGCCGATGAGTTCGATTTGCAGCATTTGGAGGTATATGTTCTTGCTACGCTTGCTGGCATTTCTTATTAAGAGCCGCAGGGGTACATCGTGATTACTTGTCAGGATCGCGGGATTAGGAAGGCGTGCATCAATGGCCACGCGTGGGCCTATGCTATTCGCAGTCGGAATTGGCGTTGTGGGAGCACATGGCGCCGGGCTTTTCCCGTCAAACAGGCCAGACTTCTTGCCGCCTGCGACGCTCGGTGCTGTCTCGAGGAATTGGTGTTGTCTCCGAGCGTATGCCTCGCCATCCGATTTCTCCGGTCGAGGAGGCTCAATGGGGAGAAAGGTGAAATTGGCTATGGAGCGTGGGTTCTCTTTGAAGAATGAAGGCCGATTCACGGTAACCTTGACAAAGTAGCGTATCTCTGCTTCTCCAGGAAAGCCAGTAAGGCTAGGTGGAAGTGTGGCTTTGACATGGTGGAGTGCAGTCCTTGCGAACTCAGGAATCGCGTTGGAGAAAGAGACGTGGGAAATGGGATTGTTTGACTGTTGGCAGACGGTGTTGAGGGGAACCTTGAACTGGAACGGATACTCAAAAGTCCCCGCACCCATCACAAAGCTCGCCTTTGAGTTGGAAGACAGCAGATCTTCTGGGCGCATGTTCGTCGGCCAAAGCACCTGCGTCTTGTACAGGAACTTGTGCACTTCCAGCACCGGCCGCTGCTTGTCCGGCCGATTGGGGTGGATCGGTGCGAGCAGCCGGGTGCGCGATTCACCTTCGAGTTTGACGATGATGCTGCTCAGGTTGGTGGGGGCCGAAACTCGCAGGAACACCTTGCCTTGAATGAGATCGAGATTGGTGTAGTGCTCGTGCGGGTGCTCGAGCGTCAAGGAGACAAGCATTGTGGCTGATGGTCGTTGGTTGGTTGTGTCAGAAAAGCGTCGCAGTGCTGAGGAAGAGAAGCCACCAGCATACCAGGGCTTTGTGCACTACATCAAACAGAGGATTCATGTAATGAAGGAATCGGCAGCGAAGGGTATATCTGGCTAGAGGAGTGTCTAAGCCCTGGTACGCGTGTCAAGAGTGGTGAAGTGGTGTTGGCGGTAGACCTGCAGGCTGAATCGCCTTGTCACACGCGGCTGGCAGGCAGGCGCGGGGGAACCGATGTGGTCCCACCTGCCACCCACACACGTCATTGGCAGTCTTCCCTGCCGCCACAACACCTCCACACAAGCCGCAAGAGGTGCGAATTGATAGATACGACAGTTTGTTGCGCACTTCTCGTAGCCAGAACAGGCCCTCTCTCCATCTTACTATTCAGATGGAGAGGGCGCCAGGATCTGGCATTCCTTGATCCCGATCCGGAGTTTGTTGTGCACAGCCACAGCCTCAGCTACTCAGTCTCATCCCAGCACGTCGGGCAAGCGAATGAATGACACATGGTTTGTTGAAACCCTAGATGCATTGTCTTGCGAACGGATCTTAGAAGCCTTCCTTCGCGAGCATGTCTGGCTCATAATGTTAGCATGCATACACAGAGCGAATCCAGGGCTGCTAGGTGCACACCACAGATGTCAAGATAAAATGCAATTGCATTGAAACTGCCTTCTTATTAGCATCCCCTTGGAGCCGAAATAGCACTATAAGCCCCTACGTTCGTTTGCTCCCGGTAAGCTCCCAAAAGAACCATTTCAAGCGGTTTGTCCAGTTGATCAGGTCAAGATGGCTGACACCGATCAAGCTACCTTTATAATCGCCCCATTGACTGGAGTGGACACTGCAGAGGCATCAGTACACAATCGGCGATTTATGCCGAGTTCAACGCGTACCTGACCAAGCCATCATTGAGGCCCTCCACAGGCTTTATAATTGCATGCGATGGCGCAAAAACAGACCACTTGTTCGGCTCTAGCGAAGCACCATACGAGTAGTACTTTACATAGGCTAGGTTCGGAGTCTTTGGATTGAAAGTTTTCTTCATGTATTCAATCGTCAATTGTGAGAAGGCACCTGTTTCGAAGCCAAAGCACTCCATGACCTTGTATATGCGTTTGATATGGCGCGCTATGTTTGTATCAGTGTTTTGTGTGCACTCAATCATAGGAACTTACGGCCAATCGTCTCAAACATGTAGTCTGCGAAGGCTGAGCCACGATGAGGCGTTGCTATCGTGGTCAGGGAGAGCACCTTGAAGTTGGTGGGTCGGAGCTGGCTGATCATGTATCGCGAGTCGAGGCCCCTGTGGCTATTCAGTCCTATTCAAATTTTTGGGGCCTCAACTATGTACCCCTAACAAGTATCAGTGATGTGCTTCTTTCAAGACTCAGGGCCATCATACCATGCTATGTCTGTCAATTGTCAGCTATGTACTTGTTCATTTCTTCTCCCCAAATCCACGTACGCAATAATGTTGATCTGTTTCCCCTTGGCCTTCTGAGCAATTATCTCAGCTAGCTTTGCGGATCGTGCCTCAATGCTCCCGCTGGGCGGTACCGCGGCGACGATGACTTCGATGCCCTTAGCTGCCAGCGCATCTGTGATGCCGCGCCAGTAATGTATCCCAGGTATAAGCTTTCCAGCTAGTCTTAGCTCATCAAAACCGAGAAGACCATGCGCGAGAACTATCGTATTCTTCTACAAACTTGTCAGAATTCGATGGTTGTAGGCGAGCGATGGACGTACTGGAGTCTCTGATAAGGGTTAGAATAGGTGTCAAGCATGAATAAATTTCTCCATACCATACTTCTCGCGCAGGGCTGCGAATTCGTCTGTTATTGTGCGCCCAGCAGAGTCTAGGATGCGCGGATCTTCTTTACGTCTGCCAGAGCCGCCAAAGTGGCGATGCTTGTACGCTTGTCGCAGTAATACGGCTGTGAAAGTTGACCGTGGAGAGCGAAGGGTCGCTCGCACGTAGATTTGTATCATGGAGTCCAGCGCATCGTATGGTGTGATGAAGATTGTAGAAAGCGGCGTTGGCGATTCGCGTTCTGAATGACGTAATCTTTCCAACTACCCACCCGAGGCACAGGCATTTCAAGGACGGACCGTACAGGAGGAATAAACCAGATACGCATTCGCTACGTTTTGACTGGATGAACTACAAATTCCTATCTAGGTGCACATTATTGGCGTACCCGTGAAACACTCTAGCATACCTAACATGTTCGCTGTTTTCATTGATCAGTCAAACATGTTGTATGATGTGTAATAGATCCGAGGTTGTGATGAAGGTACTGATAAGCTCGTCCTACTGGCTGCACACATGTCTTGGCCTCGTATCCTTCTAGCCTTCCTTCCTCAGAGGCTCAGGATGCGCATTCACAACCGCAGTAATCAACTGGTTCACGACTTCCGCTCCCTTCTTGTTGCCTAACTCATTTATTTCCTTCACTTTGAGATCTGTATCTTTCTTTGCGTCTTCCTCTGCCTTCTGGTTGCCTGAGCTGTGCTGTTGTTGTATTAGCACTACCCGCAGAATGCCATCCAGCTTAGAGCTTCGAGCATATCCATGTGGATACCCAGCTGCTGACTCGACGTACCTCCTTCTCAAACTTCTGGTACTCATCCTCTTTTTCTTTCCTGTATTCTTCAATCTCTTTTTGGGCT
>Ga0182210_1000310_pt1 | contig 11587 bp, 19 predicted proteins | sample G5R1MG_19_FD_129670 | JGI IMG/M metagenome (GOLD analysis project Ga0182210, IMG submission 129670) | Switchgrass phyllosphere microbial communities from Michigan, USA - G5R1_MAIN_03OCT2016_LD1 MG | ecosystem: Host-associated > Plants > Phyllosphere > Phylloplane/Leaf | place: USA: Michigan... | reverse complement strand
TGGGTGGAGGTGGTGGTGGTGGTGATTCCGGGGAATCGGGGGGATGCGGACCTTGCGCGCATGGGTAGTGGGATCTTCAGATCAGCTTGTCGGTCTGGCAGGGCGCGTTCAAGCATGGATTGTGTTGTGCTGTTGCTCATGTTTGTGTCCATCCGGGGTAGTGTTGTTGGTTTTGCTGTCGTTGTCCGTGGGAGCTGGGCGAGATCGAAGACCATGGAGCTGATGGTCTGATCAACGTGTTTCATGTCCGCTGGCGCGTCGTTGGTGGCGACTCCCTGCGATTCTGCCGTCCTGATGGATATCTTGCTCGAGTGCGATGGCCGACTGGAAAAGGTGGCGGCGTAGGAAGACTCGGCTGCCGTCTTGGTACTGGAGGGCGCCAGGCTGCGGTCAGACGTCTCGTCCAAGGGCGAATCCGCGCAGGACTTTGAGGGTGTACATAAAGACAAGGGTCGAATCGGGGCCCACAGAGGCGACTCTTCCAACAAGTCCACTAGCTGTGGCTCAGAGGCCTGCGAATCCCACGCTTCTAGCATCTTGACGACCCACGGATTCTGCGTGCATCGCATCTTGGAGAAGTAGGCACTGCAGGCTTGGGTGTTGGACAAGGGATGGCCGTAGTCGACGAGGTCTTCCAGGGTGGCCAAGTACTCGGCGTTGAAGTCGGCGATGGTAGGGAATTGGTCAATGTGCAGATTGAGGAAGTGGCAGAAGGCGTGATGATAGGCTTCAAACTTGTAAGCGGTAAAGTGCTCGTCCAGTGCTTCCATCATCTCCTGGGCCGACAGGCTGGAAGGCGGCAGCGGCGGCCCGACATCAAACAGTTCCAGCATGGTGTCCTCGGCCAGGGAAAGGTATATGTCGAGCTTGGCCTCCCGGTCTCGTCGTACCCATGCTCTGCGCTCCTCGAACAGACTTGGCTGCGACGTGCCAGCTGGGCTCTCGATCTGGTGCGGCAGTGTTGAACTAGGGCGGGCTGCTGGCATGGGCATAGGCGCTGCCCCGGTGCAGTATTGCCATAGTCCTCGGCTCTGGAGGGCGAATTCAACGCCACGGCGCCAACGGGAGTATTCCGATCCACTGGCGTTTGGGCGTAGGAGAGGGACGCCGGGCAGGCGCGTCGAAATGGGACTGGGCATGGTGGTCGCCGGCGGGCGTTGGTCAACCAGCAAAGGATTTGCCAGAGGACGATGAACAGCAGCGCCATGACTAGGTATATGATGGTATCGCCGGCCCTGCAGCCTACACCGCGCACGCAAAGAGCCAACCTAGGTCCGATGCAACATCGGGCATTACCTTGCGCACCTATCCTGGCGTGGCGTGCGTGGGCGTGCGTGGGATGGGCGTTGGTGCAGGGGACCCTGGCCGTCGTCCAGCCATGTTGGACTCGGTTGCCTGGCCGTGGGAGACGCTGGCGTGCACGAGGGTGAATGCAGTCGTGGCCGAGGTGATGATGCCCGCCCACAGGGCCAACTGCCAAAGGCATGCGCATGGCCGGTTCTGGTCGTCGGCCGCCGGCTCACGTCGGCACTCGGCACGGAACGAGGAGAGTCGTCTCTCCTGCGTCGCGAAGCACGCCGCATCTGTGTCGCAGGCTGAGCCAGCCCGCTCGAACAAACTCGGGATCGGGGAGCGCTGACTCGCTGTCCATCACACGGAACGCGACAATCGACGCGGGGATGACAGAGATGATGGGTGAGCGGCGTGGGTTGACACAGGACGGACCCCGGCTTAGTAGGTTGGGGGAGGACGAGGGGGAGCCATGTTTTGGGTGCGGATTGGCAATCTGCATGCGAACCACGTGAGCACAGCAGCACCCTCCACAGGCCCAAAGGCCCGATCCCCATGATCCCTCCAGTCGAAGACGCTTCCCAATTTGCCCCACGGCGGGAGTCGGTCTGTTGGCCTAATTGGGATGTGACAGCCATGCGGGGGACCCGAGTACAATAAGTCCGGGCCAGCGGGTCACGATATCTGCTTTGAAACTCCCGGCTATAGTTTCAAAATTTACCTCGGCCACCATCAAAACCATTCATTCCTCGGCGTTGTGGCGGAGTGGTTATCGCGCAAGACTAGAAATCTTGTTCCTTCGGGAGCGTCAGTTCGAATCTGGCCAACGTCGTCTTTTTTGTCCTGGTGGAATGCCATGCAATTCCCTGGGCGCTGCTTTTTTGTCTGTTTTGGTGCTGTGGATGTTGTCATGAAGTCGGAACCTCCCTCCCCTCCTCTCCCCCACCATGCCGCCCCGCCCCTTCCCGTATCCACTGCGCATAGGCAATGACATCTGCAATGTGGCTCGCATACGCGCGCTGGTAGCCCGAGACAGCAGCAGCAGCACTAGCCCGCTGTCTCGATTTCTCCGCCGGATCCTCACTCCCCCCGAACGCGCCTACTTTTGGCATCGATTCGGGCCTGACGACGACGTTGCCGCCCACCAGCTGAACTCCATCGCCCAATTTCTAGCCGGCAGGTACGTACCCGTACGCCTACGAGCATCCACCGTGCCCGCACCAACGCTGCCTCGCAACCGCTGACTGGACGCCCGGTCAGGTTTGCCGCCAAAGAGGCCTGTCGCAAGGCCTGTCCCCATTTCAGTAGCGACAACCGCGGCTTCCAGCACATTGTCATCTTGCCCGTTACAACACCACAGCAGCAGCAGCAGCAGCAGCAGCATCGCGGTAAGAAGCATCGTCATCCCTCGTTGCGGCCCCAGGGCTTGATCCTCGATACTGCATTCCTGCCGTCTAGCCGGTGCGAGACGGCGCACGACGCGAGTGCGCTGCTGAGCATGCTAGACGGCCAGCTGTGCGAAATCAGCATCAGCCATGAGGACGGGTATGCGACGGCGGTGGCGTTGGTGCCAGAGAGACCAACGCCGGGGGGGTTACCTACCTAATGATGATGAACAAACTTCAGTTGTACACACACACATGCACAGCAAAACACTCAGTGATGACAGCACTTTTTAGTGACTACTACTACTACTACATTCCATCCGCAGTTCCTCCAATGGTCAAACAATACAACGCACAAAGAAACGAATTCTGTGCCAACGCCAAAAAAAAAACATCATTACTCGTTACCTACAGCCCCTACGCGACGACGAAGCGATCCATCCTCAACGGCCAACACTACTTCCTCCCCAACGACTCGAAGTCATGTTACTAATCTTGCTGCTAATAGCACTCCCAGAGAACCAGCTACTACCACCTCCGCCCCAGCCCCATCGGAACCGGCTGAAGCGGCCGAATCTCCTTCTGCCCCCGCCCAGACCCGTCCTGGTGCTCTTTTTATCCTCCATCTTATCTTCCCACTTGAGTTTGGTTTCCATAATCGCCTGGATCGAGTTGATGATGAGGAACGCAGTAGAGCCAATGGCGCGGAAGAAGGCCAGTGCGGCGACAGCCCACAGGATGAAGGTAAGGTAGAAGTTGTGCGTGACCTTCTGATTGGAGTATACTTCGGACACGGCCATGGCCAGGATGGCGTTGCTGATGAGCCAGATGACCACCATGTATGTCCTCACCGCTCGGTAGTAGTCTTCCTGTTGCTGCGACTCCGACACCGGAGGCTCGGGCACTTCCACGCGGTCCCGCAAGTTGCGGAGTGCTTCGTCGTAGCCGGAATCAATATCGAGCTGCTCGGATGGCATTTCAAGTTCAACGACGTTGTTGGTTTTGGCCTTGGCGTCGCCCAGGTCGGTTTTGGCCACGTTGTCTCCCTTGGTTCCCCAAGTAATATCGTGCGTGTTGCAAAAAGCATACACTTGCAGCGTTGCAATGTAACTCGGCAGGAGCGCAAAGTATTGCCCGCTCGAGGTGAACATGTGCCAGGGATCCAGGTACATAAAGGACATCATAAAGTACAGACCGATGGTTGTTGCCGTGGAAATGATCAAGTTGGTAAACACGTTGTTCCCGATTGTCTTTTCCGATTTCGGGTCCTTGAGTTGGACGACGACAATGTAGAAGGAAGCGAAAGTCGTGTATGCCATGATGACACTATACATGACCATACTCCAGAAGAACATTTTCTTGGCACCTTGGGGTCGGTTTCCCATGGACAGAATAAACTGCATGCAAATAAGTAGTGTGCACGTGTACTTGAGCACGTAGAAGATGTATTTGCCCATGTTATGGCCGAACGGATCGAGTTGTGGGTCCGATAGCGAACCAGCAACGAAGTAGAAGGTCAGGTAGAAGTTGGCGAGCGAGAAGAACGTGAACAAGAGCTGCACGAATTGGTAGACGAATTCAATGTGGAGGAGAATCTTCCGCCAGATGGTATGATCCGTGGCCCAGACTTGTTTGAAATGTAGCAGCGAGTAAACGGCGGCAAAGAAAGCGCCGTTGAGCCAACGTCGCCGCTGAGAAATGAATTCGGGAACGGCGTCTGCGACATGTCAATTCGAATTCACTACACCCTCACAACAGCGACTTACCGGGCACGTCCGTTTCACCTGTTGCCGCCTTGACATACTTGAGAACCCACTGTTCGCTGCGCTTCGCCACAAGCTCCCAGCAGAGGATGCGGTCCTCTGCCAAATACATGTTGGCTGTGAATACATCGGCATCCTGCCCATGCAGTGTCTCTCCTTTGAAGTACTGGCTCAGCGGTCCATGTCCTGTGTGATCATTCTGCAACGCATGGTAACGGTACGCCGAAAGTGCTCCCGGTAGAACGGTGATGTAGCCAAAGACCGACTCAAGGGGTTTGTCCAGAATATTTGACATCTTGTATTCGAAGTTCTGAGACGCAACAATCGGGTTGAGAAGACCGAGCCAAGCCTTGCCTTTGCCGGCTTTGATTTCGCCTGCCGCTCCAGCAACGGACGAGTCGGTGTCAAAAGCTTTCCATAAATGGTAGAGGGCCTTGGAGTCGGGCTTCGTTCCAACATCGAGCAAAATACAAACGTTTGGATTGAGCGCTCGACCGAAGGCGTTGAAGAACCAACGGTGCGAATTCAGCTTCTTTGAATTCCGCTCTTTCAAACAGAAGATCATCTGACATGGGACAATGCCCTTTTCGGCCCCCTTGAATTTGAGGTCAGAATCTAGCGACACCTGGGTGGTGTACTCGTAAACGTGAGCAGTAACCTCCTTTTGATTGACGCGGTTCTTGGCAATGCCCTCTTGGTAACAGCCCATGGCGGCGATTGCATCGAGAGTGCGCGGGTGAACTTTTCCTCGCCCGTCAGCTATGATGCAGACTACGATCTTCTGCCACCCATCCTTGCCCCACGTTCGCGACTTCATGCGAGAGCAGAAGTGACTGATGTTTTGCATGACACCGTGCATGGTCCGCGTAAAGTCGATTTCGTTCTCGTTGTACATGGTGATGCAAATGAAAAGCTCCGTTTCGCGCGCATTTCCTATGTTTTGGCGCAGCTGGTAGCCCCGGTCTACGAAGTCATCTGGGTCACATGTCACGGCTGTGTATCTCATGTGTGTAAATTCAATGTCGTCGCGTCGTGGCAGAAAACTGTACAAGATGGTGGGGATTTTGCACTCCAGAATGAGTTCACCGTTGATTAGGCGTACTTCCTTCTTGGTCATGACGGCGTCGCGCGCACCGCGTCTGGCTTGCTCGCCGGTAGGAGCCGGCCCGTAATGCTCGGTCTTTTCGTTGTCTCTGGCCGTGTATACATCCGTATAGGTGTCGTCAGTCATGTAGGAGTCGCGGGAGCGCAATTCAGGTCGATCGTCGCCGTATTCTGTAAAAGGATCGTCTTTGTCGTCCATTGCCACGGAGGTCATGTCGGTCATATCCATGGTCCCTTCCGAGTCACGCGACTCCGGCCTGGCGCCGCCCGCAAAAAGTGGCGCAGGAGGCAGTGGCCGCTTAGGACTGCCCGGCCGTGGGCTGCCATTGAGGTCCACGGGCTCATACGGGTTGACGGACGCGGGTGGTCGTGAGTAGTCGACGGATGTGCGCGTGGGCGAATAAGGCCGTCCTGGAGCCGGGCGGTCTGGTGAGCGAGTGCGCCGATAGGGCATATAGGAGCCGGGCGAGTCTTCGGCCGGTGGGGGCATGTTGGGCGCTGTGTCCATCACGGACGGCGCCCGGGAGAGTCCAGAGACGGACGAGGCTGTGGGGTGATGGGCGTGCGATACTGGCGAGAGGGGCCTGTAGAGAGAGACGTCCTGGTTAGCATGGCTCTTGCAAGTCTGGTCGTGAGAGCTCGAGAGGGCCAGAGGCACGCGGTCCACCAACCGTGACTTGAGCGTCTTGCGCCGCGGCATGCGCATTGCCACGCCAGACTCGCTGGCATTTGCGTTGAGGGCATGGCCGGCTTCGCGCAGGAAGTCGACAATGTTTGCCTCGGCCGCCTTCTGCCTGTCTGTCTCGGCGGGCGTCATGCGGCCGCCCAGAGCGGCCATGGTGCTGTGTGCACCGGACATGGCCGAAGTCGACTCGAAGGAACGTCTTCTGGGGGGGCGGGGGCGAGGAAAATGAGCTTGGCAGGAGAGAAAGCCGAGCGAGCAGAGCAAATGGAGAGCAGCACTCACGGCATGTAGCTCTGGCTATCGTCGACGTTTGTCAACAAGCGCATGGTGGAGCCGCCTTGCATGGGCGGCGAGAAGCCATCCTCGTCGTCGTATGCAGGCGGGCGTCCGTAGTGCGAGCCTCCCGGCGTAGTGGGCCGGTCCATGGTGACGACCGTGGCGGCGCGGGTGCAATGGAGGGCGTGCGGGCTGGGGAAATCGATGCCGTGCGGCGACGCGATGGCGGGTGTACGACGCGTAGAAACGACCGAGGTCCTGCAGGAAGAGATGAGGTGGGTATGAATGTCTCGCTGTCTCCACCACGACGACAATCAATGCCTGTGTCTGCTCGCATCGTACGGCGGTTGAGGCGGTTTCCCCGGGCAGACCAGGCGTTGGCCGGGCAACGGCGACGGGCGGCCCTTGCTAGGCCAGCCAAGGGACCCGCGGCGGTGCGACGTCAACCGCGCATACGGCCATGGCCAATATTCGGTGCGACGCGGCGTCGTCATCGCTCGTCTTTCGCTCGTCTTTCCGGCCTCGATGTCGGTCGGATGCGGTCGCTGCCAAGAGAAGGAGAGGAAAGACGCACGTGACCGAGCGCATTGCCTTTCCGCTAGCATCGCTGGCGACTACCACGCTAGACCAAGTCCGGATATCTGGTCCCCTGCGCATGTACGAGGCTATCGACCATGCGTGCAGATTGACTTTCCCATCTTCTACGTGAGTGCCCAAGTAAATTCGCACAAGAGCTTGTACAAGTATCGACTCAACCTTGACGGAAGGATGAAGAAAACTCTGAACGTCTCTTCCCTATGTCAGTGTACGTACATGAAACATGAGGCTAGACCCTAGCGTCGACAAGTTGCTATATATAGAAGTCATGCATCCTCATCCTCATCATTAGGAATCTTGTTATCCTCACTATCATTGTCATTATCACTACTGCCAATAGCATATATACCTTTACCTACCTTTTCCCCGTGTGGGCCTTTTCAGATCCAGAAATTCGCACAATGAAGTTGCGAGACACCACAGCACCCGCCTTCCGTCTGACTAGTCTTGTCAAACGGCATAGTTTTACTACACTCCTCTTGAAAAAAATCCACTTTGCGTGAGGACTTGATGGCCACAGAGCGTTTTTTTTTAGATTTTTGATAAAACGTCTTGGCATATTTTTTAAGATATATAGGTAACACTTGCGTAGAGATAGATGCCCATTGAACGTCAAAAATTTACCCGTCTCCCGCTTGACCTTCATAAGACAAAATGAAGGTTCCACTCCTCTTCCTTGCCACCGTGGGTTCTTTTGCAAGTGCCCTGCCACAGGCGCCTTCGTCCAAACAGCCCCAAGGTCATGCTGCCGCCTCAGAATCAATTGAAATGGTCAAAATAGGCGCAACGCCCCCTGGCACATGCTCTAATAAGAATCCCGGTAAAACCCCCGGAGTTTTCAGTAAACTTGGCGAGAAAATTAGAACCAAAATCGGGCTACCCAAACTAGATGTTCCCGAGGCCGTGGAGGAGGTATTCCAATTGACCGCAAAAGCTGCGGGAACTGCGTCCTTCTATGCGAAACAGCGCCCCGACTTGGTACAGGAGTACTTCAAGTATGTGTCGCAAAGAGAAGAAGATACCTGTGTCTCACTGCTAAGCTTGAATAGAACTCACGACCCGTCTGTGATGAAGGCGATCGAAAAGTACTTTGACACCCTGTACAAGGAGTTTGGCCCTTCTGGAAGAAAACTGTTCAAATATACTAGGGAAGATGAGTCAAATGCAGTCAGTTTCTCCCTGGTACAATCACGCTACAGAAGACCTAACCTTGAAATAGTGCGATTACAACCCAGACTTTGATGGACCAATACCAGGCTATACTATCAGGGACAAAAAGACACTCGTCATTTGCCCACTCTTATTCGATCCTCTTGTCCTTCTTTGCACTCGAAAATGGCTCGGGACTGACTATAGTTTCGAACTCCCTCTTCAGAGCACTCGTTGCGGCGGAGAGAGCAAGATTACCGCCTTGATGAATCTAGTCACTTCATACGAACATGGACTTGGCCACCAAAAATATACGAAGCTAATGAAGTTAACCACAAAACAAGCCTTACAAAACCCTAGTAGCTATGTAATGCTTGCGCAAGGTAAGTGCTGACAAGCCTGTTACCATAGACACTGGTGCTAACTGAGGTATAGCTCTCAACTGGGAGCTTGAGCACGGAATCGGCAGCTGTTCTGGAGCGGCTAAACAAGTACCGAAATCAAAGGAAGAATTCTTAAAACAGAAACCAACACCATCCTCATCCTCATTACAACTACCCAAAAAGCCTGAAACAGCGAAACTATCTGCGCCCCGAAAAGAGAAAACGACAATAATTGATATACCGGACACACAAATCGCGCGCCCCCAGAATTCCGGTTGGAATAATGGCAAGGGTAAGGGCAAGCAGACAGATGTCTGATTGGGGAGAAACTCCTCGCGATGAACCAAGTGCCTGGCTTGTGGGGCAGAACATGGGTAGAAACCTGCAAGCACTCCAGAACCGCCCGTTTGGAATAAGATTTCCATGATTTTTAGATGTACATAGTTGCATAACTATCGATTTTTTCTGATTCGCGGTCTTCTAGCCCAGTGCGAAGCTTTCTGTGTCTTCGCAGTTTCATGATACCGTAAAATACAATAGGCCTCGCGTTTGCTAACATCATTGCTCGCCCCTCCAGCTCGTCCAGAACCAGCTCACTTGCAAGATGCTGGCCGGGACAAGGGCAAAGGCAAGCAGACCGATGCCACTGCGTTGTGAGTGGCGAGAGAACCGACAAGACGTGCTCTAGATGCGAGCACCGAATACGCCATTGTCATTCCGATGTTGGATTTGGATGTCTTGCTTTCCTACGCGGTGGGTGGATTTGCAAGAGGAGGAGGGTTTGGGACGGTCCCATCTCCCATTCTCTTCAGAAACAAAAGATGGCCCATGGAATCCAATCAAAAACATGCCCATTCGGCCCAGATCGAGTGACTTGTTTCCATGTACGGTGGTCTTTGTATGGAACGGGCTGGGAATCTAGGAAAGCCTTGTGCCTGGGTAGTAGCTCAGAATATCTTGGAACCCTAGACCGAGGAGTATTATCTGCCATCACGACCCTTTTTTTTTGGATCCGAACCTGTGACCATTGGTGTGCCGTGCATGGCCGGTACCTGCAGTGCTTGTCCGAGGGGTTCACCATGGAAAGGCGCTAGGCCAGACGCTCAACGTGAGCCGCACTTGTTTACATCCCGCCAGCAATCTGCCCGACGCACGCTGCAATGGCGCCCCGCAATGCGCTGGCCAACATTTCCTTCACCGTCGACTCGGCCTCGGAAGACGACATGGCCCACGACGAACTGAATGCGCTCCCGACACCCGACTCCGCCAGCGAAAACAAGGCGCCCGCCCGCAAAGCGCGTGGTGCCGCCGCAAAAACCAAAGCCACTTCGTCTTCGACCAAGGCGCCCACCAAAGGAAGACCAGCGACGCGACGCGTGAGCGGAAGCAGCATTCTGGGGGTCAACAAGACCAAGGCGGCCGTTGCGAAGAAGGCGCCAGCTAAGGCTACACGCAAAGCATTGAAGGAGCGCACAAATACCAACGCGAGCGACACAGAAGAGGTGGACGAGTTTGACCGCGAGCCGCCCACGGCGCAAGGCCAGCCTGCCAAGCGCGGTCGCCCGCCGAAGAAGGCTCGGGACGAGGAGCCAGTCGAGGCACCCGCTCCCGCCAGAAAGGGGCGTAAAGCCAAGGCCAAAGGAGAAGTGGCACCGAACGAGGCCCAGCCCAGGAAGCCAAGGAACAGGAAAGCCGCCCCATCGCCCGACGCGGAGCCTGAGCACGCGACGATCCCAGAGACACAGCCAGAATGCGATACAGAAGACATGGACGTGGAGGAGTCGATTGAGATGGATGAGTTACCAGAGAGTATGCCTCCGCCGCCACGACCTTCGGCGCGACGGACACAGGCCCAGATAGGCAGGGTGAGACAAAGTTCACATGGGGTCAGACGCACAGGGAGCGTGTCGGACTCGGAGCGGGACCCAGCCATGCGCCGCAAAGTTGGGGATCTCGCCAAAAAGCTCGAAGCTATGACGGCCAAGTACGACATACTGAAGCAAGCAGCCTCATCAGAGAAGGAGTCCAAATTCGACCAACTCAAGAAGCGGACGGACCAGACTGCGAAAGGTGCGTGTGTCTCGGCTGGCCAAGCATGACCTTCTACTGACGATCGACACAGCCCAAGAAGCCGTCATCAACGCTCTCAGGCAACAAGTTACCGACGCCCAGTCACGAACGTCAGACTTGTCTTCTATGAAAAAAGAAATTGCGCAGCTCGCCAAGGACAACGCTCGCTTGGCCGCAGACAACAAGAAGCTGGCAGATTCGCTCGCTGTCGCCAAAAACGAGAACAAGACACTGTGCACCAAGTTAGCCGCCGCTCGTTCTTCGACACAACCGGAGCCGAAGAATGTGCCCGGTAGTGCGGTTAAGCCGCGGACCACTGGCGTTGTCCTCCCCGGTACGATCGAAGCCGCAAAGGAGGCGCAGCTCGCGAAGCAAAAGGTAGACTTGTACAGCGATCTGACAAACCTGGTCGTCTTGGGCATGAAGAGGAATGAGGATGAAGAGGATGTGTATGATTGCCTACAAACTGGACGTAACGGAAGTCAGTACCGCCAACCCCTGCTTCTCGCATGCCAACCCGGAGAATCGTTGCTGACCGTAGTGTAGCCTTACATTTCCATCTTACCGTTGCTGCGGTCAGCGAATCGTACGAGGACACCGAGTTCGTCTACCAGCCGCTACTCAACGAACAGAGAGACCGGGAACTTCTGGACCTACTGCCGGATTATCTTACCGAAGAGATTTGCTTCCCAAGAGGACAAGCCGCCAAGTTCTACTGCAAAGTGGTCGATTCCATGTCCAAGAAGATTATCCTCGAGGACGAGTGAGCTTTCTAGACCGCAAATGATGTGCTACTTGGCGTGGAGTGTTGTGAGGAGTCTGGTGCTTTTTGAGGTTCGAGTTTCAGCCTGGGGCTTTTTTTTGGGGGGGGGGGGGGGGGTGGGG
>Ga0182210_1000308_pt1 | contig 11638 bp, 14 predicted proteins | sample G5R1MG_19_FD_129670 | JGI IMG/M metagenome (GOLD analysis project Ga0182210, IMG submission 129670) | Switchgrass phyllosphere microbial communities from Michigan, USA - G5R1_MAIN_03OCT2016_LD1 MG | ecosystem: Host-associated > Plants > Phyllosphere > Phylloplane/Leaf | place: USA: Michigan... | reverse complement strand
TCAATGCGCCCATCGAAATGATGTGACAGAATTGTAAAGTCAGAGTCTGGCCTGTCGCCAATGAAAGCATGGAATTGCACGTTATCCTCGAGCGCGCCCGGTTCTTTAGCGAAGTGCAGATGCAGCCCATTGACGTGGGCGATGTTGAAAACATCTGTGATCTTCTTGCTTCTCGTACCTACATTCTCAAATCCCCAGGCAGACATGTTGCCTCGGTCGTCCAGCACTACACATATCTCAGGATTGCGATGTGCAACCTCCATGAGATGATGCAGCGCGATGCCATGATCCTTCTCTTGCGGTGACGCCTGCTTCATGGCTCGGTCTGTCGCACGCGCAAAATGCCTGTTATCAATAAAGAAGGCGAACCGCTTCCGGGACTGTTGCTCCAGGGGGACATGTTGTGACATGATGGACTCCATCAGGTCAACTTCGGCCCACATGTGCATACCGTGTATACCGTGGTGCTCTCCTGGAACCCACACTCGCACTTTATGGTCGGCGCATAGAGTATAAAGCACATTATCCGCAGACTGATCCTCAAGGGGCGGGCGCCGCCAGTGCAGTCCAGTAATGGTATTGGGATGGGCCAGGTAAAAGTACGCAAAGTTCTGCTCTGCTGATCCAAATGATGTCCGCCTCCAGATCTTGAGTAGAAGATCGTACCTGCCAGCCGATGCTATCAACTCGGCGTCGGGTGAAAAATGCGCAAACTTGACGGGATTGGCGAGCCGCGTCGTCCAGACTTGGTCGGTGGCATCGTGTGTGTTGAAGAGTGTGAGGGAGGCGCTACCGGCAAGCAATTCGTCGGGCATACCCCACGAAAGGGTCGTTATCGAGTCTCCTGGGTCCGGAAGGGACATGCTGCCCTGCAGCGACCACTGCGTACATCAGCATCGATAGGGTGTGCCATTGGCCCCCCCACCCCGCCTTCCCCCCTCCCTCCACGCACCTTAACTGAGCCCTCATCTTGTCCATATGGTCGGTAGATGAATATGTGCTTGTTCGAGCAGGCCGCGAACTTGCCGGTGGCTTCGTCTAGCGCAACTGCCTCAAGGTCCGACTCTTCGTCGATGTAAATAGTCTGGAGGACGTGGTCCGCGCGGTCGAGCACAACGAGCGCATTGCCGGAAAGGTACACCTTGGATATGCGCGTTAGCAGAAAGATGTTGCGGCTCAGATGTGGGTTGGTAGTACAATGATCTGTATGCCCTCCCACAGTCCCTGGGCGACAGCCTGCAGCTTCGCCTGCGGCCGCCCTGGCAGAATTTCGCGCATGGCGGTTTCCGCCTGGCTATTGGGGCATTATTCTGACAGCGTGAGGGAGCGCAGGCAGCCTCGGGCTCGATCTGATGTGTGTTGAAACGGTCTCTCGGCAGCTCTGGGTTGTCTGGCCATAATCGATACACGGGAGTCAACGAGGCCCACGCGCACGGTCCCACGTGGATGTCGTCACTTTCATCGCGGCTGCTGGGATGGGAAGAACGGCAGGGGTGCGCTGGATGATATCAGAGATATTGGACCATGCATGACCTCGGACAGCCGATCTAGCAAATGCAATTCTGCGAATGCCTGGCCGGAGCCCTCGCAAGCGCGTTATCGTCACTTCCAAGTTGAAGTCTAGTCGCCTAATTCGGCCTAGCCCAGCCAGCCCCCCGTTTCGTCAGCCGCCTGCCTTGTCAAGCCATCGTCCTCTGGACCGTCCCCGTGATTTCGCCCTGTTCGCCCTTGCCCTTCCACTCCACGGTGACCGTTATGCCGCGATCATCGCCCTTCTCCTTTGCATATGACAACGTACCTGCCAGCACACTTCCCGAATTGAACGCCTGCTTCTTCGCGACATCATCGTCCAGTAGCAAAACCGCTTGGTGCCAATGTGTGGGTGTATTGCTAGGTCCAGTCGAAAACCCTAGGCCAGGAATGCCATGTTTGCCCCAGTCAACGCCATCCAGTGTCTTGACATCCTGCGAGCTGCCAGGGTGAATGAAGATGGTATCAAACCAAATGGCGACGGCTTGCAGGGCTGCAATGTCGCGATCAAGCGTCATGTTGATCGGTACCTTGAAAGTCAGATCCTGTACCGAGACCGTCTTCATCTCGAGTAGATGCGATGTCGCAGTCCCGCACAGTGCCTTCTCTGGGACATCAAAAACACCAATCTCGTGCGTGTTAAGAAGGCCGCCTGGGATCATGGGGGAGAAGTCGAACCCGTAGACATCTTTCCAAAACTTCTCACTCGTGCTGTCGGCTATCCAGTCTGCATCTGAAATGGGCGCCAAGCGAATGTTGCAGTGGCTCGGTACCAGAATGCCGTTGGGTTTGAGATACATATCCCGTGCGCGAAGCACAGAATCGAGCATCCCTTCGAACAGCAGGCCGTAGCCCATCCACTCCGAGATGATGATGTCGACCTTTTCTTTGCCGATCAAGCGTTGTGTACTAAAGTCTTCAACTCGTCCCTGAATCACCTCGATCCGATCAGAGTAGCCATTTCTAGAGATGATTTCCTTGGCACGTGTGACGATTCCCGAGTTGTCAACTGCGAAAACCTTCTTTGCGCCTGCACGGGCGCTGAAGAGGGAGAGAATGCCGGTGCCGCAACCGACATCCAAGACAATCTTGTCTTTGAAGACTTCAGCGTTCTTTTCGATAAAGTCTCGGTAGCCTTCGGTTCGCACGCGGTCTTCAATCATCTCGCGGTGAATGCTGTTTCCCTTGTACGACTCGAAGTAGTCTTGATCACGGTCGTTAGTGAGCTTAATATGAGAAAGACCTTCTGGCATGTCTTTGTGCAGAACAGCTTCGAACTCTTCGTAGTCGACTGTCTTGATATCGCTGTCTGGCATAAGATCTCCGAGCTCAAAAAGTAAGGCATCCTCCTCCAGTGCTGGTTGCAGGTACTTGTCGTCAGAGAGATCTTGCAGTGTGACCTTGATGGTGCTACTGGCGGTACCCTTTCGTGCTTCTGTCCGGAGGTAATTGATCAGTTTGATGATTGTGAGTTCATCCGCATCTAGGAGTCAGATTAGTCATGTTCCGAAAGGGCATAATGGCACTGACCCGACCCAAAGCTTTGAATCGTCTCCTTCAAATCAAACGAGTGCACCGATTGACAGTGATCGGACAAGTCGAATGTGCTCCTCCATGGCTGGTCGCAGAAGAGGCATTTGAATGTAGTCGTATCTGGCTCACTTGCGTCCTCGAAGATGCTGCCGACCGAGCTTGCAGTATCCGAGTCGCTGTCTGACATTGTGGGCCAGTCTTATCTCGGGCTATGCGCAAGGTGCGTTGGTATCGAATATTTTTGTTCCTAGCGGATATACTCTTGGCCGTAGCAAAAGAAAGTTCTGCAGTTAGTGTTGTTTTTGTTGGCGAGGCGAGGCTGCGGGGTAGGTTTGTTGCGCTCTCCGTAACAGCCCTAAGTACCCCCAGATAGGTAGGTAATTGACGTCCTGCTATCTCCTACGAGAAGAAACTTTGCCTTGATTTTGGATCAATAAGACCAGCACGTTTCATGTTTGCTAATTGCAGCACTTGTCGATAAGCTTGTAGACTGACAGATCCTTGTTACCCAAAGTACCAAGGGCCGGGAAGCTATTCCAAGAACCCTTTACTACCGTGCAACGTATCACTCTGGTCTATTCTAAAGAGAGTAAGACGAGTGACGTGGGAAGACAACGGAAGTACTACCACTTAGTAGGTATCGACTTTCGAGATGCTTGGGTGAAAGTCCTCCGCACTAATGCAAGACTAGGGCTCCGCAGTAGATAGTGGTAACGGCCGGGAACTCGCCAGCATGTTTCCCATACCGTGTATATCCTCTCTGCGAAAGTCCAGAGACGCTTTCTACGGCGCGAGGCTGGTGGATGCCTCCGTAGATAGTGGCGCAGTGGAGATGGGCTGGGTTTGGTTTGTGGCAGGGTGGCTGACGGGCAGCAGGGGGCTTGGCGGCCATGGGTTGCTGGCCTAACCAGACTGGGTAGCTCGTGCTCGTGCGTACGTGGTGACTGCAACGCATTGGATGGGGACGGACTGGGTACTGGGTCGACCAGCGCGGAGTGAGGGAAATATAAAAGGCCGAAGACACATGCCGCTACGTGATGCCCGTCTTTCTCCTCCTTCACGTACCCCACCTTCGATCCGTTCTATCTCGTGGTTTCTGCTGCTCAAGAACCGAATTTTCGTCCGTCATTACCCCACCCTTTGGAACACTCTATTTCCCTGGGCGAAAAAGCTTGGTCGCGGAGCCGCATTCCGACCAACATGTCGTTTTCAGCGGACAAGGTCAACGTGCTCAAGGGCGCATTCTCGCAAAGGCGCTTCTCGAGCTCAAAGGACCCAAGTGAGAGCGGTAGGTCAGATCCCGTGCCGTAATGAGATTTCACCCCTCCACGTTCACGTGATCCCCAACTTGATTTCCACGCAACTGCGATAAGAGAGTGCCGTCACTTGACTTGGCTTGACGAATCCTGATATACCTACTCAGAACTTGGCTCCTCCATTCATCGCCAATTCCGTCAATCGCACGAAGGCCACAAACCACACGCTGGTCTCGACGCTTCGCGTGCGTCCACGGGTGTAGTCTGGACATCAGAGCAAGCCTATAAACATGGATTTCTGGAAAACCCCGAGGATTGGGCGAATCTAGGACAGGGAGCACCTGAAGTGGATGATAGTATCGAGGGCTGCTTCGAACGTCCGAAATTTGTCGACATTAGCGCACATGGTCGTGAATACGGCCCAACCGCGGGTATTCGCCCACTGCGAGAGGCGGTCGCTACGTTGTACAATGAGCATCATCGCAAATGGCGTAAGAGTCAGTATACATGGGAGGTATGTGCTTGAGTGCATTGTAGTCGATGTTGGAAAATGCCAAGGCTAACCACGGTACTAAGAATGTTTGCATTGTCCCAGGCGGACGGGCGGGATTGATGCGTATTGCTGCTGTACTGGGTAATTGTTACTTGGGATTTTTCATTCCTGGTGAGTAGAATCCTGTCGTCGCCAATATCGTCTTCCAAGAACTCGGCTAAGCACACACCAGACTACACTGCCTACAACGAAATGTTGTCACTTTTCCGCAACATTGCACCTATTCCTGTTCCGCTTGGCGAGGCAGACCAGTATCATATGTCGCCTGATAAGATCGCCGAGGAAATTGCGCGTGGTACATCTGTTATCCTGACTTCCAACCCACGCAACCCTACAGGCCAGATGGTCACCAACCCCGAGCTGGCACAGATCCAGAACATTTGCCGCGACCGCGCTACGTTGATTTTCGACGAATTCTATAGGCAAGTTCCAGCTTTCCTTACTTTTTCGTCCTCTGTCTAGCCATATTTGGTTCGTTATTCGTGTTTTGACCTTAAAAGCACCGCATACCGACATGGCCTTGTACACATTCTCCTACTTCCGACTCTCTTCTTCCGGAAACTTCCAAAAATTCATCTGCTAACAGATCCTAGTGGATACAATTACACGACAAACTGCGATGGCACCGTCATTTCGTCTGCTGAAAACGTCGAAGATGTCAACGAGGATGATGTGTTGATCATCGACGGGCTAACCAAGCGTTTCCGTCTGCCAGGCTGGCGTGTGGCATGGGTGATTGGGCCGAAGGAGTTTATCAAAGCAATCGGCTCGTGTGGCTCTTACATCGACGGTGGCTGTAACGTACCCTTCCAAGAAGCTGCGGTGGAAATGCTGTCCCCACCCAGTGTCCGCAACGAGATGCGTGCCCTTCAATTGCACTTCCGCACCAAGCGCGACTACGTCATTGGCAGGCTCCAGGAGATCGGCTTCAAATTCCCTTACATGCCCAACTCGACCTTCTACCTGTGGCTAGACTTGAGTAGTCTACCCGAAGGGATTAGCGATGGGCTAAATTTCTTCCAAGCGTGTTTGGAAGAGAAGGTCATTGTAGTCCCGGGTATCTTCTTCGATCTGAATCCAAGTCGAAGAAGAGATTTGTTTGACAGTCCGTGTCATCACTTCGTCCGACTGAGTTATGGCCCCAGAATGGATGTGTTGGAGAAGGGCTTGGACAGCATTGAGAGGATTGTCAAGAAGTGAGTTCAAACAGCTCGTGCTTGTCGTAAGACAACTGCTAATGGCGTGAACAGATACCGTGAGAACCCTCAGAAGCATCACCAGATGCAGGTCCGACCTCGTGGCACCGGAGCACCCAATTGAGGCGGCCTGACTCTGAGCCGACTACGGCTCTTGTCAAATATTTTGCTCAATTAGAGAATTCGCAACCTCAGTAGATGAACAGTTAGTGTGTTTTACAATCTGTCTCTTTCCCTACAGAACCACAGATTTTCATAGTCTCTTTGTGCTGGTATAACGATCGGCTTATCTCGCGCTCATACCCTGCTTCAACGGCTTGGGAAGCACAAAGCCAAACTCTTGAATGCTCAACAGATGTACGTACAATTCTATGACTCTGGGATTACCATGGGTACTCTGATCAATATCCGTCAATCACATCACATCACAGTAGGCACCACTGGTGCAATACAACCCCCTAAAGCAAGAATAGAAAGTTGTGAGTTCTTTTCGCACGCACAGTGGACATGCACATGGACGTGTTACATTCTTCAAGAAAGCGCGCGTTCGACGTTGGACCCCTGTTGCACTTTGCCTAAACGAGAAGGTGACGACATCGATCGCGACCGCGAGTCCAGATCTCTACACATCATAGTACCTAACCGAACGGACCCGACAGGTAGTTTTACCGCCGTCCACGATATCGGCGATATTGATTTTGTCTATGGATGCGTCACCCTACCGCGCTACGAAATCGAGTGTTTAAAAGATCCTGCGGTCGGTGCCTTTAGACACCCTCTTTGCATACGGCTTCACAATACATACAGCACACGATAGCAAGATGACACTCATCCAAACTCTCTTACGCGCGACCGCATTCAAGAACCCCCTCCTTCGCACCCTCGTCCCTTCCGTCGCCCTTGCCTATGGCATCCAGACCGCCGTTGCCATACCCTCGATTGCAGCACAGACAGAGCGCTACTATGATCTCAGCGGAAGCCTGACGTATCTTTCGTGTACGGCGCTTTCGCTTGCACTGCCTTATTTGCGGGCGCAAAGCGCAGGTGCGGTAACCGGTGGGATTACGGAATATTTCAGCAGCAAAGGATTGGGGCAGGGCACGTGGTGGTGGAGACAGGCGCTATTGAGTGCGGCGGTGGGTATCTGGGCTACGAGATGTATGTGATGCATGGTGTCGGGAACCCTTGAAAATTCAGGTCATGGTTGGGTTGAGGCATATGCTAACATTTGCATAGTGGGATCCTACCTTTTTCAACGCATAACCTCCGACTCTGGTCGCGACTCCCGCTTCGACAAAATCCGCGGCTCGCCCGCGAAATTCTACGTCGCCTTCTTTGCACAGGCGACGTGGGTCTCGCTATGCACGCTTCCGGTAATCTTGGTGAATTCGATCCCGCGTTCTGCCTACGCCGTCCCTCTCATCGCAGGCCAAGCCATTTCCGCACGACCCTATCTGACAGACATTCTCGGATTTTCAATCTTTATGTTCGGTTTGACCTTCGAAGTTATCGCTGATCGCCAAAAGTCTAAATGGGTGCAAGACAAGAAGGATAAGAAGCATTCAGAAGAATTCTTAACGCATGGTCTGTGGTCCAAGTCCCGGCATCCCAACTACTTTGGCGAAGCAACGCTTTGGTCAGGGATTGCGATTGCGGCTGCTGGATTACTCATAAGACACCCTGCTCAAGCGTCGCTGGGCATGAGTGGAAGCTTGACAGCAAAGCTCTTGGTCTCCGGCATGTGCGCGGCGAGTCCGTCGTTTGTGAGCTTCTTGCTACTTAAGGTTAGTGGGGTGCCATTGAGCGAGAACAAGTACGACAAGAAATATGGAGACAGGAAGGACTATCAGAAGTGGAAGAGGGAGACGCCTATGTTTATTCCCAAGTTCTAAGGAGAAAAACTATCACTTGCTTAGGGTGGAGTAAAGCACGGCTGGCATGATACAGACGATATCGAAACGAGGTTTGCGCCAAAGATGGTCATGATAATTTTGTTACGGGGAATTGGAATGAAGGCTGTTCAATCTTTTGTCGATTTTCAACTATGAGTGCTATGAATGGGCAGCATTCTTTGCCCATGCGAGACACCTGAGCGCCGCAATTTACCAAACCAACATCACATTCCTGTGCACTACGTTGTGGTATTTTCAACTTATAATAGTGAGATAGTTTCCGTGACATCGAAACGGCCATTATTTTCCATGTGGTCCCAAGGCTGCAGGATTGCTTGAATTTCCTTTGAGATATCCATTTTCACACATTCTGCCTCCCTGGGTGAACTGTACTATATCCAACACAGGTCAGTCTCCAGAACCAGATCATTAATACGTAAGAACTGATTGTTTAAAATCCCTTTGAGGTCTCCCAGGGTAAACCTCACTATCCCCAATCCGGGTAGGTGTCTTTAAACAGATAATCAATACATAAGAATCTTAGGTAATCAGTTTTCGTATATTCTTTGAAGAACTCCTTGTTGGAATTCCTGTTTAGATATCTCTTTTGTCTCCCTAGGTAGAGTACACTACATCCAACACGAATTGGCATCGATAAACAGATACTATAAGCAGTAGCCAACATTCGCCCCAACATCTAAAATAACCACCAAACAGCGCACTTCAACTCTACTGGTACCTGTCGGGATAGCTTTGCTGACTGTCGCCGAATTCCTACTACATCTCATTCTCCACTTCTCCATGGCTCTGTTTGAGCGGCTGGGCACGCCGAGGCCCGGTGACACCGGTCCTTGTTCGGTCTGCGGATGGACGACTGTAAAGCAGCGCTGTTGCTCCTACAAGAGTACCGTCAAGCTTTTCTACGGGGCGAGTGAGCACGGTGCGTGGTCGATTGGTTCCGACTTGATCATGAAAGAGCGACCAGCAAGCGAGCCCGCACTTCTTGAAGCTAAAACCATGGGTTTCGTCGACGCCCATACGAGTATGCCCATCCCCAAAGTCGCCAAAGCCTGAAAGGACAAAAATGGACGCCACCTCCTTATGATGGACCGTGTGGAAGGCGAGGACTTGCAGGCTGCGTGGCCGACGTTATCCGCCGATGCGAAAAATCGTATTACTCAATGCTGAGCAGACAGCCAGCTGCCTGAGCAGCTACGTTGTCTGCATTCAGACAAGATGGCGAGCCTAGAAGCAGCACCTCGTTATTCCGGCTTGCTTTTCTATCAGGGACCGTCCACCCCGCATGGACCCTTTGCATCCGACGACGAGTTATGGCAGTCTCTGGTTCACGTACTCGGGAAGCTGCCAGAAAAGGCGCGAGACGCCATGCGCAAGCGACTACCTCCCTATGCGCCTTTCACATTCTCACACGGCGATATGGCTACCGTCAATATCATGGTTAAGAATGGAAATCTCACCGTCATCATTGACTGGGATGGTTCGGGGTACTTTCCAGTCTGGTGGGAGTATGCTGCGACATTGATTGCAATCAGCAAAGAGGATTTGGAGTGGAAGGAGTTACTGGCCAGCAAAATGCAGCCCTTTGAGGAAGCAAACAAATTTTGGCCGATTCTCCACTATTTGAGAGAATATCCTGACCTGAGCGACGAGATTAGAGGTATCTTAGAGGAAGAGTTGCTCCGAGACTAACTTGGTTGTGGCATGGTTGTAACAATTGGGTCAACGCCTTCTGCCTTATCAAGTCTATAACAGCCACCTTCCCTTCCAAGTGTACCAGCTCCCCCCACTGCCACCCCCACTCAAGCGAGTTCCTCATTCAAGCACGAGTCTTTACGCATGCTTCCTCCTTGCCCCTGTTCTCGCGCTTGCTGGGATCGCGCGCACTCAAAAGCTAGTAATGTTAGATCTGCTTCGAAAGTCAAGGAGGACTATCTCTTTACCTTGGCGATCAAGGGGATGTGCGCACCGCAGCGACTGCAAGTGAGCCCATTGGTTATGTTGTTGTAGTCACACTTTGGGCAGTTCATATTAGCCACAGAATGCATTGTTGGCAATAGGATGCGTTGATATCGGTTGCTGGTGTGCATCTACTAATGTTAGCACCTGATACCACACCGATAAGGATATGCCTACTTGCGTTGGTACGGCAGGGGCTGGAGAAGCGGAGTTCTAGAGAGAAGGATACAAAAGTACCCTTATATGGGCATCATAGACACCACCTTTTTACTGCTGCACGGCCCAGCCACAATGTCTCAGACACCTCCTCGACCCAGGGACAAGCACGGCAACCAAAACAAGGCGATTCTAGCGAAAGACGATCGCAGGATACAGCACCCGAGTGCGGTCGAGTTTCCTATTTTTCTTAATCTTCCCGCTCACCTTTCCACTTTTACCATCTCTTTTTCTACACATGAACGTCTCGTTTGAATTTTACGGGGCGAGAAAAACCCTCCTCCCTATCCCCTTCCCCCCAGAACAAACAACTCAAAACTTGTAAGGACAAACAAAAAAAATCATCGTCATGCACAGAACCGTTGAAACGAATTTTCAATAAATGTATACCCGAGTAAATTTACCTATACTCCCACCATGCAATGAAACGTGAAACGGGGTAGATAACATAACCTTGAATATTACTTCTATGCATGGGTACACTCTTTCTTTCCTACTTGTGAAGGGAAAAAGCAAGTAAGGCGAGGCTGAGATATATGGGAGGCCGGATGTAAAGGCAGAGGGGAGGGAAATAGCGGGGTTGTGAAGCGGTGAGATGACGGTGAGTGTGTGGTGGTGTAGGTATGTATGTGCAAAAAAAAAAAACAGACAAAACAACAAAAGACAACTCCAATGTGCATGAGAATTGCATGCCGCCCAACCAGATCAAATCAAAACGTCTCAAAGACCAAGGAATCACTCAGCCTCCCGCGTCGCGAGTTCTCAATCGAACCAAAAATCCGAGAATAGAAAAAGAGCCAAAAAAAATACAAGGAATAACTCCTGATACGCACAACACCGAAGCTCTGGCGCTAAATGGATGACGACAAAGACGACGACGACGATGACCCCAGACTCCAAACATTGAATGCTGAATGGAACAGTAAGCAAGGACGGAAAAAGAAAACGAGACAAGATAGGGAAGGCGGGGGCGCATAAATCACACATCACTTCCATACCCGGCATCGTCCATCATCTCATCGTCGCCCTTATCACCCGCTGTGATACCGACCCGCCTCCTGGGCTCTCCCCACGTCGCCTGAATGACCTTGACCTTTTGGTTTTCCCTAACGCCCTTGAGAAACCCATATGTGCTCTCCACGTCTTCGAGCTGTCTTTCAATGCCAAAGCTGTTGCTCTGCGCGCGCCGTATTAACGGGCTGATAAGATTTTTCCGCGCCTTGTCGAGCTGGTCCTGGACGCCCTGGATGATTTGAATATGCGACTTGAGTTCGACTTTGTTGGTGAGCGTGGCAGCGCGCACGTCCTTGAGGAGTTTGAGATTTTTTTCGTATTTTCGGATTTTGATCTTGTCCGTGAAGAAGTTGCGCCACAGCGAGGCCAGGAATTCATCTTGCTTGGTGGCGAGGCTGTCTTCTTCGCGTGCTACGCTGCGGTGCAGATTTTGAAATTGTCGGTCGACGGATTCAAAGAGGGCAAAGAGGT
>Ga0182210_1000306_pt1 | contig 11650 bp, 15 predicted proteins | sample G5R1MG_19_FD_129670 | JGI IMG/M metagenome (GOLD analysis project Ga0182210, IMG submission 129670) | Switchgrass phyllosphere microbial communities from Michigan, USA - G5R1_MAIN_03OCT2016_LD1 MG | ecosystem: Host-associated > Plants > Phyllosphere > Phylloplane/Leaf | place: USA: Michigan... | reverse complement strand
GCACGGTGTAGCAGTACGTGTGGCCGCAGGCGATGGTGTAGGGCTGGTAGAGCAGGTGGTCGCAGATTTTGCACGTCAGATGGGCGCGCAGGCTGTCCAGATCCGCCCTGAGGGCAGCAAGTTGCGAGGCAGCACTCGTCGCCCGCTCTTCGTCGCCGGAGCGGGTGGCGGCCGCCGCGGGCGTGCTCATGCTGGGCGGGGTGGGCGATGCGCGGGCGAGGGCGTCGCGCGAGTGCTTGGGGCGGGCAGCGGCGGGAGGAGTGGGTGATGCGCGAGAGGCCATGGGCGGGGAGAGCGCGAGCAGCGGGCGAGGAGGGCAGCGGAGCGGTGGCAGCCAGCAGCGGCGCAGGCAGAAGGCGGGTGCGGTGGTGCGATGCCCCCACGACTCGCCTGGGCCGCCGTGGTTGCGTAGTTGGTAGTCGTCGCCTCGTTTGGCCGCTCCATCCTAGCGCCGCCACCTCCTCCACCCACGCCTCCCCACCCATGTCCCATCACCCTCTGTCACACACACGGCGAGGCGCCTCACTCTGTGCCGCCGCCAATCACGGCGCCGCCAGCTCCCTCCACGGCTTGCCCGGCCACCGTGGGGCCAGCCAGGTCACGATGCTTTACAGGCAGGCAAACTACGACGAGGGCTGCTTGATCTCGGATGCCATACTATATACACAGTACATGCCGTCCTGCTGCGCCAGGGACAACGAACGATCCCACGCAAACAGACAACGGCCCCAACACGCCCGTCTCAGCACACCGCCGCACCGCCGACCGCGACGTCCGGGAGATCCACCGTCTCAATGCAGCCTCTGCGAACCTCGTCCATGGCGACAAGCTCCCGGTCCGTGTGCTGCAAGAAGGCCGCCGACTCGGCAAGAAATGCCTTGTGGCCAGCCGTGTCGAACAAGCGCCCAGCCGCGCGGCACGCACGCATGGTCTGCCGCGCTGCCCGCAGACGCTGCTCCAGAATCTCCAAGCGATACTCTGTGAAGTCATGGTACAGTTCGTTGAGATCAGACACTGGCCGCACCGTGCGCAGCACCGTGTCGTCTTTGACAAACGCCGACCGAGGGCGCCACGATGTCACCGCCGTGATGCGCTCCTTGGCACCCAGCGCTCGCAGAGCCTGATGCATAATGTACCGGCCTTGCAGAATGATGGCACATCCCTGGGTCGGCCCGCGCACCCGTAGAACCTCGCCGCTGCCTGTGCGCAGCGCCGTCTCGCCGCCAACCATGTTGGTGCAGTCGGACATCATGAGCACACAGACAAAGGGGTAGGAATCGGTATGCCACCCCACAATCGGCTTGTCGTCGTCCGGTGAGGCGTGCATCGGCTGCTTGCTTACCGTGAGCTCAGACGCAGCCTGTTCCTCGGACTTGACGCACAGATTGATGTGTGCAATTTCGTACTCACTCCACGGAATGAGGTCAATGCCTGCAAGTTTGGACACAATTGCCACGGTCGATGGGTGGTTCCAAGCCGCACGCGTGAACGGCGCGTGGTCCCGAGCGTAGCCCCGAAGCTGGGCGGCCGCGAGGTTGCTGCTGAAGCTGTGGTTCTGCGTGACCTCGGGCTTGAAGATTTCAGAGCGCATGATGCGGATGGCTTCTTGGGAGAAGAGGGGAAAGGGCTGGGTGACGGCAACAGGCGAGACGCCGACGTCGGGAGCCATGCCAATGTCTTGCATGGTCAGGATGTCCGGCGTTTCCTTGAAGACGAGGTGCTGCTCCGGATCGAAGACCGGGGTCTCTTGCTTGGCCAAGCTGCCCTTTCCACCAGCCGCTGGCGTGGATCGATTCTGGTTCGACAAGATGAATTGAGCGATTGCTTTGGAACGAGGCACTTGGCCGGCTGATCCGTTAGCCAGGCCATGTAAGAATGAGTTGCTCGTGTACGTGGAATCGTAAATGCTGACGGCACGACGAAGAAGACGTTGTACGGGGTGGGAAGAATGCCTTGTGGGAACCAAGGGTGCAGTGCATGTAGGTACCATGACTGAGCCGTGTCTTGAAACCGAGCAAGGAAACGACAGAAGCGTGCTCTGGAATATCCACGACAACCAGGTACGTACCTCTGCTCGTGGTGTCACGACGTCTGCTCTTGCAGACATTGTATGGCTTCCTATGAAGGTTGGGGGCCTGTCCGGGCGAACGAAACCCGACGAGAGACATGTTGGAGTGGAAATGCAGTGAAAATCCCAAGGCAACAGGGAGGCGGAGCGTCTTTTCGTGCTCCAGCGATCATGGCGGCTTGATCAGGTCATATACTTGTACAATGTCTCTTTGGTCGGATGCCGCATGGAACCTGTCCATGGCCACAATGCATGTCTCCGCATTCAGGTGGACCCGTGGACATGGGACTATGGTGGAAACTGAAGAAGGGCCGACATTGTCGCGATCAAGAGAACCAGATCTCATGTTGCGTTGGCTACGGTTGTGACCAGACGATGTGGAGACGGGATGTTGAACCCACTGCCGACTATCCGCCACCACCCTACCGTGTACAAAGGCATGGATCGGCAGTAACGTCTTGTCCTCCTCCCTGATCCCCCCCTGTGGGATTCAGCGCAGGCCCAATCCAGCTTCCGTCACGCGCTTCGTCACCCTACGCCTCGCAATGGACCGCCCCTCCCCCCCAGGGCTTCTTCTTCTTCTTCTTCTTCTTCTTCTTCTCCGCCTTGCTGCTCCAGTCAACCGTTAGACCACCGTTGCATTGAGCACAGACCCACCAAATCCCGCCTACCCACAAACAACGACCCCTACCGATCACGGACAGCTTCTAGTCTTCCTAGTTCTTCAAGTTCCAGGCCAGCTCGACCCGCACACATGGTTGAAGCCGGCGGGACAAAGCCCCTCACACGCTTGTGGGGGGAGTCTAGGCGGGGCGAGCGAGTAGCAGGAGGTCCCATGAGTCGTTCCAGGTAGGATTGCTCGTTACGAGAGGCATCTTTCGGGCGTAGTGTCCAGCGTTGGGCACGTGGAGGCGCGTATGTGGCCGAGAAAGCCAAGGCAGGCGAACGGGCGGCCGGGTGCATGCTTGGGTGCTGCTTGCCGCAAAGCGACGGATGTGATTGATTAGATGCGTCCCGGTCGTTGGAGAGGACGCCTGGCTTGGTGCATTCTCCATCCTATCCGTGCATCGGGGCGGCATGGGCGTCGGCCGGGTTTCATGCGTGCTGGGCGCGTGCCAACTAGCGCCATGGTTTATCGATTGCGGTCAGCTCCCACGGCTGGCTCCGCTTGCACATTTCGGCCTTGCACCGAGCCAACCGCCATGAGCGACAAACAGCCAACCTCGCCGTCGGAGGCCGGCCAATGGTCCGGGCCCAAGGCGAATCGCTTCGACAAGTACGCCTCTGCTCGTCCACGGGAGGCGCGGATACGTGGCTGACACGGTGGGCCGAGGCCCCGAGCAGCAAAGCGCATAGCGAGTACTTCGACCCATGCCAAGAAGCCGCCGACAGGAGCATTCGCTGTCTGAAGCGGAACGGCGGCGAGCGAGCCATGTGCTCGGATTTCTTCCAGTGCGTCGTGTCCTGTTCGGTGCGAGGAAACGCAGGCTGGGACGCCGAAGCTGATGTGACTCCAGGGCCTACAGAGACTGCAAAGAGCAATGGGTACGTCGCCGTCACCCCTCGCGGCCCGGGCCGTGGCTGACCGACTCCTGTAGCAAAACGCACGGAAGGAAGCGAAGCGGAGCCAGTCGTGGCTTGGATAAGCGGTGCAGGGGGGAGGCGAAGGCACCAGACGAGGCATGCGTCGTCGTCGTCGTTGTCGCCGTTGTCGTCGTTGTCGTCGTCGTCGTCGTCTGTGAGACATGGCCTTGCTCGTCCTGTGCATTGGATGGACAGCGCCCTGGAGAGGGCTGGGGCGCGAAAACCAATCTGTGCATAATCCACCCCTACCCATCGATTGCTGCTACCACGGGCAGCACGCAATCCCCACAGCCATGCGTGCCCTCTCCGGCCTGATCCCCTTGCCCTTGCATAAGACGGGCGGGCGGGCGGCTGTGCACCGACCATCAGGCCGCACTGCTCGTTGGCTCGCTGGGCTGCCCCTCCCTACGCTGCCAAACATCGACGCCGACCCCGCCCAAGCTCTTCCTCTCCCCCACCCATCTCAATGAGAAGTTTGCTCCATCCCCAACGCATCGCACAAGCCTCAACCCGCTTCTTCACCACATCTCGCATCGCCATGGGTGTCAACAAGACCATCCTCAGTGAGGGCAGCGGCGCCTCGCCCGCCAAGGGCGACCGCGTCACCATGGAGTACACCGGCTGGCTGCGCACAGCTGGCCAGCCCGAGGAGAAGGGCAAGCAGTTCGACTCCACCACGGGCCGTGGACCCTTCCAGACCGAAATCGGCGTGGGCCGTGTCATCAAAGGTAGGCGGCCTTGTGCGCGCGCGAGAGACCATCGGTGGCTAACCAGCGCACCAGGCTGGGACGAGGGTGTCGTCCAGATGAAGCTCGGCGAGAAGGCGAGGCTCGACATCACCAGTGACTTTGCCTATGGCGCACAGTAGGTTCTACCTGCCCCCCCGAGCAATGCATGTGGGGTGGCTGCTGACCGAGTCCAGGTCGTTCCCTGGTCTGATTCCTCCTCACTCTGACCTCATTTTGTATGTGTTCCTACAGCGGCATGAGGCGCTGCACAAGCATGGCACTGACACCTTTCCAGCGAGGTCGAGCTCAAGAAAATCAACTAAGCACCAAGGTGGGCGCAACGGCGGCAAGATCCATGTTGTGGTAGCGTTCCTCCGGGGCGGAATGAATTCCCGGCTGTTTCCCCTCGGCCGTACGGAGAGGGCCTACACGCTGTGCAGAGGACATGGTTCTGTTCACCAAGGCTTCGATGCGCGCCCTAACATGGAGCTGGATACTACCCAATATACACTGTCAGTTATGATTGATGAAGCTGTCGCTCTGCCGTGACTGCTTCCTCGAGGACAAGACCGATTCCTCCGCCTCGTTTCGTGTTCCCACACGCTGCTAGATTTGCCCATGTCCAAGAGCAGAGTTGGGGGCCATCGGATGGTAGGCCAAAGCAAGTTCGTCTAGCGACCTGGTAGAAGCTAGAAAGGCACTGGCGATTATTTGATACCTATCCTTACGCCCTCCGTAACGCCTTCGCTATGCAAAACCACACGACAATCCTCCCGGCTCTACGACGCCATCATCTACCGGCTATCCGGCACATCCGGCAACCTTTCAATAACATACTTGCCCTTGGCCACGCTGACAATAGGCACGCCGGGGATCTTGCGAATCCGCCGTTTTAAATCTCGGTCATTCGTGGCCACGAGATAGATTCTGTGCTTGAGGACCCTCTCCACAATGCAATCATCGGCATAGGTGCCCTTGTGGTCGCACTTGAGGCGCTCCCACCGTTCGTCGCGCGCAATCCTCAGCGCGATGCGGTACTTGGGGCCGAGTTTCTCCAGCTCGGCCATGACGCAGGTTGTGATGATGGGCGTGGCTTTTGCGTACAACAGGTCCATGAGCGCTTTATCGAGCTCCAGCTTGGCATGCACCGTGTGCGAGAGGAAGTTGGTGTCTACGAGGACCGAGTAAGGGGGCCCGAGAGCCGTGTTGGCTTGGAAGAAGAGCGCTGACGGCGCTTGGGGGCTGCGGCCTGGTGTTAGCGACCGCGTGGCGGGAGGGGCGGGACGCGGGGACGGACACTTCGCGCTTGGCCGACGCTTCTTGTTTCTTCTTCGCCGCTTCTATCTCGCCGGCCATTTGGTTCTTCTTGCTGCGGGAGGGGCATCAGTGCACGGAAGAGAAGGGATGGCCATGGGCCCATGGTCGCGTACAGTCTGGCATCGCGCTGGCCTGCGGGGGTCGGATTAGCACAAGCGGCACGTGCCGGCAGAACAGCGCGCCGTACCAATGAGCCGCTTCATCTGGCCAAACTTGCGGACTTTTTTCTGGACACCCATGGCTGCGGGAGGGGGGTGGGGGTGGATGGTGGCTGCGAGGGGAGTCGTGGCCGCGCTGCAATCGATAGCCAGAACTTTTCGGAGGAGCCGACGCCACAAACGCCAAGCAAAGCGGCCTTAGTCAGCAGCCGCGCCACACGCAGCCACTCGACGCAGGGTCAGTCTCGCACGTCGCACGTCGCACGTCGCCCCGTCGTTGCGTTGACAGCCGCCGGCTCGACAAGACGTCAGCGACCCTGCCGACAGCCTCGCGCATAGCAGCAACGCGCACTCCCGTCGCTTTGCCGGCCGAGGCCCCCCACGGCCGTCCTCGACATCCCATTGTTTCCCTCTGATTCGTATTCGTCATCTTCATTCCACTCCCGCTCGCTAGCCTGTATCGAAACACCAAGCGAACCGGCGGCGCGCCCAGGGCGTGCGTCGACCATCCGCCCCCTGTCGCACTCTTCCCCCCCCCGTCTTCCTCCACACACGGGCACATGCACCTCCACCTCTACCACGCAACGCACACAGAGGCCCTTTTCCGTCTCCGCCTCTCCGCCGTCTCCAGTCCTTGTCGCGGCCTGGCCCCTTCTGTTCTCGCTTCTGCTCCTGAACCCTGACATCGCCGCCGAGTGGAGCGCTCCCCTCGCATCGGGCGGCCCCTAATCTGCACCGCACTCGTTTGCAACCACCAGAATGCGGCCCTCGGTCGGTCTCGCGGGCCTGCTGCTCGTGGCCGCCACCTCCGTCCTCGCCCAGGGCAACGGCCTGCCCAACCTGTCGACCCTCTCGCAACCGAACGGACCAGCAGCGACCGCGGCCAACTCAGCAGCACGCTCTCCGTCGTCGAGTGCTCCGCCAGCCTCGAAAGCCACGTCCTCGGCGACTACCGCCCAAACCAACAGCAACGCCTTCCCAACCGTCACCTCCAAGGTAGGCGGCCTCGTTGGCCTCCCAACCCTCGCCGGTGTAGGGATTCCCGACCAAAAAGTGCCAGACACGGCCAACGCGCCGTTTATGCAAAAGTCGGATCTCCCCGACGGAACCGTTTTCATCTGCGTGGGCGCAATCCTTGCCTTCTTCGGCGCTGCAGTGCTCGCCTGGCGAGGCCTGGTCGCATGGTCCCTCCATCGCTCCGTCAAGCGCGCCGCCATGGCCCAGAACTTGTCCGACATCAAGGCCATGTCTGCTGTCCCTGGCAAGAAGCGCGGCATGTACAACGTCGTGGGCGCCAACTCGACCATGTCGCTCGACCACCTCTCTGCCGCGCCCATTGGCACGACAAAATCCACCAAGCCCTTTGCCCAGCAGCCCGGCGGCTCACCCGCCCGCTCTACCTCCAACTTGTTCTTCTCGCCTACCGCCGGTGCTGCGGGCGGTGCTGCGGGCCTCCGCGACTCTGTTGCAAACCGCAGCTCAAGCTACCTGCCAGCAGGCTACTACGCGAGTGGCAACGCCGCACCAGCAGCTGGCTCACCCGTGACCAACGTTGGCGGCGGAGGCAGTCTGTCCGCACACAACCTGGCCACACCCGGGAACCGCTTCTCTGCCCGCTCTGGTATCTCGCCGCCCGACTCGCCCTCGCTGCCCCCTTCGCGCGGTGGCCACCCTCGTGCACCGCCTTCCAGAGAGGGCATCCCCATCTATAACCGGAACAGCGCCGTCACGGTCGGGGCATCGAGTAACGGTGCTCGGAGTCCGGTGTACGGTCAGGGCAGCGAGAACCTGAGTAACATCAGTCTGAATGTGCCCGGTGGCAGCGCTACGGGGGGACGAGCGCCGAGTGCGTATCTAGACGATCTATTCGAGAACCATGGGGCTGGCCCAAGAGAGAGGTTTTAGCATGACCTCGAAGTGGGAAGCGTCAAGATTGCTGCCAACGGTTGGGCTGGTGTGTACGAGAAGAGCGGAATGCGTGCGTTTGGCGCTGCCGCAAAGGCAAAGCTGGCGCATCGAAGAGCAAAGTACGAAATGCTATTGTCGGGGCGAGACGAGAAGATGTGAGTAAGAGGAGGGCACGTATTGCTGAGAAGCGAGGGGCCAGGTAATGTTTCATTTTCCTCTCTGTTTGGCCGCCCAATCACGCTTCATCCGTCTGCAGCGTACATCCTCCCCGCTTGACATGCATATCGGTTTTCGTGGACGGTGGTACCGGCGGCAGTTTCTTCGGAGTTGCACTGGCACCCATTCCCCCGGGTCGCTAATTACCATGGAGATGCATGAATGGCGTTTCCTTGCTTTTTTTCTTCTGTATATACCTAGTGGAGATGTGGGTGATGAGGGGCTAGGATACCGGTTTTTGCCAGTATCCTTTTCTGTACTTTTTCTTTCCTCTTCAAACTGTAGATATTGTCCGGGGAATGCGAGGAGAGCGGAGGGAATAGAATACGCTGTAATGAATGGTAATAACGCTCATGTCTTGCTTGTGGGGGCCAACCCTGCTGGAACAAGGGTCGTGAGCAGCCTGATAAATGTTTTGATGGTTTTTTCTTCTGAAGGAAGTTGCACATGAGGGAGTGTGGGTCAGAATGTAGATTTCAAGGTAGATTTCGATTTCGGTATTTTAGAAGGAGGTGGTAATGAAACACCTTAGGGTTTTTTTTATTGATTCTCCTTCGTCTTCTTCCTCTCTCCACAAGTATCGTCTTCCTCCTTCACCATCATACAGGGCCTCCTCTGCTTCCACTCCTACTCGTCTCACAATATGCACTTCTAGCCCCCTTGCCTTCCCTCGCCTTTTCAAAGAAGTAGAGAAACGGTCAACTATTTCGCCTTGCGAGCAATCGCCTGGCGCTTCCTCGCCTCGGCATTGAGATTCGGGGCCGTAGCATTCTGCAGCGCAGCCTCGGTTTCTGAGAGATCCGCCGAGGACAACAGTGCTTCGTCGACGCGGGCGCCGTTGCCGAGGATCCGCCCGGCCGTCTGGTTGAATGCGAATTTGGGGAGTTTGAAAAGGAGGGTGTCAAATATAGTGGGTTTGGGTTCTTCGTCGGGCTGTTTTGTTGGTCAAGTTAGATGCGGGTTCATGATCGATGGTATAAGAAATGGGAAATAGGAGGATTATGAAACAAGCTTACGTCGAGCAGAAATTCGCCCTTGATGCCTTCTGGGGTTTCCTCCTCGAGGAAGACGTTGCCGACCGAGTCGACGATGAGTATCTTGCCGTTCTCAGCGATAATGCGCTTCTTGACGCCCTGGGGGCCCAATGCCCGTTCTGGCTCCCTGGGCATGCTTGCGTCGTGGGTGCGTGGCTTGCGGGTAGACACGATCTTTTTCCCCTTCTTCTTGTCTTCTTTTTCCATGGCGCGCTTTTCGCGGCGGTTGCGAGGTACCAATTCCGGGGTGGTCTCGTCGGGGGTGTCATTTGGGCTGTCGTCGAGCAGCTGGGCGTTACCAGCGGACGGGGCATCGACTCCGGGAATGCCGGGGATGGCCGTCTCGTCACCCCAGGCCGTCTTGCGAGCTTGGCGAATGTAACGCTGGACAAAGTCCTTGCGGCGGCGCCATCCCATGAGCAAGGCAAAGTAGTGGAAACCGCCGCCAAAGACAAGCAGCAGGCCGACGACGACAGAGCCAAGGCCGGGGCGGAAGCGCTCGTAGTAGTAGCCTGAGCCGCGCCAGGCCGGGAAGCCGTTTCGCAGGAAGTGATCATAGCGCTCGCGCTCGGCGCCCTTGAGGATGTTGGCGATGACGGAGAGGCGCTGGTAGCTGCGGGTGACCTTCTTCACATGGGCGTCGATTTCCTTCTTCGAGGGACCCGTCGACTTGCCAGTCTTGGCGTAGTTTGCGACGAAAGCCTGGCGGGCCTTGTCCGGGTGCAGCTCGCGCGACTTCTTGCGGTAGGCCTTGGTCAGTTGGTCTTGAGAGGCGCCGGGCGAGACGCCGAGCAGGTCGTAGAATGTGACGTTGCTGCCCTCGGCCTTAGCGACCTCGTCGTGCAGGCGAAAGATTTCGTGGTCTAGGGCATGGGAGCGTCAGCAGCATGGTCGTGGTGCGCAGGGCGGATGAGGCGCACCCTCTTTGTTCCAGGCCAGGGCGCAGGCGGCGAAGAGGGCCAGTACCAGGGCAAGCACCGCGGGAGACCTCATGGCGTAGGGAGTGCGCCGACTCGGGGTGCGCGAAGAGGCTGTACAATACGCAACGATGTGGGAGGGCGGCAAGGTGGCCTCTGCCGGTAGCGGTAGCCCATGAATGCGGCACTGCCAAGAGGACACATGTCGCCCACCCATCCACCTCCCATCCCTCTCCTCCTCCACATCACCGCCAGCTGACCACCCTTCGCCATCCGTCGCCATGTCCCGCTTCAGCATCCCCATCGACGCCCTGACGTCTCGCCTGAACCTCAGCAGCCGCTTCGACGGCCTGGGTAACACCTCTGTTTCGTCACGCTTCGCCAACCTGCGGCCCATCTCCGAGTTCTTCGATTTCAAGCGCGTGTCCAAACCCGCGAACATTGGCGAGATTCAGGGCAGAGTCAACTACAACCTCGCCTACTTCTCCAGCAACTATGCCGCCGTCTTCACCATGCTCAGCATCTACAGCCTGCTCACCAACCTTATGCTCCTCTTTGTCATCGTCCTGGTCGTCGGCGGCATGTACGGCATTGGCAAGCTCCAGGGCAATGACGTGCAGCTCGGCTCCTGGCGCGCCTCAACCTCGCAGCTCTACACCACTCTGTTCGTCGTCGCCATCCCTCTCGGTCTCTGGGCCTCGCCCTTCAGCACTGTCCTCTGGTTAATCGGGGCCTCGGGCGTCACTATCCTGGGCCACGCCTCATTCATGGACAAGCCAATTGAGTCAGCTTTTTCCGAGGAGGCGGTCTAGGTGGTCGGCCGCGAACTCCACACACTACGTCCCACTGGGGAAGACCACCAGGGGGCCCGCCCGGTGTTGGGGAATACTACGAGGGCGAAGACAATGTGCACAGTTTCCGTGATATCGAGAGCGAGGATGAGAGGAACGGTGCCCACCTCGACGATGAGTTGTATTTCAAGGATATGGAGCGAGCATCGCCTTACCATGCGCCCTACCCTCCTGGTCAAGAGGAAGACGAAGGCTACTACGAGGACCCTGGCGAACTGCTGTTCCCAGAAGAATACGAAGACATGCTTTTTCAACGCGTGCTCGACAAGATCCGTGTAGCGAGGGCAATAGGCAATGCAGATGTTCAACTGACCTCAGAAGAGCTTGATGCTTATAAAAGCAAACTCCACGGTGCAAGACCCGCCACAGCGCGCCCTGTACCCTTGTCTCGACCTCCTGATTCACCCCTGAATGACACAGCGAGCGTTACCAGCGTCCAAGCCAAACACGCACCTGTCTCTTCCCGAACGAAAAAAGAGAAGCAACGAACCTCGCTCTTTGGATCAAAGTCTAAGAAGGAAAAGGACAAGGATAAGTCTAGCCAACGGAAGCGCATATCTACTTCGTCAAGTATAGCAAGCCATCCACCCGATCAAATATCCCCCGGTTTTGTCGTCCCCGACCCAGACAGCCAAGCAGTCTTCGCTCCAATCAATTCCTACTCAGCCAAGTTCGCCCACGACCAGCCTTCGCCTCATCTAATATCTCGCTCAACGTCTGGTAGCCATCAGACTAGTTCCTCGCCCCAAGCGACGCCTCCACAAGACGTCCTTGGCGCCTTTCCGGGTTCAGAACATTTCTATCGCCCTGCGATTCTGCAAGACCAGTCCCAGTCCCAGTCCCAGCTTCATCATCAGATCCCATCTCTC
>Ga0182210_1000305_pt1 | contig 11656 bp, 14 predicted proteins | sample G5R1MG_19_FD_129670 | JGI IMG/M metagenome (GOLD analysis project Ga0182210, IMG submission 129670) | Switchgrass phyllosphere microbial communities from Michigan, USA - G5R1_MAIN_03OCT2016_LD1 MG | ecosystem: Host-associated > Plants > Phyllosphere > Phylloplane/Leaf | place: USA: Michigan... | reverse complement strand
CGTCGGCTACGCCTTCTCCTAGTTCAACAATACTTGGCCCATAATGTAATGCTATTCTAGACCAAGGAACCATGGATGATGCACTCTATGCTAGTTTCCCTCTTATGGAATTTGAGTATTATCCTACGAAAGCTCGACCGCCTCAAGTTCTACTACGCCGTTTGCAAATGTCACGCTCACCGGAAGAGTTGCATTGGGCTGAGCGTCTTCTCTTTTTGAGTAGATTTGCAGATCACAGCGTGTCACCCAACGACAGCATAGGCTTCCTTGGCCGTCGAGAGTTCAGACGATATTGGCAGCGGCATCTGGACCACACATCCAGCGCATGACCTGACGATAACCCGCAAGTCTAGATGTGAATGGCTGAGCTTTACGAGTTGGAGAGGGATCTATGCCTTTGCAAAGCCGGAATGGGACGCCGTATGTATAGGCCAATAGTTTTCTACGCTGCTTGCGATTCTCTGAGCCGTGAAGGACAACTTGGCATGGCTTACGAGGCAAGCCATTTCGGTCACCGCGTAGCTTTAGTCTCACTCAAGGTGGGGGCGAAGGACTGGTATACAGCGAGACTATGACAGGTCTAGAGCACATCACCATCTATACATGCTATAAGAGGTCTTCGTCGCCTGGTCATCTTCGCTTTCTCAGACTCAGGCTATTTCGATCATCGACACAACAAGAGCACTCAGCATGAATTCAATCTTCGTTACCGGCTTGGCTAGAGCCTACCCGTCTCATTCAATGAAACAAGGTGAATTCGAAGACTTGCTAGAGCGACTATATCCAGATCATATGGATGCCCCAGGGTAGGTTTCTTTTGTGGAAGGTTACAGGGAGAACCATGGCTGACGACTCCACCAACATCAGATTACAAAAGTTGATCCAATTCAATCGCCGAACTAACATCAAATCACGTCCAATCGTCCTTGACCATACCACGTGTACCAAGGAAGATGCAACACCCCCAACGGTCGATGAACTGTCGTCAATCTACCGAGACATGGGTGTGGCGCTCTCAGCTCAAGCATGCAGCAGCGCCATGCTGGAAGCACAAGTGTCGGCTTCTGATATCACGCACATTGTGGCTGTAACATGTACCGATCAAAGCAATCCAGGATACGACCTCTTCGTTTGCCAAAAGCTCGGCCTCAGTTCCAGTGTGCAAAGAGTCCTACTGCATGGTGTGGGTTGTGCAGGTGGTCTTTCGGCGTTGCGCACGGCTGCAAACATTGCTTCAGCTGCATCGTCACGGGGGCAGCCAGCTCGAATACTCGTCGTGGCTTGTGAGCTGTGTAGCATCTTTCTGAGAACGGAGATCAGGGCTTGTTTGGCTGATGGTGAGTTACACATTGCCCCGGCACTGTTCTCGGACGCCGCAGCGGCCGTGGTGCTATGCAATGGGTTTGCACTGGAGCATGATCAAAAGCCCGTCTACGAGCTACAAGAGTGGGGTAGTATGTTTGTGCCAGGAACCTCGGGGCAAATGTCTTACACGACGGAAGCAAACGGTACGTCTATGATTATCCATCTACCGACTCCAATCTATCGATCCCTAGACTAATTTCACACCAGGAATGATCGCCAGTATCACAAAAGCCGTTCCGAAGACCGCAGTGAGCGCCATCATCCCCATGTTCAGCCAGCTTTGCAACAAATCATCCACTCCCATCAATCTTGACCCGACAGACTTCGATTGGGCCGTCCACCCCGGCGGCACTGCCATCTTGCAAGGCGCCCAGCAGGCTCTCGAGCTCACAGACGATCATATACGGGCGTCGCTCGATATCTACAGTACCTATGGAAATTCCTCGAGCCCGACAGTACTCATCGTGCTCGACCAGCTGAGACGAATGGGCCAGGGTCGCGAAAATGTGGTAGCGACAAGCTTTGGGCCCGGCATTTCGATCGAGATGTTCCTGATGAAGCGCTGTCGCAATGTCGAAGCCTTGCCACCGTTGAGCACCAGCATAGGCGGCAGGAGAAACAAGTTCTGGTTAGGGCTACAGTCCTGGGTAACGAGGGTGGGAAAGAAGAGCGAATTGGAGCAAGGTGTAAAACGGTACAGTGTCGTACGATAGCGTGGCCAGTTCAGGGATACGAAGCGGAAGATCAACAGTACCTATTTCTTGTATATGTGGAGCTATCTAACCTAGTTACGTGGCTTCGGTTTTTCGTCAACATGGAGGAGATTTCGGAGTTGGTGGTCAGGGCCGTTGAGGATAGAGGACGTTTCTTTGTTTGTAGACTGTAAATAGGACTTGCATGTATCACACGTGTTTAAATCGGCATATGGATATCTTCCGTGAGTCTCTAACCCATAACTTCCGCCCGCGCAAATAATCCATCTCTCCCAGAAAGGTACCAATTCCGCTGTTATTCGAGGAGCGAAGATAAGAACACAGTCATCCCCAGGCCATTCGGGGTTTTTGACACAGGAACCCGTGCCTCACGTCAGATGATACACGTCCGCAAGTGTTCGAAACCAGTAGCGGCATACCACCTTTGTTCGAAGGACCAATGGAAAACGCCAAAGCCATGAAAGTATTTTAAGGGATTTTAGCCTAGGGCCTAGGGTATTGATCTTATCCAACGGGCCATTGCAATGAGCAACCGCGTAGCTCCTCGCCCTATCAAAATGGCCCGTAGCACAACATGAAAGAAATAAGCAGAACACGTTACACTACCCTGTAAGTTTATTTTTAAAGAGCATGATACGGTTGGTTGCACCTCGGTCTTGCATTCCGGCTCACGATGCTGTGGTGAGAGGGTGATGTGGGTCAGGGGCGCCAGAACTCGATGCATTGTAAAATGGGCGTGCATCAAAAGCTATCGAGCTATTATCTACAGTGGCTGCCTCACATCGACAGCTGGCGTCACTGGTCTGTGAGCTAACCCAACGCTACCGTGGCGCCAAAATCAACCCTGGGGTATCAAACTATATCCGAGGGTCCCGGGAGCCATTTTTTGGTTTTCCGGAAGAATACATGCAAGACTGTTGGGAGGTTTTCGAATATGGTGGGAGCAAAGAGAAAGGTAACCGAAAGTGGTTCGCAAAGTCGGAGGCCGTGAGAAACAACGACTCTTTCTTCCTTGGCGCTAGGGGGAAAGACAGTTACAATAGCATATAGATACATCGCATTACATCGATATCATTCAACTTTTAGTTATCATAATGGAGAGTAGTTTGTCTCCATAGGTACTATCTTCCAGCCCCCGCGCTTACCACAGGCATGTAACCCTCTTTTTGCGACGCATCATCGTACGCACCCCTCTAGTCCGGATTCGCCCATGCTCAAATACGCAATCAATTTCGCAAGATAATATCGACAGAGAAGCCTAGGTACCATCCGCAATTCCATGGAGTGAAGAAAAACTTTCCACGTCATGCTTCATCACTTGGTCACGAGGAAATATGGTAAAAGCGAGAAAGATCCAGACGAAGAGAAGCTGAATTGAAGGCAGGGATCTATTTTCCTATACGATGATCAAGGGCCGAGGACATGAATGTAATAAGGGATGACATCGTCTAGCCTAGGGCTACACGATACAATGCAGCGAAGCCAGAGCCACGTTTGCACCATGAGTTGTTAAACTACACAAAGGCTAAGCATTACGGGATACACACAAAGACAAGCCCTAGGATAAAGAAGTATTTGATTGGATTGTAATGTGTGTAGTTACAACACATAAAAAAACATCCCTGAAAGTCCACACGAATTATCCATTTGCAAGAAAAAGAATGAGAAAATAGAGTAAAAAGGGAAAAGCAGGACCTCTTCTCCGGACGTGAGCAGGAACTCACGGTACCCCATGATGTGAAGAAATGAGCGTACCGAGCTACTGCTTCAGCTCATCCGCCGTAATCTTCTCATCAAAAGATACCACCCTACCATCTTCATCCACAAGCTTCCGACTTCTTGACCGCATTCGACTATTTCAACTTTTTTAAACTCCGCGACCCCCTCCATAAGGTTGATGTCTGTAGTTTTGCCCCCTGCCACCACCCCTGTAATTCGCGCCAGGCTTCCCCGCATTCTTAGGTCCAGTGGGAGCATTTATCGGCGCCTGACTCGGAGTAACAGGAGGCTGACTACTACCCTGTCGACTCCTCGAATTGCCCTTGTTGAATCCTCCACGGTTGCCTGGGCCGGACGGCACGTGCGGCTGCGGCGCATCGTCGTACATGCCCTCCCAAGCTGTGGGACCGCCAGCACCTCCATAGCCTGAGGACTGTTGCTGCCGGCGCGCTTGTTGTTGTTCGTATTTCTGCTGTTCGAAGATGAGTTGGTCTTGTGCTGTGTATGCCGGACGAGGCCCAGCGTTGTTGGGATTTCCTACGTTACCACCATTGCCTCCTCCATTGGGGTTACTTCCACCACCGCCCCCTTGCTGCATGGCTTGCATGGCTTGCATCTGCTGCATCTGCTGCATTTGCATCGGGTTCATGCCACCGGGGCCCATCATTTGTGGGCTCGGAGAACCAGTGCCGCGGTTCATGCCCGTGCCCAGCATTTGCTGTTGCATTTGTTGCATAGCCATTGGATTCATACCACCAGCCATGCTGGCCATAGGATTAGCAAGGTTGCCTTGTTGCTGGGCAATGGTTTGCTGCATAGATTGGAAGTACTGTTGCATGCGCTGCCAGTACTGTGCCATCATGGCCGGGCTCATGCCACTATTACCGGATTGTCCCTGCGCGTTCTGCTGGTTGTCAAAGCCGCCGTTGTTATTGTTATTGTTATGCTGGCTGTGACCGTTGTCACGATTGTTGAACTTGTTGCGCCCAAATTTCTTGTTGTCACTGCCCTCATCATCGCGCATGTTGCCACGGGGCTGGGCTCGCTTGACTTCTATCGCCTTGCCAAGAATCTGGAGAGGGCCCTTGAGTGTAGCGTCGACTGCTGCGTCGCCATCGAATGTGACGAACCCGAAGCCACGGGGCCTGCCTGTCTCCTTGTCCATCATCAGTGTGGCATCGACGACACGTCCGAACTGCTTGAAAAAGTTCGTGAAGTCTTCCTCGGTGGCTTCTTGGCTGACACCGCCGACGAATATCTTACTGGTTCGCTCCTGCTCTTCACGGGGAATGGCTCGCTTGGGATCAATCTGGCACCGTCAGCAAGTGGTTACCGAGATTCACACGGGGACATACAATTTTGCCATCGAGGTAGTGTTCCTTGACCATCACAGTGTTGACACATTTAGGGTCCCGGAAGGTGAGGAAACCAAATCCTCGCGAGCGACCCGTGGCGGAGTCACGCATGACGGTGCACTCGCTGACCTCGCCAAACTGTGTGAAGTAGCCCTTGAGAGAGTCTGAATGGCTTATTAGTATAGAACTACTAATGAGCGAAGAGTAGAGAATTGGAGCTTCTATCAAGTTGAAGCTCGAAAATTGACCAACATACCTTCTGTTGTCTCCCAGTTCAAACCCCCAATAAACATTTTCCTAGAAGGAAGTCAGTAAATGACTATTCGAATTGAACAGCGAGCATTAGGTGCTGAATGAGGATTGGAGCGCATCTTCGTGTCGACAGTGGAGGCGCTTCGCGTGCATCTGAATCACATATGTTGATCATGGCTATGGGAATTAACATATGCTCTCGAAGTGGACGTCGTCCATGGTACAATGTCAACAGATGTCGTAGAACAAATCCGCCAAGTGTATATGACTCAGCACAGCCGGGCAGAGGCGCCTTGCAGATGTAGCGGTATGAATGAGGGTGGTGGCCGCTAGTCGATTGTGGTCGTAGCCTTGGAGTGTGATTGGCTAAAGACAGTGACAAAGCTGGCAGGTGAACCATGTCGGTCTGTAAACATGTCTTTGGTCGAGACAACATTTGCTGTTGTGGCCGTGGAATTGCTCTTGAATCGGGACGTGATGTTTCCTTTCTGTCCTTGGCGGGAACGAGGCGCGGGTGCATTGAGTGAGCGTCGATTCCGGGCCGCCTTTTTTCAAACTTGTGGACTTCGTGACGTACGCCCAATCAGAGTGGGTAGACGAACGCATTCCTGATGTTCAAGATCGACCATCTGATCCATGTTCAAGAGGAAGCAGCCTGGCAAGAGGCACAGTGTGTTCGGTTGAAGCGTCTGTGTTCTGCTATGAAGTCGAGCGAAGATGTCTATCAGACTATCCTACGGCTCGAAGGCTATGCTCAGCTTGCGTTGTGGGTACGCGCTATCAAGTACCTAGGTATATATCGACATATTGCGCTACCAGAGCTTGTGGCAAGGCGCGATATTCCTCGTACGAGATGTGTTGGAGATGGCCGATAGCAGAACCGTTGCGTATCCATGCCCAGCGTCTTCCATCAGCCATTGCTTGCAGCGCACCGTCTCCTTCATTGTTCAGTTGCCATCGATGCGATGCAAGCTCCTTATTCTTTAGACCACATTTCCAGTTGCTGCGCAACCGTGTGGCTTGCTACTCATTAGGTAGATCTACGCAGACTTTTGCAGGATAGCCATATGAACGAACCGCGAGCTTTCTTTGAAGCGCGATCCAACCTGATTTCCAATTGCAACGCCTTGAGTACATACAAACTGTGTTGTAGACTCCATGCAGGCATTGCTGATGTAGGAATTTGGAGGAAATCTCTGGCCTATTTTCACAGTCTTTGATGCCTCGACCTTGTCTTGTGATGCGCTCCTACGGAGGGGATATAATAGAAATACACTGCACGAGACTTACCCGTCTTCTTTGACGTTGATGGGCCCATAGTTATCATCCTCTATGGGCGCATTATCGTAGGCCTTGTTGTCACCACTGTTAAAGCCAGCGGGATTTATGAGCGGATTTTCGTTGGCCGATGCTTGGCCTGGCCATGCAGGGGTGGCATCGTGGCCGTCGTGCTGGGCGGTCTCCGCAGGCGGCGCGCTTGGCGCCTCTGGTTGCGCCGGTGTTGGCTGGGCTGGGGGTGCAGCTGCGGGCGCTGGAGCTGAGGACTTGGCTGCTGGCTCATCGTCGTAGCTGCAATGGTCAGTCAAGTGATGCACTGGGCTGCAGCTCAGAGGGCGGCGCTCGACTTCCACGTACAGATCGTCAAAAATATCGTCTTCGAAATTCTCGTCGGCCATTTTGCGGACGATGAAAGGCGATGGGGGGGGGTGATGGATGTGGTGATGGAGGCGCAAGGGAGACGCGTTTCGGGTGCTATGGTGAGAGTCGAAGTCGGGGTGATGCTGAGATTGGGAGTCGCGCTAGTACCGGAAAGACTTGGCGGGCTTGGCGGGGCACGCGCGACTTGGGTTGGGCGGACTGGGTACCGGGGTGGGTCGGCGGTCGGTGGGCGAAGGCGGGCTGTCGGCAGCGGGGCTCCCTTGAATGCCCTCCCCTCCACCATGGCCTCGAAGAAGCAGCAGCAGGTATGTGCTGGGTCGCTGCGCCTGTCGCTGGGTGAGATTGCTAACAGCGTGTCAGGAAATGGTCCAGGTCGGTTCGTGCCCGTGAAGCAGTACAGCAACAACATGGAACAACACCACCGCCACCACCACCACCACGCCTCACTGTGTATTGTGTACAAGTGCTAACTTGTCGTGTATCGGCATACAGACCGCTCCGGGTATGTCTCCGTGGTCTTCGGTGCAGTCACGGGACGGCTGCGTGACGTCGTTGGCTGACACGGCATGGCAGCTCTGCATCTCCCTTTTGGCGCACCGCATCCACCGCGTCCACGGCCTCGAGTCCGCCCAGGAAAAAGATCATTGGCGCATCTTACTCGCACGCCGACATTCTCAGCTTCAGCGCCCTGTACGCGCCCCCCTCGGGCCATCACCCACATGTCATCTGCCACGTGACCCATGACTGACAGCACGCGCCTATAGGAACGCCTCGGGGCCCAATTCACGGCCACGCACCCCACCCGTGGCCTCTCACAGTCGCGAATCGAGTACCCCACCCCACCGTCCCAGCAGCAATTCCTCGCCCCGCCCCGCCCGCGTCACCTACAGCCACTTCCTGCGCGACACCCAGCACGACTGGACCCACGATGACGGCGATGATGGCGACGCCATGTTTGAGGACGACGAGGACGAGTTTGGCCTGCCCAGCATCGCCAACATGCGCAGAAAGGGCCGACGCAAGCAGCCTTTGCAGCAAAAGAACCCCACAGACCCCAAGGACCCGGGCGGTACCCTAAGCCGCACCAGCACAGGCTCGGCGGCCTGGCGGGGCATGGACAGCGGCGACATTGCAGAGGAGCGCGGAATTCCCAACTACCCCACCGCAAACAAAGCCGAGGGCAAGATACTGCGTCCTCAATACCATGATATTCTTCGCGACCCCGCGAACTCGCTCCACCTCATCGCCCATCCCGCGCTCCCGCCTCATGCTACCCCCAAGCAGGCTGAAGAACTCTCAGCGCGCACCACCCGAATCAACAAGTTCAAGCGGATCTTACAAACGAGCACAATCTCTCTGTCGGATCTTCGAGACTCGGCCTGGTCAGGTGTACCGTCCGAAGTCCGAGCCATGACATGGCAGATACTACTGGGTTATCTGCCTACCAGCAGCGAGCGGCGTGTCGCAACACTTGAGAGGAAGCGCAGGGAGTATCTCGATGGTGTGCGCCAGGCTTTTGAGCGCGGAGCTTCGGGTAGTGCTGGTATCGCCGCGGCAGGCGTGGCAGCATCGTCGCTCCCCTCCATCAACCGTGGAAGGGGGCGTGGCTTGGACGAAGCCATTTGGCACCAAATCAGCATTGACGTGCCCCGCACAAATCCACACTTGGAGCTGTACGGCTACGAGGCAACGCAAAGATCGCTTGAGCGCATATTATATCTCTGGGCTATACGCCATCCTGCCTCAGGATATGTGCAGGGCATTAACGATTTAGTAACTCCCTTCTGGCAGGTATTTCTTGGCGCGTACATCTCGGATCCAGACATTGAGTTCGGCATGGACCCTGGCCAGCTACCGAAACAAGTCTTGGATGCCGTTGAAGCCGACTCATTCTGGTGTCTCACCAAGCTATTAGACGGCATACAAGACAACTACATTGCACACCAGCCGGGTATACAACGACAGGTTGTCAGCCTAAGGGACCTTACCACTCGAATAGACGCAAACTTGGCCAAGCATCTCGAAAACGAGGGTGTCGAGTTCATTCAGTTCAGCTTCCGCTGGATGAATTGCTTATTGATGCGGGAAATATCTGTCAAGAACACAATAAGGATGTGGGACACATATCTGGTACGTATTTTAGCCTTGTCTAGTGGCACCCGACTTACATGCCGCAGGCCGAAGAAGACGGTTTCTCATCCTTCCATCTCTACGTCTGTGCCGCCTTTCTCGTCAAATGGTCCGATCAATTGCGCAAAATGGACTTCCAAGAAACCATGATGTTTCTGCAATCATTACCAACACGACAATGGACTGAAAAGGATATTGAACTGCTCCTCAGCGAAGCTTTCATCTGGCAAAGTCTTTTCAAAGGCAGTGGTGCACATTTGAAGAATACGAGCTCAAAAGGAAGCGGCGTAGGCATGGGCCCAGACTTTTGAACGCATTGCTGATGCTGTATATGGCGTCAATTGTACCCAAATACTTGACATGTTTGAGGGATTTGTGATGCACCAATTAACTCTTCATTTATTGTCTTGCTCAACGTTCGGCACCTTGCGAAGGCAGGATAAGTAGTCGGATATGTATTAAGTGCCCTCAACCCCGCTATTGCCCCGCCCATAACAAAAAGCTGCTCGAACCGACCCTGAGTAAGAGCAGTTCGGATCCCTGATAAAATAAGAACGATATTTTACGTCCATCAGCAACACACAAAACCTATTCACACACGCTCTTCAATTACCATTCAAATATGTCCGATGCACCACCGCGCCCTCCATTCAGCAGCCTGCCCTTGGACAAGAATGGCCCTCCCGGCAATGCATGGGGTTTATACGGAAAAGATGACGAGTTGGGTGCAATGAACATGCTCACTCCCACTACCACGAAACAGGCCGCGCAAGAGATTCGATCCGGTGAACGCGTATCCCTAGATTGGACACTCGACCTTCCGTCTCGCCCCTCTTTCAACCGCCCACCCTTCCAACACACCATAACTCACAAATCCCATCCTGATGGGACAAAACGTACCGTCAACGACGATCATATCGACATGAATACGCAGGGTAGTAGCCAGTGGGACGGCTTTAGACATTATGGCTATCAGAAAGCGAGACTGTATTACGGTGGCAGGACGCAGGATGATCTCCGGAAGAGCAATGTGATTGGAATTGATAGAATTGTTGAAAGAGGAGGCATTACCACTAGAGGCGTCATACTAGATTATCCTCGATATCTCGAAGAAAAAGGGAAAACAGAGGTATACGCTCTTCAGGCGTCTGGTATCAATGCCCAGGAACTCGAAGCTATGCTGCAAGAAACTGGTGTAAACACCAGACCCGGCGACTTGCTCCTCTTACGAACGGGATTCACGCGCGACTACCTCAAGCTCAGCGAGGATGAGAGAATTCACTTCTCAACTAAGCCACCAGCCTTTCTAGGGGTCGAAGTAAGCATTTAGTCTTCACATAATACAACCTTCGAACCCACACGGCTATTAACATCGCTTGTAGTCTTCCTCTGCAGTAGCTTCATGGATATGGAATCACAGCTTCGCCGCCGTAGCTTCGGATGCACCATCATTTGAAATGTCACCGCTCGCTGGCCCTCACACTGCGCCAGGTGGAATTTGGGCCGGCGAGCCGTGGGAAGAAGAAATGCAGGGTGGAGGCCTATTGCATCAGTGGTTGCTGGCGGGGTGGGGTGTGATGATTGGGGAAATGTGGTATCTGGAGAAGGTTTGTGAGAGAAGTCGGGAGTTAGGACGAGCTACGTGTTGGGTTGGGAGTATGCCGTTGAAGGTGAGTATGGAAACACTGCGGGGTCGATAAGAAGGGAGCGAGGATGATGCAATCACGAAGGACCTCTCAATGCTAATGAAAATCCACAGGTCCCAGGCGGTGTGGCCAGTCCTCCAAACGCCGTTGCCATTTTCTAGTTCAAGGCATAAGATTTCCCCTCACCACATTCCTTTCTTCAAAACTAACCTTCACATTGGTGGTTGACCTACCTCGTGCATTAACTACCTGGTCCCATGATACACCTAGTCCACGTCACACAATTACATAGTCGTATTCGCCGAATCATACCCGGAAAGTCAAGGAGGAAGGGTCTGTCAACAAACACGCTAGGTGGTCATTTAGAGCCTAGGTGTAAGTTCATCCCCTGGAATGTGGATTCCACCCACTTTTTACACGCTCCAATCGCACACTACCGTGTATAAATTCAACCAAGGGAATATCTTTCTGCGTACTCTGGCCTCCGGAGGCCCTCCGGAGGCCCTCCGGAGGGCAGATCGCAGCTCATTTTGGGCCCACTAGGGTTACTACTTTTGCCTTGTACGGTGTACACTCGGTGGAAAGGATATGTTCTACATGAGGAGGATAGTAGGCTGTGACATATTCGTATCTTAGCCCTTGCATAGGAGCATGATAAGTGGTAGAAGGGGCCACTTTAAATACCTTTGGTCAAGGTCTCAAATTACTTTCCTCACTCACACAATACATATTCAAAAATCCCTAAGCCTCATGATAGCAATGCACACCGCAACCCTCATCCTCGCGACCCTTTCCTCCCTCCCCCCCACCCCCCCCT
>Ga0182210_1000304_pt1 | contig 11658 bp, 8 predicted proteins | sample G5R1MG_19_FD_129670 | JGI IMG/M metagenome (GOLD analysis project Ga0182210, IMG submission 129670) | Switchgrass phyllosphere microbial communities from Michigan, USA - G5R1_MAIN_03OCT2016_LD1 MG | ecosystem: Host-associated > Plants > Phyllosphere > Phylloplane/Leaf | place: USA: Michigan... | reverse complement strand
GTAATCTCTGGACAGATTATATACATATCCATCTTATCCCTGGCGTCCCAGAGTGGCCCCTTTGAGGTGAGGCCGTCTGGTAAAGCTCCGGGCGCCGTACGATTTAGGCAGACTGCCGCGGCAGCTCCGTAGCGCGTTGCCTGACAGCGGCGTGGCATTGTGGTTTGCAGAGAGGAGGTGTGACTAAACTGGGCGGGGTAGGTCCAACAAATACCGTGGTTGACAGTTGTCAAAATACTGGGGTTAGATGCGGTATGGACAAAGAGTAAGCCACCTTACAACATGCAGCCTGTCCTGCGGCCTGTCTGCAGGTCGTAACATCGCGATCCTGTACATAGTACGCTGCCGTCTGTCAACGTACAGATAGTCGGTGGGCTGCCCGTGGAGGTTGTCAGTTCAAGCCGTTGTTGTAACGGCAGTAGTTGTTTCAACAGATAAAGATGGGGCGGTTTATATATAGAGAGAGTCTAGGGGGGTACACCACATCATCACACATACACATACAAAAATCTTTCATTTCCCCTCTCTCTTTCTCCTCGTCAGCAAAGGAATTATACAACAGTACTGTACCCAGCTCCAAACCCCCTCCTCGCCTTCCACCTCGTATACCACTTTCTCGCCTCATCAGCCCAAAACACACAACTCGCTACAGCAGCAAGATGGGCCAAATCGGCCAAGCTCAAAGCCTCGGTCTGAAACACGCGCTGCAGCGGCGGGAAATAAACCACCATCATCTGCCCGATCAGACTGCCCGAGACCGCATAATTGAACATTTTGTTGTCAAACATGCCGATTTCTCCTGCCAGGATCGACTTGCTGGATGAGCGACACGTCAGCGCGTTGAACATGTCGAAGAGCACGAAGCAGGTAAATGTCATGGTTGTGTCGCGCGCCGTTACTTGGTTGTCGATGCTCATCTCGCGGTAGTAGATGGAGAGTGTGCCGATCATGATGATGATTGCAGATTGCAGGACGCGCTGGATTAGAGGCCGGGTTAGGACACGTGCTTTACGGGCACGGGGCGGAAGGGCCATGACGGCCGGGTCGACCGGTTCAACGCCGAGGGATTGTGCAGGTGGGCCGTCCATGAGGATATCTGATGGGTAAACGTGGTTAGCAGAGCATTGCAAGGAGATCGACTGTGGAACATGGAAAAGTTACTCACTGATCCACAGAATCTGCATAGCGTTGAGCGGATTTTGGAAACCGAGAAAGGTGCTGACAAGGACTAGGCTCAAGGCTGCTGCGCTTGTGCTCAGCTGGAAGGTGAGGAAGTTCTGGATGTTGTAGAATATGCCCTTGCCTTCCTCGATGGCATTTAAAATGGTTGCAAAATTGTCGTCGGTAAGGATCATGTCTGCGGCTTCCTTTGCCACATCAGTGCCCAAGCGACCCATTGAGATGCCTATATCAGCCTTCTTGAGGGCTGGCGCATCGTTGACACCGTCTCCCGTCATGGCCACGACATCGCCACGAGATTGCAATGCGCGGACAATTTTCATCTTGTGATCGGGGCTCGTGCGTGCAAAAATCGACGTTGTAGCCATGGCTTGCGCAAGCTCCCCTTCGCTCATTTGATCGACTTCATCGCCGCGAATCACCGAACGTCCCAGTGCTGAGTTAGCAGTAATGGGCATCCCAAGACTCTTGCCAATAGCAACTGCCGTCGTCTCTGCGTCACCCGTGATCATAATCACTTTGACTTTGCCGGCCATGAGACGTCGAATGGCCTTTTCTACGCCTTTTCGTGGCGGATCATTCATGCCGACGAGACCAGCAAAAACAAGACCACGGTAATGTTCGTCATCGCCAAGTGCGGAACCGCTGGCTAGGCCTGGTGTTGAGGCTCCACTTGCTCCCTTCTTCTTGCCCTTGGATGCTCCGCTTGCAAAGCCAAGAACCCGTAAACCCTCTTGTGCCATGGACTCTGCTGCTTTCAGAGCCTGCTGCTTTCTTGCTTGATCCAAAACGACTTCTCGACCCTGAGCCGTGACATAGGTATCACAGCGATCGAGCACTCTCTCCAGTGCTCCTTTAACATAGGCAAAGTCAGACGCTATTGGGGTGACATCTCCACTTGGGTTTCCCTTGATCACGACGCCCATCCACTTCCTCTCTGAGCTAAAGGGTGTCTCAAACTTGCGATCGCCAAGCATTTCGCGGATATCGTCTTCTCCAAAGGCATCTAAAAGGTCAAGTAGGGCGACGTCAGTAGGCTGGCCTGCCCAGCGGCTCTTTGCGGCAGAGTGGTCATCACTTGAAGAGGTCGAGGAGAGGACCGCTGCCGAAGATGCCGATGCAGCCTGATCGCTAAGAAGACGCGCGTTGTTTACAATGTTGCCGATGCGTAGAATATTGCGAGTAGGGGGGTCGAGGTCCGTGGAAACATGCTTTTTCTTTATATCGACTGGTTGTGCTTCATCAAAATGCCAGATCTTTGTGACGGTCATGTGGTTTGTCGTTAGAGTGCCTGCAAAGAGTCAGAAATGACAATTGATGTTCATCAGACGATACGAACCTGTTTTGTCGGTGCATACGACGTTGACAGAGGCTAATGTCTCAACACTCGGCAGCCGCCGAACAATTGCATCTCTCTTAGACATCCTCAGGACGCCCAACGCAAGGGTGACCGTGACGATGATTGGTAGTCCTTCCGGGATCGCTGCCACTGCCAACGAAACCGCAATTTGAAATACCTCCAGAAACTTCCAGCCACGCCACAGCCCGACCAAACCAATAAAGGCAATGACACCGAACGACATGTAGCTGAGTTCTTTCCCCAGCCGATCCATGGACAGCTGTAAGGGTGTCCGCGGACTCTCAATCTCCCCCAGGGAGGCTGATATGGCCCCGAATTCGGTGCTGCCGCCCGTCCCAACAACGATGCCTTGACCATATCCTGACCGGACCAGTGTGCCCATGAAGGCAATGTTCGTCTGATCGTTGAGGCGAATTTCTGCGCCCACCGTACCCGCAGCTTCAGACGGGTAATAGGGCGAGGGCGGACGGCGTATGCCGGGCGGAGGGGTGATGGGATCCCGCGACTTGGTGACCGGCTCGTTCTCTCCCGTCAAGTTGGACTCGTCGATGGTCAGATCGGCTGCATGGGTAATGCGTATGTCGGCGGGAATGCGATCGCCCGTGTGGAAGAGGACCAAGTCACCGGGGACGAGCAATGTGGCCGATATGGTGGTCGACTGTCGCTCTGCAGCAGCCAACGACGCCGAGGTGTCCTTGACGTCACCCAACTCAATGCTGTGGGCTGCGGTGCCATTGGGGATGCGCCCGTTGCGTGCATGCTCTGCTCCGGCGCGGATCACGTGTGCAGCATGGGGTACCAGCTGGTTGAGCGCTTCCATTGACTTTTCTGACCTGTACTCCTGCACAAAACCGACCGTGACGACAATGGTCACGGCGACAGCGATGCTGACGGCGTCGTCGAAATTGCCCAAGAGCAATGAGACGGCGGCTGAGCCCAGTAGGAGCAGGATCAGCGTCTCCTTGAACTGCTTGACGAAGCGCAGCCACAGTGGCTCGGGCGCTTCGTGGGGGAGCTCATTGCGGCCGTGCTGGTGGAGGCGGGCGGTGGCATCCGAAGCGGAAAGGCCGTGGGTGATGGAGGTGGCGAGGCGGTGTGTGGTCTCTTGGGGCGACAGGAGCGCATAGGGCGAGGTGCGCGACTAGACAGCGTGGCCAGTCAGCAGAGCACCATGGCAGCAGTAGTGGTGGGCATCGGTCGTACCGACGGGGTTGCGCTTCGCCGGGGGGCCTCAGGCGGCTGCAGCGAGTGTGAGGGCGAGAGCGGCGGCGAGGCTCCTGCCATGTTGGCATGGCCAGCGCTCCAACGTGGCCAGTTGGTCGACGGCGGGCGGGAATCGGCGCGGAGAGCAAAAGAAACCGGCTATGGGGGCATTGAGGGCGTGTTGCAGGAGACGAGGGAGGAGCAAGCTGCCGTGTGCCGTGTCCCCGATGTGATGTACTTGCTACAGGTAATAGTACGTGCTCTCGCTACCGCCCGGCCGCATGCAGATGGTGAGAACCGGCGGCCGTCAAAAACCCGCGGTCAAAGCACTCGCGCGAACAGGGCAAGCAGGGGGGAGGGGGGTCGCAGTGTCTCAGCGCGCCCACGCCGATTGATGTTTGACGTGTGTGTCCGAGTGTCGTGAGGAGTCTATGCTGGGTGCAGCTGCATCTGCGCCACTGAAATGCGAGCACTGCATTGTCTTGGCAGGCACAAGCCCGTCGACGTCGACGGCCTGGTGAGGTCATGGTCTTCTATTGTTCCTACTGCCCCCGCTGTTCCCGTGTGCCTGGGAGCGACAGCAGGAGAGGGCAGCCAAGGAGAAGGCAACGTCGCAGCCACAGGGGGGAGATTTTTCCAATGTGCAAGTGGGCGTGTTGCATGCGATACAGCGGTGGTGGCGCCTGGCTGACTAAGCGCCTCGGCTCTCCCAGCCTCGCGCCCAATCGTCCAGCCCGCCACATCGACGCGCACCCCCAACATCACTGTCGCCGCGCCCGGGACGCCCTTCACTGCCATTACCACGCTCTTGCGCGCTCTCGTACGCGTCACTTCTCTCGGTCTCTGCCGGCGCGCCCTCATCGTTTGCGCATACGCCCGCCGCTCACGCGCCGACGTAAACAACACAACACCGCCCGACGCGCCGCTTCCCCTCGCCCCGCTCTTCGCCCGCGACCATGTTTCTCCCCGAGGATCTCCTGTTCAAGTCTGGCCAGCTGGCGCGCGTCTGGCTGGCCGCCAACCAGCACAAGAAACTCACCAAGGCCCAGGTCCTGCAGGACAAGATCGACGAGGACATTCAGGTCATCATCCGGCCCGAGGGCGCTGCTGGCGGCCCCCTTGCCTTGCGCTTAAATGCCCAGCTGCTGCTGGGCGTCGTGCGCATCTACTCGAGGAAAGCGCACTATCTGCACGATGACTGCAACGACGCGTTGTGGAAAATCAAAATGGTAGGCTTGCTGCATCTGCCCCACAAACCCCCAATTGACGCGTCGCTAGGCCTTCCGCCCCGGCAACATCGACCTGCCTGCCCAAACACACGTTGCCAACCCCACGAGCCTGACGCTGCCCGACATGATTACCGATCTCGACCTCCTCGCACCCATGCCTGACCCCTCCTTCTTGCTGTCGCAAACCCTCGACACCAATCTCAATCATGGGAACACGACCATCCCGGACTGGGACTACAGCCAGCTCTTGTCCGGCAGCATTGAGCAGCCCCGCATGGAGCTCGTGGACGACGAAGACGATCTGGGCATCAACATTGGCGAAGACGACTTGGACCCTGCCTTCAACGATACCAGCATTGAAATTGGGCGTAACGCCCCACTGGAGCGCCGCCAGTCGGAAGATTTCGGTTCCGGAATGAAGGAATTGCTAGACGACGGTGATGATCTTGGCATCAACATTGGCGAAGATGATGAGACCGAAATTGCCCGTGCACCGGAACTTGAAATTGGAGGCGAAGATATTTCCATGGGCGGTATGACGGATATGGATCCCCCGGTTGGATCCGTAGCTGCATCCATAGCTGGCGATCTGCCCCTTCAACCCACACAGCGTGAGGACTCGCCGCTATCTGAATTGGACGAGGAGGAAGCTACTGCTCTCGAGCAAGAGATCGCAGAACAAAACAACACTGCGTTCGAGCCTGAGCTAGAAGAGGAGGAAACGATCCACCAAGCGAGAGCTAAGCGAAGGAGGGTCCTCGGCCAGGACGCTGAGACTATGATCTCTAGTCATGAACTTAGAGAGCAGCAAAATAACCGCGACAAGATCCTCAAGCCCGCCTCCTTTTTGCCCCGCGATCCCCTACTCTTGGCACTACTGAACATGCAGAAGACGGGTGGGTTCGTCTCGAATATTCTGGGTGATGGCCGAAGTCAAGGCTGGGCGCCGGAGCTGCGCGGCATTCTGTCGTTGGAAGTCGTGTCGCGGCCAAGCCAGAAGCGCAAGCGTGACAGCGCTGTTGCTGATCTTGGTACGACAGAAGATGAAGCCGCAGCAGAGGGTGAGAAGACACCGCGATTGGAATTTGAGCAGGAGGACGCTAGTGTAGCTGGCATTGATATGGGTATCGGCAGAGACAGCACCGTACCCACAGGTTCCGACGACATGATTCAGCTTCCAGACGAGCCGGCATTCCCACGCATGGACGACGAAAACGACGACGCCTTTTCGGCGGTACCCGACAATTTCGACGATACCACCGCTCCCTTGGTTCATCCCGCAGAGGCTGGACCTATTTCACTCGGCACTAAGCATGCCGTACATCTTCTACGAGAACGACTTGGTCCAGAGCCCCAAGACGAAGAGCCCGAGCGACAGAAGACCAGCACACTTTTCCAGGACATGTTGCCAGAGGCGAGGACATCACGAGCTGATGCGACGAAAATGTTCTTCGAAGTTCTCGTGCTTGCGACCAAGGACGCCATCAAGATCGAGCAGCCTGTAAACGAGCTTGGTGGACCACTTCGCATCCGTGCCAAGCGAAGTCTGTGGGGCGAGTGGGCAGATCAAGCCGTCAGTCGTGAACTGGCGTCTCAAGCTCAAACCGCCCCCCAATCTGACCATGTGTCAGCCGAGGCTGTTGAGCAAAATCTACCGGAGATAGCAGTGTCCGCATGAAACGTGAGCGTAAATCTTAGGACAGTGTTTTTCGTTGGCAGACTAGCGCAGGAGGCTTCTTGATCGGGTGGCGTTAGCTGGATACCCTTTTCAACGTGTATGATTTTATTTGTATTGGAACGGCCGTTTGAGCATGTGTATTGGAAGGATATTGGCGTTCGGTAGCTACGATGCCCTTTTGAACTTGGGTGCTTGTATTGATTTGGAATCATTACCCGCGACGAAAGCGATTCATTTTTGTGTTCGCGTGTTCTCAGCGTTTTGTCCGAAATGCCATCTCGATTGTATCAATCCACGTACAGAGTGTAACATGACGTCGTTGGCATGAATCGGAACGAGACCCCACTGGCGCTTCCGATCGGCGAGAAATTTTGGCTTTCACTCACCAGTCATCATTTTCAGATGCCCACGCGACATCTCCACATACCAAATGTCAGATATACACACTACTTCTCCCTGTCAAACTCACTACATTCTTTGGTGCCGGCCGCCGCGCCAAAAATCTGCGAGACCCCACTATCCGCGCTGAGCGTCACCGCGTCCTTTCCCGTGAGCAAGTTTTGTCGTGAAGGACTGAATATTTCACCCACCAACGGGCCACATTTATTGCGCATGACCGCCAGAATGCAGACAAACATTCTTGCGGTTGAACCCCAGGGGCTGGGGAGTGTCGTGGTCAAGGAGACCACCAAAGACTTGATTGACGAGTGGGAGATTGAGTATGCAGAAGGAAACCACCACAAGAATCTAAAGAGAGCAGCCGAAGAACTAGTGAAAACAGATACGCCTGTCGCATTTCCAACAGAGACTGTATATGGCCTTGGCGCAGACGCAACCAGGAGCTCCGCTGTCAAGGCCATTTTTGCCGCCAAAGGACGGCCTGCAGACAATCCGCTGATTGTACACATTCACTCGCTACCGCAACTTCGAGCACTCTTGTTGGGCAAAGAAATCAGTACAAATGGGACTGTAGATGCTGAGACAGACCCCATACCAGCAATCTATAGGCCCGTGATCGAACGTTTCTGGCCGGGTCCGATCACGATTATTCTCCCTGCACCCAATAACTCAATTCTGGCTCCAGAGGTCACAGCAGGTCTCCCTACTTTCGGCGCTCGAATGCCGCGATCTATTCTTGCACTCTCCCTCCTTCGTCTATGCGGTAGACCTCTCGCTGCGCCTTCGGCAAACGCATCGACACGACCTTCGCCAACCGCTGCCGAACATGTTTACGATGATTTGAAAGGCAGGATACGAACCATTATTGATGGCGGGCCATGTGAAGTTGGTGTAGAAAGCACTGTCGTAGATGGACTATCGAGTCCTCCAAGCATACTACGGCCTGGGGGTGTCACCGTAGAGCAACTACGACAGTGTCCAGGTTGGGAGAAGGTAGTGATTGGCTACAAAGACAGTCAAGAGGGAGATACCAGTAAGCCCAGGGCCCCCGGCATGAAATACAGACACTATAGCCCAAAAGCGAGGGTTATACTCTTTGAGGCTGGTGCAGGGCGTCCATCGGTAGAGGAACTCAACAAGATGAAGAAAGTTGGATTTATCCGAACAATAAGCTGGCCACCCGTCCCGGGATTTGAACTCCTACAAAGAAGCCTACCCAGCGCAAATGCATGCAGCAACGGAATACCAGTGGCGAATCCCTCAATTTCAACACACGCCGCTCTGTCTCCACGGCAGTCGAATCTTCTTCGATCTGTTATTCAGCACCAAATTCCATGTGCAGAACACTACGTGTCTGCAAGAAGCAGCCTAGATGTATGGGATATCAACCTTGGTGCGGAAACCGAGGGTGTCGCAAGAGGACTTTTCTCAGCTCTTCGCGAGCTTGACAAGAAGGAAGTCGACATTATCTACGTAGAAGGTATCAACGACAAAAGCGGTGACGATATTGCGGCTGCAGTAATGAACCGCTTGCGAAAGGCTGCAGAAATTAGACAATGAAGCATATTTGCAGACGCAGAGTTTGGGCACGATGGTTGATGTTATTTGCTTCTCTGTCACTAGGACGTGCTCTTTACTGAGAGATGTTTGACATGTCCCTTTGAAGTGCAATGCGCGCTTGTCACTGCTCACAATCTTCACAGCAATATCACAGCTCATGTTGGCAGTCGACCATTCTCCTTCTGCAATCCCTCTAACTAGATACCTAATTCCTCTCACCGCGAATTTACACTCTTTGCAGAAATTGCTGAGAAACTATTACTCGTCGCACACTATGCCCACTCGCAACAGCATCTTCCCTCTACTTATGCTGCTGAGCAGCACCCTCGCAGCATCACGAGACAATCAACAGAACAACTTCACTGCCCCCTTCCCCATAACCACCATTACCAGCACCGTCCGCACCACAGTAACCCTTTCATCGCCCATACCAACATATTCACGCCCACCACCATGCACAATTAAGCGTATTAACATATATCCCGGCAAAACTACACGTCCCATTACCCCAGACCCTAGCGATGCCGGACCTCCAACGTTCAGATACGATCCATTGCCGATGGGCCCTGCTCTCACGTCGGAGACATGCGGGGTGATGAGCGGGATGTATTCGACGGCAAGGACCTATAGCAGCAGTACGACGGGTGTGTTGCCAGGGGGCGCGAGACAGACTTCGATAAAGGCCGGAAATCCAGGTACAGGCAATGCAACGATGGCGGGAGGATTTATGTGGCCCTTGAGACATGGCACCAACAGGGGGCTATCTACATACAGCACCGCAAAGCCCGCTACCTTTTCCACTGAAGGACCCTACGAGAAAACATCAGTCGCAGTAGTAGCGTCTACATCACCTACCCCGGCACAATACTCTCCCCAGTCTTACCTCACGCCATTGTCACATCCACCATCCCTACCCACCTCGCTCGACGCCACGCTCGCCACATACGCTCACGCCCACACGTCCGCGCTATACTCCCCACCGCGCCCTTCCACCACGCCTGCTGATCGCAGCCTCGTGGCCTGGGCGGGCATCGACGGCGCAATAATGTATACCAAGAGGCGTGTGCGCGAAGAGAAAGCTACGACAAAGGGGGGCGGCAGATTGTGGTGGTAGATGTTAATTTTTCTTCTGTAGGGACAGAGTGAGGGATGTGGATGGGCTGGTTTGCGGACTTGAGCGCTGTGTACGTGATTAGTTTGGTTGATTGATGGTTATGTATGGGGTGGGGAAATGGGATTGAGCTTGGGGTTCTTTTCGAATCATCTATGCACAATGGTTGGGTTTCTGAGTATGATGACCGTTCAAGTGGCTTCAAGGCGCGCGGGTATGGATGGCGGATTAGCATAATTTGCATGGTTGCTATATGGGTTTAATAATATCGAATATTTCTCATCCTTGCCACTTTTGATAAACTGCCTTGGCATGCGGCAACTTTACTAGCGTAATCCTGATCCCTGCAACAATTTTCGCGCAATTGCAAGCTTCGCGACTGCCAGCACCAGCCACATATTCTCACCACAATGGCGCCAGTGAAAGCGGCACCGCACCAATTGGGGGGCCGCCAGCGGTATCTTCCCGAAGAGTCCAGCGGATTCGCCAAGCACCAGGCCGACCTGGCCACGGACGACAGCAATACAGAGCCCAACGCGCTACAGCATGCGAACGAGCCTGAATGGGATGGCTTCGACGATGAGGGCAAGGGAAATAGCGGCGAGAAGAGTGACGCAGAAAGTGTAGAGATAGAGCTGGAAGCAAAGACAAAGGAAAAGGTCATTCTGCCCAAAGACGCAGAAGAGGAGGAGCTAGAGCGCATCGTTTTTGGTGACTCGGCTGGCTTCAAAGAGGGCCTCGATGAATTTTCTCTCGGCCACGGCACTGGCGCCTACGACGACTCGTCAGACGCGTCTGGTGCAGACGAGGCCGACTTTGACCAAGTTGCAGACCACGACCTATTCTTTTTCGATGCAGGCCCAGTCGCTGCGCCGGCGGCCTCCGTACCTGCAGACGAGACGGTTGCCTCGGAAGATGAGGACGACAAGCCTGCTTGGGAAGACAGTGGCGACGAACGATTGGCGATCAGCCTGGCTTCTGTTCCGCAATTGAGGAAACTGCGAGAGACAGTAGATGACGACGTGGTGAATGGCAAGGAGTATGCGCGCAGACTGCGCAAGCAGTATGAGCGGCTTTACCCGGCCCCGGCGTGGGCCACATATGCGACGGGCAAGGCGGCTAAGAAGCGGAGACGAATAGTGGACGACGACGAGAGCGGCGAGGAATCTGCGAGCGACATGGATTTAGACGACGAAGACCTCTCGGCACAGCCATTGGCACGATTGCTCAAGGATGCTGACCTGCTTTCACGGACCTCAACAAGCAGCGCAAAGCGGCGAAAGCTACAGGCTGGCACAATCGACATACAGCGACTCAAGGACGTGATAAAATCAGGACCGGTAAGCATTCGCATGAGACGTAACAGTTGTTCACATGCTGATTTCATCGTAGTCTGCTATTACCTCGCTATCTTTTCATCCATCTTACCCGCTCCTCCTCTCCTCTGGTCCCAGCTCTACACTTTACCTCCACCACATTAATCCGAACCCACCCAATCCTAATCCGCTGCTCACATCACTACATGTCAAGCGTACGCCTCTCGTTACAACAGCGTTCCACCCCTCGCCGTCGGATTCTCGCATCTTTCTCAGTGCACGTCGCCGGTATTTCCATATCTGGAACATTGCGACTGGTAAAGTGGAGAAGGTGTCGCGTGTGTATGGTCATCAACACGAACAGAGAACAATGGAGTACTTCTCGCTATCACCAAATGGCAAGTACATGGCTCTAAGAGGATCGTCAAGAAAGGGTGGCGGTGTCATCAATCTCCTGGATGCTCAAACACTACAATGGACAACACAAGTTCGTATAGAATCGCGAGGAGGTGTCGCCGACTTTGTCTGGTGGGGTGATGGGACGGGCCTCACCGTCGTAGGCAAGAACGGTGAGGTGACAGAGTGGAGTGTAGAAGAAGGTGTCGTTGGCCGGTGGAATGACG
>Ga0182210_1000303_pt1 | contig 11667 bp, 7 predicted proteins | sample G5R1MG_19_FD_129670 | JGI IMG/M metagenome (GOLD analysis project Ga0182210, IMG submission 129670) | Switchgrass phyllosphere microbial communities from Michigan, USA - G5R1_MAIN_03OCT2016_LD1 MG | ecosystem: Host-associated > Plants > Phyllosphere > Phylloplane/Leaf | place: USA: Michigan... | reverse complement strand
TTATCGGCGTTATTAACTATATTATTAACTATATTATTAACTATATAGACAGAGGTATTATTAGTATAAGTATTATCTGTAATAAAAATATCGCTTCCTAATTAGGTATAGCGGGTAAAAATTCTGCCGCGTATAGCTATAAATACTAAACTTTAGCTAATAGGACAGTAGAACGCGGCCTTAGCGCACGCTCGGACTAGAACACTATAACTTTCTAACCTTAATACTATAAAAACTATACCTCCGCCGATATAGATATTAATACAGTTAATAATATAGTTAATAACGCTAATAACGCTAATAATACTAACAATAATACCTCTGCTAATATAGATATTAATATAGTTAATAATATAGTTAATAATACCGATAACGCTAATAACGCTAACGACAATACCTCCGCCGATATAGACGTCGATATAGTTAATAATATAGTTAATAACGCTGATAATACTAATAATACTAATAATAATGCCTCTGCTAATATAGACGTTAATACAGTTAATAATATAGTTAACATACGACAGGTATAGTAGTAGGCAGCGATATAGCAGATAGCAGAGATTTAGTATACTTTACTAATAGAAATCGCTTTAGTAGATAAGTAGTTCTACTATATATCCTAACTAAAAATTTTTACAATACTATATTTAACGCTGCGTATAATATACTCCGGTCAACTAAAAAATATAGATATAATACCTCGTCAGCACTGTACAGTGCTAGAAATACAGTGCGCAGTACTAATTTGTTAGTGTGACGATGGCGCGCGCACCGTCGCTCACTAGTGCTCGCTAACGCTTGCTGACAGTATGTTTAACTATTGGCGACAGTACGAATAATATTTGCCCCGCGTCGACGTCACAGCGAGCACGGGCCCGATGCGCCCAGCTCAACCTAACTACGTGGTCACCAGCCTGCCAGCCTCCCCAAATTCCTTCGCCAATCCCCCACCCGCCTGACGAGCCCATTGCTGCATTTCTGCCTGGTACAGTGTTTGCATTGGAAGCACGCGTTCCTGGTGAGTTTGTCGAGTAGCTTGTCGAATAGCTTTTTTGTGGGCAATTTGGTGCCAAGGGCGATAGGTATGCTCTGATCCCTTTCGAAACCGACAGCTTCTCATAATTGCGATATACTGACATGACACAGCAAAAACTAAAACAGCACACGATAGTATATTTCAATACAAGGCATACAAGGCATCCAGGGTATACAAGGCAGAGCAGGACAGCAAAACCCATTACGGTACACGGTACACCACAGCTCTGTACGGCCCTGACCCACTACACCTCGGCGCGCATCAGCAGGTCACAGAATACCCAATTATGGCCCGTCTCAGTGGCCCACCCGTCGAGCAGCACAAAGAAAGCTCCGCAGACGCGCCCCGTCGTCGACGCGGCCGCCCGGCCAGGCAGCACAACGACAGCCACACGGACGACCAAGACGTGGCGCTGCTGGGCAAGCGCCACGCCTCGCCCACGGCATACAGCCCGCAAACGAAGCGTAGCAAGCATGTCGACATGGACGGGAACGTGGAATCGGATGCGAATAGCGAAGACGATGAGGATCAGCTTGCCGCCGAATGGCAGCAATCCGTCTCGCGCGTGCGCCATGGCGACACAATGCATGGCGGCACGATCCACGTTGCTTCGCAGAGCAGTCACACCACCGCTACAACCCCACGCCACAGCAAACGCCGCCAGTCGGAGCCCCCCGTCGGCCGCTACGTTGACAGCAGCGATAATGACGCCGCGGCCCACTCGCCCCTGCCCGTGACGGAGCCTGTCCCGGGCCTCACGCCTCATCTCAAACGCGTCGGCGCCTCGCGCACACGCTTCACTAACGCCCGCCGCGCACGCATGTCGATGCCCGCCTCGTTTGATCCTGCGCCTCTGGGTGACGTCGATGCCATCGATGCCACCCACGCCACCCACGTTCAGTTTGTGCCCCTCAAGGCAGCCCTCGACGGCCGCACCCGCCGCCGCCTGCGCCGTAGTCACCTTAGCCAGGAGCTCCTCGACATTGAGGGCCATCAGAAGCAGGACAAGAAGCTGCTGCTCGACCTGCGCCGTCAGCTCAAGGCTGCCGACCAAAAAATCCAGGAGCTCGAGTTCCGCCTCGAAGCCCGCCGCCTGGGCGATATCGACATCACTGACGAGCATGCGCGCGAGCTCGAGAGCGAGCTGGCAGAGGCCCGCAACGAGATCAACGACTTGCGCGCCTCTTCGCTTTACAACGGTGACGACCAGGCCATGGACGCCCTGTCCGACGAGGACGATGACCATAACGACAACATCAACAGCAGCCACGATAGCGACGATTTGCTACTAGTCAACCCCGCGGAGCTCGACTTCTCCCAGGACTTGATCATGGAACAGACCCCCAATGGCAAATACGCCTCGCGTGTGCACGAGCTGTCGCAGTCGGTCACGCTCGAGTCTTTCCCCCGAATAACACAGCTGAGCCACGACACCCTTGTCCAATCGGACGACGTGGCCATTCCAGACGGCCTCGAGGACCGCGCTGTAGAGCGCTATGAGCGAGAGCTAGCGCAGTACAGCCGTGCCCTGGGCGAGTCGCAGGGCGCGCTACGTGTCGTCACACTCGAGCTCCAGAACCTCCACTACATCAATGCTGGTGCGTCTGCAAATGTCATCCTCACTGAGCTGCGCCATGGCTTCGAGAACCTCCGCCCAGAGCTTGAAAAGTTCGTGCCGGGCTCTACCAGGGGCATGACAAACCAGGAGCTACTACACAAAATCCCCGAGCTCTTTGGGGGCATCTTCATGGAGCTTAAGGAGAAAATCACACTCATCACCGCCTCTCAGCGCTCTGAAGTGCTGCTGCGACGCCAGTTCGAGGGCGTGCTGGACCTACTTGGCGAGTCAGAAGATCGTGTTACTTCCTTGGAGAAGAACGTCCACGATCTTGATAAGAGCAACGAGTCTAAGCAGAGGACCCTTCTTGATCTCGACAACAAGCATTCTGCGCTCACCTCCTTGACCGCAGAGCAGCATGTACAGCTCGTCGAAAACGGCGCCGAGATTGACCGTCTGCGTGGTGAGAACGTAGACAAAGACAATACTTTAGCCCGTCTGCATGATGCGCTTGATCAATGCCGTGTGGAGCTTCATAGTGTAAGCACCGCCGCAACCCTTTTCGAGAAGGAGCATCATGGCATGATCGAGCGTATGGAACGAGAGCATAGCCTAGCAATTCAGAGTCTCGAGGCTGAACGTGTCGCTGAGCAGGACGGCCGTGAGCTGGCCGAAGCCGATGCTTTGCAGAAGCAAAAGCACATTAATCATCTCGAAGCCGGCGTCGAGCGAATGGAGACGGAAGTTGATGCCTTCACGCTTGACCTAGCTAAACTCCGCGAGCGTCTCGCCACAGAGCAAGAAGGCCGCCACATGGTGGAACGCGAGCGCGACGAGCAGACCGATCTTGCGTACCAGCATGCAAATACCATTGAGAACCTTCACGAGACGATTCTTGAGCTCAGGGAGCACCTAGCTGAATTTCGTACCAATCTTAGTGCTGAGCGTGCGCAACGCGAGAAGACCGAGACAGAACTGGATGAGGCAAACGAGAAGATTGACGATCTCAATGTCCGCCTTCACGACAATGGCCTTCAGGCCAACGAGCTCCGGTCCAAACTCTTTCAACTTCAGCAGGAGAAGGAGGAGGCTATTGCCACAATGGAGGAAGAGGTTCGCGAGCGTGTTGCAGACTTGACCGAACAGCTCACTCTGGAGACTGAAACCCGTGTGGCGGCCGAGGAAACAATTGCCCGTCTTGAACAGCAAAAAGCCGACACACAATCGAACCTTGTCTTCGTCGAGACTAGCTTAGCCAAAATGACCCGAGCTCGTGCCGATGCTGAACAGGATCGCGACGTTCAAATCAGCAAACTTACCAACCAATATGCAGACCTTCAAAATAAGTATGCTGCGCTCGACAACTCTACTAGCTCAACCATCACATCACTACAGGCCAATATTACAGACCTCAACAACCAGGTTCTGCGACAGCAAGCTGAGATTAAGCGTCTCAATGAACAGATTGTAGAAGCCGACAATGTCCACTTGGAGGAGACGACCATATTAGAGGAGAAGATTGTTGATCTTGAGTCGGACCTTGCAAAAGAAAAGGCCGATAACGCCAGCTACCGCAAAGAAAACGACTCGCTTTCTAAGCGCGTTGAATCTGAGGCCAATGAGCTGCTTAACATTGTCGACGCTCATAAGGATGAAGTTGTTTCCCTCAACACTGTCATCGCCACCCAAGCCGCCACTATTAAAAACCTCGAAGCTGCTTCGCTCAAACGCAAACAAGAGTATGAAGAGCTCGTTGAAGAACACACGCGCGAGATTATGGAGCTTACACTCCAGGGTGATGACCGCGCCGAGAACATCACTTTGCTTGAATTGCAAGTGGAAAAGCTTAAGGAGCAATTCCGCCTTGCAGAAGAAGATACACGTGAAACCACTGACGCCCTCATGCGCTCACACCGAGCGCTCCAAGACCAAAATGAGGCACTTGCTGAGAAACTCAAGGAGCGCAATGCTGCAGCGCTGGCAGCCGTCCAGGAGATGAAGATTAAGCGTATTGAAGTCCGCACCCAGGGTATAGACCTCAATCGCGTTATTGCAGGCAAAGTTACCAAAACAAGTGAGAGGGTCAAGGTTGCCAAAAAGAGCGCTGGCAAGAGCAAGGCGACGAAACGGCAGTGGGATAGTGGCTTTGGTATTGACGAGAATGTAGAGGATGAAGACGGTGCACAGGACCCGGTTCTTGCTTAGACTCGTACCGTATACTGTGATGATTGATCGAACCGGCATGGTATTTACGCGCGGTCTTTTCTTTTCTTGTCCAAAAAAATTGGATTTCGTTTGTTGTACACCTGATTCTGCCTGGGAAAAACCTTTTTGTATTTGTTCTTGTTCACTCGAGAAACCAACCGCAACGGACTGGATATTACTTGGCCCTGGCACAACAACACAGCTTTGTTTTTTTTCTTTTGTCACCAGATTGCATTTTTATGTTGTGTTACTTCATTTTTGTTTTCTTGTTCCAACAAAAAATGGGAGCCAGCGAGCGAGCGGTACCCCAAGACGAAAAGGCTTCATTTGGCCCACACAAGGCTACCTCTACAAGGCATTTTGTCCTTGGTGCCCATGAATTGATGGATATTTACGGCATTCTTTCATTGGTTTGTATTTGATGTGAGGTGGTGGGTGGGTCGAGCAGATACACCGCTCCATTGACGGTGATGGAATGCAATCATGATGGCGATGCTTTGTTTTTTATTCTCTCTCTCATAGCTAATATATGTTGCTACATTTATGACTTGGGATAAGGTGATATCTTGAACTGTGAATTCTATTGATTGCATGGGCATGCGGAGTGCAATGCATGTTGGCGGAAGGTAGGAAGAGAGGTCAGATCCGCAACACAACACAGCAACACGACAGAGCCCCTGGAGCGCGAGCAAAACCAAGAATAACTCCAATCCAATCCAATCCACCCCTCATTTTGAAACCCAACCTTCTCTAAGAATAATGCCCTACCCAGTTCTCCACCCCCTCGTCACACCTCGCTCCACCCCCACCCAAGCCCACCACACTCCTCAACGCGCAAACCTCCTTCTTCAGCGCCACCACCTCCCGCCTCAGCACCGCATAATCTTCCCTCAGCGCAGCGATTTCGCGTACTGCCTCGCATCCCAACGCATTCCCAGCGTAGGGGGGTTCCTCGCTCCCAAGACACGCGGCCATTGCGCCATCAACCGGGGTAATAGCAGCGGCGCGGGAGGGGGGAGATGTTGGGGGAGATGGGAGGAGCGGCAGAGTAGTTGCAAAATACGCTTTGTCGCTAGCATGCTCATTGTTTCCGCCGCCGTCGTTGTTGTCGTTGTTTTCTTTCCACTGCCGACCCTGCCCATGTGCCGCTTGATGCAGAAAGAAGCCTGATATCGAGCGCGAGTACACACTGCTTGGCGATTCGGGCGTGTCTGGCATCTCAGACGTGTGCATTGGACGCTGCTGGGGCGTGTATGCTGAGGTAGGCGTTGTATCTTCTTGTCGAAGGCGTGCGAGCCGGAGGCCCATGGGCTGGCTTGGCGACTGACGAGAGCGTACGTCGTCGCGCGCGTCTTTATGTAGTGCGGATTTTGGACCGTTGGCAGTGGTGAATGGTGCTGTATCCTTGGGTGTTGTAGGACTCTGGGTCTTCCCAGGTCGAGCCATATTCCGTGAGGCCGGTGGACTCTTTGAACGTCGAGGCGCTTTCCTGGCATCTCGTCGTGTGGAGGGCGGGGTGAACCATTCCGGGTCGGAAAAGTCACAGTTCTGATCTAGGCCCGAATATGGGTCCGAGACATCGTCTTGCAAAATTTGTTGTGTAGAATGGAAGTTTGGTGCTAGAGGATGCTTTCTCTGGACTTGTGCCGGGATGGTCGGGAGATGACATGCTGTCGAGCCTTGGTGCTCGGCATGAGACCCCTCAGTGGGACTGGTGGGTGATCTGAATGTTTCCGTGGCAATCCTCGGTCGAATCATTGCTTTGATTCTCGGACGTTCTCGTGTTGCCTCAATCTGCAATGGTGAAGCATGTATAAGAGCTGATGGCTTGCGACTTTCATCTCGTCTCCCAGGCGCATCAGAAAATAAGGTTCTTGTTCTTCCAAATGGCAGTCCATTTCGCCCATGGTCTTTACCAGGCCATTCTATCTTCCTTATAGTCCCTTCCTCGTCGTCTTCCAGTGTTTCAGCTTCTGGCACACAGTCATCCATAACCGGGCCTGGGCTTGGCAAAAGCGAGGAAATCATCCGATTAGGCAGCACTGATGGCGCGGACATATCACCTACCCACTGTACGCTCACAATCGGTGCATGCATGACAATTTCGTGTACGAGCAAGCCGAGGACATTGAACACCATGACTTTCCCCACTTGTGTCCCAATCGCAATGAGCGTTTCAGAACCCTCGTATACTTCCTCACCGTCGGCTGGTGCATCACCGCTCAACAATACCTCTTTGTCCTCGCGACCTCTCGAAGTAAGCGGTCCATTGGATAGTATGGACAGAGAAGTCGCTGGACCGGAGACATGCTATGTCCTAAGCACACTCCCACCGTGCTCAAAATCGACCAATCGGCATCGACCATCATGGCCGATGCTAACAATGCGCGACTTGTAGCCTGGCAGAAACTCGACTGCCGTGATTCCTCCCATGGCTGCTTTGTGCAATTTCCTGGTTGCCCCGACACGAATCGGTTGTAAGAGAAATCCTTGCGTATGATAATGATGCGCATGCGCAGCCTTGGATCGCTCTGCGGAATCTGGTAAGAAGAGCCGATACATGGCTAATGCACCATCTTGGAAACCGAGCACAAAGTTTGAGTAGGATGGTTGAAAGGGACCCTCGAGTGTTTGGAATGCAGCGCAGGTAACGGGAGAGTGAGCATCAGTGGGTTGGAAACTCACAGGGGCACTGCCTCCCCAACGTCGGTCTTGCAAATATATAGTCGGCGGTGTCGGCGAGGCAGAAAGGAGGACTTCGCCTTTCTTGGAGAGGGCGATGGCGTTGGGTGGCGACGGGTGTGGGGGAAGCGAAGGCATGAGCTCCGCTGTGGGAATCGAGTAAGCCTGCACAGAAGTGCTCAGTGTGGTGGTAAAGTAGAGAATGCACGAATCGGGTGAGAAAAGCAATAGACGTAGCTCGCCCTGCGGTAGGCACAATCAGTTTTATCTGGCTTACTGCCATGGCCCCTAACTCACGTCGCCGTTTTTCAGTGTATATTTCCTGTCGCTGCCGCGTGTTGTGTCGTACAAAAGAACAACATGGCTGTCTGCGATGGCGATAAGACCACTGTTGTCTCTCGAGGCCTTCGCGTTGACAATGCCGTTGGCTGTTTCGCATTCAAAAAGCGCCTTCTCGCTGCTCGGCCGTCTCAGATGTATGGTTTGGGGCGTGGCGATGAAAAGGCTGTGTTCCCGCGGTAGCTGGCGCTGCAACGCCATGGCCCAGGCCAAAGTAATACAAGTGTAGGGCTGTGGGTACAATCACTGAGTAGTAATGTGAGTGAGTCTGCGACAGGCAAAGAACGCATGGCTGAAGAGGCAGGTGCTATACTTCACGTACCGTTAGGAAGGCACTTTTGGACCCTCATATTTCCAGGACTAACATTATATGCATAGGAAATGTACAGATGTATGGTACAATGGGGTGAAAGCTTGCGCTTACAATGGATTTACTTCAACTTTGCATACTGTTTTCCCCACTTCTCCGCAATCTCCTCTTCGGAGAACTTTCTTGTCTTACGCTTCAGCATCGTTATCCTCTCGTCCATGGTCAATGCCATCTGGTCACCCATTGGCACGAGGCATTTCGCCAGGTGCTGATAATTCTTCTTCAGCAGATTGATGGTGAGAAACATGTAGTCGATGTTGTAGAACACGAGCGCATGCTCGTCGGCGTACTGCTTCTTTTGCGACAAAAACGCCACGGGGTGTTCACGCCAGTGACGGAGCGGATTCAGGTGGTGAGAGGTGTGGTAGCCATCGTTGTAGCAGTATCGGTTGCTCTGCTTGTGGATCAGCGCACGGTTTCTAGGGACCAGATGGACTCAGTGGCGCCTACAGCTACGTCGATGAGCGTGATGCTCGATCTGAAGTCGGAATCCGGCTCAACTTCATCGACCAGTGCATGCTGACCCCAGTTACCCGTCATCAACGCCAACCGCATGAGCGCAAGGGGGATGATGTAAACAAAAACTGTTGCGAGTGCGTTTACGCGTGTGAAGAGTAGATATAAGAATGCATAGTTGCTGAGTTCGCATGCAGCCGCCCTAAACGCGAGGCCTGGCTTGCGCGTCCGCAGGAAGTAGCGCGGGAGATCGAACCAGATCAAGAAGTAGAATCGACCAACATATCGTAAAAAGTCCCATACATTGTCTCTCTGGTAGCGGATCGTGGATGACAAATCATTGGGCCCGTTCCCTTCAACGTGATGATGCTTGACATGGTGATAGTAGTACGAGTTCCATGTGTGACCCATCATTGGATCCAGAAGGTAGGGGAAGGTGTCATCAACGAGAGCATATTTCTTGTTCAATATGCCGCGCATGTGAATGTGTTGGTGCTTGAGAAGCGTGTATGCTCCCATATACCATCCCTGCATGACACAATGGATTACAGCATGCCACCAATGGAAGTCGACGAACAAGTATGCGGCAGAGGGGACAGTGGTGCATAGATAGAGCAGCAGATGCGTAATCATAACCACATCAGTCTCCACTCGTACAACCGTGCGTGCCCAATTCATATAAGGGGTTATGATTTTCTGGCGAAAAAGGCCATCGTTGATGCCTGAAAGGTCCTTGCTGCTGAAGATGGTGGGCTCAAAGGTATCGGACTGAGGATTGTTGATGTCTTTCAGGTACGCAATAGCCTGCTGCTCTTGGTCCTGCAAATCTGTTTGAAATCAACTGGTGTTCTCACTATGCGCATGGGAGAGATGTGGCCCACCTTCGGGAGATGGTGAAACAAACTGGGTCTGCTTGGTTGCACAGTCGTCGGACTCATCGGCGGGATCCAGCGAAGCCTTGCTTGGCGCATGCTGGTGTGATTCGTATTCTTTCCGCAGCACTTCCAGGATCACGCGGTCAGGACCAGTAAGCTGGGCATCCGCTGGAAATGGAAGTCGGCCCATTACCGCTTGATGATCTAACTGGGACATGCGACATCAACGCAAAGCGGGAGACGTTTTCTCTCCGTGTGAAAGCACGTGTGAATAGAGAGCGGCAATCCGAGGCCAGTACAAATGAATAGTTGGTGAGTATGAAGAGACGCCGAGGCTGAGTGCTGAGGTGGAAAAGGGACATGCTCCATGGTTATCGTCATGGAAGAAATCGAGCAATGATGACTCAGCAGCCTCTCACCGCATCCGACCCGCCCTCTCACGCTTGCATCACCTCGCTTTCTTTCCACCACAGCCTCCACAACACCCGCACATTACCCCCGGCGTCGCACGCAACCGACTCAGCAGTAAGAACAGCAGCAGAACCGCAATGACTGCTAGCAAGCACGCGACGATGCGGCCCAGTTGAATTGCAGCATCCACGCGCTGGCTTGCACTCTCGTCGAGACGGTGTTCGAACCAGACCATGATTTTGCTACGGCTCTTAGTGAGGCAACCTCCCCAGGGGGCGACGATACTTGCAGGCAGTGAATTCGGCAGCGCAAGCCGAGAGATGAGGGCGTGCGGTTTGTGGTCACAGTTTTGGCCGGTATTTTGTCGTTGATATAACTTAGGCCGAGACTCGGGGTGCAGGCGGTGAAATCTACGGTGTTACCCAGACACACGTCGGCAGCAATGTGACGTCAGCGTGCATCATTTATTTCCTCAAATAGGGACGAGTGCAAGAAGTGAAGGAAACTTTGAGGACCGCTTTACACAATATGAAATGCTTCTTCTTTTCCACGCTCTCCGGAATTCCACGTCTCTCCGAACATGACTCCGTTCGTATAGCACTCGCCGATGAACCTCCACTCCTTGTGCACCGTTGGCCTCAGGACATATGGCACGTTTCCACCAAACAATATCACAATAGCATCGCCAACTTCCGTGTCTCGTGGACACAGCCCCATCCGACCATTTAGCGTTGTAAAGAACTTCCGCTCGTGGCAGGCCTTTCCGGCAATAACACCAAACTGGTCTGCGTCTCCCTGTTTTACAAGCGCTTGCAGCTCCGTCCGCGTCGCAGCCCCGAAATCGAGGAAATCCGGATCGATGCGTGCCCAGTATGCAGCAAAGTCGTTGAGTACAGAAGGAAATTTACGTACAGGCACAACCCTGCCAAGAGGCCGCGCAGGAAATTCCGTGGGCAATGCAATCCCGGTGGCGGTGATGAGCTCGACATGCTGCTGTAGACACTCTTTCTCCGAAATTCCCCCATAGACTGACGGCTTCCCATAAGCCCTCCACAATTCGGCGACAGCGTCCAGGTTGTCACCGGAATAAAGTCTGAGATTTCGCGAGAACAACATGACGTTTTTTGTAGTGAAACGAATGCTATCGATGCGAAAGCCAGCAAGTGTTAGAACATGCATTCTATCGCTTTTCCGACCCGTGAGTTCCACGTGAACCTCTGTCGAGAAGGATGCGTCGTACTTGTTCGGAAAGCCGAGCCCGCGGATGGTGGCCACCGAGGCGTCCAAGTCGGGCATCCACGAAATCAAATGCTGGCTGGAATTCCGACGACCATCGAATGTATTGACCAGAGACAAGACATCAAGCTTCCGTGTCTTCAAGATGATGGCTCTGGCAAAGTTGGCATAAACCTCGGTTGTACTCTGGGTATAATCTGGAACAAGACCAAATGGCCGCGTTTCCAATGGCCCCATGTCGTTCGCTAGGCCCAGTAGAGAAAAGACCTTATCCCTAGGGTCTGTTGCTTGAAAGTCTCGTGCACGTGAAGTCAACTCTATCATGGACAGTCCTCGAGGCATGCGTGTGTGTAGGAGACTGAGCCACAACTCCGGAAAATATTGTCGAGTACCATCTCCATCGGCTTCACCATAGCTAGGCAGCGCTACAGTGTGGCTCCGGGCGAGCTGCGCTTGCCAAAAAGCAGCAAGTATAACAGAGCCCCAAGGTAGTGTA
>Ga0182210_1000302_pt1 | contig 11674 bp, 11 predicted proteins | sample G5R1MG_19_FD_129670 | JGI IMG/M metagenome (GOLD analysis project Ga0182210, IMG submission 129670) | Switchgrass phyllosphere microbial communities from Michigan, USA - G5R1_MAIN_03OCT2016_LD1 MG | ecosystem: Host-associated > Plants > Phyllosphere > Phylloplane/Leaf | place: USA: Michigan... | reverse complement strand
TACGTGTGCCGTGTTCAGGGCTACGAAGTACGTTTGACCGATGCACCAGGACACGTTGTGGTCATCGTGTCTGGCTGTGGTCTTCGCTGGCATGCCACGTACGTGCGTAGTGGCGAGCAGTGGCACCGTGCCTTGACATCGCGATGAGGTGGTAAGGATAGCGTAAAGAGAGCAAACATCTGGCGTGAAGAAGAGGGTGGCTTGAATGAAGCCGTGGATGCAACGCGGTCGATCTCCGAGCCTGGCCTGGGGTAGCTGCCGGTACGTACTTACCTCGTTAGCTCCAAAGAGGCAGGTACACGCGAACAGGTCACGATACCAGGACGTGCCCAAGGTATGCCCAACACTAGGCTACTCGACATCTGCTGCCGTTTTGCCTCTTCTGCGCCTCTTCCCTGAACTAGATCACTACCCCTCGATCAGCACCACCATGGGTCTCGCAGAATACCGGCGACACAAGGCGGATTGGTGCGTAACCAGCCAGCCCTTTCACCTGCCCTGGACGAGACATCAATGTGATCACCCACTAATCTTCGCGAAGCCAGCGCAAACAGTCAGAACGGGCCTCTAAGATTGCCAGCCTCCCCCTAGCCTACCAATCCCCTCTGTCGCCGCAGGAACGTTCCATCCTCGTCAAGCCTATTCAGGACCTCGTCCAGCATGTCCACAACCAAGTCATCAGCCCGATTGACATCCTACGCACGTACGGCAAGGTCGCCATAAAGGCCCAGGAGAGGACCAACTGCGTGACCGAAATACTCTTTCCCGAGGCCGAAGAATGGGCAGCACACGAAGTCAACCTACAGGGCTCGCTCGCAGGGATCCCAGTGTCCCTGAAAGACTCCATACAAGTCAAAGGGTTCGACATTTCCGTTGGCTACTCGAGAAACCTTGAAAATCGCTATACAGAAGACGGCGCCATGGTGAAAATACTAAAAGATGCTGGCGCCGTACCCTTTGTCAAGACCAATCTCCCCACCACGCTCCTTTCGTTCGAGTCTACAAATGATGTCTGGGGCCAGTGCAAGAACCCGCACAACGAGAACTTCTCGCCCGGGGGATCGACGGGTGGAGAGTCAGCATTGCTCGCTTTTGGTGGAAGTCGCATTGGCATCGGCTCGGATGTGGCGGGATCAGTGCGCGTGCCTGCACACTTCTCTGGTTGCTACTCGATCCGCTGCTCCACAGGACGCTGGCCCAAGGTTGGCATGAACACGAGCATGTCGGGCCAGGAGGCAATCCCCAGCGTCTTCAGTCCGATGGCGCGAACGCTGAATGATTTGACGTACTTTACGCGCTCGATCATCCAGATGAAGCCATGGACCTATGACTATACCGTGCATCCTCTCGCATGGAGAACGGAGATGGAAGAGGAATATAGGGAAGAAAAGAAGCTCAGGGTCGGCGTGATGCGCACCGATCACGTCGTAGACCCCTCGCCCGCCTGCGCGCGTGCCTTGGAACAAACGGTTGCTGCTCTCAAAGCCGAGGGTCACGATGTCTTTGATGTAGAGCCGCCCTCGCCCTACGAGGCATTACAGCTGGCCTCCCATCTTCTTCTGAGCGATGGTGGAAAGACCTTCATGGCGCATTTCCGAACCGGCGAATGGAATGATCTCGGGGCTGCACAATTAGTCAAGTACATGCGCCTCCCTCGCTTCATCAAGTACGTGCATTATCTATGGGTCAAGTACGTCAAGGGCGACAGTATATGGGCTGGTCTGATCCGCAACTGGAGCCCCAAGTCGGCGCACGAATACTGGCAGCTCGCTGGTAAGCGCGAGGAATATAAGGCCAAGTTCTACACTTGGTGGTCAGACGAGGCCAAGATGGATGTCATGTTGACGCCCCCAAATGCGACCCCTGCGGTACCACATGGTGCCATGCATGATGCTGTTAGTAGCTGTGGCTACACCTTCTTGTTCAACCTGGTAAGAGTCTATTTCTCGCCTGGAATCCTCGCTACTAATCTCCACGAAGCTCGACTACTCCGCGGGCATCATCCCCGTGACGCATGTCGATCCCGTCCAAGACGCCCTGCCATCGACCTTCAGCTTCAAGAAACTCAACGGCGTGGCCCAAGGCGCATACAAGCACTACGACGCCCTGAAGATGGCCGGCCTACCGGTGGCTGTGCAGGTCGTGGGACGAAGGCTGGAAGAGGAAAAGGTGCTTGCAATCATGGAGCGCGTCGAGGACGCACTGGACAAACATGGCGGGCGATACGACCTGCTTGAAGTAGATTAGGTCTTCACTATGACATGATTGATGAACTGAAGTCTCGAGAGTAGGGCCATCCTCCATCCATCCATCCATCACCTGCAAGGCGCCGTTAGCAAGTACTTGGCAGCCCAAGCGATTTGGGATTCCCCGACGTCATACTGATCCTCGCTCTCGACCGCACCCTACGTTAAATCAATGGAAGTTTCGCGCGAAGCTGTTGCAGCGTCCGAGGAATCGGAACCCATCATATCTGGCATAGTCGCTCATGCATCCGTTCACCATGCCCTGGAGTCTGGACCTGGAATTTACCGGGCGCGAAAAACGTCATAACACGGCAACCACCCCCCCGCAATGACAAATAGCCTTAGGCCGGTGGCGCTCCCCATCGAAATGCTACCGCAACGGCTCCTGATGCCTATATAAGCGGTATATATGCTGCTGAGGAGCCGGGTGTTGTCTCCACCCTACCTCGCCCTGAGCCTATCCGGCAACTCTACCTATCGTCCCGAATCCGGGAATTGAGGAAAGCATCATGGCAGACTTCAAGGGCAAGTGTCACTGCGGAAACACCGAGTGGACGGCGACCCTTCAGCAGGATCAGCAAGCGCATATTCTGTGGTATGATGCCAACGTGCTGCTCGCATGAGACAATGGTTTCGCTGAGGAAGGATACTTGCGTCTAGCCACTGCAACACCTGCAAGACCCTTTCCGGCGCAACCTACACGCTCAACCAGATCATCCCCGCCAAGGCACTGAACATCACCAAGGGCCATGATCTGGGCAAATACACCTACAAGGGCGATTCGGGTCCGTTTGCCCCATGTCTTGATTTCGCAAGCGCAAGACTGATCGCCGGGCCTAGGCAAGAATGTTCACTGCTTCTACTGCAGGAATTGCACAAGCCACGTCTACCACCAGCAGGAGGCGCTGGGCCCAGATAGCATTGTGTTGCGCACGGGATTGCTGACAGAGGGCATCCAGAAGTTCCAACCTGGGGCGGAGATCTTTGGGAAAGACCGCTTGGGCTGGGAGAAGGCGGTTGCGCAGACTTTTGCGGTGATGCCGCCTTCGTAGAGTACTGCTGTCCGTGCATGATTTTGGAGAAAAAGGAGAAACCGTACCATGGATTTGTGTCTCTAGGAAGACATGCTATGATAATTCATACTCAAATCTTGATTCTACTCGAGGTCGGGGAAATTCCTTAGATAATGGCTCGGGCACTCATAGCCCCCAGGGTTGTTGTCCAGGTACAACTGATGGTACTGCTCGGCGTCCCACCACTCACCTGCAGGCAAGATTTCGGTCGTGACACGGTTCTTCCACCATTGCTGGTTCGCCTTCTCTGTGACCTCTTTGGCAGTCTTCTCCTGTTCAGCGTTGTGGTAGAAGATCGCGCTGCGGTACTGCGAGCCACGGTCAGGGCCTTGTTGGTTCTCGGTAGTCGGATCGTGCATCTTGTAGAAGAATTCGAGCAGTGTGCGGTAGGAAACCTTGTCGGGGTCGTATACGACTTGCAGTGCCTCGGCGTCTGTCGCAACGTTAGTATCCATCGTCCTGCAGTGGACCAGGCCCGGCCTGGGTTCTTCCCAAGGAAGGAAAAGTTGAGCTGACGTACGACCAGTCCTTCCACTACATACAGCCCTGTACCCGGGGTTCTTCAGATCTCCTCCAATGTATCCGACACGCGCGTCATACAAGCCCTGGTTTTTGAACTGTCTTCTGTACATGTGCTCGACGCCCCAGAAACAGCCCGCTGCCACCGTGGCAGTTTGGGCGCCTGGTGGAACGGCCATCGGCTGTGCGGGTGCAGACGACATGGATGTGAAGGGGCGTAGGAAGCGGGTCAAAAAGGACATGGACGCGTAGGAGAAGGCCACCAAGAGGAGCAGCGTTAGGCGCTTCAGATGGAAGGCTGGATGCTCGGAGCTTGGGGCTATTTCAAAAGAATTGGAAAGGGTGTGTAAGAGCTGGTGACGCCATCATCGACTTAGGCTACCAATCGCGCGTACGCCACAGTGGCGGCGGGGTAGTTGGTTGACTAGGTAGTTAGCTCCCGTTTCGCCGATGCGTCTTCGGATACTGACGCTCATGATCATGCTCATCATATTCTTCTTCCTCCTTTTCTGAGGCAGCGAGCGTTGCCCCCTTACTACACGAAGAATGCTCATGCCGAAGCATCCATGACACAAGGCTGACCATCAAAAACTCCTCTGTCGCCACGATAGCGTCCACGAACGCGACAGAGAAGATCGAGGTGAATCTGGGCGTTGCTTCCATCGCGAAGGAGATTGATTCTGCCATTTGAACAGAGCAATTCAATTCCCGTCGTAGATGGCTGATAGGGGGGGTTGGCTCAGTGTAGATAGTAGATAGGTTGGGAGTGGAGCAGGCGGTGGCAGGGAGTGAAGGGATTCGGTATCGTTCTTGGCCATTCCCCTCGGGGCTTTTCGTGTGACACGAGGCAAGACAGTGAAGCGTGACTGCTGCGCTGGGCACAGGACTGCATCGAGATGGCATCACGTGCACTGTCCAAGGTCGTGGTTGCCGTTTCCAGATCCCTGTCTGTTTACGGGCCCAAGCGCGAGCAATAACAGCTTCGCCAGCGCAACATCGTCATACTGCGCCCCAACCCGCACTGCCGTACCCTCGCTCACGGCCGTTGCTGTTTCCTGGATTCTGGAGGCTGCGCTGTTCGTTGCTCTCTTTCCTAGCCATTACCTCGCCCAGCCATGGCCGCTAGCGGGGCATCGTCCATCTCGGTCACCGTCCGAGTGCGGCCGTTCACCATTCGCGAAGCTGCACAATTGACGAGGACGGACGACCAAACACTGTTCCTGGGAGATGGCTCGCTGGCGGGTATTCCGACTCCCAAGTTGAACTCCAAGGGCATCCGGCCTGTCATCAAGGTCATGGATGAGAAGTGCCTGTGAGGCGCCCTCCCGTTTGCGGCATCTGAAGTAGTGCCAGCTGACACCGTGCAGCATCTTCGATCCGCCGGAAGATCAGGCCGTAACAAGATTCTCACGATCGACGGTTGGACCCCAGGGAAAGCGGGCAAAAGACCAGACATTTGCCTTTGATCGCGTATTCGACGACACCACTACCCAAGGAGACGTGTACGAGGCAACGACAAAGCCACTTCTGGACAGCGTGCTGGACGGATACAATGCAACCGTCTTTGCATATGGCGCTACTGGCTGCGGTAAAACGCATACCATCACGTAGGTTGCAATGGCGCACACGCTGCTCTTCGGAAGACTTACCTATCTATTAGGGGTACGTCCCAGCAACCGGGCATCATATTCATGACGATGCAAGAACTGTTCGAAAAGATCCAGGAGGTGCAGGAAACCAAGGTGACGGAAATCACACTATCCTATTTGGAAATTTACAACGAGACGATCCGCGATTTGCTAGTCGAAGGCGGGAGTAAGCAAGCTCTGATGCTACGAGAAGATGCAAATCAGGCCGTCTCTGTCGCTGGCCTCTCAAGCCACAGGCCACAGAACGTAAGTCTGGCTGTAGACCTGCTGCGTCCAAGCGCTGACTTCAAAATAGGTACAGGAAGTCATGGATATGATCGTGCGCGGTAACGAATATCGAACCATGTCTCCAACCGAGGCCAACGCGACCTCCTCTCGATCACATGCCGTCCTTCAAATCAACGTTTCCTCGAAAGACCGCAACGCTGCCGTCAACGAACCGCACACAATGGCAACACTGAGCATTATCGATCTGGCGGGAAGTGAGCGAGCAAGCGCAACGAAGAATCGAGGAGAACGCCTTACCGAAGGCGCCAACATCAACAAGTCCCTCCTTGCACTAGGCAGCTGCATCAATGCATTATGCGATCCCCGAAAGCGAAATCACATCCCCTACAGAAACTCGAAGCTCACGCGATTACTGAAGTTCTCGCTTGGCGGCAATTGTCGAACGGTCATGATTGTGTGCGTCAGTCCCTCCAGCGTCCACTTCGACGAGACACAAAACACGCTGCGGTACGCCAATCGCGCAAAGAACATTCAGACCAAGGTCACGAAGAACGTGTACAATGTCAATCGGCACGTCAAGGACTACCTGGTCAAGATTGACGAACAGCGCCATTTGATTGACGAGTTGATGAAAAAACAAAAAGACTTTGAGGGTAGCGCATTCGCCAAATTCCAGAAGCAGAGTGAAAAAAAGGACATTGTGTTACGGGACGCAGTTTCACGTTTGCGCCAGGCTTTTGCGGAATCAGAGCATGAGCGTCGGGATCGGTTGAGCATGACCAGGACACTCAAACAGGCAGAAAAGCGTATTGCATTGATCTCATCATGGATAGCAGCGTTCGACAATGTGAGGGATGCTCGGGAAGAGGAAGAGATGCCTTCACAAGTTGCCAGTATAAGAGATACAGCAGTTGGCATATCGGCCGAATTGGAACAGACCCGACAACACTGTCATCGACGAATGGAGCGCACAAACTGGACTGGCAAGCTAGATACTGCGCTACACGTCGGCCTGAGAGCGTTGACTGATGTTGATGGATCTACTGACAGCCACGACGCCGCCAATCTAACAAGAGAATACGAGTTACTCAAGTCGAACGCAGACCGTGAGATCCTCAATGCCATTCTAGAGCAAGAGAAGGGCGGGGATGCTGCCATTGTGCAGGTGCTTGTTCAGGCGCACATAGAGACGGTCGCAATACTAAGCCAGATAACCCAAATGGATGAAGCTGACGCTGTCGAAGCCGCAAGAAAGATCCTTACAAAGATCATGAACTCCTGCACCAATGCCACTGCCCAGGCCATACGTCCTGATGGTGGACTCCCGGTAACAGAATTCTTTGCCCCAAGCCATCGCGGAACACCGAAGAGGAGGAAACCGGTCAACATCGTGGATCCGTCGCCTATTCGAGCCCTAGCTCCTCCTTCCTTCACAGATGCGCCACATTTGACCTCTTCGCCAATGAAGGGTTCGCCGCGTCGCAAAAAAATGCTGGTGGTCAAAAAAGGAGTTCAATTTTCCCCCGTGAAGAGGTCGACTTCGAAATCAAAGCGCGGTGTACGCTGGAGGGATGACACCGAGAATGGGACCCTAGCAGAATTTCAAAAGACACCCGAGCAGTTTGCATCCACTCCTATCGTCTCATCCATCGAGCAGCCACCACCGACTTTCTCCTCACACATTCCTGGACCAGTGCTGAATCATAATGGATCCTCACCGATCCCAACGCCTCCCAAAGCCTCTGTAGATCTTAAAGGATCCAGTCGGTTCGCCTTGGGTGCATTATCGAAACGGTCAAATGGCTCTCCTACGCCTTCTTCGATCGGCGGATTTCATTCCGATTCAGATGATACATCACCGCTCCGCGAAATCGGCGCAAACAGTCTCCGCCAAACCTCTTTGAAAATAATTGAAAATGCAGAGCGGGGGCAAAGCGAGAACAGCGGCGAAACGAAACCAGACGAGGAGAAATGGTCCAACTCAGACGCCCGCCAAATAGGAACAGCCATTAAACGCCGTTCGTCGACGAACGGCGGCTCTGTCCCCATCAATCGTGCTCAGCGTCGCCGTAGCCCTACAGCCACATCTTCCAGCCCACCAAATGAGAATATGCTGCTCTCAGCTGGTGCGGCACGTCGTATGGTTAAGGGCAGTCACGATGCTAACTGGCAGACTAGCGTCCTCAGTCCACGCACAGCGCCCATCATGAAGGGGCCTACACGGCGGACTACGTTAGTGGATGCTGGACTAAGAGAGCCAGCAAGTCTCAATCGCGCGCCAGTACGAATTGTTAGCAATACTTCGACTGCATCGAGGGGCAGTCTAATGCCAAATTCTAAGAGTGTTTGGCGCTGAGAAAGTCCCTCCCTCTTTTTTTTTCATTTGCGTCTTAGATTCAAGGCAACGCGTTCGAGGCCGGGTTCTTGGGCATTGGATTCTTCAATAAACATTATTGGGTTTGCCAACTTTGGTGTTTGGGTGCTGGTTCTCTCTCTCTCTCTCTCTCTCTCTCTCTCTGCCTACAGCTGTTGCAGCCTGGAATGGCGTTGTGTTTATTTTTTTGCATGGCTTCTTCTAGCCAAAGCGGTTTTAGGGAAATAGTCTTGTGTCTCATGCAAGATCATGTATGTCATGGCGGACGACGTACTTGCTTTATTGTTGATTATCCTCTTTATCAAGGGTGCTTTGTGCATGGTGTCCTGGTGAATGCGTGAAGTCTGGCTGCCGTTGGTGTTGCCTACCAGGATATCATTGAGATCACCACCAGCTGTGTTATTGTATGACCTACGTTACTTACCGAGCGAAAATAGTCCGATGGCCTTTTCATCTCTTTACTTAATTCGATCGCTTATGTACGGTGCCCCTCGAAGAATTCAATGAGCGACATGCGCGAGCAGTTACGGCTAACGGGATATTATTTGTAACATCTTCTGCTATTTATCCTTATATTCTGGTTATAGAAGTTATAGCAATACAATGCAAATAAGAAAATACCGCACGATAAACTTCAAGGGCGTGTACACAAGTACCATCAACAAGGAAACAGGCGATATAATAGAATTCGTCAACAACGAGCCTCCTTCTACCGTGTATGCCCCATACAAGATTCCAGCCGGATGTACTTGTTACATCAGAGGTGCAAGCGCATATTTTGAATGAACCTAGGAAGATTGTGCGAACTGAAAACCGAAGATGTCCTTCAGGCGCTATCCTTCTTCGTGGTTGCACCAGACGGGAAAGGAAACGTATTGTTTGTCCTCTGGACGGAAGAAACCAGGCCAGCAATCTGTTGTTTTCAACCCTTGACTTCTTTCCCATTTCCACCCACGGCCATTCTGGACGAGTGTTTTTGAAAGGCTCTGGCGTTTCTGGTATGTGCTCGGCTGGTTCGGTTGTGTAGATGTGCTTGGTTTCTATGGGCAACTTGTTAGCAGTGCTTGAGATGGGAAGAAATGTGCACACCTCTCACTTCCTTAGACGGCGGTAGTGCATGAGTTGGTGCCACTCGCTCTCTCACTTTTTGGGTGCGTAAATCGGTGGGTACTACTGGCTTATATCCTTCTTCGATGTGCCTATGCTTTTCTATGGCTTACTGAATTTCGCAACGGATCGTCAATCACTAGCAATTTATTAGTCTCTTACATTGTCGTTAAGGCTTTGACTTATCTTTGAGAAAGTCTTCATATCGAGGCGATATCTTCAGACAGTGTTGATTCAACTGCTGTGGGTGTTGGCCATCAGCATATACTTGAGGTCCACGATGCCGTGGCGTTTGGCGGTGGCTAGCGAAGTCGCGACAATGGACTTTGTCCGCGCACATGGCATTCCGACCCCGCGGATACTCGGATACGCAATTGATGAAAATCCCGTCGGTTTAGAATACATATTGATGGAAAAGTTACCGGGACGGCCCATTGGAGATGCTTGGTTTTGACCCTTCTGAGAACCAAAGACTCCAAATTTTGCACGACGTGATAAAACTGGAATCTAAGCTGTTCGGCGTTCACCTACCGGCCAGTGGAAGCATTTACTACGCTGCCGATCTAGGGACCAGGGTTGCTCATGTACGCATACCTGGCGCGGACGGACGGTTCTGCGTAGGTCCGTACACAGGGAGTCGCTGGTGGCACGGTAAGCGGGGGGGACCTTCAATGTGATCGAGGGCCACGTAAGTATCAAGAATTACAGTAAGATTTGCATAACATACATGGCCTACTAATCACATTGTGCACATTGTATGTATTACGTCGATTTCAGCATGGCAGAAACCTGGGTAGGTAGGTGTCTGCTCGTGACAAAATGGCAATCAATCAAGGCCAACCTGAGAATCGGTAACAATTTCGTTAGAGCACAGTGAAGGAAAGATAGACCGATCCCTTTCACCTATGTAAAATCGTGCATTCATTTATGTATTCGTCTCTGTACCCCTAGTGAATGATATACATAGATCCCTAGTATGCATAGAACGTACCCATTCACTCCTTGTCGAACCGCACCGCCGGCTGTTCGCGAATCCAGCTTAAATCCACCTTGTGCCCGAGCAGCTCCCGGATGTTGCTAACGCCATACTTCATCATGGTCGGGCGCTCCAGGCTCAGCCCGAACCCGTAGACGCGCATCGTCTTGGGCAGGCCCATGGGCTCCAGCATCTCCGGCCGGAACATGCCCGAGTTGCCGATTTCCAGCCAGCGCGCGAGGCCGGCGTGGTAGCCGAAGATTTCCATCGAGGGCTCCGTGTAGGGGTTGTAGGCCGGTTTGAAGCGCAGGTTGGAGATGCCCATGTTGGCGAAGAAGTCTTCGAGGAAGCGCTGGAGGCCTGGAAGGGGGGTTTGTTAGTGTTGCCAAGGACGAAGAGTGCATGGGGCAGGGACAGGACGTACCGCCGAGGGTGAGACCAAAATCTGCGATTACGCCTTCGATTTGGTGGAATTCGGCGAGATGGGTAGCGTCGACGGTTTCGTTGCGGAAGACGCGGTCGATGGAGAAGTAGCGTGCAGGGCGTGCATCTTCGGCGAGACGATGCAGGGCCCATGTAGATACTGCGGTGGTGTGGGTGCGTAAGACCAGGCGGAGGGACTCGTCTTCTTCCCAAGGGTACCGGTCTGTTGTGTGTCAGCTTATATACCCAAAGCTGCCCGCCCAAGTCCGCCCGAATGCGCGAGGAAGGGAAGATGGGAGAAGTGAATGGACGACTCACAGCCTATTGACCCAAAGGCACCCTCCTGGTGCACCTTCCTGACATCGTCCCAGTACTTGTCAAAATTCCTGCTCTTCTTCTGCCTCTGTTCACTCTCGGCTGTCGCAAACAGTCGTTTTGAACCGGCTTCCATGCGATCCATAACCGCCTCGTTCGCAGTGTCTAACCGCGGCTTATCGGCCTTGGGTGGATGGGAGACGAAGAAGGTGTCTTGCATGTCGCGGGCAGGATGTTGTTGCGGGACGAAGAGGGCATCAAAGTTCCAGAAGCCTGTATCTACGAAGCTGTTCATAGCGTTAGTCGGTGCACCATGCCGCCTCTTGAAGCAGCTGTATACATACTGGCCAGTGGGCATCTCCACGAATCCTTGCGAAAAGAAGATGTTCCTAAACTCTTGTCTCACCTTCATCAAAGGATGCAGCGCGCCGGCGTTTTGATTTGCCCCCAGCGCCTTGAAGTTGTATGGCTTGAAATTTGCAGTCTCCCAGGCACCGCTCGCCAGCAACTCGACCGTCAGGTCTGTGTGCTCAACCGGCATCTCCTTTGCGTACTTGACGCCCTTTGTGACTGTGTACGTGATGACCTTTGTGGTAGTAACCAGCTTCTTCTTTTTCAAATCCTTAAGCAGCTTCACGTCGGTGCAAGTCTGTGTGTCCTGGATCTGCTTCAAAGTGTCTCGACTAGAATCCTTGGGCTCCTCCGTGATGAGTGGGACAAGACTATCGCCATCCTTCTTGATCCACTTGTTTTTGAAGCCATTG
>Ga0182210_1000298_pt1 | contig 11716 bp, 6 predicted proteins | sample G5R1MG_19_FD_129670 | JGI IMG/M metagenome (GOLD analysis project Ga0182210, IMG submission 129670) | Switchgrass phyllosphere microbial communities from Michigan, USA - G5R1_MAIN_03OCT2016_LD1 MG | ecosystem: Host-associated > Plants > Phyllosphere > Phylloplane/Leaf | place: USA: Michigan... | reverse complement strand
TCGTCACCATCTTCCATCGTGTAGGGTTCGTTTTGATTGCTTGGACCGCAAGAAGAAAAGAGCGGAACGCGCGGGACGCGTGCGTGTGGACTCACTTGGATATCTAACTAAAAGACAGGCTCGGGGACACGAGCTCCGGCTCCGACCGTCATCACAGCCATCTATCCGTATCCTATGGCCTTACGATCTGAACGCAGTATCGAGCTACCTTCTCGCGAAACTGCTTGTGCCAAGGCATAAAATATTCCATAACTATTTTCGAAACGCCTGCGCATGCATGAATAGGTCACGTGCAGGATTTCGTCGTGTCTAGCTCGGTTTAGCCAGGTTATGTAAGCTTTTCCGACCACCATGAGCTGGGATCACTCCGGTGACGACTCTGGAGCAAATATCTGCTTTAAACATATTCCAAGGTTTCCATTATGGCTTGCTACCGGCTCCGACGAAATGCGCCTGTAAAGGTGGACACAAGGTGTATTCGACAGTAGACACTCGCTGCAACTGCCGCTAGACAGGATCAGGCCGGGGAAGTGGAGGAGAAAGGAGTACACGAGATGAAAAGAAGATAAACAGGCCTATAAAGCCCAGACCCACTCCCCACTAATTCCCATGAAAGTGGCATGTCGCAAAGCGATGACTTGAATTCTGAGGGAGAGCAAATGCGTTCGCCAACCGAAAATGGTGCAGCTCCCCTGGCATTTTGGTCGACCGCAACTCAAATACAAAGTGCGATATCAGCATCACGGCCCGCCCACGGCCCAAGTCCCCGACTTCTCCAGGCAACAAAGGAGATCTGCCTCAAATAGCAGACACAGCTTCCTCTACCGGAAAGACGTAAGCCTTAAGTAGCCATTTTCAGCCAATCCATCGAGACATCTCAGACCCGCACATAATATTATGGATCTGCCACTAATGCCTGCACAGTCGGATATTCGAGCAAATGAGTCCCTACAAAGAGCGGCTCAATGCGACGCTCCGGTTATGACCGAGAGTGCTGCGGTTGTATTAGGTGTTTTAGGTTTACTATGTATACTAGTGATTTCTTTACTATCTACCGTACCCCCCCGGAAGTAATAATCCTAGTCGCCGAAAGCGAGATTGCAGTAGGGCGGCAAGTTACTGCGATCAAAGCGATTTTCTAACGCGTCCTTGAGACGTGATGTCTTATTTTTCTATTGTTGGAAAGCTATTTTATAGACGTCGAAGATTATAGCAATTTCATAAAGACTGCTTGTTTATATGATATAGTAGAAGGTATCTGGTTCTGGTGTATATAGATTGCGGGGCTGTAATTTCCGAGCGACTAGAGACATTACTTCTGGCATAGACCATAGTATAGTGAGCTGATGTACAGGTGCTCTGGCTCTTATCGCTATAACTCTCCTCGTTAAGCACCGCCAATGCAAGCGACCCAGACAGAATCAGCATACGACCAACGGCGCCTTGAACCCTGTCAACACTAGCCCTGAGCATACCCGGAGACTGTACACGTGGAACGCCAAGTCTTCGACAGTCCGTGTCGGTGATGGTGGCGGTGGCACTGGATGTCTAACGCAGTCTTCGGGACGAAGTAGACACCCTTTTCGCCGCAGCGTCGTAGGGACGGCCCGAAACCGTATTCACGGGGTGCAATAATTCCGTTCACACACTACTGCCCACACTAAACCCATCCGCTGACCCGCCGTTGAACTATGCATGCGATGTACTGGGCCGGAAGACCGCGATCTACAACTTCGGCGGATCGTGGCAATGGGCTGGGCAATCCCTTCTGCAACCCAGAAAGTAAACGCGACAATCCTTTCGGCGATTGGAAGGAGGTGAGACCGGATCGGAAACGGGCAAAATATGTGGAGAAGGCCAGAAATGGGAATAGGTAAAAGGTTATGAGAAAAAGGAGACGACAGGGTTGGCTTCCGAGCGACTACCGATGAGACGTGACATCGGTCTCACGCTTGAAAGGATTGGGTGTGTCGGATAGGATATATGCGTCGCCTATCCTCGGGGAAAAAATAGGGCATCTGTACGATCAAGTAATCGAAGACATGGAGCCCGGGTAATCGGTATCCCAACAGAAAGAAAAGGCCGCGTAGTATAGGCAAGTACAAAGGAAATGGCCAAGGGGAAAGAGAAACTTCTTCACACTAGTTCTCGGACCGAAGTGTATGTCGGTATGCAATTGCTGCGCTCTCGCTTGGGCAATCAGGTCGTGTATCTGAACCACGGCACACCGTCTGCCAACTCCTTCTCCATCATCTTCTCCTCTTCAGTCAAGTCTTGAGATCCACGCTCTGGAGCGATCTTGTCACGACGGGCATTCTCCAGTCGGCACCATGTCGACATGAAGAAGGTAAGGCCAAAGGCCATGCTAATCGTTATCAGCCAACCAACCCCTCTCACAGCGTCCAGGAATACTCACGTGATGATTGCAATCAGCAATCCGTGTCCAATGTAAAACCGTGGTCCATCCCGGCTGAGGTAGACATAACTGGCGATAATACCACCACAGTTGCCGCCCATGACTTGCATGGCAATTCCGGTTCCTCGTTTCAAGCTTCCGCCAATATTGCCGCTGTTCCAGGCCATACCGAGAGGAATTTGCGGGTATATGCCGATGGCGGCGAGCACCGTGCCGCCGTATTGGACACTGGGCTTGGAGGTGGCCAAGAGCATGACGAAGCCGGCAATACCGATGACTTGGAAGATCATCATGAAGATGCCGCGTTTACGCACTTTGTCGGCGTACCAGCTTGCAACGATGGTGAAGACGCAGGCGCAGACGTAGGGAGGGACAGACATGAGCTGGGCCTGGTTCGAGGTGTAGCCCATGTTTTTGATAATCTAGACAGTGAATCTGTTAGCGGGTGATCTGGGGTCATGGGCGTTCGGATCGTCCAGCAGCACGTGGGGCAGAGCTTGGCCACCTCGTGGGAAAGTCGGTGAAAACAACAACAATATCGCTTACTTGAGGTAGGTCAGTTGGTGGTGCATACGTAATCGTAGAGTGAGGAGCATACCTGTCGGTAGGAATAAGGCGAAAGAGTAAATGGGGCAGAAGCCAGCCATGCAGATGATCATGAAGATGTAAATCTTCCAGTCTTTCAGAGCTTGGTAGACATATTTCATATCGAAGTCGTCAACCAAGTGGCCTCCATCGTCCTGCAAGCGACGCTGGACTTCGGTGCGCTCCTTGGGGGTGAGAAATGTAGCACTTGACAAGGTGAGTACTAGGTCGCGTTGTTGTGCCGGTTTGGCGGACAAGACTCACGTAGCTGGGTAGTCGTAGATGCACCAGTATGCGGCAATGGCCACCACGATGCTGGCCAATCCTTCCAAGATGAAAATCCACGCCCATGCCGCTTTACCTCCGACTCCGTGCATCTCGGCAATGCCGCGGGCCAGGACACCACCGAATGCTCCTGCCAGACTGGCAGCGGAAAAGAAGAGGGCCATGCGAAAGCCGCATTCATCCCGAACGTACCACTGGGCGATGTAGTAGTTCACGCCTGGAAAGAGCCCGCCTTCGAAGAGACCGAGAAAGACGCGTGCGGCCATCAAGCCAGCGTAGTTCTTCACAAAGCCCTGGAAAATCATGGTAAGGGACCAGAAGAACATGATGAATGCCAGCCAAATGGAAGGCCGAATACGCTTCATCATAATGTTGGAGGGAATCTCAGCGGCAATGTAGAAGGGGAAGAGGACCGCAAGGCAGTCATTGTACTGAAGGCCATGGAGCTTGAGGTCCTGTTCCAGATGGTCGAGTCTTGCGTTTCCAATGTTGGTGCGATCCAGGAAACATAGCCTGTTGGAATCAGCCAGGGATGTTCCGACGCCGTTGGCAGACTCACAGGTAGATCAAGGACATGAACGGCAGCAGGTGCCAGTCTATTTTTCTCAGGAGCTTTTTCGTAGCGGATGCATCGAAGCCATGCGACTCCACCTCTTCGGCCGACAGCGTTGCGGCGACAACGGTTGTGTCGGCTGTCTTCTCCGTCATGTTGGATAAAAAAAGAAGGGAGAATAGGTGGGTGTGGGGCTGCTAGTAGGTATGCCATTGAGGCTCTATATAAGGACTTGATCGATTAATATTAGACTTATCAGCTGCGATGTTGAGTGCAGGGTCGGCTGCCATTCTGGTGCAACACGGCACATCGGGAACGTGCCCGCCTCCAGTCCAGCCCGACGGTGTGGTCGACAATTCACGCACCTTGCTTTCCTAGCGCAAAGCACCGAGATCTCCGGCCCTAGAAGATTTCAGAGGCGGCAGAACCTCATGTGGCACAGTTTTCTTAGTGCAACTCGGTGAGACTGGAAGAGCGGCTCGGTCCCAACCGCCCCCTGCAAAAAAACTCCAAGTGGAAGTCGGCTACATGAGCTTGATTGGACGCGTCTGGGAGCTTGTGTATAGGTAAGCTGACCCATGCATGCATATTTGTTCAACACAGCATACTTGCTGCTGACCTACCTAGAATAGCAGCTCCACAGCCGCGGGCTCTGCCGAGCCCTTGCTGGCGGATTGCCTGGACGGCGATGCAAGCTGAGGACGAGAGGAACGGAAGAGACGTTCCCTGTGATGCTCATGCTCACCAGACGCTATCTACCGACCAGCTCGCGCCGTCGAGACACCTTGTCTGAGCCTCTCACGCCTGTGGACGGTAGCTCGGGCAATCGCATAAGCAAGCAGCGGGCTGCGGCATTTTAGGTGTACATATGTACGAACGTCGCGGAGCATGGGTGCATTATCATCTTGAAACCCCCAGGGGTGTGGCTGCTGGGTACTCGGTACAGGAAGATGCACGTGTTTCCATCTGCTGCCACGCGATGCGACGCAGCCCACAGCTCATTCATGCCCCTCACGGCCTCATCTTGCAGACTTGTACATAAAGGAAGTGCGCATCGGCCTTGATCCCTCGTTGTGTCCGCCTCGACCGACCTTCCGCCAGCGCCCCCTATCAGGTACGTCGCCTAGGAGGGGGGGGGGGGGCTGTGGTTAGGAATGCTGGCACACTGCTGGACAGCAGAGACAATGCGCTGTTTCCGTAACCTCATCATCATTTCTGGGGGTACGAGAGGTTGGAAGATCTCACCAGGATCACAATCCCAAGGCCAAAGTGCCTAATGGCTTTTGACCGAGGAATTCCGAAGAAGAGTATGGCAAGGCTAGGTACTTCAAGAGTGCACCGTTGCCGTCCGTCTTCCCTCGCCTGTTGTTTTGATTTTTTCTTCTTCTCTGCCTGAAATGCCTCATTCTCTTGTGGGCACTGATGCAATGCAAGCACCTAACCTAACCGTTCGATGCTGCAGCCGCGTGGCGTAATCCTACGACCACCACATGGCGCGGATATTTGCGCAGCTAGGCCTACATTACGCCGAAGAGCTTATACTTCTAGAGGAGCCGAAGCCTGTAAGAATTCAAATCAAAACTACACCAAGGCGAGATTAGCCACGCAAGCGTACGCTGGCCGTGTGGGTACCGTGCCCAGGGTTCCATTGGCCTCCGCCCTTGCTAACCCCACACGCTTCGGTTCCTTCGAAACTTTAAAAAAAACACGCGTACGGTAGTTCCCCGCCCCTGAAAACGGTCGATTATGCCTAGGCGCGCTGAAACACGACTCCTACAAGCATAAGATGTCTTATGTCTTGCACACACATCTGGCAAAGAAGTAAGCAAGGTCGGTGACCATACCATGGTAGAAGGCCTTCTCGGAAAGGGCTATTCACTCGTACGAATCGACATCCATGATCCATTGGCACGATCGATTTCAAACGGTTCACCCAGAGACACAGTCCGTGTTTCACGTGTCGGTAGGACCGATAGCACGGCAATCAAAGCATAGCCGTGCCACGGGAATCGATTAGACTACGCTGGTATGATAGTGCATACAAGTAGGTACAAACGTTCTGTTCAGAGAGGGCTACGCATGTCAATCAGAAAATATGGAATCCGCTGCAATTTCGTTACGGGCATGCTCGATGCATACCTAGGAGGCCTTATTATCAAACTTCGGGTCCGCTGCATTCAGTTTTGCATCGTACTTGATCTCGACTTCGGTTTCCACCCCCGTCGCATCGACAAGCAGTGCGCAGTTCCTGTTGATCAAGTTCCACTCCTTTTCGTCGTACGTTGTGGGTTCCGATGCAACAATGGTGTGCTTCCCGATTGCCTCGTCTTCGCCACAAATGGCCTCTGCATTGGTGAACCCTGGCCCGTCGGGGTGGTCCGGGAACTTGGTGTTCAGCGTACGGCCTGCAAACTCGGACCAGTACAGACTCGGTGGTTGTTGCGTGGCATGGTTACGGAAACGGATCGCGAGGAGCTTGGTGCCATCGGTTGTGCAGAAGTTGAGCGAATTGGGTGTGTTGGATGCGCCGAGTTTGTCGTGCTGCAGCTGCAATATTTGCACGACCGTCTTGTGCATAGCAGAAAGCATCTCGTTCAATGAGTATTCAATCTCCCACGATTCCTTCGCCCCGGAGCCAGTGAGATTCGTCATGTAGAGTGCTGCCGCGTGCTCCGAGTCGGTCGAACCGAAGATGTTGCAGTAAGCATCGAAGGAGAGAAGATCGGTAAGATCGCGGCGAATCGCAGAGAAATTCGATACCACACCGTTGTGCATGAAGACATGGCGGCCAAACACGAACGGGTGCGAGTTGACGGCTAGGATGGTTAGACATGCTCACGTTGCAAAAGGTGAGCGGTAGGGCTGCAGCATACGCGTGACTGCGCTGCCACTGCTGGCGCGGATATGCGCAAAAACGCAGTGAGACTCGGTGTTGGAGCACAGCGATTTGAAGTTGAAGTCGTTGATGGGTGGAGACTGGGACTTGTAGAGTGAGGGCCGAGGACCCGTGACGCGTTTGAGGTAAGACGACGCGGCATCAGTGTACCCTGGAAATGGAGTGTCAAGACAACTGAGTGACGGCCATTGATGTCGTATCTTTACGTGACTATGGGACAGACATTGCCCAGTGGAATAGGAATGAGAACGACGTACAGGCAATGCCCAGTCCATCCATGTTGAGGAGCGAGTTTCTCATACGGAGCAATTCGTCCGAGGTATGGTCGAGATCTTTATCCTCGTCATGGGGTAATAGACGGGGCAGATAGTGCTCGGAACACTGCTTGCTAATGCTGTTGGCAGGTGTGATGAGAACATCGGAGAGAAGACATGGCTCTCGAGGCGAAATGTATGCAAACCAGCGACACATGGCTTCGTTCTTTGCTCAGGTCTTCGGTGCGGTGCACGTGTGAAAAGCAGGCTCCTGGCTGGAGTAGGGGATGGAAATGGCCTATATAAGCAGGCCGGATAAGGAGAGCCAGATTCTTGTGAAAGGCCCCACAAGCACAGTGTTGTACAGATCTAACACGTGGTGTCAGTTGGTAGGTGTAGAGGATGTGTAGAGGATGCGGTAGCACAGGAGGGGCATAACAGGCGCGAAGGTGCGATCAGCGTCGTCGTGATTAGATGATATTGTAGATAGAGGAAGGCAACTGGTACCCATCGACATAGTACCTACCTCCTATACATAGTATGTATCTCAAGAAGGTGACTTTGTAGTGCGGGAGTGGGGTAGACGGATAAGAGCGGGGCCATCCGTCCATGATCAGGCAGGCCAACACACCTACTGTAGTAGACTGCTTGTTTGATTCAACGTCGGCTCCTGGATTGCATGAGGTTTGGCTGGCTTAGAGAAGAGGTGAGTGTAGACCAAGGTATGCCTAGTCTTGTCCAACTTGACGTGCTACGTTACTCGGACTTCCTCTGCATCTGAGATCACTTGATAGGTACGTACCGCGACAGGCGCAGACAACGTGAAGCCTCTCACGGAAGCGTGAGAGGCTGTATCCACAGATCACCATCTCAACCAGGCGATCTTTCTCGAAGGCCTTTGCCATGTACCATAGGTGGTAGGTAGGAATCACTTCAGGTGACGGCCCTCACGAGTCACGGCTTCTCGGGAACATGTATCTCGGCCAGGGAGCCCCGATGCTGTCTGATGTCATCTGCCGGTGTCGTGAGGCAAATATTCGGGGATCACTGCAGTTGACTCCATGTCGCCGCCCGCTGACCGCCAATGCACCAAGTCTTGTTCTCAGCCAGTCGGCACGTGCCTCGGTGGCTTCTGTGCCGCCCTGGGCTCAAATCCATGTTGCTCACCCAAAGCCTGCATGGAGAGCAGCAAGCGATGCGACGCTCGTGTCATCGGTTCTGAGTTGCACCGCCCAACGCCACACGCAAATTCAAGGACGACTCCAGTCCGGCTTTGCGAGTCGAGAGTCGGGCACGAGTAGGGCGAATTGGGAACGCGTAGCGGGCTCCAGGACAGCACCCGCAGCGCCAGATGGAGTGTTCGGCATGATCTTGGGGAGCCTGGGGATGCCATGGTCGCATTCCCATGGAGTCGCAGAACGTCCAGCGGTCCAGAGGGTGCCGCTCGCGGGCGTTGGCGATGCGGTGCAGACTCCAGAGGTAGGGGAGGGCCTGTAAGGCGGGAGTTGGCTGGTTGGCCCAAGCTAGGCTGAAAACTCTGTGCCGCCAAACGCGCCGCATGCCAAGAGCTGCGCTAAGATAGCCCGCTCGTTAGCACCTCGGAATCCACTCCCAGGCTGTGTGGCCATGATGTCCTCGCGGTCAGGACTTCTTCACATCCTCAGTCGCTGTCCGGCTTCCTTGCGAATTTGACTGGAAGCCCCGACAATCACCTCCACCCATCGGACCACCAGTTGACCCAGGCCTTGGTGGGCTGGTAAAGTTGGACCAACATCTCCAACACACTGTGTACTTCCTCAAGCGACACCACCCCACGCGACACGAACCCTGGCAGCCTCTAAGAAACCCACAAAGCACTGCCCTCTGTAGCCATGTCCGAAGGGAAACAGCATTCCAGCGAATCCGTCCGAGAAACTAACCCCTCGGACGATATTCAACATGGCACCGTGACCGACAACTCCGACGACCTGCAGCGCCATCTTGGCAACCGTCAAATCCAGCTCATTGCCATTGGAGGTAGTATTGGAACTGCCTTGTTCGTCTCCATTGGTGGTGCTCTGAACAAAGGAGGCCCCCTTGGACTACTACTCGCTTACACTGGATACTCCTGTATCATCGCTCTGGTAAACAACTGTATGGCTGAAATGGCCTCGTTCATGCCCATCTCCGGGGGCTTCATCCGTATGGCTGGACATTGGGTCGATGAAGCCCTCGGATTCATGGCCGGATGGAACTTCTTCCTTTACGAGGCATTGCTGATCCCCTTTGAGATCACGGCACTCAACATCGTGCTCAGATTTTGGAGAGACGACATTCCAGTCGCGGCTGTTTGTGCCGCCGTCATTGTGCTTTATGCGTATGTTTCCAAGGCCCAGGCATGGCTCATCTTCCCCAGCACTAATTCCCCACAGTTCCTGCAATATTCTCGCTGTCAAGGCATACGGCGAGGCTGAATTTTGGCTGTCCGGCGGCAAGGTCCTTCTCATCCTGATGCTCTACGCCTTTACCTTCATCACAATGGTCGGTGGAAATCCAAAAAAGGACGCATACGGATTCCGTCATTGGCGTGATCCCGGTGTGATGAATGCTCACGGCAACGGCTCACTCGGCCGCTTCGAAGGCTTTCTCGGTTCGCTCTGGGCTGCCTCTTTCTGTGTCGTCGGACCGGAATACATATCTATGGTAGCTGGTGAAGCCCGTCGCCCCCGCACCTACATCAAGAATGCGTTCAAGACTGTCTATTGGCGATTTGGTGCTTTCTTTATTCTTGGTGCTCTCTGCGTTGGCATTGTCATACCCTACAATGACCCCGAGCTTTTGTCAGTCCTCGAGGCTGGTGAGAGTAGCGCTGCTGCCTCTCCCTATGTCATCGCCATGAGGAACCTGAAGATTAGGGGCCTTCCCCACCTCGTCAACGCTCTTCTGATTACAAGCATTTTCTCTGCTGGTAACACGTACACGTACTGCGCTACTCGAAGTTTATACTCTCTCGCGATCGAGGGCCGTGCACCCAGATTCCTGAGGAAGTGCACCAAGAATGGTGTTCCTATCTATTGCTTTGCCATAGTTATGATCTTCCCGCTCTTGTCGTTCCTGCAATTGTCCAACGACTCCGCCAAGGTTCTCACCTATCTCCTCAACATCATCACCGCAGGAGGTCTCATCAATTACATCGTCATGTGCAGCACCTACATTGCCTTCTACAAGGCGTGCCGGGTCCAAGGACTTGACCGTGCAACCTTGCCCTATACTGGTTATCTCCAACCTTATGGAGCATGGATTGCGCTCGGCTTCGAGATCATTGTCGTCTTTGTCTACGGGTACACCACCTTCAAGCCCGGCAATTTTACTGCCGACTCGTTTTTGACGTATTACTTCATGGTGCTTCTCGCGCCAGTTTTGTTCATAGGATGGAAGCTTATCCGCAAGACTCAGTGGATCAAGCCCCATGAGGTTGATCTTGTCTGGGATGCTCCTCTCATCGACGCCTACGAGGCTAGTTTCACCACGCCACCCGTCGGCTTCTGGTAAGTCTAATCGTTGTCTATTTTCTGTGAGACATGTACATGCTAATACCATGCTTCAGGGTTGAGCTGCTCCAACTCGTTGGCTTGAAGCGCCACATTCCCGTTGATAAGCGCGAGTAACCCGCACGTCTTTGGGTAGGTCCACGCATTCTCAATCGAGGAATCGATTGGTTCGGCGACACGGAATGGATAGATTCTTCTGGTCAGTAGCTTTCGAACCCTGGTGCCGCGAGTGCAGAATACAATGGCCATTCTATCAAAACGCCCTGCCTTTTCCAAGTGGTGAGGGTCGCTTGCGAAGATTCTTTGATACCCAAGTTTGCTAAGCGACTCTACCCCCAACCAAAGCGAGCGTCGATCCGTTGCTGCCTTTGCGGTACAGTCGCGCGCTAGATATCTTAATGCGGCATGCAGACTATGAATGAGAGATTTCATCGATGCGGTGGAATTGTGTAACCGGTTGCTGCTGCACCTCATAAACATCCCAATTGTTACAGACAAGGATGCGTGCAGCCGTTATGTTCTACGTGATCAACAAGTACTCCATGCGTGCTTCCAGGGACGAGGGGGGTTTTGTAGTCCGTATTGCAGGCGCTGTGCATACTTCGGTACTGCTGTCATATTGAGTTCTCGTGAAGATTAACCCCTTGCAGACAATGAACTAGTCGAGTGAGGGCAGCCGTCCCAACGCGTCACCTTGACGAAATTGCCAGTCATTCTTGATATCGCGTCCCAAAATGGCCATCATATCCTGTTGCTGTTTATCACGGAACGTGGCCTGTATACCCAACACCAAGCCCTTTGCCTAGAGTCAAACGCGGGATACTCGAATGCTCGGGTAACTAATGAACACAGGGAATTTACAGTGAAATCCTGCTACCTAGGTCCAGGATTTTATTATCAGGATCTACCTTGGGCGGATGTCCTCGCCATCCGAGTGAGCTTCCCAAGCCTCCTCGTCCTTGCCGTATTTGTAGAGCCGATGACCAGTGTCTCCATGCGGGCCCTAGATTTTCCTAACAAGTATAGTCGTGTACCCACGAAGCCATTGCATCACAGCCTAGACCCCGTTGGTAACCCCCCCAACTCACTCTACGACGACCATGGCAAGAGTCAGAGTTGTAGGAGAGAGAGCTTTGTAAGGATATAACCATGAAGGAGTATCGATCATCAGAGCAAAAAACATGGTGAGATAGTTGG
>Ga0182210_1000297_pt1 | contig 11720 bp, 8 predicted proteins | sample G5R1MG_19_FD_129670 | JGI IMG/M metagenome (GOLD analysis project Ga0182210, IMG submission 129670) | Switchgrass phyllosphere microbial communities from Michigan, USA - G5R1_MAIN_03OCT2016_LD1 MG | ecosystem: Host-associated > Plants > Phyllosphere > Phylloplane/Leaf | place: USA: Michigan... | reverse complement strand
TCGTTGACTGGCATGTATGTTACAGAAACTTCGGCTACGAAGAGAAAACAAGTGTTGCACGCGTTGAACTCTGTTCTCAACACGCTTTCCAGGGATTTTAGGTCCTTCAAATCACAGCCGACGGCTATGTACTTGCCACTGCGAAGATACACAGGTGGTTCGGAAGACCGTAGCGTCGTGTTGAGGAGAGCGTCGCGAAGGAGCTTGTTGGTGAGCATACGATCTCTCTTTTCTTCAATGAGCTGTGGATAATCAACGTCGACAAAAGTAGCTTGTTGACCGAGATGCTCATATCTATGCCAGAATTGAAAGGGCAACGGATCGCTTCCTGATGTAAGTGCATATTTCCAGAACCGCTCTCGGTGTCGAATATCTTACTCACTATCCGCACCCCAGGTTTACGACAACTTTTGTCATGGCATTGTCTTCCTCGAGAAACCGACGAACCACTTGCTCGATTGCATGCATACGTAGCCAGTAGCCACGATTGATGAGCGGGTTCCGTCGCACAAAATTTGGCGCGAAAGGCTCGTAGAAGTCCGGCTCACTCTTCAGATACAGCTTCGAAACACTTCTTTTAGAGACTATGCTACTATCATTCGTCTGAACCCGCTCGTCAATTCATCATCGTTCAAAGGCTTGCGCCAGAAGGGAAGTCTGTCCTTACATGCATGATGTCGGCATCCCGCTTCTCTCGTCTGGTCTTCTGTCGGGCTTTGCGCTCCGGAGCACTTTGCTTAGGCCGCATATCCGCGTTGTTGGACATTGTCTGCAAAGTCCCAATTTGTCGCAGGACAAGGACGAAAGAGAGTCTTGGCGACGTCAGCCACAGGAACAGCCACAGAAGCCACACGACAGCCACAACAGCCACAACAGCCACGCGGGGTTAGCGGGAGCCGGCTGATCCCTGCACCCACCAGGCCCAGGCAGACGCCGTGACCTGCAGACATCACGCCCTGGATCGCAGCCCGCGCCGGACACACCATGCAAATCTATGTCGTTCGTATCGCTGTTCGAATCTGAATCGCAAGCGCCTAAACACGACGTTACCCGTCTCTCACCCGGTTTGCGGACGGCGGCTGATAGTTTCGCTCCACCATCACTCGCGATACCGCATGATCCTCCCTCTCACTCGTTGAATACTTGGCGCACATGACAAATATGAATTTCGTGACATTCAACCAGGATCACAGCCATCTGGGCGTCGGTACGGTTAGTCTCCATCTCTAGAGGGCACGACTTACCGCAGGACCAGGTACCACGAATGGCTATCGCATATACACGACGGATCCCTTCAATAAGCAGTCGGAGTCGCACGAGGGCGATGTCTCCAGCCTGGAGATGCTTTTTTCCACCTCTTTGGTCGCGTTGACGTTGTCGCCGCGCGTGCTCCGAATACAGAATACCAAGGTCCGTTCATGCCCCACGCTGTGCAGACAGTCGTTGACCGCATCAAGAGACACTCGACAATATGCGAAATGACGTTTCGTACTGCCATTTTGGCGATGCGCTTGAACCGAAAGCGTCTCGTAGTAGTGCTGGAGTCTGAGTTGTACATATACGACATCAGTAACATGCAGATGCTCAAGACCGAGAAGACTTCGCCCAATCCACATGGTGCGCCGCCATCGCGACTCTTCCTTGAACATTTGCTAAGAAATCGCAGCCATATGCGCCTTGTCCGCGTCCTCTGAAAACAACTACATCATATACCCGTTACCGACCAAAGCCGCTCCTGTCACGTTCCAACCGCCATCACACGCACCACCCAAGTCCGATCACACTACACCGACGAGCGGAGAAGTCCTAATCTACGATGCTACAAAGATGGAAGCTGTAAACGTCATCGAGGCGCATAACTCACCCCTCTCTTGCATTGCACTGAACAACGAAGGCACCTTGCTAGCAACGGCGTCGGAGAAAGGTACCATCATTCGTGTCTTCTCGATACCGGATGCACAGAAGCTATATCAGTTCCGACGAGGTTCCATACCTGCTAGGATATTCAGCATGTCTTTCAACTCGACATCCACCCTGCTCAGTGTGTCTTCGGCGACGGAGACTGTCCATATCTTTCGCCTTGGCGACTCGAATAAGGGGCGGAGTAACAGCATATCCTCAGGTCCGAATAGACCCCTATCTGCGTCTCGCCAACGAAGCAATAGCAGAGCCAGCGATGAGAATCTGGATGAATATGGCGCCAGCACAGCTGATATCACGCCATCAGAGCGCAAACCCATAAGCCCGACTTTCGCCAGCATGATAAGGCAGACTTCCCAAAATGTGAGCAAATCATTTGCGGCTACTGTTGGCGGCTATCTGCCCAACGCGGTATCCGAAATCTGGGAGCCTTCCCGCGACTTTGCATGGGTAAAGATCCCGCGATCGATCAACAGCTCTGCGTCAGGGCCTGTGCGGACGGTGGTTGCTCTCAGTAACAACGGCCCTCAGATCATGATTGTCACGAGCGAAGGAAACTACTACGTCTTTGATGTCGATCTTGAGAAAGGAGGCGAGGGAGTGCTACATAAGCAATACTCGTAAGTACCATTGTACTGGTCAGATTGAAGCCCCGCTAACGTCGGCAGTCTGCTTGAACCCAATGAGCTCGTATCGAGCCACTCGCACGACGTGTCTGAATAGTTTTCAAGGTTGAGCATGCGGGCGGCCTGATTGTATCTTTTCACTCATCTGCCCTTTGCGCTTCAGCATTATCATGGCGTTACTTTGATCTCATCCGATTCCCTATGGCTAGAACTTTTTCCCCTTACGTACCTAATGCTATCCTCGATCTTCACGTAAGCCACTGCATCCATATGCAGCGACCACAGCCTGCACTGATTATCAGTATCGACTTATGGCGTGATAGGGGCGTGGGTTGATAGTAAATTCGTTAGAGGCGGTAGGCTCTCGGTCGCGCTGCATGGTTGATTGATTGATTGATATTGGTTGAACGTCCTATCAATCGCGCTGCAAGGCTGTCACTGACAGGCCCCACACCCCCGCCTCTGACCTCATTGGCGTGACAAAGTTGACTACTTGGACCAAACCTCACTCACCGGCACTCATCAAATTTCACATCCGCGCCCACTGCTGACCTTTCGACCGCGTTTGTCTTACAGTGACCTCGCAACCATGGTTGACGGTCGCACCACCGGGAACCCGCTGAGCGCGGCTTCGCTCTCGCTGTTCATGGCAACATGTCTCCCAAAGGGCAAGGGTCCGCAGTTGAAGAGTCCTACCGAAGCAATTGCACTCGCGGTCAACGCAGGCATGACAGCAGTAGGATTCAGACTCATCGGTTTAGGCGAAGACGAGAAGATAGGTACGACCTTCGCGTGACGCCACCTACTACTATATCGTCGTTTCCAAATACATAGCAACTCACAGCAGCCTATACAGACGCAGAAGACCCTCAGTCTCTGCCAGAAATATGGAACGCCTCATCGTCTTACGCCTTCCGCTATGCGCACGCGCAGTCTGCCATGGAATATCTCGTCAAGGTAAGCAGACTAGGCGGCAAGGCGGTCATATACGCCCTCGCCGTCGGCGACGACAAGACGACCCATTTCGATGTCACAACGAAAGACTACCTCTCTGAGTCTCAGCTACCCCTCAGCATAGCAGAGAACGCATCGACAGAGGACAAGGCACAGAAGATGCAAGATCTCTTCATATCAGTGGGACGTCTGGATGATCTAGGCTCGCTGCTGAAGATCTCAGTCATCCAAAAACTGGCCCCAAGTCTTCACAAGCCAGGCTATGAAGAGGGGAATGAGGAACGAAAACGCACACCCACGTCCGATCAACCATATCCGCAAAGAGGCGAAGCCCCAGAACCACGACGGCCCGCAAACGACCCTGAACCAGCCCGACCTTACCCGTTCAACGATCCTCTGGCTCCACGTCCACAGCCAGGTAGGCCGCTTCCAGAACCTATGCCCGGCTTCGAGGACGACTACGACCTCAATAGACCAAGAGGGGGACTTCGCGACAACCGAAACCCCTTTGGCATCGGCCATGATGACCTATATCCACAAGGCCTTGGACCAAATGATCCCCTACGACCGCATCTTGGCGGAGGACTACCACGACCCGGGGGCTTTGGAGGCGGCATGCACCCTACTTTCGACGACCCGCTGTTCCGCGGTCAAGGCGACCATGGAAGTTTTGATCCCATGGCTCCCCCTGGCGCACGCTACGATCCCATCGGCCCTGGTGATTCGTTGAGAGATAATCGTGGAGCTGGCCCACGATTCCCTGGTGGTGGAGGGCCTGGGGGACGACCGCCAAATCCGTTTGGTGGATTTGGTGACGGGGATTTTATTTGAAAGAGGTATCGTAGAGTAAGGTACAATGAGAGTGTCCAGGGCGGTCGAGTGCGCAGCATGTCCACTGCGTTCGCCTCACTCCCTCTTCAGCAATGACGTTCCAAAATTCTTACCTGGGAAACAACGTTCAAATGATCAATGGAATGATACGGCTCAGACCCGTCTTACCTACCTCCAGCAGCCCATTACTATCTAACTAGCGTTATGAATAGCCGTAGAGAAGACATGGCGAGTACGAATGCCCAGGCTCATGAGAGTGTGGACATGTGACGCGGTTGCCGTCGAGGATGCTGATGTTTGAGGTAACTTGTGGTGTGCATGGATATTCATGTAATATGTCACTCTGGGCAATGGCGAAGTGTGATTTCATGACGTGTAGCTTGGCATTTGGGGGCAGATGGACTGGGGTGGGCTCTGCTGTCTTGGCAGTCATGGTGTTCCCGGCTTGGAGGGGATTCCCTGCATCTCACGGGCCGTTTACGCCCTACATGCCACATGGTAAATCATCGGCGGCATGATGCGCATCCCATACTTCTATCATGTCGGCACACAAACAACTACCTTCTGCGGATAGCGTCTCTTCGAACGTGGCGGACGCGGCCATCGCCCGCCTCTCTGCTACGCCGTGGGCGGCAGCCCTGATCAAAGACGCGAAATGGACAGTAACGGGGACACCTTCGCGCGTACTGAAGGCCACCGGAGAGGACGCATTATTTGCAGAGACGCTCTCTACGGATCGCACAATACGAACCTTTCTAACCCTGAGGCCTACCGAGGCGGCAAGTGATGAGTGGGCATTCGAGGAGATCGTTACGCTTGTAGAGATAGGGGAAGGACTGAATGGATATGCTCACATCATCCATGGTGGCATAGCGGCAACCTTGCTCGATGAGGTCTCGGGTGTCTTGCTACAGCTCAACATGGCCGCCCGCACTGAACGGATGCGGCGGCTACAGCCAAGCAGCTCTCATGTCTACTCTAGTTACTTCACCGCGTGTAGGTTGCACCATACCCCAAGCTCCCAGACGGTGGAGGCTGATGTGACACGGACATGAATACTTCCTATCGCAAGCCGGTCCCAACGCCTAGTGTCATCCTCTGCAGGGCGAGGCTCGAGAGGATTGACGGCAGAAAGGTGTTCATACACGCCACAATTGAAGACGGCAAGGGTACCATCCTCACGGTTGGAGAGTCTATGTTCCTGGAGATCAGGAACAAGCTTTGAGACTGAATCGATTGGGCAAAAATTGTATGCCAAAGTTTGCAGACACCCGTGGTATGAAGAAGCTCGTTCCTTGGTATTGACAGCTCTCTGCTCACAATCTCCAGTTCATCATGCCTGACAGGCTACCCAATCAACGAGTCGGATGTAGACCTCAAGAGGGTAGTGGCGCTCTGAGAAATCCCATGTTTATCATTCATCGTCAGCCAATCCGTCCAAGCCGAAAATCGACCATCTGACTGACTGGCATACGATGCAGCGCATCCCGTTGACCGGCAGCTGATCTTGTTCTCATACAACCTCGGCTCGGGAGATTATGGGGGAAACCTGGGGTATGTGCCTAAAATGTCTCGCAGACATCTGCCTGGCGGTGTGGGGCATCCCACTGTATTCTGACTTCACTCCTTTCATCGCAAGTTTTGTATAGACAAACGAGCACGCGCGCACCAGACGTGCGGATCATAGGGCAGCAGGGTGCGGGGGCAACACAAGACTTTCCCACCCATGTGGCACTCATGAAGTCAAGGGTTGTAACTTGCTGGAAGCCCGGAATTGGGCGTCCCCAACTGCGGAATACCACCAGAGTCGTCGAAATGTCTCAACACCGAGTGCTCACATGCAGTTGTTTGTGTAGAGTTGCCTGGCCGGCCACCATCCACCGGGAATAGACTGCATAGGGCAGGCCGGGTGACATCTGCCTGATCGAGGCTAGTTCCTCCACCAGTGACCAGTGGGCCAATTGCATCTTCGAGCAATGATTTGGTAAAGTGAAGAGATCGAGGTTCACTTGGTTTCACAGCCTATAGCTGGGCAACCTCGCCATGCGGGCTGGTCCTTCGTCGTCTCCGTCCCACGCGCCCTGACCACGGCTATGCTACCCTCGAAATCGGATCCATTGGCCCTACGAGGTAGCGGAAGGACGGGCATGGGGCCACCACACCGGTCAGCAAATTCCATGGCATATGACCGTCTGGAACGGCGTATTCCAGGGAGTAGGAGGCACTGTAGCCGCTCTGATACCCTTGAGTAATAGCCACGCTCATATCACGACCTGACCACGCCCTCATTTATAGTGTGCGGGCAGTGGTAACGGTAAAATAAGCAGTAATGCCTCTTACTTTCGACTGACTATATTCTCTCCTCTTCTCACATCGGCCCTTTCCTCTCTCCCGTAGACTCTCAACCCCGTTGCTGGACGTAGCTGAGCGGACTGCTTCTATCTGTGAGCATGCAGTTCTTTTTCTGTATCAGCAGTCTTCTGGTGGCAGGCGTTCACTGTGCTGCTTTGCGTATGTCATGCCCTTCGTGCTTTACAGCATTCTCTCATCTTCTCCAGAGTTACCGTTACCAAGAGCCGCCATTACCAAGGCTACCCGCGAATCTAACAATGAGGTGTCCGCACTTGCTGCCTTCCCTGACGGTTATTGGCTCAATGACATGTCTGGTAAGGGTAGAGCCGCTTTCAACACCAACCCGGGAACGTACAAAGTCTTCCGTAACGTCAAAGAATATGGAGCAAAGGGTGTGTTTCCCCTTACCTTGACTATGAGAACAACTCTAACGGGTCCAAAGGCGACGGTGTCACTGACGACTCGGACGCCTTCAATCGCGCTATTTCGGACGGCAACCGCTGTGGTCCTTTTGTCTGCGATTCTTCTACTGACTCTCCTGCTGTGGTTTACGTACCTTCTGGCACATATCTCATCAGCAAGCCCATAATATTTTATTATATGACACAACTCATTGGTAACCCACGCAACCTCCCCGTCCTCAAGGCAAGCGCGACACTAGAAGCTCTCGCTTTGATTGACGCCAGCCCATACGGAAATAACGGCCAGCCTGGGTGGACTTCAACCAATCTGTTTATGAGGCAGATTCGTAACCTCATCATCGACGGGACGGCCAGGCCACCCACCAAAGGGTTCCAGGGGATACACTGGCCGGCTTCGCAGGCAACAACCATTCAGAATGTGAAAATTCGTATGACGCAGTCTGCTAACTCGGTGCATGCTGGTATCTTTGTCGAAAATGGTGGGTTATGATCATCCTTACAGCTCGGAAAAGACCCTGCTAATATAGCCAGGATCTGGGGGTCACATGGCTGATATAGAAATTGTTGGTGGCCAGTACGGGATGAACATCGGCAACCAACAATTCACCATGCGCAACATCAATATTTCCAAAGCCATTATAGGAATAAGCCAAATTTGGAACTGGGGCTGGCTCTATTCCGGGTTATCGATCAGTGACTGCGAAACAGCCTTCTCCATGATCAATGGATACCTGGCAAACAAACTCGAAGTCGGTTCTGTGGTTATTATTGACAGCGAAATCACCAATTGTGGCAGGTTTGTCGATATGGCCTGGAAGAGAGACAGTGTCCCGATTGGAGCTGGACAACTAATAATAGAAAACGTCAAGTTGACCAACGTTCCCATCGCCATCATGGGATCAGGAGCAACCGTGTTGCAAGGCGGCACGCTTACCATACAGGCCTGGGGACAAGGAAATAAGTACTCGCAAAACGGACCGGAGAAGTTTCAAGGCCCTATCACTACAGCTGCTAGACCCCAGAGCCTGATCGAAAACGGCAAATACTACTCCAAGTCAAAGCCACAATACGAGAACCTTGACACCGGAGATTTCATAAGCGCACGCAATGCTGGCGCTACCGGTGACGGCCAGACCGATGACACCAAGGCCGTTCAAGACGCCATTACACAATCAGTCGCTCAGAACAAGGTCCTGTTCTTCGAACACGGCGTTTACAAAGTAACGCAGACGGTTTATATTCCCCCTGGCGCGCGAATGGTTGGCGAGACCTTCTCCATAATCATGGGGTCTGGAAGCTTTTGGTCAGACATGAACCATCCTAAGCCTGTAGTGCAGGTGGGAAGGCCCGGAGAGAGTGGGCGTATCGAGTGGTCGGACATGATTGTGCAGACGCAGGGAGCTACCCCGGGAGCCATTGTGATTCAGTACAATCTGAATACGCAGCGCGGTTCTGGGCTGTGGGACGTACACACTCGGATTGGCGGAGCAAAAGGTACATTTCAACAGGTTGCACAGTGTCCAACATACACCACCAAACCCGAGTGTATGGCAGCGCACACCAACGTTCACGTCACCAAGTCTGCAAATGGTGCCTACTTCGAGAATAACTGGTTCTGGGTGGGTTGCCAGGGTCACGGTTCTTCGGTATTTTTTTTCGCTGATTGTACCTAGACTGCTGACCACGACATGGATGACCGGACCAGCACGCGTGTGTCGGTATACACCGGCCGCGGTCTCCACGTCGAGTCATCCAATGTCTTCCTGTGGGCAAACGGCGTCGAGCACCACGCACTGTATCAATATCAGGCAAGCCCCAGCAACATCCTACGCACTAGTCTTGAGGCTAACTGTGGCCGCCGTACAGTTCAACGGTGCCAGTAACGTTTTTGCCGGCTTCCTCCAGACCGAAACGCCCTACTACATGCCGAACCCAGATGCAAAGTCTCAGCCCTATGGCCGTTCAGATGCTTTCTCCGACCCCGACTATGCCTCGGCATGTCCTGCAGGCATCTGTGACGCATACGGTCTCCGCGTGTTGAACTCGAAAAACGTCCGCATCTACGGCGGCGGACTATACTCATTCTTTAAGAACTATGATGTCACATGCTCAAGCCCCGACGCCCCCAGTGGTCAGAGAGATTGCCAGAATCAGATATTTAGCATCGAGGGCGACTCTAGTGTCCAGGCGTTCGCACTCAGTCAGGTGGGTGCTTTGCAGATGCTCACAATCGATAGAGAGGACAAGGCCACATGGTCTGATAATCTGAGTGTGTACTCCAATACCATTGGATACATCACGTATCGGATGTAGCGTGGCTGAAGTGGGTTGCCGAACTGATGATGTACTCGTTATGCTCACCTAGGCATGGAAAGATTCTTATGAGCGCGGTCTGGTGGAGGAGTAGATTCCCGCTAGATTGATAGTTGGATCGAATCGAATCCTAGTTATCGGGCAGTTTTTTTTTGTCTTTTCGAGAGATGCTCCGTAGACGGATGGGATTCTTCCTACCAAAAGGAGTTGAGTGATTTCGTGTCTACCAAGTCGCCATCTAAGCCGACGAAATTCGAACAGACGGTAGCTTCGCATAGCTGCGCGAGGCACTTCCCCACCAGAAACACACACAAAAAAAAATTTCCATGACGGCTTTGATCTCGTTCCATGGCTTTTCGTCGTGTTTCCACACGTTCCCTATTTTCCTATGGCAGGGCCTTAAGGTGAGAGCCATCTCGGCAGTGGCGTTTTTTCCCTTGATACGACGATACAGCTAAAAGAACTCTTACTCTCGAATTGATTGTATTGAATTCGTATTAGATATTAGGTCTAGCGTGACGCTTGTAAAACGAACAAGTTCTATCCCAAAGATACAGATACCAACACAAGAGCACAAGGTCGCACCTTTTCTGATGCTATATATCGAATAGGTCGAGTTGTCATCTGTGCAGTAGAAGCGCTCATGGCCCCTAACAGCCGAACATGTACATGGTAGATAAGCGTACAAATCTCGGACATTTATAAATTCCCAATGCCATGTCTCGATGCCGCTGATTGCAACCTTTCATCCAACACACATCCCTAACCCGGGCCCAGCCTATCGCCAGCTCGGTTCAAAATGCCCGCTGTCTTCTTGACCATCTTCGCCGCCAGATCCCAATCTTTCTTCTCTATCGCGTCTTTTACAAAAGGGAACACTGAGGTTTCGAGACCATTGTTGATGTCGGGTGCAAAGATGACATGTTTGAATTGGTCACGGCCGGGCAGCTGCCGTCGAGTTAGCCACACAATTTCCATAGTGCAGCGATAGAAAAACTTACACCATGCTCACTCTTATCCTCCTTGTTCATTGGTAGGTCTAGCAAGTCGCTCTCGAGCCTAGCAATCTTACTGTTGTGCGCAACCCGTTGCATGGTCACTGTCTGGGACTCGAAGCCACCAGTAGCATATACTTGGTTATACCAAACCGACTCCCATACGTGAAACTCGTTCGCCTTCTTCTTGAACATACTTAGACTGTCGACGAGCGGCTGCAAGATTGCAACGTCAGACCCGTCGGCCATGCTCTCAGCCCATTCGAGCAGCTTCCGACCCTCCTCCTGGAGCGAGTGAGCGTAGTCGTTGATTTTCAGGGGCAGAATGGGCTCTTGTGCGAGTTGTAGAATCAGTAAGACCCAGATCTGCGCGAGGAGGGCATGGTATGTGAAATCGGGATCGATGTATTTCTTCATCCAGCTTAGTGTCTCGAAGCAGCTGTGCGCCATTGGATTAGGCGCATGACCTTTGTCGTCGCCGGCGAAGCCAAAGTCAATGGAAGAAGTACCAGCGATGGACTGGAAGGCTATGTGGTCGCTTCCGGCGTTCAGGTTGCCTATCTTTGCGTTTTTGGTCTCCCAGAGCTCCTTGAATGTCCTGTTCGTGTGCGGGTCGGTAATGTCTTCCAACACACGCAGCCATGCATGCTGGAACATGGGGGATCCATTTGCCCAGAGGCGGTCGCCGGTGACGCCCACATCGACGTTGAGATAAGCCACGGCGCTGCTGCGTAGTTCCTTGACATTGGCCTCGACGTGCTCGGTCGACCCAATTCTATTATACTCGCCGGCATCCCAGGAGGCGAATTCAATGGTACGAAGCGGACGCCAGCCTTGAACCCGAAGCTCTCCCAGGACTCGCGCAACTTCGAGCATGACGGCGGTCCCTGACCCAGGATCGGCAGCCCCAAAGCACCAGGAATCGCGGTGGTTTCCGACAATGATTTTACCTAGAGAGTCTTCGCTGCCCTTTAAAGACCCAAAGACGTTGGTGATGCGCTGCTGCTCGACTTCGTCCTGGTCGTTGCGCAGATTGATCTGTGGCGAGGTTTTAGGGTGGCCCGAGAACCACTTGTCGCCAACGTCTGGCACGCCGCCTCGCCAATCGTCCGGCAGCTCCTGGCCCAAGCCGTTGAGCGATTTAAGCAGTTGTTGTGCATCTTTCCACGATAAGGGTAGACTGGGAATCTTGGGCAGCCCAGGCGAGTGGCTGGGCGACATGCGGCCCTGCTTCTTTATGCTCGGGTTTCCCGGCGTCAGTACATCGCCCATGATCATGTTTGTCCGCGCAGCTGAGCCTCGTTGGA
>Ga0182210_1000296_pt1 | contig 11724 bp, 7 predicted proteins | sample G5R1MG_19_FD_129670 | JGI IMG/M metagenome (GOLD analysis project Ga0182210, IMG submission 129670) | Switchgrass phyllosphere microbial communities from Michigan, USA - G5R1_MAIN_03OCT2016_LD1 MG | ecosystem: Host-associated > Plants > Phyllosphere > Phylloplane/Leaf | place: USA: Michigan... | reverse complement strand
GCTGAGATTAAATTGGCTGGTAAGTCTTGAGAAAGGTGTGATGCAATGTCCACGCAATTCATGTATCTCATGATATCAGCAGCTTTTATCGTGCAATCTTGTTGACGCAGAGCAGCGGCTATCTGAACCGCACTAATGCTGTCCAGACCGAGTTGATATATCGTGGTATTGGGAGAGATATCTCCAATTTGAGTCCTCGATAATCGTGCAATTATATCACGAACTTTCTTTTCAAGCGGCGTCCACTTATGGTAAAGACTATGGCTGGGTCCGTGATTGGTGACGAGGCCGGCGTCAACCTGATCGTGAAACACTTCTGCAAGCTTCTTTTTGTCAATCTTACCGGACATTGACCTCGGAATATCCTCAAGAAAACAAAAGAATTGAGGTACCATGTACGGTGGGAGCTGATCGACAGCCACATGCTTGAGCTTCCTTCGTACGTTAAATTCTTGTTCTTTAAGCAACGCCGTTCTCATCACCAGGAATGATACTAGCTGAGATTTTGCAGTTTTACGACCCGCCATGACTTGTGTGACGATGTTCTTGATATCAGGGGAAGAGCTCAGAAGTACGTGGTTGATTTCGCCGAGCTCAACTCTAAGCCCCCGAATCTTCACTTGATCATCCACACGGCCAACAAACTCAAAGTTGCCGTCGCTGAGCATTCTTACGATGTCTCCGCTTTTGTAGAATCGTTGGCCACGTATGTGAACGAATCGATCGTCTGTAAGTTCGGGCTTTCCCAGGTAGCCCCGTGCCAGCTGCGTTCCCCCGATGTATAACTCTCCAGTGCCTAGCACTGGTAGTGGATAATTGCCCCTTGTGGGGAAAATCGCAAATGAAGTCCCTGGAAAAGGCTTGCCAATAACCGAAGTACTAGTGCCATGTGAGACTGGAAATATTGTCGTACAGAACGCAGCCTCAGTAGGTCCGTAAGAGTTGACACATGCACCGGTCCATTCCTTTACCACTTCGGAAGACATTTCTTCCCCAATACAGTACAGCCATTCTACGCCTGGCACTTCAGACCTACGTAGCGAAATAGCAACAGATGGTGTGAGATCGAGTAGACTAACGTCAAGCGTGTTGATCACTCTCGGGAGCTCGTTCAGTAAAAGTTCCTGCTCTGCAGCGCAGAGAGTGAATCCAAATGTCCAGGCGAGAAAACAGTCGTAGTAACACATGTCGAAAGTGACTGCCGCATATTGCAATAACCGGGAAAATGAGCTCCAGGGGACCAGGCATCTTGAGCTCTCTATTGTCCGGATTGGCGCACGATGCTCCATACTTACGGCTTTGGGGACGCCCGTTGAACCACTGGTGAAAAGGCAGTATGCAAGACTAGATTCTCTTAAGCCATGGACAGTGGGATTTTCGGCTTTGTGGCGTTCAATCGACTCTATGGCAATGCTCGTCGCTCCGTCAATGTGAATCATTGTACTTTGAGAACACAGTATAACGCGTGGTTTCAGCTCTGCGAACATGAGCTGCTTTCGTGCCACCGGAAGATCAGGATGCACCGGTGTGAACGCTGCACCAGCCTTCAGAATGCCCAAAATTCCCGCGTAAAACTCCGCGCATTTAGGGAGATGAATGGGCACGATATCCTCTGGTATTGTTTTATTGCGGATGAGCATGTGGGCAATATCGTTCGCTCTTGCATTCAAAGTTGCAAACGACCAAATCGTTCTCGTCCCATCAGCCCCAAGGAAGTCCAACGCAATGTGACTTGGTTTTTCAATGGCCAGTTTTTCAAAGCTTGAGTGTAGGAATTTCGCATCGGAATCCAAGCTAGGGACTATGAGGCGATATTCAGCTCGAAGATCAGGCGGAAGTGCATGGGTTTCGTTGGCGGATGCTTGAGGAGAGCTTAACATAGATGTCAGACTGAAATCAAACGTCTTTACAATGTTAGCAGCATCTATATCTGATAGCAGCGATGTGTCGTAGTGAATTAGGAGCTCCAAAGAATCCTTGGTTCGGTCTTGCATAATTTCACAGACCACTGGAAGATTCATGGCCCCAATATCCTGCTCGAGTATCCAAATGGAGGTGTCTAGAGGCACGGCTGGTTGTTGAAGGATAACAAGCGTGTCAAACAAGGTGCCACCATCCTTGAGCGCGCTGGTTTGTATACGTCGTAGGGGCGTCATTTGGTAAGCAAGCATGTCCAAATTAAGTGCATGCATCAGATTTATCAAGCTGGAATTGGCTTGATGAAAGTCGAAGTTAACTCGTACAGGTAAGGTGTTGAAGCAGGGCGCGACAAGACGATCCAAACCAGTAACCGGAAGATTACGTCCACTGACTACGTTTCCGAAACATATATCGCTTTCACCGGTATATAAGTGTAGGAGTTTCGCCCAGGTTGCCTGAATGACGGATAAAAGAGAAGTGGAGGCGTCTTGGCAAGCCTTAAGTGCCTCGCTGAGAGAAAGTTGCAAGCAATGCGACACATTTGATGAGGTTCCATCTGACTGGCTTGATTTGCCAGTGAGTGTAGGGAAAAATGTGGGCGTGTAATCTTTCAATACTCTACTCCAGTACTGATCTGCTTTGGTGAAGTCTTGTGACAACACATGCTGTAAGTACACATCATATATGATAGGAGGGGATAGTCTTATCCCGTTGTATATCTTCTGTACCTCTTGAAGAAGTATAGAAATAGCGCTGCCATCGTAAAGGGCATGATGACAACCAAATAGCAGCTTCGTTGAATTCCCTACGCGATTAACTGCAAGCTGGACAGGCGGGTCATATGTGCTGAGTAATTTCGATAGAGTGCTGGCTATATGTGACTTGCAGTTATCGAGCGCAGAAAATGAATGCCACTTTATGGTCGAATATTCCAGAACGACTTGTGCAAAAGCATGCGAGGGATCATTTGTTGGGATGAAAGCTGTCCGAAGGATCTCGTGTCGTTGGATCATCGATAGCCAGCTCTCTTGCAGTCGTTCTAGTTGTCCATTGACTTCAAACACCAACACGTTGTAATAAGTTGGAGTTGATGATTCAGCACTGGATAGCATTGCTTCCTGAAGGGGCGTGCAAGGGAGGATTTTCGAAACTTGTGCCCCTCTTTCATTGAACATCGACCTGACCATAGAGATAGTTTCTTGCGTAAAAACTTGCGCTAATTCGGTTGTAGATTTCTCGGTGGTGAATTTCCGCGGCTCATGTGTGTCTTTAATCGCTGCCAATTGGGCTATACTTGAATTCTTTAAAACCGTGGAAATGGTAAAGTCGCACAGCTCGGCTTTTCGAAGCTCGTTGCAGAGTCGTATAACTGATACTGAGTCTAGACCTAGGTTGAAAAACGAAGTATTTCTCTGAATGCGACCCAATGGCAGGCCGAGCGTCTTGGACAGGATTGAGGCTACCGATCGTTCCCACTCAGAAAATTCCGAAGCTTGAGCTGCCACATCAGTGCACATAGTGCGGATCAGTTGACTTTCGGTCAAATCATAGAAGATACTCTGGAGAAGTCTTTTGTTAATCTTAGCTTGCGTGGTCGTAGGAATGCACGATATTGGTACGACGTGTGAGGGAACCATATATGACGGCAACCTGCGAGACATTAAATTGAACAGCCTTGCCATAGTTTCTTTATCACTATTTGTCTCTGTGAACTGACATTTCTTATGGGCACTGTCGTGTGGGACCCAAAAGCTGACTAGATTGGGCCCGTTGTTGCGACCTGCCAGTAGCAAAGTCACGCAATCTTGAACTGCTGCATCTTCGAGAGCAACAGAATTTATCTCTCCAAGTTCGACGCGTTGGCCACGGATCTTTACCTGATCATCTGAGCGGCCAGTAGAGAGTATCGCACCGTCAGGCAGCATAATACCCATGTCGCCGGATCGATAGATTCTTCCGTACAAAGGGTGCTGGATGAGCTTGATAGCGTTGAGTTCAGGTCTGTTGAGGTAGCCCTGGAAGACCTGTGTGCCACCAAAACACAATTCTCCAACAGCACCACGGGGCAAGAACGAATCGCTATCTGGATCGAGCACGAATGCTGACGTGTTGTCGAATGGCATTCCTATGTTGTTGATCAAGTCATTCATGGAGACTGTTGGTCGAACAGTGCAAATATTGGTTGTCTCGGATGGACCGTAGCCTGTCGCTTCGTTAGTCAATTCAGGCGAGACAGGGGCTTTCATTACCTTGATACAACCCTCGTCCTGCCCATTTCCTACGAACGTTCTCTGTCAAAGGCTCTCCAGCGGTGACGAGGAACTCGACCTGTGGTACATTCTTTGGATCTACCAGCGCTGCAACCGTCGGGGTAAGACTGAGATGTGTAATATTGAAGTAGCGAATAGAAGCCTCGAAGTCATGGAATATATCGTCCTTGGTAGCTGTGCACAAACACATGCCAGCATGCCAGGCAAAGAAAATCTCGAAAACAGATACATCGAAGGCTTGAGAGCAGGCTTGCAGCATTCTAGATCCTGTTGAATACGGATATACATCTAACAGATAGAGTATATTGCTCATCAAGTTATCTTGTGTCACTAGCACACCTTTCGGCATGCCGGTGCTACCACTTGTGAAGATAGCGTAGGCAAGATGATGCCCATTATAAGGAGTGTTAAGGTTTGAGTCCGGGTAGATTCCCAAATCGATCAAGTCAACTTCAAAGATCTTCAAAGAGTGTTGTTTCGGCAGAGCAGCTAATGTCCCAGACGAGCTGACACAGAGCTTGATTCGAGCATCGTTCAAGATCATGCTGATCCTGTCAGCCGGCGCATCAGGCACAAGGGGCAGGTAACCATATCCGAGTTTCGAGACCGCAAGGATCGAAACGTATAGATCCACGGATTTCTCCATGATTATCCCAATTAGTTGGATGTCGTGAGTCACGAACTGGGATAGAGCGCGAGCAAGCTGATTTGCGCGTGCATTCAGAGACGCGTAAGTTGCAGTTTCTTTGGACTGCATCACTCCATCCACCATATGGCCAAAACATATCGCCGATCGATCTGGATCTCTAGTCGCCCATTCTTCAACAGCATGTGACGGGCCACACTGCATTAGGTATTTGGAGGGGGTTGGATTTTGAATCGAAAGAGAGGCCGCCGTGAAGCAGCAATCCATCGCTGCAACCGCACACGAGGTATCTCTCATGAAAAATTGTACCAGCTCATCAATCTGTAGCGATAGGTATTCTATCTGGCGATCTGGGATGATAGAAGCATCATAAGTCGCCCGGAAAGTGATAGAATCCTGGCTTGTTTCGAACTCAAGCACAAGCTTCATCTCCGACACATCCGCGCTGTCGATAATCTTTGCAATGGGTGGGATTTCGGTGATGCCGCAACCCATTGATTGTTGCCAGACAAACACAACGTCGAAAAGGCGTGTGCCGGGTTGCACACCCGCCGCCTTCGTAATTTCTCGCAGCGGCAAAGCACTATGCTGTAGAGCTTCGCGGTTGAGGTGCTGAGTCATATGCAGCAGATCTTTGACTAGTACAGTGTCTTCCAAATTTATGCGGTAGGGAAGCGAGGCTATGCAAGGACCGATGATATCCTCTACTCCGGTAACTGGAATGGTCCTTCCCGAGATGACATTGCCAAAGACAACATCATTTGATCCGCTATATCGCTTTAACATGAAAGCAGTCGCTGCTTGAAAGTATGTCTGGGGGCTAACACGTAGATCGCGTGCATGCTGGAAGAGTAGGCGTGGTGTCACCTGAGACTGTTTGCATAGACGACGAAGACTTGTACCGTGTGTTATCTTCCCATTATAATTCGGCAAGATGGTGAGAGAAACACCTTGGAGAAGTCGAGTCCAGTAGTTTCTTGATCGAGCATACTTGTAATCCGGTAATCCATAAGCGAAGTAATCGGCGACGTCTCTAAACTGTGGTCGTGGGGTTAAAGTTTCCCTGCGTAGACAACGGCCAAGGTCTTCCAGTATCAGGTCGAATGACCAGCCGTCGTAAATGGCATGGTGTAGCTTGAATAGGATCCGAGGTCTTTCCAAGTTTGTCTGGATGTCTATTTGTATTGGATGGAGTAGCGCCTCGTCAGTAGATAGTGAGAAAGACCGGGAGAATCTTGAGACATGCCGGATTTGAGAGCAAGGAACTTCCTTCCACACTATTTGTGTGTAATTCCCGGCACCATGGATGTTCGAAGCAAAGCCGGTATGGAGAATATCGTTGCTTTGGCAGACTGAAATGACGGCTTCGCGAATTTGGGCGTATGTGAAGGGCATGGAAAGTTCAACTTCAATCCAATTGCAATATGCGCTTGGACGAGCGGAGGTTTCTGCCAGCATTGCTTCCTGTAAAGGTGTGCAAGGATTTGTGTGATGGATTTGATCGTATGATAAATGAAGAATGAAGGTACTTGAGTCTCTATCGCGGGTCCGATTCAATTCAGTATCTTTCTTCAGCTCGTTTCTTTCGCTCAATCCTCCCAATTTTTTTGCTTCACGTGTTCGATTTGTGCCGTGCGTTTGTTTTGATGTATGCGTAGTGGCCGATGTATGTCTACTACCAGGGATGCATGGTCCGTTCTGTGTCTTTTCGCTACTGGCATCGGTGCAAACTTTGCTTACTGCGATCAGATCCGCCACTGTTGTGGCCGCAAGGACTTCTAGTCCGCTCAAGATGAAGCCTTCTCGCCGCAGTGCAGATGCCAAGTGAATAGATTGTAATGAGTCTATCCCGACGGACGTAAGATAGGTGTGTAGCCTGATTTCCACATTCGTGAAAGTTTGAAGAATTTGCACGATTTTGCGGTCGACGGGATCCTCCAATATCAAGGCAGACATTTGCCCCAATTCCGATGGATATGTACGGTTTTGGGGAGGCGCGGATTGATATTGGGTTTTCATCAGATTTCGATCAATTTTACCCGACGGTAATTGTGGTACGCTGTTGAGGAAGCATACATCTGACGGAACCATGAAATTCGGAAGCCATTCTCTACAACAATTCAGCACATCAGATCGCGAGACCCTATCGGAACCAACTGTACAGAATGCCACAAGCCTGTCATCAATTACCATGACCGTGCTTGCGCGGCATCCATCAATCCCCATGATCGCTTGCTCAATTTCCCCGAGCTCAATCCTTTGACCGCGCAGCTTTACTTGACTAACAGTCATACGACCCAGATACTCCAGACAGCCATCGTCGCGAATTTTTGCTCGATCCCCCGTTCGGTACATTCGACCGTGAAGTGGGTGGTTCACAAATACTGCTGCAGACAATTCCGGACGATTGAGATAGCCCTCGGCGACCTGTGGACCTCCAATGGCAAGTTCGCCGGCTTCGCCCATGGGTAGTATCTCGACTTTTTCTGGAGTACCGTCCTCGGATGGTGCGATTACGAAGGCTGAAACGGTGTCGAGAGGCCTACCAATTGTAGAGATGGTGGATTTGGTTGACATTCGCGGTTGTAATGTGCAATGAATTGCCGCTTCGGTGGGACCGTACATGGCCCATAGGATGCTCTCTTTCCGGTCGTCGCCGCCGTATTCATCCACAACATGTTGGTTGAGCATCTCACCAATGGTAAGGAGCAACTTCAAACCAGGCACACTGGACCGTCCGTGGAGAAGACTGCTCACTACTGTCGGCGTGAGCTCAGCTGCGTCAATATCAAGGTCATTGATTAACTTTGGTAGATTGTCGAGCATTCGAGATCTGCTACAACCCACCAGAGTCCTTCCGCGGAACCAAGGGAAGAATGTTTCAAATATTGACACATCAAAGGTAGGTGCAGCGAATTGCAAGAAGCGTGAAAAGTCTGGCATGTGTCGATCGTGCGCCAACAAGCTCTGCGTGGCTGCTTGATGGGAAATCTTCACAGCTTTTGGAACGCCAGTCGAGCCACTCGTATACAAAACATAAGCCAGGTGGTCAGGATTGGCCAGCGGTAATGGAGATTCACAAGTATCCGTGAACATCTCCACGTCGGCGAGAATAGTTTGAAATTTTGTTTTCGCTTCCAGCATTTCACAATGCGGCGAAAGTGTGAGGAGAAAGTTGGGGGAAATGTCTTGCAGTATGAAGTCCAGTCGTTCAGCGGGCGTGTCCAGCAGCAGCGGACAGAATGCTTTGCCTGCTTTTAGCACGGCTAGCATGGCAATATATAGTTCTGGGCATTGTGGTATGAGGATGGGGATGATGGGAGAGGCATGTTTGAGATGCGCTGCGAGATGGTTTATTCTGCCGGCTAGCGCATTACTCAAGCTATGCAGAGCGTCGTAGCTGAATTTCCGCCTGTTATTTCCAACGTCCAGGAAGTCGATGGCTTGCGCGTCGGAAGACAGCCGTACCAGGTCTTGCAGGAGGAGCTGACGGTCATAGGAAGAGGGTTCCTCATTCAAGATGGATAAGTTGTGGACCATTTTGAAGTTTTTGGATCAGACAGGTACCTTGGCTTGGAGGAATCGTAACACGACCAAGGCTGCTGACTGGCCGGTCTGCACAACCACGGTCGGACAATCAAGGCAAGTAAAGACGGTACTTTTGCACTCCCAGTCGTGGTACTGGGAGCTCTGCAGGAAGAGGCCGTCCCCAGGCACGCCTGACTCATGAGAAACCGCGGCGCACTGATTGGTGGACAGATTGAGGTCGCTAGAAGCTCGTCAGTCTACAAAGCTGGCCTATTTACCTGCACGTTACGGCAAAGGACACACCTGATTACCTCGTGCAATGCCAAGATGCTGAGGGCACATGCGCTATGCTCTCCGACCAGGTAGCCAACTCCGATTCGAGCGCTGCGGACTTGTTTGGAACGAGCGATCAGGGCCGTCATGGAAGAGCGATGGTGCAACGTTGCAGCATGCGATTGTGCGGCAAATGCTTTGCTGGCCGATGGAAGCACATCATGGCCCATGGTAGCAGCCCGTGTTCTGCTCGGTAGCCGGTGTGAAGGTGGCATGCATCGGGAAAAGGCAGACGCCCGATGCCAGGATCTGATAAGATGGGTGATAGCGCCTCCGGACAGGGCTCAGGGTTAGAGCGGCTTGGCAGCCGAGGTCGGCCACGTCGGCGACTCTGTACCGTCTCATCCAAGCGCGGTAATTCCTGCTAGGTAGAGACAGTGTCTTCGCACATGACCAGAGATAGCACCCAAAAGACACAAACCATTTGTCTCGGTGCCTCTGCGAAGGTGACCTTGTTCGTTGCCCCTTTGCGTAGGCAGGTACAACTATGTACATAGTAAACCAAGCCCAGCGGCCATGACCCGCACTACGCATGCAGTTCACGCCACGCTAAATCCACCTTATCAGATGACACGGTAGATCCGACATCGCACCCTTTCGCCTCCCCACCAAGCGGGTCGTCGCAAGCACCATGGGACTTGATTTTCTGTTTTTTTCCTTCATCCTCTGCACACAATATCCACCTCACTAAGCCAACGCAGGCATCCAAGCCAACGCAGGGTGCGCGTCGAGCCACACCCATGCGGCCTGGCCTTGGCAGCACCCCATCAGGTGATGATTATCAGATCGAGCAATCAATCAGATAAGATGGCGGGCGACGGCATCCCTGCTTCTGCTTGCGTCATTTCCCTCTTTTCAACTCCACTCTTCCCCCCCATGGCACGCACGAGGAATATACCACCGGCCCTAGAGTACCTAAGGTAATGGGGCCGGGTAAGCCTTTCCCGTGCCCGCTTCGGACCCAAGCGGAGGGAAAATTTATAGTGCGGCTGTCTGTCTGTCTGTCGGTCTGTCACTGCCACGGTTACTTTTGTCACTCACGGCCTTAACTACCTAGGTTACCATCACGATCACCAGCGCATCCACAGGCGTGAGCCCTCCCCCTGTTTCCTTGTCTTGGCCTTGCTTCCCCTGGCGAACACAAATCCTGCCACCTTGCCGTCCGCAGAACCTGTGGCTGCGAACATGCGAGTGTACACGTCATGCATAGATAGATAGCCTCGCGTACGAGGGACTAACTTGGCTACGACAGTAGAGACAACAACAGAACTCGGAGCCGCTCCCACCACAAAACGGCATCTCTGAGTCGCGGCATCATCACCATTGGATTGGGGTTTTCTTTTTGCCAAAAATGAGCCCACACGCTGAGATGCCATTACGCTCGTCCGAGGACATGGCGGCGCCCGCGGTGCAAAAGGCGTGTGATGGCTTCTTGGAGAAAAACCAATCGCATCTGCGCCACACGCCCGCAGACCAACTGCACGATGTCATCCTCGTCGGTTTCGGCCCGGCGTCTCTCGCCATCAGCGTGGCGCTGCACGACGCGCTCGACGGCACCGACGCCTCGCTCGCCGAGATCCCCGGCCTGGCCACGCGCGTGCCCCGCGTCGCAATTCTGGAGAAGCAAGAGCAGTTTGCGTGGCATGCGGGAATGCTGCTGCCAGGAGCGAAGATGCAGATTACCTTCATGAAGGACATGGCTACGATGCGGAATCCACGGAGTGAGTTCACGTTTTTGAACTACCTGCATGCCAAGGGCCGCCTGGTGGAGTTTGCGAACCTGAATACCTTTTTGCCGGCGCGAGTGGAGTATGAGGATTATATGCGGTGGTGTGCGGGGTGGTTCGACGACGTGGTGGCGTATGGGCAGGAGGTGGTGCAGGTTGTGCCGGAGAAGAGTGCGACGGGGGAGATTGCTACGTTTCGTGTTGTTTCGCGCAACACTCGCACAGGACAGATGGAGTCAAGGCGGACCAAGCATGTCGTGGTGGCGTCGGGAGGGAGGCCGAATATTCCCAGGCCGTTCCCGTCACATCACGCAAAGGTTGTGCACTCGTCGGCGTTTGCGTTTGCGTCGACGCAGATTCTGCCAGACTACCAGGCGCCGTACAGGATTGCCGTGGTAGGCAGCGGGCAGAGCGCAGCGGAGATATTCGATTTTCTCCACGCCAACTATCCCAACTCGCAGACGCGCCTGCTGATCAAGGGCGGTGCGCTGCGGCCCAGCGACGATTCCCCGTTGTAAGTCGGTTGCTGGAGGCACAGCGACGTGAGGCTAACCCGTGACAAGCGTCAACGAAATCTTCAATCCGGCGCGCGTCGACTCGACGTTCCACCGGGCGCCGACGCTCCGGCGCGCAACGCTGCTCGAAGACAAGGGCACCAACTACGGCGTGGTGCGTCTGGGCCTGCTCGAGCACATCTACGAAACGCTGTACCTGCAGCGCATCCGCTATGGCAGCACGCCCGAAGCCGAAGACAGGCATTGGCCGCACCGCATTCTGCCGTACCGGCGCGTGACCGAGGTGACCCAGTCGCCGGTGCGTGCGGGGGGCGTGCGGCTGCAGATGGAGGACCAGAGTGCGCTGTACTTCAACGACGGGCCTGGCGGCGAGAAGACTCAGCAGATTCTGGACGTCGATGCCGTGTTCGTGGCCACGGGCTATTTCCGTGATCTACACGAGACGCTGCTCCAGGACGCTCGCCACTTGATGCCTGGGGGCGCGCGCGAGGGCGCCACGTGGAGCGTTGGCCGGGACTACCGGGTGCGGTTCGAGGAGAAGCGGGTGGCAGCAGACGCGGGGGTATGGCTCCAGGGCTGCTGTGAGGCGACACATGGGGTAAGTGTACGGGGCGAGGCAGGGTGGTGGTGGCGAGGACGACGGCTAACGCGTGCACAGCTGAGCGATACGCTGCTTTCGGTGCTGGCAACCCGGGGTGGGGAGATGGTGAGGGCGCTGTTTGACAGGCCGAGCACGTGGTATGGGGCGGATGTGCTGGGGGACTTGGAGGCGAGGAGGTAGAGAG
>Ga0182210_1000294_pt1 | contig 11757 bp, 10 predicted proteins | sample G5R1MG_19_FD_129670 | JGI IMG/M metagenome (GOLD analysis project Ga0182210, IMG submission 129670) | Switchgrass phyllosphere microbial communities from Michigan, USA - G5R1_MAIN_03OCT2016_LD1 MG | ecosystem: Host-associated > Plants > Phyllosphere > Phylloplane/Leaf | place: USA: Michigan... | reverse complement strand
GCCAACCAACAATCCTCGCCCTCTTAGTATTGTGTGCACTCGTGCGGACAAGCTGCGCTCTGCATGGTGGACGCCCTCTTTGTCCCTGCAGCTAGGTAGCATGTCTTGAACACGCCCGCTACTCTCTGCTCTGCATAACCCTCTCACCACCACACACCATACGCCATGGCTTCCAACGGCTCCAACGGCTCCATCACCTCTTCGCGCGCAAATATCCCTCTCCCCGTCGACAGAGCTGCGCAAAACAGCAGCTGGACGTCACAAATGGATACGAAGCTGCAGGCCGGCCAGCCTTCCCACGCTCCTTCCAAGAGCACCAATGCCCTCGCCGACGACTTCTTCCCCCACGGCAAGCGTTCGTTGGCAGGCATTGCCATGCGTGCTTTTTGTCTGGGTGGCGCACTCGTTCTCGGCCTGGGAATGGCTGTGCTTCTCGCATATAACGAGAGACGTCTCTGGCGCCCCTTTCTCTTCCTCGCAACGCTGTCCATCTTTCATTTTCTCGAGTTCTACACCACCGCTGCCTACAACACCCCCGTCGCCAACGTCGCCTCCTACCTCCTTATCAACGGCGACCAGTACCAGCAGGCCAACACCATGGCCTTTCTCGAAACCTGCGTTACCTCGTACTTCTTTCCCGGCTGGCAGGCGCGGGTCCACTCGCCCGTTATCATTGCGCTGGGCATTGCCATGATTGCTGTGGGCCAGTTTGTCCGCAGCACGGCCATGGCACAGGCAGGCACTAACTTCAACCACGTTGTGCAGTCGCGCAAGAACGACGGCCATGAGCTCGTCACCCACGGGCTGTACGCTTACTTTCGGCACCCTTCATACTTTGGCTTCTTTTGGTGGGGAATTGGGACGCAGGTCATGCTAGGAAATGCTTTTTGCTTCTGTGCATATGTGGCCATCTTGTGGTACTTTTTCAAAAGGCGCATTACACGTGAGTACCGTGTCTGGAAGGTTTTGCGCTCAGCGACTAATTGTAGACAGACGAGGAAAAGCACTTATTCCAGTTCTTTGGTGAAGAGTACAGCACGTACAAGGAGCACACCCGCACTTGGATACCCTTCATCCGATAGCGTTGGACTTGCGGGGTTAATCAATGGTACGGGTATCTCTTGGGCCCTCATCTACTAGCGACTCTGCCTCGGGGAAGTGGGAACCAGGTAGATCATAGTCCATTATCATTTTCACATGTGCTTCGTTAGTTTGGTCCAATATCGTGTAATTATTGGCTGACGCTCCACACTCATCCCCATTCCACTATTTAAGCCAATGCTTCTTCAACCACCCTGCAATTCGCTCCACCACCTCGACAGGCTTCTCATATGGCACCCAATGCCCCGCATCCAGCATCTCCGCCTGTTCGAGCTGCGGCAGCAATCCCGCCTGTATACTCGGCACCATGCTCTCAGGCCTACAAACAACATCATCCTTGGCGCCAATATACAGCACGGGGACCTTCATTTTTTCCACGCCCGCCGGCAGCTCCTTATCGCTTTGATACTGAATGCCCGACCGCGTGGCCAAGTACCAGCAAACTGGGGCTTCGAAGCCGTCGCGGGCAAAGCGGTCAATGAATGCTTGTTTAAACGCCGGGTCCTGGGCGTACGGGCGAAGGTGGACTTGCGTGCCTCCATTGACGAGGTACTAGAACGTTTGTTTTTTTAGATTAACGATGGAGAGAAGAAAGGAACAGGCAAACGTACGGCGCGCAGCGCATCGGGCTCGCAGAAGAAGTGCTTGAGTGTATCGACCTGGCCGTGCATGGCGTGGAACAAGCGGTCTAGATTTCCGCGCAGGATCTCGGGCCCGTCGGCGGCGGTCAAGAGGGTCCAGTATGCGAGGATGGGGTAGCCGAAGACGTGTTTTGCAATCTGGTTTATCGCCTCGAGGTTGAAAGGTTGGCGCAAGGGCGGTTGGTAGCCGACGTTTAGGTTTACCAGGCCGACAACGCGGTCGGGATGGTACTGGCAGAGTCGGCTTGCGGCAAAGGAGCCCCAGTCGTGGCCAATGGAGATGACCTTTGCGTGTTGTTCTGCGTCGATGATTTCGATTATGTCTTTGGTCATGCCGTCCCATCGATAGGCGGCCGGATCGGTGGGCTTGTCGGTGCCATCGTAGCCCAGCATGTCGGGGATGATGATGGGGTGATTTAGGGATTGAAGCGGGCCTGCTACGCCAGCCCACATGGCACCGTGGTCTGGCCAGCCATGTTGGAAGACAAGGGCGGGGAGAGTCTCGTCGCCCGCTGAGGTGTAGTAAGTGTATGTGAAGCCTCGGGAGGTTTTCAGTGTTTTCTTTTGGAAGGCCTCCATGTTGGTCTTTGGGATTCTTTGAGTGTTGTGGCAAGGCTGAGGTAGTGGGCTCAATGGACTGGCGTTGAGATGGGACAGAATTGATACACTTGTAGGCAGATCGAGTCGGAGCTTGCTAGAGTAAGGAAAGCAAGCCGGAACTAGTTCGAGTTCAATCGGCCATGAGTCCAAGTACAAACCGCAATTCCGATGGCCTTTGCCTTACCCGACCATTGAAAGGTGACATCGTGTATGCAGGAACGGGGCAAAGCGTCCTTTCCAGTAAAACTTCGGTGCTGGGACGTTGGGCGTTGAAAATGTACCTCGGCAAATGGCGTCACCACGTGGGCTTAGTAAGTTAGTGCCTAACCGCAAGCGTGCAGCAGCCAATTGCAACAGCACCAACAGCACCAGCAGCACACCATGACAGGAACGCGAAGATCGACGCGTCAAACAACGGCTCTACTGCCCAGACACAATGGGGACAGATCCTTGTCCGCCGACCAAGAGCCACCAGAACGTCCTGGCAAGAAGACGATTCGTCGCAAACGCGCTCACGAAGATGTCGGCCGTGAAGAAGAAGATGAAATAGTCGAAGATAGTCCACGGCCCGGGAAGAGAGTCGCAACATCCAAGACCAAGCCTGGAGCGTCCGGATGTTCAAAATCATCAGCAGCAGTCGTATCGAGGTCTTCTGCACCTCCTACCACAAAGCACAAAGCGATACCGCCACTTGCGCCCTCCACCCACGCCAACCGCACATCCAGTGGCGACCAAGAAGTCTACTGGCTGTTCAAAGCCGAGCCTCTTCCACGCTTTGAGAACGGCATCGACGTCTCCTTCTCCATCGACTCGCTCGCCGCCTGCACTGCCCCAGAGCCTTGGTCTGGCGTCCGCAACCCGCAAGCCCGCAATAACATGCAAGCCATGCGCGCCGGCGACCTAGGCTTTTTCTACCACAGTAACGCCAAGCCCAGTGGCGTAGCAGGTATCTTACGAGTCGTGGAAGAAGCCAAGGTGGATGAGACGGCGTTCGATGCCAAGGATCCTTACTATGATGCCAAGAGTAAGAGGGAGGAGCCCAAGTGGTGGTGCGTGGGCGTCGAGTTTGTGAAGAAATTTGAGAGTGTGGTGAGCCTAGAGGTATTGAAGAGGGAAGCGGCTAAAGGCGGGGTGTTGAGGGACATGCAGGTTGTGCATAACTCGAGGCTGAGTGTGTGCAGGGTTAGGAAGGAGGAATGGGAGTTCGTTCTCAAACTTGCAGAAGAGACGGAAACGAAAGAAGCAAAGCATTGAGCATGGACGCACAATCTACGAAACGGGTTCTGCAGCCATGTGGCTCCAACACATTCAATTCCTACAAGATGGACCAGAGCTTACGTCCCGTCTAGTACTGAAGAGCCTTGATGATTGCCGGGCTGTTCAGGAAACGGCACCGCTTATCCAACTTTTGGTCCCGCATTGCCTTTGTCGAGTTCACTCCCGTCAAAGCATTGAGGCCGGGATTTGGCCCACCGATCGTTCTGACATACGGCCCACCTGGATACAAAAATGCATCCTCCCAGTCCTGCAGTGTCGTGGATTTCGATGCAGAGCTTCCCCTGGACGACGGATGGCCTTTGCTCGCATACATGCTCCATGACCCGCTTGCACGTTTTGAAAGATCGTGGTCCGCTCGTGTCGACTTCGGGGGATATCCTGATGCATTGTATGCCTCGAAGCTGTCAAAGATATACGCAAATTCCGAGGTGTGTACAACGCCATAGGAAGAGATGTTGGTCTCGTATTTGAGAATCGGTTCCAGGATAGTTTGGTTGAAGTTGTAGAAGAAAACCGGACTATGGTGTGCCGTCTTCACTGCTTGGCCGAGGTAAAGAGACGGGCAGACCATGAGGATGTCGCGGAAGATGCGAGCTGCGCGGTAGAACTCCGCTGTCAGATCTACGCTGGCCTTGAATTCGGTCACAGGGTACATGTTCAGCAGCCGAGTGAGCGAATCCTCGGGCATTGCTGGTAGGTAGTCGCGGATGAAGTCATGTGTGTCGTTAGCTGTTGCAATCGAGGTGTTTGTGTAATAGTTCAAGTCATCTTGCTGCCAGCCTGACATGAACGTTACGTTCCCAAAGCGGCCTTCAGCAATCAGCTTACTCGGTGCTGCCGGAAGGAAGTCCTCGTCCACGATTGGCAGCCATATATCTCCAATGTTGTGGGCAATGTCACTGGCATACGTGGCGAGCGATGCATTCAACAACGTCGCTGTATCCATCTTCCGCAAGCAAGCGATCGTCTCTGCGGCATCCAGGGAGGTGTTGTTACACCCAACATAGTTTACCGTTGCGGACATGGCATCTCTCGCAAAAGCCCCGGTGATTCCAGGTTCAAGCGACTGCGATTCAGCAATCCCTCTCTGGAAGGGCAGCGGCTTCGTTCCTCCATAAGCAAGCATATGCATACCGACTGCAAGACCGCCGGACGATTGGCCGAAGATTGTGATATTCTCTGGATCCCCTCCGAAGTATTCGATGTTGTCGCGCACCCACTCAATTGCTGCACGCTGGTCTCTCAGACCGGCGTTCTCGCTTCGCTCGGCTTTCAGTGCGCCTGAGTTGGCGAAACCGAAGACTGGGAACGTGGTTAGTCGAGACTTGAGTTGTTCATGCGTGAGCCTACATCCAAGACGATAATTCATTGCTACATGAATGATTGGCTCGCCATTCCTGACAGACTGCGCAATAAGCCCATCAGGAGCGGTGGTCGGTTCGTTGTTTGAGGACCACCAGAAGCTGCCTCCATGAATCCAAACCATGACCGGCAGCTTCTTTCCTGCATCGAATTTCTTTGGTCTCGCAATATTCAGATTCAAACAGTCCTCTGATATCTTGGTGATGTTACCAAGTCCAATAGGTGCATACAACATGCCCAGTGACTGCGGACATGCAGGGCCAGGCTTGGTCGCGTCCACTGTGATACCTGGCGCATAGACACGAGGGCGTGGCGGCTTGAACCTATTCTCGCCGCTTGTATCTTCCGCGTAGGGAATCCCCAGGAAAAAATCGACGCTGTTGCGTTCGATGCCTTTATACTTGGTGCCGCACATGCTGCTCACCACAGGCGTGCCTGCTGTGACGGTGGCAGCGCTGATGAGGGTGGCGGCATGGATGAAAAGACGCATTGTGAAGACTTTGCAGAATTCCCAAGTGATGATGTGGGTGAAACCATTCAGCTGAGCGATATAACCGATTTAGTATGTCAAGTGAAATTGCAGCGTTGCCGAACGAGGCAGGTACCGGAATGATCTAGCTAGCCTGCCACAGTGATGTCGTTCATTTGTTTTGATTTGACCGAGTTACCGCCTACCGTAGACAGTTCAACGACTCTCGATGCAATTCAATATGAATTGGGTTCTTCTGTATAAAACTGCATCATCATTACTACTGCTGTTTTACATGCAAGTGGTAGAAGCCTCAAATGTACTGTTTCATTTCACGAAAAGCCATGATACTATCGCTTGTGGATAATGTAGCACAAAGACGAAACACAGACTATCGACCCCCAATCTGTCCAGAGGGAATGGGCTTAACTAATATGAAAACGGTGTTCAAAAGAACAATAATGATTCCCATGATCCAGAATACTTGCGCATAGTTGGTCTTATTGTAGCGAAAGATGATTGCAAAGACGATGCCACCAAAGTTTCCTGTAGCTCCGACGATACCAGAGAGAATTCCGTTGGCGTGAGGATGAATATGGGGCACAAGGGCAAAATTAGCGCCATTGCCGGCCTCGAGGAAAATGGCTATGATGGCCACAAGTCCAAACATCTCGTGTAGCCTGTGTGGATTCAACTTGCCAATGATCAAGAGAAAGATACCCGACATAACGCCAACAAAGTGCATCCAAGATTTCTTTGCCCAAAGGTTCTTCTGAGTTGTCTTGTATAGCAGGTCGCCAATAAAGCCACCGAGGGGACGCGTGACTACGTTGAGGAGACCGAACATAGCTGCCCAGCGACCTGATGTAGTTTGTCCAAGGAACGGTAAGTTTTCAAGATAATACGCGCCAAGAATAGAATTGATTGCAAGTTCCCCACCGAACGAGCAGAAATATCCAGCACAGAGCATGGCAGTCTGGAAAGAGAAAACGACCTTCATGCCCTCCTCGAGGGCTGGCTTGACGACGACTTCGTGCTGGAATTCGTCGACAATGCCAAAACCATCACAACCTGACTCCATGTCTGGGCAGGACGAAGGTCGCTTCTTCTTCTTCTCATCGTCCGATAAAACAGACCCCAAACCCATGGTAGGTTTATCGGTCAAGCGGCCGGGCGTAGCCACAACCGATGTATGCGTACATTGGCTGGAAGCTCCAAACGCGACACGCTCGGACCATTGGCCTGTAGGTGTGTCTTCGGCAAAGAAGAGAAGACCGGCGGCAACGGCAACGATCAAGATGAAGGGTACGACAAACGAAACTCTCCAAGAAACGTGAGAAGATAAGCCTTGGTCGTTTTTAAGGGAGTCGTAGATCGCTGGCATGACGAAGCTACCAGTATTGAGTTAGTACTACGATTATAGGCCGACAGTGAATGAGTGGACGCACTAAGTAATGCCGCCACCTGAGTTTCCCCAGCCTCCAACCAAGGCATTAGCCGTGCCGATGATATTCCTGTCGAAGAAACCCGTAGTCCACACTTGGCAAGGTACAAAGGTACCGCCGAGGACACCGACGAAGAATCGAATGAAGTACAAGCCCGTGGCGTTTTTCGCCGTGCCGGCAAGAGCCGTCGGGATAGCACCCATGAACAACAATGATGCAAAAGTTTTACGAGGGCCAAAGTAATCGCACATGGTTCCAGCGATAAAGCGAACGAGGAGTGTGGCAGTGAGTGCGATAATGTTTGAATTGGCGATTTCGTTCTGAGACAGGTGCAAGTCGGCTTTGATACTTTTACTGAGCTGCAAAACTAGTCAATTACACTCGCGTGTGAGGCTGTAGAGTGTAAGAGGTTTTGGCCATACCAGAGGCGGAAATGCGTACCTGGATCCTATCAGCATGTGGGGAGAGAGACACTATGCGCAGCGTATTCTTACCATGACCAAAACGCGATGAAAAACCCCATGTACGAAAAGAAAAAGACGCGGCCGTACTTATTGACGGGATTCAGCACAGGGATGGACGTTGCTTTCTTATTGTAGGGATTGATCTCAGGTGCGGACCAAAGCATGTTGATGCGAAAACCCATGGTCACGATGATCAAGGATGGTATTTTCTGTACTCTTGGTGGGGAGTTTGAAGTAAACGGTTCATCTATCGAGGGGTCGTAGTTCTGGAGAGGCGGGTGAAGCCAAAGCCTGTCTAGGTTATTCTGCACAAGGTGAGAAAAGAAGTACTTCCATGGTATAATACGGGGACACACGGCTGCACTGCAACAAGGATAAAGATCAGCCAGACCTGTTGGGAGCAGCGTTTCCGGGCACCTGTATAGATGGAAATGGAGGCGTGGCCGTTATAAGCATTGAGTTGACGATGCCCGGTGCTCGCTAGCGGTATCTGACTGTGAATGGCATGCATCAACGCCGTCGTGCAGTGCCAGTCAGCCAAGCACTGACCCGAAGGCTAACAATGCGAAGCACTCGACCGGCCGAATGATGACAAGAATCGGGCAAGGGATGTGAGGCGTATGTCTGGTTCGCAGCGGTATGATTGACGAGGAACGTATGCAACTGTAACCTGTAACGAGAACCCTTGTTCTTAGCGGCACCAAGCCGAGACTAGGGGCTTCTGTAGTCGTATCTCGACATGGGAGCCCGAATCTGCTTATTAGAACCGTGGGAGACAATAAGAACACAGCTTTTCTGCCGTTACCTCGACAGTTGGACTCCATTGTCTACACCATCAGCCCTCGTTATCTTCAATACCACCAGGTGGGCGAGTGGCCGGCCATGTCTTGTTCTCACACCGATGGTGTCTCCGGCTGAGTGTCGTGAGATGCCCGCCAGGCCAATCGGCGAGCGAATACGGCTTATCTCGCGTTTGTTCTCTGCCCTAAGCTGGTCATGGCGTGCCTCTGGAGTCTGGGCTGCGTAAGGTCTGTTCTTTTGCTGTAATCCAACCCAGAGATTGACACGCCTCATTGTGACTGTAGCAGGTAGCAGTGGCGTCTTGCCATGTCCAGCCCCAATGCGCAGGAAGACACAGAAAACACCAGCACCACATGTGTCTTCCACACGCATGCCGCGATCGACACAGGCAATCACTCTCACATTTTGGATATGCATAGAAAATGACACAAACGAGGATGTCTAGAAGAGCACAATCTCCAGAAGATGGATGTGATACAAGGTTTGGCCACGGGTTACCTGATTGGGTCTGATCATTATGTCCGCGAGACACGGGGCTTGCATGAACTAGAACTCCTATGTACACGCCGAGTGAGCGACGTCATGTTGGCGAGGAACATATTGCAGCGTGCCATGTCGCTCGAGGGGTGTGGTTGAAGCTCTGACCGTGGTCCCTTGCATGAGGCTTGTGTCCTGTCGTCTCTGACCACTGTAGAGGCGAGGCTGTAAGGGGTGGCTATTTCGCCGACCTATGGAGAAAATATCTCTGACTGCACTGGCTGCTCCGAAATCAGCTTCTGGATGGGCTCCTGCCCCTGCTTCGACTCAAGCTTCTACTCCTACTTCGACTTGGGCTACCGTAGCTCCGCTTTGGGCTCCTGCTGCGGCTGTCGTAGCTTCGGGAATGGCTCCTGTAGCTCGCGGCGCTCGACTCACTGGGTGTGTCTAAATCGTCGTCCAGCGCATTCACCTCGTCGGCGAGGGGGCTCTCTCTTGGCTCTAGCAGGTCCAAGTCTTCGAGGTTGGCGCGCGACGGAAGCTTCCACAAACTGGTGGCGCAGATGCGGTCTTTGGTGAGGAGATCGTCGATGAACTGGTCGACGTGGGTCAGAGTGTATCCGTCCTTGAGGCGGCGCTTGATCTTGCGATAGTCGGTGAGGAGCGGCTCGAGCGTCTTGTAGATGTCGACGGGCTCCCAGGCGAGCCGGATATAGAAGGCAGCCAGACAGCGCAGGTACTTGAAGGCACCGAGGCGGCCGTTGGCATTTTCATCACCAGTTACAGTGAGGGTGGCCGGTGGAGGGTCTGCAGGGTCGTCGTCGGGGCGGAAGTTGAGGTATTCTAGGATGATGGCCTTGTCAGGCACCAGCTGCAGCAGCTTGAAGGCGAGGCACAGAAACGGCGTGGGCCGACCAGTGATACCGGTAGTGCCTCCAATGAAGGCGAGGTCGGCGGCGCGATCGCAGAGGGTGGCTGCGTTGAGGCCGAAGCACTGCTCCTTCCAGTAGTACGACTCGGTGATGCGCTCGCGCACGCCCTTCTCGAGCAGCAGCGCCGGGTTCTGGCCGCGGATGAGGGCACCGCGGTAGCCGCGCTCGTCAACGAGGGCGCTGGCGTCGGCGCGGTCAAAGTGCGGGCGGGCCATGGCAGGGGCGAAGCGAAAGAAAAGAGTCGAGGCGGCGGGCGGTGGTGGGCGGTGATGGCGGTTGGCGGGCCAACGGGAGGGGAACAGTAGAGATTACATAATGGCCCAATGGGTACGTTGTAAACCATACCATACGAAATAATGCTCTCCACCTAGTACGGCCGATGGCCCGGGCATACATACAACATCGTACAACATACTCACATACAACTGGATCCTGAGTCCTGAGTCCTGAGTCTTATCGCGCTACCCGCCATGGGCCGCCTCCTGCTGTCCTCGAGCCACGTCTCCGCCCTGCTGTCGGCCGCCATTATCGCCCTCTTCACCCTCGCCCTCTTCCTGTCTGGCTACGTGCTGCAGCAGCGCTACGTCCACACTCTCCAGGCCGCCATCCGCCCGCGTCTGCCCGCCCCGCTGCCCGTCCCCGTGCCCGTCGCCCCGCCCGCCCTCGATGCCCGGTGGGCTCAGCCCGTAGACGGCCGGTCCGCCCCCGCCCCTGCACCGCCGCTGGACTGGAGCCGGCTGGGCTATGTGCAGGTGGTGCGTGAGCACGTGGCGCTGTGCAGCGCCGTCATGCTGCTGGCCGACCTGGCGCGCCTGAAGAGCCCGGCTCGGCGCATCCTCTTGTTCCCGCAGCGCTGGCTGGCTGGCTCTGCCGACGATGTGGGCGATGACGATGGCACGCAGCAGTCAGAGTTGGCTACCACGCGGCGGCTGCTGCGTACGGCGGCGCGGCGCTACGGCGTCATCTTGCTACCTATGCAGCCTCTGGTGGACGGCGCCGACGGTGAGTGTGCTCTTGCAACGCGCACGCGGCGCCCCGGCTCACGTGTGTAGACACGCTGCCCTCGTCCTACTCGCTCGCCAGCCTGTACGCGCTGGCCGACTACGAGCGCGTGTTATACCTACAGGGCCCCGGCGTGTTGCTCGACGCCTCCGCCCTAGACTCGCTGCTCGCCTTCTCCCCGTCGGCGGCCATGGCGGCCTTTCCTGCCTCGCCCGCGCGCACCGACCTGTCGACGTCGCTGCTGTTGATCCACCCGTCGCCGGAGCGCTTCGCCCAGCTGAAGACGATGCGCCAGCGCACGCCCACGAGTGACGTCGACTTGTTCCGCAGCATCTTCTCGGCACCCGAGTCGCTGTTGCCGGCCTGGTCGCTGTCCATGGGCAACGTCGTGTACGAGTCGCAGGCACTGCGCCATGTGGGCGAGGGATTCAACGCGACGGCCTTTGCGCACGCGACCACGTTTGTGCGGCTGGCGGATGCGGGGCTGCCCGGGCCCGAATACGACGTGCCCTTTGCCGCCCGCGCGCGGGTGCGGCCGCAGAACGAGCAGGCGCAGGAGGCGTGGACCCGGCTGTACGAGCGATTTCGGCAACGGCGCATGGAGGTGTGCGGGCTGGACCTCGAGACGTACCAGGCGATGGGGTTGGGGCGCGGCAGTGAGTTGTGAGTGGACAGGGCGACATGATCGATCAACGCTTGGCGGGTTAGCATGTACTATGCCGGTACTCCATGGGCGGGGTGGCTAGCGATCGCGACGCAGGCCGATGCATGCGGCAGCCAGGCGCTGTGGGACAGGTCGAGGACATGGACCCAGTCGAGGGCATGCATCCGGCCCAAGACTGGTCTCCATTGTAGTCGTTGTCTGGACACTTGCCGCCGGCCAGCCAATCAGGGCCGCACTGGAGCATAGAATACATTACATAACATTACCATACCGCGGCCCTCCCCGCCGCCATGGCCTCGGCCAACCGCAGCTGTCCAGCGCTCCTACCCACCTGTTCATACGCTTTCATACGCTTGCCGGCTCGCTACGCCAGCTCTCTCCCCTTGCCGGCCGCTTGCTCTCTCCCTCTCTCCCTCAATCTCTCCCTGTCTTCGTCTCTCCGGCGCTCCACATCTCCACATCTCCACATCGTCTCCATATCCCTCACCCCAACCTCCCCTCCTCCAGAACTACCCCGCCTC
>Ga0182210_1000293_pt1 | contig 11767 bp, 11 predicted proteins | sample G5R1MG_19_FD_129670 | JGI IMG/M metagenome (GOLD analysis project Ga0182210, IMG submission 129670) | Switchgrass phyllosphere microbial communities from Michigan, USA - G5R1_MAIN_03OCT2016_LD1 MG | ecosystem: Host-associated > Plants > Phyllosphere > Phylloplane/Leaf | place: USA: Michigan... | reverse complement strand
GCCCCAACCCACTCGCGTCGCCCGTCGCCCAGGGCTCCAAGCGCAAGGCCGACGAGCCATTGAAGGCTCCGACCGCGGCCATGGACACCCCCGTCACGCGTGTCTTTGCTCATAAGAGGAACAAGAGTATGGACGTTCACGGTGGCTCCCGGATAGGCGAGGTGCGTAATCCCTCGCACGCTCTAATGTGCCTATTTGCTGACGGGTAGGCAGTTGTCTGCTCAGCTCAAGACACGTCTTTCCTACGCCATGGTCAAAGTACAAAACGGCTGGGAAAAACGGTCGCTCGACGAGCTCGAGGAAGTGCATTCGCAGCGTGGCTCCCCGAGCTCGGCTCCCGAGAGAGGTGACCAGCTGGCTTTTGAGTCCCCATACGCCAGTCATTGTCGACGAAGACCAAGCGATATCTCCGACAGCTCGGATCAAATCATCATGTCCCCCGCCTCTGACCCTACGCGGTCGTATGCCATCACTCCTCCAGGCGAGTCCTCTTCAGGCCAATCTTCAAATACTGCTAACACATGCCTAGCCTACTGGCGACCTAGCACCAAACCCGCTATACACGCCGCCGCAAACCTCATCTCCATAACCAACACCAACACTCACCACAGCCTGGCCCCGGCCCCCGACTTCCAACAAAGCACGCCTCGCCGCCGATCCAGCGTCTCTCTTCCCCCTCCACCACTCCTTGGGTCCAGCCAGCGGAAATACTACAGCGATCTCGGTGCCGGTCCCCAAACGCCCGCTACCCCACGCGCAGGCATACTCCGCATGCCCAGCCAACAGGCGGAGAAGGATGCGGTAGATACTCTGCTCTTCATGAGCAGTCCAAACAACTCACAGCGATATCCGCCTACAGGCCAACTAGCCCCGAGCTCATTACGCGCCGAGGCCCCGCAGAGAAGAGTCATGTTTGAGGCGTATCCACCGCAAGAAAGGCATACCATGTATCAGCAGCCGATATCTGAGCCGCCACATCACCATCATCATCATCATCATCACGGACCGTATGCCACGAATGGAGCGAGGTAACAGCAAACTAAGTACTGCTGTGGGCCTTATTAAATATTCACCCAGTATTTACCTGCTCTAGCACCACAGGCGGCATTTTGTAGAAGTACTCCAGCATTTTGGCCTGGTTAGTTGGTTGTTCGATTGGTTACCATGTCACCAGGACCACTGCTACCATATATAACGACGATATGAATCTTCCTCTATACATTGAACAAGCCTTAATGTTGTCTACATGGTTATCTTTCGTTTCGATATTGTAGGATCGACAGATTCCCAATGACCTGGTGATTGCAGCGTTTCCCTCACACTACAACCACACGACCATACGAATACTCATCCAAATCATTGTGTATATATATATATATATATATATACGAGTGTGTGTGTGTGTCCATTGGGCCGCTGCTTCCCGCGCAAAGACGGCGAACATGATTTTGAAACTCTTTTGTCACCAGCGCTGTCGTGTTGGTAGGAGGGTACAGAATGGGAATGATGCAGGAATCATGTCCAGGTGCCAGCACCCAGTATGTACATGTGGATTAGTATGTACATGTGGATTCGAAGTATGGTGTCTCTCATTCAGAGCTCCATGAGCTCTTCCTGCTCAGGCTCCAACGTGCTCTTCCTATGCCGCTGGACCGGCGCAAACCACGTCTCAAACACGTCGATCAAAACCTCTTTACCCAACTGCATGTGCCCACCCTCGGTCGTCTTGAAATGCAAGCCGCCCTTCTCATCCAGCTTCCTCAATCCAATCCAATCCTTCTTGTATATATCCCTCTCTCTCAGCTCCGTCACGGTGCCGTCGGTGCCATTCGTGTACGCGAACCAGCCGCTCTCCTTGGGAATCACCGTCCTATCGTCCTCAAACACATACATGACGAAGTTTTCCAGGCGGGCCAAGTGCGCCGCGTACGTGGCATTCTTGTGCGCGCGCTCGTTGTTCACATCGGCGAGGAAATTCGAATGGTGCAGGTATTCGTCGGTCGGGGCGCCTGTCGAGTCGTTGGTCGCCTTGAAGTACTGCGCGGGGACGAGGTGCGATTGCACCCAGGGCGACCACGTGTTTGATTTCAACAGCGCCAGGTAGGATCGACACAGCCAGTCGCCGTCCTTGCACACCTGGTAGCGCGCGATGCCGTTGTGCTGGCTGCCGAAGGTGACGAGGTTCTTCACCGGGACTGCGTCGCCACAGCGCTCGATCATCGCCCGCAGGAACTGGCCGCCCTGGGAGAAGCCGAGGGCGTTGACGGCGGGCGCTTGCGAGAGCACCTTGTGCGATGCGATGTCAGCGCATACTTGGGCTATTTGCACAGTGAGGTTGCCCAGAAACGTCGCGGTGCGGTCGCTGCCTGCATCTTCGTCTAGCCGGATGTAGTAGACATAGGTGCCAGGGTTGGTTTTGTTGGCAAGCTCGCCGACACGGTGTAGACCGTCGGCAGCGTAGTTGTCGCCGAGGCCGTGCCAGATGAGGAGAGGGAGTGGCTTCGAGGCCGTATTGGCGGTGGTGGTGGTGGTGGTTGCGGTGTTGATGGGGGCGCGAGCTGAGGCGAGAATGGGCGTGTGGAACAGGAGGATGGATAGAGAGAGGAGGGCGAGCATGTTGTTCATTGATGACGGGGTGGTGCTGGGAGGCGCGAATGCGTATATGTCTTGGTGCTGGTGACAGCGCGTGATCGAGGGCAGGTTTAGCCGGTATGCAGGAGCGAGTCTTCTTCTAGTATCCCTTTCATGCCTCGATGCCATTTGTGGTTTTCCCCCCCATGGTTGGCACCTAGATATCCGAGGGACATGACGCGAGATCACTTGGCATCGACTACGTCAAAGTTCAAGGTTGTTTGATACTAGATGTACAAAGGACGCAAGGTTCCCCACTCTTCCCTAGACACACCTGTTGCTGGACTCTATAACCATAATACTCCCCAATCAACCAGTGAGACGTTTTCAGACGTTCGGCGCCGAAGACTCCATCGTTTTGAATCGCAGCCGTCAAACTCACTTCTATTACAATCCCAGTAACGTCGCCCCGGCCGAACCTCTGGTCGGATCTGCGTTCGAGCACGTCAGAAAGTTTTACGTTCGCCGGTAAGGACGACCCTGATATTGTCTGGGTCGGTAAACGCCTCCTCGTCTTCTTTGATTCTCTGGCCTTCCGGACCATTGGCAATGGCAAAGGTCTGTTGGATATGCAGTCTGAGAGTGTCAGTGTACGTTTTGGGGGCACTCTTTGCACAGGGCGAATACTCACTCGTCTCGGAAGACCATTTCACCCAAAGCGTCCCATCCCAGGTCTTCTGGTGCTCCAACCAACACAACGGGGGCATCAGCCGGTGCTCGCTTCGTGCTCGAGGTAGGTGCGCCCAGTCGATCGCCTGCTCCAGAATCCACGCGTTCTACGAATTGAAGGGTGAATGATATGGGATAATGCGGGCCCAAGACCTCTTTCATGAGAGGTATATGACGTTCGGTCATGTACTTTTCAAATTCAGCCGGGGTCAAGTCTGACCGACGTACGTAGAATAGGAGCACAGTCTGCGGCATGGTGTAGGCGATGGCGTCGTCGATATAGAAGTGAGCAGGGAACCGGTAGGATGAAAGGCTTGGGATGATTGATGGCCCTGGGAGAAGGTCAAGAAAAAAGGCTTGCGCATGTTTCCTTAGGTTGCGGTGCGGTTCGATTTCGGCATTACTTGTTGCATTTGTAGATCCTGAAAAGATCCTGATTCAGAAGGGTACTGAAGTACAGTTCGAAGGCAAGGTGGCACTGTGGGCGGACAAGCCTTCATCGGCGACTTTCCACTGGCACAATGCGTTTCAGACGTTAGGCTACTTGGGCTTGCTCGAGTCATGAATGGCTACCGTCTCCTCTTCATAAAAGAACATCTTCGTATTCGTTTGTTCTTATCAATCTTATTAGCATTAGGCAAATATCTCTGGTCATCTCTCATCCTGCAAGGAAACCTCGGTGAATTGAATACGCCGTTGCACGATCAGCCATGGTAAATGACTCGTGGATCCCACGTTGCGTGGATTGGCGATCATGTTTAGCGGCCCTGCGTTCTGCCGTCGAACAACTCACCGTATCGCAGATCCTTTGAAATGTACTTAGCAAGCAGGTAGAAACTGGCCATAATTCACAATTAGAAGACCTTGAGTCATGACGCGTTCGTCAGGAGCCTTTACTCAATCACGTCCCGTGATGTGTGCTCGCCCCCACAGCGTGCGGGGTACCTACCACACTGACACTCATATTGGCAGAACACTAGTCAAAGCTAGATATACGAGAGTCTATGATTTGATTTTTCTTGATGCGCGTGCTGCAAGCCGACAATCGAGATGAAGTGCCGCGAAAGTACCTACACGACCTGCGCCTGAGTTGACTCACCCAGGTCCGATCAAATTAACATAGACCTGGCCTGTGGCTGGTTTATGATTATGTATTTTATTATTTCGTATGCTAAGGAAGTATACTACGTATATAAAAAAAAACCATGTCACGATAATCAAACTACCGCTACAGCGCCCGACTAAAAGACCTCCAGCTATGACACGCCGAGGTCAAATGGTTCGGATGAAAAAGATCAGATGGCAATGCACTGGGATGCGACAGATAAATGTGGGATCTCCGAATGTAGCATATCACCGTATATCACATAGTTCTATCAGCCAATTGCGGTGATGATGTCCTCCACAGTGTTTGTTGGCTCTTGCTTCCTTGGAACCGGCGTGACAATGTTGTCGCTGCGTCATGTATCTTCATGCTTTTGAGCTGCGTGTGTTTATGATGGAAATAAGTTGACAAGTTCAAATGGCAATACACAAAACAATTACATGTGCCATGTCTGGCAGAACTGGCAAGATTAAGTAGCTGGTATATACATTGTTAACGTAATCATCACCGCATTTCAACCATGTATTACTTCTTATGTACCACACTACAACCCCCTGAGAATATCATCAATAGTAACAGGTTTTCTCACCGCGTTACTGAACCCTTCATGGAAGCTCACCCATATCCTCCCCACATCACCCTGCATCTCGCCACTATCTTGTTTTCGCTTCTCCTCGTTGCGACTCTTCTCTGTCTCTACGACCACTCTGCCGAAGAAATCCCTCTTCACCGCTTTCTTGTTCGCCGCTGCGACCTTGTCCTCTGTAGTTTTTCCATCTTGTTGCTGCTGGGAGGCTGTCTCATCGTCGTGGTCCTGACCACCCCTTCGTTTCCGATTGGCCACATCGCGAAGTGCAGATTCTTTGCGCCACTCCTGCTCCAGCACGCTGCGCACTGCATATCGCGCTTTGTCGTCCTTCTTTAGCGCTAGTGTTTCAAAGCTAGCGAGGACGTCGAGAGCCGGTTCCATGCGCCATACGAAGCCTGCATTCCGGTTTGCTATGTCTTCAGCTTCTATTCTGGATTTCTCAAAGCGCACGCCGGTTGCAGCCATGGCTTCGACGGCTTTGCTGACGAGTAGTTTCTCAGAGGCTTTGCGGACAGAGGCTGTCGCGAAGGATTTGGAGCCCATGGCGCCGGTATTGACAAGCACAGGTTTGACGTCCGGGGACAACATGCGGAGGACATAGGGTATGAGCTCCATGGCCATTTCCTCGGGACTTCGAAACATGCGTGTCAGTGGTAGACTTATGCTTGCTTGGAGCGCCATGAGTTGGGCTCTCGAGGCCTTTAGTTGTTCCATTGCGGCGAAATTGGCGCTGGGGCCGGAGAATGGCGCAGCCTGGGCTTCGGGGTCTGCGATGAGGTTTGGCGATGCCCTCACAGGTGAAGCGAAGAGGGAGTGGAATGCGAGCACCGAGTTTGAGAGGTACGGATAGAGTTCCCATTCTTGGCTGCCGTGAACGGTGGCATTGAGTGTATCGTGGAAATGTAGCCATTCGTAGGCTGCCGAGGGTTTGCTGAGTAGAGTGTCATCTTGGAATGGCTTCTCAGGATAGGCTGTGAAGCAGTCTGTAACGATGCGATCGCATTCACCACTTGTGTCGACCATCTCTCTAAGGCGGTCCATGGCACGGCGCTTCGATACCTCAGCCACGCCAATTACACCACTCTTTGCGCGAGAAGCAGTCGTTCGGGTATCCACCGTCTCAGCTTGCTTTGGAAAGCCTGCGCCTTCGCGGAAAACGCGATCAACAACGTCCTTTGCGCCTCCACGTCCTAGGCTGCGTGCAGCGCCTCCGCCGTGGCGCAAGTCGTTTATGAAGTTGTCTTCAACCCACTTTCGTGTAAGATGTGGTCGGTCTGTTGATCTGGTGCTGTGTGACGAACGTAGGCGATTTGCTACCCATTCGCTGACTACCATGACGCCCCGAATATCACCCTCACCAGTCCCACTGCCAGTTCCACCTTCTTTCTTTGTGCTTACTCCCCATGTGGCTTCACATAAGCGACGGACACCGTCAGAGTCGCATTGGAAGCCCTCCTTAGCGAAGATTTCTTGCATGCGTGTGACTACCATGTTGATTGCCGGTTTGCGGATGTGTACAATCTCAGCCATTGAAGATTGTCGCAGAGGTCGTAGTGAAGGATGGTACAAATCATTGCAGATGAGAATGAGCGGACGCAATAGTCGAAACTTGTCCCCCTTTTTCTTCGTCTTTGATTGTTTCCCGAGAGCATTTGAGTTCTTCTCGTCCAAGTTGATCAAATCGATGAGCGCCTTGACAAATCCACCTTCGCCGCCTCCACCACTACTCCCGCCCACTACACCGTCTACTTCGTCGACGACCACACAGACGGGCTTGCCTGCCTTTCGTACCTTTCCATTGACGGTGGTCGTGTTGACACCTCGAACGTTCTCCGTGCCTACCATGTCCCGGATTCGGCCTTTGACCACATCCCGGCTCCGCTCGTCGGATGCATTGATTTCCTGTACCTCGTAGCCTGCTTGCCGAGCACAAACATGGGCTAGTGTTGTCTTGCCTAGTCCTGGTGGGCCAGTCAAGAGCAGTATTTTGCGATGCCTTTGTTCCTCCCCCTGGAAGTCCTTCACATTTTTGGGCTTTGCCTTAGTGGAGCCTGGAAAGACAATGTGGTCCCATGCCTTGAGCCAGCGTAAGACCGATCGATGTGTTCGTTCGTCACCGACTAGGTCTGTAAACTTCTTTGCTCGGTATTTCTCGGTCCACATCAATGTGCGGTTACTTTTGCCATTCTTACATGTTGGTTGTTCCACAGAGTGCCGTGGGGTTTCCTCTGGTAGTTTTTCCTTGTTAGCAGCCTTATCCTGGTCAAGGGCCTTGGCCTCGTCCATCAAGTCGTGGATGTTAAGTCCATAATAGCTTTTCCGGGCTTTGCCCGGCACTGCCACAGAGCGCGCTGCAATGAGCTGTTCGTACGACGGTGCGTCTTTCTTGGCCCTCCTTGGTATGTAGATGGCCGTGCCTGACGAATCGCGTGCCACGATGCCCCGTATTGATCGTACTGAGAGAGACTCCTGCAATTCCTGCGATGGGCAGTGGTAGTTGTCGAGATACTCCACGGGGATTGTTTCGGAGCGGACATCTTTCTCTTGGCTTGCAGGCGGCGTGTGCTCCGTGAAACCCTCCGGCAATTCTGGCAGATCCTTGATGCTGCCTACAGCCCTCCTTTTCAGGGCGTGCTCATGCAGTGCGGCAATGTCCTCCTCGTCGTCCGAGTCGTCCACAAAGGCTGCCCGCTTGTGGGCAGCGCTGTGACTGGGCAATTCTTTGGTCGGCTCGGGGGCATCGTCGGGCCGTTTTCGCTTCCTCGGTGAGGACGCCTGCGGCATAGATGAGCTAGGCGGATATGCGACTGGCGATGAGAGTAGTGGCATGGCGCAGAGCGGGGGCGACGAAGGCAAGGCGGCGGGTTGGCGCTTGGCGGGGGTATCGGGCGCAACGGCGAGCTCTCCTTCACTTCGAAAAACGTCTGCCACGGCCCAGGCGCGGTGCTGGATGACGATGCCTTGGCGGGTCTTCTTGGCGGTATCGTCGGCAATGCACTGCTGCAGTGCCTCAATCTGGTCTGAGTACGAGGGAAAAGCGGGCGGCGGGTCGTGGAGAAACTCGAGCTCGGAGTGGAAGAGGGCCGGATCAAAGGACGGGGGGATGTCGGGGGAATGGCTGCTCACGGGTTGGACCTCTCTTTCCATGGCACAGCGGCGGTACCGTCGTGTCGACGATGGACCCCCATGCTGCCAGTGCACGTGCATGCGAGCGCGACGCGACTTAGCGCGTTTCCATGGAGCTCTCGAAAACTATGTACGTCAGGCTAGCAACATTACAACAACACCAGACAACAAAAGCTCGACTCACACACTTCTTTCGGGCTTCACGTCCATGCCGGGATTCAGTAAATACAACATCTCATAGCGCAAATTGGTGGCTACGCAGCTTGTTATGCTAAAAGTGAATGCGAACAGTCGAGGGGGATGCATGTGGGAGTCAATGACGGCAAGGACAAGTCGAATTGACAGAGGAAATGGATGAATAGGGATGGCGATACTGGGGTAGAGACGGCGATTAGTCCTTGAGGGGATGTACTGACCGAGAACCCCATATTGTATATCTAAAGGCTATGCTTATGTCGCCCCATGTCCTACTGGCACGCTGCTTTGAGAATTGTGTTTAGAAGCCACTGTTGAACTTCAACTCTCTAAGAGACATTGTATGTACTCTCACACAGTACTCAAACTCCTCGAAATACCCGGAGCAGAACCATAAGCTACATATGCTGTACCACCGATATACATAACCCCCATGCGAATCTACATATAAGGCCAAGTCTACCCTCGATCTCCGTCACACCTCTTCCAACGGTGTTCTCATGGCCGCAACAATGAACTGAACGTCATCGACTGTAAAATCATCCGCCATTCCTCCCAACGAGCGAGCCCACCGCACAGCGTGTGCAAGTTCGCTCATGTCGCCTAAATCGTCACCTTCTACACAATCAACCAGGCGCGGAACTAATGGAACAAAATCGCCGCTGCCTGCAATTCCCGCGTCGTTTCCAAGGGCGATGTTCGTTTCGGGTACAGCAAGCCTATCATAAAATGCTTGATTATCTTCCTGACTGCACTTGATATCACTTCGCAAGGTTGGTGGACCAGAAACACCGGTCATTGAGTATGATTCGGGGAAGGCGAGCACGTCGATATCGAATGATTCGTGACATAGACCTATAGCAGCGTGTACAACCTCACGATGCTGGGGGTCCTGATTGAGCTCTGGTATGGACTGGAAGATGACGGGTGCTGGGGCCTGAGATGAATGATGTACAGTCTCCAAAGGACAGGGCTTGGTATCTTGAGCATCTAGTTCTGCCATGAGATTATTATCATGAGAGTGCTGGGACCCTTCATTTTCAGCGCGGTCTTGTTTTAGAATTCTTGCGACCGTTGCTGCAGCTACTTGCGACGCGGGATATGCTGATGAAGAAGATGGAAGTTCATTGTAAGGAGAAGCTTGGTATGCGACAGGAGGGAAAGGAGGTGTGTTCTCGCTGGTATTCGTCTGATCAAATAGTTGTACATTCATGTCCAACGGTAGCAGTTCTGTCTTATTGTCTGACTGAGGGACAGGAAACGGTGGCTGTACCCGTCCATGAGCCTTTGGACGGCTCAGAAAAGGATCCTCAAGCTGAACGTACTGACTAGGATGAATGTCCTGCTTACATTGACTGGCAATTGAAACTTCGGTCTGCAGTGCTGGCTGCCAGTGTGGATATCGCTCCTGCTGAGCCACCATGTGCATCTGACGACCCAACTCTGCATTTTGCTGCTGCTGCTTTCGCAATTCTGCATGCTTCTTGTACCGATTCTGCTGCGCTTGCCGTAGCACATCATTGTAGCGCGCGAGGATATACGGGTCCGTATGCTCGATGCTAACCTGCGCTCGCCCAACGCGATCCAGAATCTCATGCAAATCGTCCGGAAAGATGAACTCAACCTGATTACCACATCCATCATCGCGTTGGTTGTTCATGGCGAATTCTAGGGCGCGGGTAAGATCACCAGCGTCATAACCCTGTGGCAACTTCTTCATCCCTGTAGCGAGATCCTTGAATGCGATCGGTGCTGGAACATTCAAGTTACTGTCCTGCAAGTCCTCAAGACAAACATTGTTGACCCGTAAGGATGTCACTACAAAATCTAGAGAAGCCCTATGCCCGTGTTTAGTCCATGTCGGATCAATCAAACGCATAGCTTTACGATATGCATCCGATATATGGTCCCGTGCACGATCGCATGCAGTATCAGTCGCCAGATCCAGCTGACGATGCTCGTGTAGGATGAGGAAGTGGACACCTGCAGAAATGCCGTTGTTTTGGAATCGAGTTGCTAGATCACGGCTGCGGAACCAGTTGGGGAGGATAGATATGATCTCAACAACTGTGAAGTTCAGGGGCCCACCGGGTGGAAGCACATAATTGTGGACTGGTAGGTCGAGAAGGAATTTCGCTCGTGGATTGTTGGGTCGCGACACTCGTGGCTTGATAGGTTTGATCCCTTTCGGAGTATTTCTCTTGAGGCGGGAGATCTTGTAGGGCGCTGCACAGTGGCGATGGAGGGCCGACACTCGTGGAATGCGGGAGACGTTGAGGCACGAGTGGCTTCTACTAGGTAATTGAGGAGTCTTGGATTGTTCATCGGCCTCTAAGCCATGATGGATCTCCGGACGCATCTGATGAGGTTGACCTACTGGCTTCTTCTCACCATCGGCAAAGCCTTGTTCAAGAAAGAAGGAATCGTACTGATTCATCATGTCTTTTCCCAATTTGAGAGGAATAGGCTCGTTGAGGGGGATTTTGACGGTATGAGTAGATGATACGCGGATCATGAATAGAAAAGATTTGACTTGCTGAAGGGAAAATTCCCGGCGGAAATGAATGGAATGATAGAAGCGCGGAGTTTTACTCTGTATTTACCGCTCACAACTTCTCAGGGGTGATGTGAATGCATAGGCATTCTATCACCCAACTACGTGCCCCACCGCCATGGCCCCGGGTTATCACAATTGAAGAGATGGCTAAGGCCTGACTCCACTTTCGAAATAGTGAAACGGTACGACGATTACTGAAGTAGTACGTCGAATTTTTCTTGACTATTGGGGTCCAAAAGCCGGAAACATCGATACTAGTAACATCCTACCCCCGAGCCCTCCGCAATTTTGTCGTGATCAACGACAGCCCAACATTGTAATCCGGATCTTCCTGAGTGGGTTTTTCTACCTGGGCCTGCTTCATTCAGTAAGCTCTGCTATTGACGATACTGCTACGACGAATTACATGGAAGTGATCGATCATTGTGGTATATGCCACAGTCATTACGCCGTTCCAGATCAAACTATCAATATAATATAGCATGGATAGCGCGTCCTCAAGTTTATCATAACTTTTACTACTAAGGTCCTTCGAGATCTTAAGTATGATAACTAATTCACATTTAATATGCTTACAGTCGATCAGAGTTACGGAGTCTGGGAAGCGTCGCGTGAGCGAACAGGAATTCGTCTAGTATGCTGACAACTCTGAAGCCGCACATAATGCGTCTGCTATGGCCGTAGGCCCAAAGATGCAGAAAGACGGTGCTAGGCGCAAAACGAGTGTAGTGAAGGTTGAGGATCCTCAGAGGGTCTCCGTCAGTGGACTATTGTAGAGGTGTTTTCGCCTCAGGCACAGTTAGCTTTAGCAGCCGCTCGACGAGCCTTCGGGCTGTCGAGTTATCGTTGTATTTGAGTGGGTTGAGATAGATAGTATATTGTCCATTTGCGCGCG
>Ga0182210_1000292_pt1 | contig 11787 bp, 9 predicted proteins | sample G5R1MG_19_FD_129670 | JGI IMG/M metagenome (GOLD analysis project Ga0182210, IMG submission 129670) | Switchgrass phyllosphere microbial communities from Michigan, USA - G5R1_MAIN_03OCT2016_LD1 MG | ecosystem: Host-associated > Plants > Phyllosphere > Phylloplane/Leaf | place: USA: Michigan... | reverse complement strand
GGCGCGGCTCGAAACATGGTGCTGAACACACAACGAAGTGCTCAGGGAAGAAGAGGATAGGGCCAATGGTAGCTGGCTCAGACAACCATGACGCGCGAGCCAAAAAGTTCGGATCGCCCTCGGACCAGCATTACTAAGCAAGAATTAGCGCGATCTACCTGTCACGTGCATGACGCGAGCCTCCGACATCACCGCCCGTGGTTTGTGTAACCAGGGGCTGTATTACGGTGCTCCATCCATGCCAGTCACACAATGGATGTCTTTGGAGATTCTGAGCGAGACTGAGTGGGTATATTGGCAGCGTGAGAATCGTATAGAGATTGAACTAGACTGGCAAAAGCCGTTCATTCTGACCAGATCGAGCAGTCGAATCGGAGCTTGTTTTTCGCGGTACCACAAAAAAGACCAATTTGAACGACCGAGTCAGATTTCCAGTTCCATCCAATTCATTGCAAAGACGGGGTACCATCAGGCTGTACAGGAGTACATCATGTTGAACCGATCGAAAGGATCCTATTGCGGTGGGCTGCGCTTGAAGAAGTACCTGCAGTTGACATGAGCTTCGATCGGTGCTATGTATCGATGCAATGGACTTACTGGCTGACAAAGTAGTCTCCAACACCGAACAGACCAATTACACCAGCCCAAGCAGCAACGAGCTTGCCTGTCAATTGACCCTGACTGTACTTCCTGTACGCGCCAATTCCAAGAATACCAGAAACAATCGCAAGCCCGATCGCATTGCCTAGTACAACCGGGTTGTCGGCGTTCTTCTTGATCTTGTCCTTGGCAGCATCTTTCTTCGCAGCGGCCGTCTCCTTGAGCCTCTTGGCTTCCCTCTTTACTTCCTCTTCGCGCTCGATACGCTCTGCTTGCGTCTCCGTCTTGATAGACTGCGACTCGTAGTCTGAAGGGACCGACGAGATATGCGGGCTGTCGACGTCTACGAGCGAGGAGATGCTATCGTCCGTATGCTCAATCTGAGGCGGAACAGGTGCACGACTGTATTGTACTGTAAGCTGATGCTCATTTCCATATCATTCCACCGTGCCTCGCGAGGCCCTGTGTTTGTATTCTGTGCAGAGAAATCCGGTGCGCAAATAGACTCCAATACGTGGACATGTGCCGCTTTTGGATAGAAAGCGGGATGCACTTACGCCTAGCTAAGGGTAAGCTTATACCTTCCGTTCACATCTCGATGATGGCTTACCTCCTCGGGACTCTGCTTTGGTCCCTTTGCAGCGATATCCGCGTACGACATGGCAACGCTGTAGCTCTGGTCTGAATGCGGGGGTGGTCGAAGATGGCTTGACAGGTAGCAACAGCAAGGGTGGATGGGAAAAACACGCGAGATAGGGACTCTGTTGCTAGGTAGCTTGGAAGCTCTTAAACAAAGACGAGATCGTGTGGTAGCAGAGCGTCACAAACCGGGCGCTCCCTCACATGCGTCTCGGTTAGCCAAAGCGGCTGACGTCATCTTAGTGCGTGCGAGCTGCCATGACTTGGCACAGAAAGTCCCGCGTGCATCACAGCGGTGGAGCGAGAAACGCGATCCATGTTGTATCAAGCATTCATTCATTGCGTCTTGATCATGGTTTCGCTCTGAATATACCGCTGCGTTGGTGATTGAAGGCAAGGGTATTGACAAAAAGCTGCGCGCTTTTTCTATGCGCGCTAGATGATGGCAATGGGCAGACATGGATAACATCCAAAGCGGCAGACAAGCTCGGATAATACAAGAAGTGAAGAGAAGACAAGAGTACACCTGAATAATTCTTCTGCATCCACCAGAAATACCCGCTGGTGGGGAAAATCTCCATCGTAAGGATTTTGGTATGACTCCAAGCCGGTGCAGTTAATCGGAAGTAGAACCGCGGCCGGTGGCTACTTTTCTTTTTTTTCTTTATTTTTTTTTTAGTGAGCTAATCCTCTGAGAAAACCGTCCTGTAGTTTTCAAGCAAAGCTTGCACAGCAATACGTTGCGCCTGCACATCTGTGAGCTCCCGCTGAATATCCATCGGACGCATAATTGTTGGTGCAAACACCACAGCAAGGTTAAGCGGAGTCATCTGTTGGAAGAATTAGCGCGTGCGCAACGTGCCGGTGTGTTTTGTACATACCAAGTTTTCATTGGCATGCTGTATGACTCTGGACAGGTGGAACACCAGGAACTGGAGGGTGTCCCGATGAGCTTTGGGTATCTCGTTCACAGCAGCAAGCAGAGCCTTGCATTGTGAGGCTTTATCTTCGAGCTCTAGTCTGCAGTTAGTATTGGTAAGGGCGTTCCAAAAAAAAATTTATACTTACGACCTGCCTCCAAGAACTGATCATAAACATCGTAGGTAATTAGCGGAACAGGGAGCCTTCGGAAGTAATTCTTCAGCGCAGACGTAATGGAATGAATGTCCAAATCAGGATCCGAGATGTCGTGCTCATTGTCGGCCTCAAAACCACTGCGGACTTGATTGACCTGGGAGGTACCTCCGCTCTTGCGGTACACTCCCTCAACGTCCATGCCTCTCAGCTCGACCTCTTCGATGCATCTGCTGACGATGCGAGGTATCATTTGTTTTTCGAATTCGCATCGCGCAGTTAGATCGGAACCAAACAACACCGTGCTGGCGTCTGCGACTAGATTAGAGCTACTGTTGTCGTGTTGGAGCGGCTTAAATCGATCTTGTTGTCCAGGCGGCCTGGTGGTACCCGGCTTCCCACCGAACCAGCCTCGTGGGGTTGCCGCATCCTGCTGCTGACTGCCTTTGGTGGTACCAGCCATTGTAGACATGGTCGCGAGATCAGGCTGTGTATGTGTGGATCCATATGGCGTTCCAATGACCTTGACGTTGTAGTCTTCCTGCCTAGTATTCGACTCCGACCCGAAGGCACCCTTGAAGCCCTTGGTGACGTTCGTCTTGATAGCCTGGCCACCCTTCTTCCAATTGGAAAACTTATTGACCTTTCCTTTGCGAATGTTGATGACCTGTGGCTGCGCCACCGTCGTCTCAACATCTTCGTGAAGATTGGCGAACGAATTCTCGTGCGTTACCACCTGCGTTTCCACCGAGATCTCCGATTTTCCGCCTTTGTGCTGGGCGTTGTATATGCCCAGTCCATTCGCTGCTGCATCGAGGCTCTGATTCTGCCCACCCTTCTTATTGTTCTTGAGGGTGGTTTGGATGTTGTCAACGAGCTCTCGGTTCATGGCCGAAAGCCTGGCGTTGGCGGCAGTGAGCGACTCGTACTCTTGGAAACCCTTGTCCTTCATCTGGATAAGATTGGAAATTTCGTCGGTCAACTCTGACCGCTTGGAGATGAGATCCTCAATCTGGCTCCCTAGCTGATCTTTGAGCTTATGTAGTGAGTTTGCAAAGTCTTTCATGACGTCTGACTTGAGCTGGGTGATGTCCATGGAACCATTGCTATCCTTGGCCCGCTTGAGGTGCTCCGTCATGATTTCGAGCTCGCGAATGACCATTTCACGCTGCGTATCCAGAACGGCCATGGTGTTGCGTTTCTCTCGTAAGACCGTGTTCGCCTGTCGAATGTCTGCAGCACTGTGCATAGACTCCTGTAGCCCGTTCTTCTCTGCTTCAAGCTCGGCAATTTGCTGTCGAGCACGGCGCAGCTCGTTCCGTAGGTTGATGCTTTCCTCCTTGGTGTCGGGCGAAGCAACGGTGGGACTGCTGATCTCGATAGAGCCGTTCGTTGGCCACTTCTTATGGCCATGACCACGCGAAGCGACGGATCCGCGATCGCTGAAGCTGCGCCCATGTTTAGACACGGCATTGGACACTCGCCGGAACACCCCTCGTTCCCCGTCCTCTCGACCCTCGTTGCCGCCAAGCAACCTTGCAAAGTCCTCGTCCATGGAAAAATCACCCTGTGCGCTATATCGAGGTAGCGCGCCGGACTGTGGAAATCCATCTCGGGAGGCTTCCGTCACCGAGCTGCTGGTAGACTCGGCAGGTCTGTGTGACTGGGTGCTGCTCGGTGGATTGGGATGGTGTCGCGGTGATGGAAACATGTCCACGGGAGGAGGAGGACGACCTGCAGAGCGCGCCGGCGGTACGGGGACATCGGAAAAGGCCCTAGTAGGCGGAGAATCCGCGGGGCTAATGATGCCAAGGCCCGAGCTAAGCTGCGCTGTTGCGGCTCTTGTGGATGAAGATCGCTCCGGATGGCTCACCGTGGGCGTGACCGGGGAAAGTTCTGACTTGTCTTTGCGATTGAAGGAGCTGGAGGGTTTGAGTGCCGAGGGGTTGAGCGAATCTCCACGAGCAGGGCGCTCTACTCGCTGGTGGGAGCTGTAGGAGGAACCCGATGTATCGGGCGAGTCCTGCGTGATCGAGGGGGGAGAAGAAGGGAAACCCACTGGGTCAGTAAGCGGACGGCTCAAACGCATGGACATTTCTACGTTGAGAGGGCTATAGGGAGGCTGCGTTGGTGGCGGGGTTTTGGAAGGAGAATCCTTGCGCTTCGCTTCCGCCGTTTTGTTCCGAGGGACATCTTGAAGCTTGAAGGGCTCGGTCAGAGCGGGCGCAGCAGATGAAGAGATGTGCTGGCTCTTTGGGCGCTGTTGGGCCACGGGGGACTCGGTGGCCGTCTCTTTGCGCGTCTTCAGCGTGTCTACCAGCGAGTCCGAGGGCTGCCTGCCTTTTTCTTGGAAGGCAATGTGCGGGCTTGCCGGAGGTCGTCGCTCCTTGGACACGGCACGTGAACCGTTTTCCTTGCGGGCCTCGCGAAGATCGGCCGTGGGCCTGTTGAAGTAGTCGCGCGAGGATTTGGTGGTGTCATTTCCCGACACTTGCGTGGCGCCCGTTGCCCGCTCGCTGTAGCGACTGATGGGTCTGCCCAGGGGCGAAGGACCGGGGGCTGTGTTGGGATCGAGGGCGAAAGGAAGCAAAATGCTGTCGTCGGCTGCGTCCGAAGCTTCGTGATGGCTGTTCGTGTCTTTGCCGTAGGTGGTGGCTGGCAGGGTGGTGTTGTCTAGGGAGGGGGTCAGTGTGGGCGAGGCGGTTGAGTCTGGGAGAAGGCTTACCCTGCCTTGCAAGGTCACCGATTGGCGAGGCATCGCGCCTGAAATTGGACGCCGAGTCGCCTCGTTTGGCGTAGGCAGGCCGTGGCGAAACGTCTGCGGTGGGCGGGTCTGAGAAGACTTCCGAGGGGGTATCGAAGTCGGGGGTGAAGGTGGTATGCGCCTCCTTGGGGGGTAGGGCGGGCAGCGACTTGTCTACTTTGGGGGCGACGGCTGCGGGTGGTTTCTTCGACTTCTTGCGCCGCCGGGCCATGAGCGACTCATGGCACGACATGCAGAAGATGCCCTGCGAGGTGCGGGCATAGCGAAGGTTCTCGATCTTGCGCTTGCAGTTGCGGCAGCGGAAGCAGTTTGCGCAAAAGGCCTGGTCGCCGGTCAGAATGGCGAGGTCCTCGATCTTGTTGCCGCAGTGGTTGCAGCTGTAGGTGCAGTTGTTGCAAATGAGCGAGCCGTCGCCGAGCAGCAGCAGGTTGGCGTCCGAGTCGAGGAGGGTGCCGCACGTGTTGCAGCGGAAGCAGTCAATGTGCCATCGGTTGCCGGCTGGGCCGTGTCAGCAGCGAAGAGGGCGGGACGGGCGGGGAGAGGGAGGGAGGGGGAGGGAGGGGGAGGGCGTGCCTACCGAGCTCAAAGGCCTTTCCTTCCTCGAGAATCTGGGCGCACGTCAGCAATGGGCGGACGACGGGGGGCGGACGGGCGTGGATACCTCGCCGCAGCCCTTGCACGGATAGACGACGTCGTCCTGGTCCAGCGGCGACTCTGGGTACGCTCCAGGCGACTCCATGGCGGCGCAGGGCAGGCGGGGGACGGGCGCGCGAGGGCAACGGGCGTGGGCAGGTCGAGTCGCGGCAGCAGCAGTGCGGGGCCCAGGGGGAGCCGTGTGGCGTGCAACAGGCGTGGGCAGCAGGAGGAGGTCGACGAGCGGCGGCCGCGCGCTCGTCGCGCAGGGCCGGGTGGTGTGGACGAGGGCGGGCAGCCAATGAGTGGCAACGGCCCAGACAGATGCAGGGTCTGCAAAAGGGCAAGGGGGGATTCGTAGTCGGTGACGGGCGACCAGCCGGCCCAGGACAGCCGATGCCGCTGTCGACAGGACCTGCGACACACACGGACAGTGCCGACCCTGGACGAGGTGGTGGTGGTGGTGGTGGTGGTGGTGGCTATGGCCTGGGTAGGCATGGAGAGCGAGGCGTCATGGAGAGAGCGGCTCTCGGTCTGCGATGCACTGCGGATTCTGTGCCTACGCTGTACTATGGTCGTATGCACATGTGCCACCTAGCAGGACATGCTTCACCGCGTTTCATCTCCTCGCCTCCACCCGCCTAGCCGCATCCGGTCCTTTCATTTCCTCTGTCCTGGCCACTGTCTCGCAGCTGGCGAGAGGGAGCGGGACAGATGGGTGCTTGCATAACTGATAGAGTCTTGCATAACCAATAGAGTACCTAGTACCTAGAGATCCTTTTATACTGGTTATATCCTTTCTAAGTAGGTCTACCTAGCTTAGTAGAATCCCCTCTCTCTATTACCGAGTGTCGTGCTAATAAAGTATTCATCTGTTTCTACCTGCTTTATAAATACTCTTTAGATACTATTACTCTACAGATAGTATAGGATTCTCCCTATATCTTTTACGAGTAGGTATACCTCTAGGAATCCCCTCTGTCGCTAAGTAACGGGTTTATTAAGTATTTATTGATTTCTACCTACTCTCTAGATCCTCTCTAGATACTATTACTCTACAGACAGTATAAGATTCTCCCTATATCCTTTACAAGTAGGTATACCTCTAGGAATCCCCTCTCTATTGCCGAGTGTCGTGCTGATAAAGTATTCATCTATTTCTACCTACTCTCTAAATACTCTCTAGATACTATTACTCTACAGATAGTATAGGATTCTCCCTATATCCTTTATAAGTAGGCATACCTCTAAGAACCCCCTCTCTCTCTCCAAGCACATGCCTCCCACTGCCTCTCCATACCAACGACACAGAATCCTCCTCCCGCAGCACCGACAGTACAATCCAATTCGGCAAAACGACCCACATCGATGGACGTTGGTCGTACTCGGTAGACGGAGCCAGGCAAGACGCACGGTTGCTATGAGACACTGCGCTGCATGGACAGGCCGCAGCCACACGGCGCTTGGTGCAACTATGCACTAACCACCTCGCTGTTTACCACAACACCTCACCGTGCCCTTGCCTGTCCACGCCCCATGCTACCCCGCCACCCGCACGCCCCCGTCCACAGGCACCCACCATGGAGTCTGACGCCGCCGCCCTGCTGAGCGCGCTGAAGAAGCCCTCCTCCAACGTCGACCACCGCCTGGCCCTCTTCACCTCCCTCAAGTCGAGCATCAAGCACAACCGCGTGCCCGAAGAGTGCCAGCCCGCCATCTTCGAATGCATTCGCCTCGCCATTACCGCATCCACCTCGGCCGCCCTCGTCCAGGCCGGCTTCTCCACCCTCAGCCATTTCATCAAGCGCCTGCAGCTCCAGAAGGAGACCCAGATCATCACCACACACGCCTCGGTCCTGTGCTCCATCGTGGGCGACAAGCTCGGCGATGCCCGCGAAAGCCACCGCACCGCCGCGCTGCAGCTCCTGGCCGACCTGCACCACCTGTGCCCGACCGAGGTCGATGCCCTCATCCACGACGCCATCAAGGGCAGCAATGCGCGAGCCAAGGACACCTCCATGAGCTGGGTCGTCAAGGTGAGTCGTGCCTGCTCCACGTGCTAAGGAAACAGCCACCATGAGACGGTGCGCTGACGCGTCCATCATGAGCCCAGATGAATAAGAGCGAAGGCCTGCCTTTCAAGAGCTACTCCAACCAGCTCGTCGCCAACCTCGAAGACGCCGACGCCGCTGTACGCGACACCGCCAAGAAGGCCGTTGTCGATCTGTTTGGGTACGCCTGCCCGCCCTGCGCTTCACCTGCCGAGGGGCTAACATCTGCACAGGCACGCACCAGAGCACGCGAAAGCCAACCTCAAAAAGCAACTCGTCGCGCTCAACGTTCGCAAGGCGATCGCCACCTACATCACAACCCACCTCGACGCCACCGCCATGGCAAAGGACGCAGAACTGTCTCCACCGCCGGCGGCGGCCGCCCCCGCCCCCGCCCCCGCACCGGTCGCCCGACCGATTCCCAAGCAGAGGGTAGAGACGCTGCAGCCCGACTTTGGCGTCGCAGACGAGGTGCCTCCTCCGTTCGAGACCGTCGTCATGGATCCCATCCACATATACACGCAGCGCGAGCTAGAAGACATCTTTCGAGACATGTTGCCTTGCTACGAAGGCCGAGAGTCAGAGACGAATTGGCTGGCGCGAGACAAGAACTGCACCAAGCTCAGGCGAATACTCAAGGGTAACGCCCCGCACGACTTCCACGCGGCCTTCCTTGCCGGCATCAAGTCACTACTGGACGGCATTCTCAAGGTTGCAAACACGTTGCGAACTACCATGTCCACCAATGGCTGTCTACTAGTCCAAGAGCTCGCAAAGACGCTCGCTTCTGCAATTGACCCCTGGGTCGAGCTTCTGCTGCAGTCCTTCATCAAAATGTGTGCTGCCACCAAAAACATTGCCGCACAGAACGGGAACACTACGGTGGAAGCCATTCTCCAGCACGCTTCCTACAACAGCCGGCTCTTACAACACGTTGTCATGGCTTCCCAGGACAAAAACGTACAGCCGAGAACGCACTCGGCGTCGTGGGTGAAGACGTTGATCCGTAGGCACAATGCACACATCGAACACTCCGGTGGACTGGACTCGTTAGATAAGCTCATCAGGCGTGGTGTCACCGATGCAAATCCAAAGGTGCGAGAGGCCTACCGAAGCACCTACTGGGTCTTTACCTTGATCTGGCCCCAGCGAGGGGAAATGTAAGTCTAGTGTATACTTATTGCCTTGATATCCACTAAGAGAAAACCACAGCATGTTCGACACGTTGGATAAGCGCGAGAGGACAGCGCTAGAAAAGGATCCAAATAACCCCAATGCATCTTTTGCTTCGTCACAAAACAGTACCGCTTCTTTTTCCAAGTCCTTGGGTCCTGCAGCAGGTAGAAATGCATTGAAGGAAAAGATTGCAGAGCAGCGGCGGGCAAAGATGGCGGCTACCAAGGGTGTTCCTGAGCGTCCCAACTCTGCGGCTGCAAGTTACGTTCCTGCGAAGTCAATCTCCTCGAAATCGCTAGGTGCCGGTGCGAGAACGGCTTCCACAACATCCACGGCATCCGGGCTGGTACGACCACCCTCGGCAATGTCTGGAGAGTCGACCAAGTCGGCGCTGAAGAGCTCAACTACGACTGGCTCCCTAATGAGCGGATCCGTTCGACGGCCAATCCGCCGGCCTGAACTGAGCAGGCCAGCGACAGCCGACCCTTATGCAGTGCGGCGTGCTGGAGGTGGCAAGGTGACTCCGTCAATGACCCCAGAAAAGACGCCAGTTGCCACAACAGCGAAAAAGCCTGCAGTGCCCAAGAATACTGCGCGACCGCGATCACAAACGCAGAACAGCCCAACAGTCAGCCCTATCCGGAGCAAGTCTCGGATTGGCCAATCCATCGTGCAAGGCAAGGGCAACGGCTCCCGCCACGCAAGTCCCGCAGCGAGTCCAGCTCGGGACGAGGATCTGACCATGGTTAAGCCGTGGATCCGATCACAAAGTCAGCACGATGCTGCTACTATCCCATTTCGGCAAAGGAATGGCCTGAATACAAGCCAGTTGGCTGACAGCGAGGCGATTGAAGACGAGGACAACTTCACCATGGTCATTCCAAATCTCGGGCGCCCTGGGCAACAAGCACTACATCACACGCCTCCAAAACCAGTTCCGTCCAGTGGTCGGCTGCCCGTGCCCAGCCCGCGAGCCTCAATGCTGAGAAGTCCAAAGTCCATGGGCCACCTCAGTGATGCTAGTTTGCGGTCATTGACTCGCAGTCCACATCTACAATCGCCAGATCATCCGAGTACGAAGGGGGCGGGTACAGATGAAGTCCAAGTGTTCGAAGATCCTTTTGTCGGTGACGAGCCAACGGCTGCTGAACAAGCAAGGGACAAGCCTGTTCTTGAGGAACTGCCCATCAACGAGAAGAGTAACGAACGAAGACACAGCGCAGAAAGCATACTAAGCGACAGAATCATGGGTAGTAGAGGCGAAGAGCGACCTCGAGGTCACCATAAGACAGCCAGTACTGGAAGTGTGCTCTATACAGATCGTGAGGACACATCCAACGCTGAGGTGCTGAAGAATCGGCAGCTACTCACAAGCGGCATCAAGAAGATTGAAGGTCGCACCGTGGAGGCTCACATGTTCCGCCGTATGCAAGACATGGTCAAGTCCAATCAAGATATCTGGGGAGCCAATGACGAGAATTTTGGCCGACTGCTGCTAGCCTGTCTTGACTTCCTCGAGGCACCTGTGCAGGAACTGAAGGCGCCTCCTCCGAAGGCCGTCAACCTTAAGGTACAAGCTTTGGCAACAATCCGCGCCCTGCTCTCCCTCTACCGAAAAGAAACCGCACAATACTTTGGTCGCGTCCTCTGCGCCATCCTTCAAACCAAGTCCCAATACGAAAACACATCACATATCGCCATTGACCTGGAAGCGACGGCCGACGAGATCGTCAAATATGGCCAAACACTCGACTGCCTCAACGCCGTACTCTCTCTTATTGAAGACACACCCCCAACTACGCCCTCAAGCTCGCCCAACTCCCGTGCCTCCGTCTCGTCCGTTGCCGGCACAAGCTCAACCCGCACCACCACCATGGCCCTCGGCACGCTCGCCTCGCTCGTTGAAATTAGCGGCGCGAAAAATGTGGTGCTCAGCATGGAACAGACGTCGCGTCTTGGCAAGCTGGCTGTGCGTTGCATGGACGACGCAGACGCCGACGTGCGCAAGGCGGATATTGAGTTTTGCGTCAAGTTGCATGAGCGGATTGCCAAGCCGGGCAGTCAGCAGGAAGATGGAGGTTTTTGGAAGGCGGTCGCTGGAGCGAGTGAGCAGCATCTCAATCTGCTGACGTATTACCTAGCTAAGAGGGGTGTTGCGTAGGTAGGAAGAGGGCTGTTACTTCAAAGCAGCAGTTCTTTGAAGAGGGTTAATAATCTTTCTTACAGTTTCGTCATGGCGTTTCTTCTTCTCCTAGGGTAAAGGGAGAAGTGCAACGACGTAGAATAGTGCATGTGGAGTCTCTCAAAGTTTTCTCTTTCTTTCTGTCCCCTTTTCTTGTCTTGTTCCCAAAAACGCTTCGAATTTGCCATGGTTTGATTTGTTGAGAAAAGCGAGTTGCTGTCTCAATTTTAGGTGGTTTTTTCTTCATTCTTCTTTTTGACTATCTTCAATTCTACAGCAGTGGTAATATAGGCGTTAAAGGATGAAGGGATCGAAAAGCTTTGGGAGTTTTTTTCCTTTCACGGATTGATTGGTAATTACAAAAAAAATAAAGTATTTTTTAATCACTACAAGCAAATGTAGAGCATCTACCTAGTAGGTAATCAGAAGGCGGATTAAACTCTGTTTTCTTGAAGTACTTTTATTGGTCCGGTTGTCGCAACTACGGCTTAAACCGACGACCTCGGTGGACGTCCGCGGATAACGTCCGCGGAGGCTCACTGACAGTCCGTACGCTCCTGTTAGAAACGTCTATATAGTTACGTAACGCGTAAGATCCTAATATTAAGTCTATATAAGGTTATATAACTATAGATAGAGTGTTAGTAGTTCCTATTAATATTATATAT
>Ga0182210_1000291_pt1 | contig 11798 bp, 7 predicted proteins | sample G5R1MG_19_FD_129670 | JGI IMG/M metagenome (GOLD analysis project Ga0182210, IMG submission 129670) | Switchgrass phyllosphere microbial communities from Michigan, USA - G5R1_MAIN_03OCT2016_LD1 MG | ecosystem: Host-associated > Plants > Phyllosphere > Phylloplane/Leaf | place: USA: Michigan... | reverse complement strand
GCAGCGTTCGACCCAGGTACAATCACAACACCACGCAAGACGAAGAGAGTGCGAGGCGCCCTGCCCCTTTATCGCCGGGCGCACGACGACGGTACGACTACATCCAGACCTAGCACCTACACGACCCCATGCCATCGTGGCTGGAGTCGTACAGCGGCACAGCAACGACGGCCGTGCAACCACGTTGGAGCATGTCTTCCCGCGGCATGCACATAGGCAAACGTCGTAGCTAGGTCGTCTGGCTACCAAACGACGCTGCCCATGGTGCAAGGTTGCTGCTACCCTAGCGGTCGACAGTGTGTTTCACTTCCAATTCCTGCTGCATCGGATACGCAATCGTGTTGCCGACAAGCTTCCAGCGGGATCACCGTCTTGGCGACAGGGTGCTGGTGTTGCACCGCCTACTATGTACACAGCGAGTGTTGGTGAGGAGACAGAGAGAAACAGGCTCACGATAGGGGTGTTACGTGCTATCCACCCCTCTCCCCATCGTCAAAATGCCATGTAGCTAGCGCTGCTGCTGCTACCCAAAGTAGCACCGGTAAAAGGGCCTATCCTCCTCTGCGCTTGGAACCAAAGCCGACTGCTGGAATAGGGCCCATTCCCTTGACGGCTTCAAAGTAACGCGGCATGTAATAAAGACTTGCCCAGAGAACGATGCCGTGGAGCACGGTCGAGACGAATAGGATTGCTGCCGGCGTGTTCTTGAAAACTGACGTACGAATAAGTGGGCTGGGAGCGAAGTACTCTTGGTGTATAACGAATACAACCATGCCCACAGCACACACAATGAGCGGAACAAATGTTCTCCACGAGTTCCACGGGTACTGAACGCCACCCCAGGTGACAGGAATGAGGAAGCCCGTGGTAGATGTGAGGAACAGAGCCATACCAATCCAGTCGACCTGTTGCCGAAACTTTGTCATAAATGATTCATTTTTCTGGTTAGGCTTCAGGTAAATTGTGATTAGGACGGTGTCCAATCCAATGAAGGGTAGATTGATAAAGAATACCCAGCGCCACGTGACGTTCTGTGAGAATCCGCCCCCTGAGAGATGATCAGTATGAATAAGACAGGACCAGCGAAGTCTCTCACCAAGAAAAGGTCCGGCAACGGTGCCCATGGACCACATCATTCCAAAATAACTGAAATACTTTCCCCGCTCACGGAGAGGTACGGTGTCTACAACAACCATTTCAGTCAGACAGATGATGCCGCCACCCCCGATACCTTGTATGGAGCGGCCGACCAGGATGACAGTAAAGTTGTTTGCTACGGCGGCGATGATAGACCCTGCGAGAAAGAATGCTAGGCTGATATAGATCAACAACTTGCGGCCAAAGAGGTGGGAACAAGACCCAATGACCGGTTGGAATACGGTCGAAGTCAGCAAAAAGGATGTTCCACTCCAAAATTCCTCGATAGCCGTGCCTCCTAGTGCTTTAGCTATGATCTGTCTATGGTAAGTATATACATGAGATTCATTGTAACCCGATTTCTGTAACCTACTGGCAGTGCTACCGATAGTGATGTAGCGTCCAGCGCGGCCATCAGCGTGATAATGCACAAACTGCCAAAGGCAGCCAAGAATCGCCATCCCGGTTGGAATTTCTCTGTCCTGACTTCATCGGACGCTCGCGACCGGGATGGTGGAAGAGGTTGAGCCTATGGAGCTTCTGACTTTGGGCCGTCCGTAGAGATCGACCACGCTGCGAAGGGCTGTTAACCGGCCTAGCTGTGCTAACCAGACTTAGCAAGAGTCGCAAGACCTCCTCCATCTCTCCGACGGGCCTTGCATCCATCCGATCAAGGACAGCATGGCCGCTGGTGTTACGGCAAGCGCGCACAAAAGATACCTAATCCTCCAACTCCTTCTGCCATAGTGGAAAAAACCATATCCAAACTGCCGCCAGGTTTCCTTGCTGGACGTTGGCTTGGCAACCCTAAAGCGGCAGCCAGTCCGCACGCGTTCTTCTCCCCCTTTCTTTCATCCCCACACGGCTCATCCGTGACCGATTGGGGACATTGCTCAGATTCCATGCTTATCTCTGAACACGCTATCTGATGGGTTTTTTTTACTTGTGTAATTGTCGTGGAAAGTCAGCATGGCTTCCACCCCGTCGGTAACCAGACATGTGCATTGATTGGCCGTATTCACACTTCGAGGAGCTGAAGGACACAAGGGCTAAATCAAAAATCCTTCGTAATTCCAGTCGAAGGGAAAGACTCTATAGCGGGGTATTCGTGGCCGCGACCGTCATGAGTTCTTGAAAGGAATGCTGTCAGTCTTTGTTCGCTCCAAGGCAAAGAACAGATGAGAAGTTCCGCTTCTGTCTCGAAATACATGCGTCACCGCGTGGTCATGTTCTTTGTTTGGGAATCTTCCAGAAGGCCGCCCGGTTCGGGGGAATCATCTTGACTGCTCGTCTGTTCGCGACTGTCGAGGAATGCAGGAAAGACGTGAACATCTACCGTCTCCGGTCAGACAGCGTACTCTATGGTCCCCGCCACTGATAGGTATGGAGCGACCCGTGCGCTCCTTCAAGTCGTTCATTCAAACGGTACCACCTAATCCTGGTGTCAACAGCCAGAAACCTCTACCTCCAACCCCATCCCCGACCAGTCCCGAAGCTCACATCTCCTCACAATTGGTAGTAGCACCGCCTACAAACAGGGCGACCATCGTCGCACCTTGGAATGAGCCAACTGAGTGGAACTGGGACGTACCGTCCCCAATTATACCACCTACCAACGCTGCGTCTATATCTACAACTGACCAGTATTTTCCACTCCTCCCGGGTCCGTCGCCAGTAACTACAGGTATTGCAGGGGGTATATCAACCGAAATGGTGGATACAGATGAAGCTCAGCAGACGGTATCCGACTTGGAATGGGGAACAATGGGTAAGAGACCAGAGCCACCACCGCGCAACCCTTCTAGGCTGTCGATGTATGGAAGGCTCTCTGAACCAAGCGGTTCTGCTAGCTCAACAGCATCCGTACTCCGTGACAACCAGCCAAGTCTTTCTCCTGGTTCAAAAAGCGAGGATTACTCGGACCAGTCGACAACACATCGATCGGACATTGGAATAGCTGCGCCCCCAGATCTTTCCTACATCGCCTCTTATACATCAAAAAAGCCAAAGCCATTTGCTTCCCTCGATACAGGAACGAAACATGGCCATAGCATATGGAAAGCGCAGTCGGACGAAAGTGTCCACCGTTACCTATTGTTACGTGGCAAAAGCTTCTCCCCATTCATCCGAGGTGACCTACTCGTTCCAGACGAAACGGAGGAGCCTGGACTAGACGATCGATTACAGCAGTTGGGCTACTCACAAGACTATCACAGTGTGCTTACGAGCCAGTATCACGATCGTAATCTCCAGCGCACAGAGGCATCAGTAGACCCATTATCTCGCCCCACAATCCCCAAGCACGAAACTGGCGTAGGACTAAAGACTGTAAATCGAGATCAAGAAATGATCCCCCAGCCTCTGGCTTGGAGGAAGTCGTCAGACAGCTCCTCTTCGCGAAGATACTCCTCAAGAAGGCGCTTCAATGCCCATAGGACACATATTTCTAGGCCAAAGAAGATGCATGACAAGATGAAATCGTGGATACCTCTTCAGCAACTGTATAATGGCGGCAGAAGGGCTTCCACAATTGAGGGCGACCTCTCCAATTCAGCTGAGGAAAATATTACTCCTAGACCGGCCTTGATCAGTGGCTTCCCCGAAATCACAGCATCGAAGAAAACCAGTCATTTTCCCGATCTCATAGCCCATGCAAAAGGGATAAAATCCCACAAATATTTCTCAAAATCGAATGACCTATCGCCACAGCCATCCATGTCGCAAGCAGTACCCCAGCCTCAGCAATCAAAAGCGCCTTTACTACGACTGCCCGGAGGCCTAGCATTAGTGCGCCGTTCACCTTCTAGCACATCGCACCCAAATACAAAGCCCTTGCTCCAATCGCCGCCAACTATCGACACTCAAAGACAGGACTTAGGGGCAGTTTCGCAGTTTCCACCATCAATGCGCTTCCGCCGGCCGTCATCTTCGTACAGTCAGTCGTCAACTACAAGCCCAGTATCACCAATAATAGCCATGGGCAGGAAAATGCGCAATTCAGTATATTCCCTGCCATTTGCGCGACCGCGCTCGGAGAATTCGTCTCTATCTACATCACCACATGTACAGGAAATGATTTTTCCACGCCCTCCAGATCTATCGCTACCAAGAAAGCGTACAAAGGCCCCAAAAACATTTTTACCTGTGTCTCTACCAAAATTGGGGAGTGAAAAGCCTTTTTTAAAGAACGCCGGCGATGATCAGACGGCGGACCAAGGCCTACATAAGCCTGGTATTCTAGACAAAGCGAGAGACGTAAGAGACGCTTGGAGAAAACATCAGAAGGAGGTCAAGCATGAGAAGCTCAAGCAAAGTATTAAGCTGGTTGGGCCAATTGACGTGGCAAATACGGATCGCCATTCAAAACGCGAAGGCAGGGTTTTGGTCGAAAGTGATTTGCAACGGCGAATACCGGGTTATATTATTCCCAACCCACTCTAGGCACGTCAAAGCACTTCGGTACGCAGCATCAATTACGTAATGAAACTCCGAATATTTTATTGAGACTGTTGCAGGTCCAGGCAGAACTCGTTCAGCTTGAATTCTTCGCGCCCTTTATGCTCCGAGGAACTTCGTTCACAGTCCTACCACGACTTATTCCGTTACGAACTGCCAACCCCAGTAGATAGCGACCGTCTGAATGATGCTATATATATACTAATGCGTTTTGGCGATGCTGAACCCAATCAGCCATCAGCTCTGAGTCTTCTCTGTGGAACATCGACCCTTCTTTGAGAATAAACTTTCATGATTTTATTGAGATCGTGCGGCCTTGTATTTGCCTGCATTTATCCTATATGCCACGTAACATGTCTCTATTTTGCGGAGCCAACAAGAAGACGCCCCCCATCGCTCGTCACCATCGAGCCATTCGCGAATCGATCCTTCATGATCCAGCCATACGCCTCTGCAATATCCTCTGGCTTTCCAAAGTCGCCCGATAGACTGAATTCCTTCTTCATACCCTCAACCATCTCTGGGGTACTCTTCTCCAAGAACCCCTGGAGCAATTCTGTGTGAATGGCTCCTGCAATCACAATATTCGCTCTGATTGGCGCAAGATCTACTGCAATTCCTCTTGTGAATCCCTCGAGTGAGGCGCCAATGACAGCGCTAAATGTCCAGCCTGGCATGGGTCGGTGCGTGTTTGTGCCACCGGTGACGGTGAAGGAACTGTTGACCGACTTGGTCATATAGTCACCGGTAGTAAGGAGTTTGGCGATGATGCTCGGTGCCAGCAAGCGGATAGAAAAGCCATCAAGTATTCCTTCGACGGTGACAGTCTCAAGCTTAGGAAGGTTGATTGCATCTCCTGCTGTAAAGGCAATGTGGTCAACTTTGTTCCGTCCACCATCCGTCGTCTTTGCCAACATGGCCCTCAAATTTGTCTCCAGATTCGCCTTGTCCGAGAGATCAACCGCAAAGCCTGATACACTGGATACTGGCTTGTTCGGATACAGAGACCGCAGCAACTCGACTTTGGTGTCGACTTTGGGCTGCCTGGAGCCGGATATGGTCACTCGTGCGCCATAGGAGAGCGCCATGTTGGCAATGGCATAGCCAATTCCAGAGGTTCCTCCGAAGACTAGCACATGTGAATCTTGTAGGCGATTTTGGTGTGCCATCGCGAATGCTGGGTGATCAATTTATCTGTAAAGGTCGGCAGGCAAGGAGAGTAGTCGTATAGAACAACAAGACCGTTTATCTCTGATACGCTTATAGAGCCTTTCCAACCCATTTTTAACCACGTCGGTTGCTACCTGCTTACTCTTCGTGAATTTGTCAGCTCTTGGTGCGGACGAATATTTTCGGAGTTAACTTTGTTAAGCCCAGGGCCGCCAATGCTACTATTAGATCTTGAAATTAGCATTACAGGTAGATAGATGTCAAGGCATAGGATCTTTAGCGCCCATTCAAGTCAGCAGCAACGATGGTGTTCAAACTGGTGATATTGGGACTAATGTTGATCGCCCAGTCCATGGAATCGTACAGGCCCTCGAATGATATCAACTGTGGATCAGGTAGCCTCCTAGTCGCAACGCTTGTATTTGCACCTCGAGAGTAAATTCCCACTAGCAATTACTGGCAGCAGTTTCAACTCAGCCTGTACAACAGCCACCTCAAGTTCTCTCCAGACCCGCCTCATCACCCCAGCGTCCAAGAAGAAGCGTTCAACAACCTGGCAGTATGGTGTAGGACTGAAGCTTCGCGGGTTTTTAAAGTGGCGGATTTAGTGACAAAAGTTTTCTTGTAGTTATAGTAGAACTCTTGGTTCTTACAGGTATCATTCACTAGAAGAATCAAATCTGAACTGGGGGGTCGAGATGGTCTGGAGTAGATCTTCCTTCCTGCATGGCAAATTGCAGCCTAATCTGGAAAATAGTGCACATTATAAGACTTTTTAAGGATAACGGGGTGGATAAAGCACATGATATCGCTCATTGGGTCGAGCTCTTGTACGGTAATGCTTAGTCTTGAGACTGTCATCACCGCAATTTCACTTAAGCTCAGGCCCTAGTTAGGCTCGTCTACTCAAACTAGATAACATTAATCGTACATGAAAAGGAGATACAGAATGGTTTACAGGGAATATGGTAAACGCGTCCGTTCTTATACAGCTACCCAAAGCGCTTGCAAGGTTCAGACGCTGACAACGCACTGAAGCCCGATCGAAGGTGGATTTCCCAGCAGTAGAAATCATCAACGAACATGACGCCTAGCATCATCAGTCATATATCATCTATCATGTGTAGATCACATGGCTAACCACTACACAAGGTATATTCGTAAACAAGTTATTACCGTCCGCTCACTAGACCTCAAACCTACTCCTCTTCCTCTTCTTCCGGCGCTGGCAATTCCTCCACATCCTCTTCCTCGAAGGTATGCAGAGGTACAGAGTACAAGCGAAGAAGAGACTTGTTAGGGTCCTTGACCAACACGTACTTGCCCTCGTCCATGCGAAGTACCATGTCGACAATGGTACGGACGATAGCCCAACCGTTGTTGAGGTTGAGCGCCATCTGGGAGGCGAATTCGCGGGGCTTGTTGGTTAGCACACCAAGAACAACGTGGTCGTTGTTGTTCTTGGGGTTGGCTCGCGAGACAAAACTGCTGCTGTGTTAGTATGTATTCTATTAACCGAGGAGAGCATACGTACCCGAGCTTCATGGTGTCGGCCTTAGCCAAGATACTCTGCACTGTCCATCGAGCGAGCTTGCAGGAGTTGTTCTTCATCTCCGTGGCTAGAACGGCACCCCTTTGGCTTGCCAGCTTGGTCCTCCAATCGAGAGCACCACCAGCACCCTGTGCCTTATTGTCAAACTCGTTCAGGGCCTTGATGGTCAGGAACTGGTCCTCGCCATTGATGTTGTTCTTCACAACGGCGTCGAGCTCGGTTCTCACGACCAAGTGAAGCGGCTCCTCGTCTTTTTCCAGCGAGAGATCAAAGCGGCGGTACCTGTAGGCCTTGGAGGCGGGAGGATCGGTCTCGACTTGGTCGTTGTAGAAGGGGTGCTCGTGGGTCATGGTGACCTTGTTGGTCTCAGACTCGGCGACAACCTGGAGCGGGAAGACGTTGTTGATGTGGGTGGCTTCGAGCATGAGGGCACCCGGGCTGTTGATGGAGTCCTTGTTGCCCTCTGAGATTTCGAGCGGCGCATCAGCGGCATTCTCGTTGACGGTAACCATGTCGAGCGCGGAGCCGTCACGCTTATCAATAAAGACTTGGTTTCCGCGCTTGGAAAAGACAAGGTCCCACGAGTAGACTGACTTGGTGGCACACATGAGCATAGACAGAACACTGTCGGTGGCAAAGACGGTAGCCTCGTCCTTTTCGGCAAGCTCCTGAATAATAGGGTCACTCGAGGTGGTGACGTTATAGGCGGCGCGGTCGAGTACGGCGAGGCGGCGCTCCGATGTTTTGGCGCCGGGCTGCTTGTCGTAGCTACGGTCGTAGTAGTAGAGGAAGCCGTAATTTTCAATGTCCTCGCCGTCGCCTGTGTCGAGGTTCAGCTTGGCTAGGCGCGAAAAGTCGATTTCCTCCATAACGCTCCACTCGGGCTTGACTTGCACCGACGCATCGCGGTTGCGCTGCGGCTTGTCATCGCGCCACCCAAAGCGTCGCCCGCCGCGCCCACCGCCGCGCCCGCCGCGCTGGCTATCGTAGCCTTGTTGTTGACCGCCGCGTCCGCCTACGCGCTGGAAGGTGCCGCGCCCGCCGCGCTGGGCTGGGCCGCCACGCTGGCCGCGACCACGGAAGACGGTGCCACCGCCCCGACCGAAGCCGCGGCCCCGGGCTGATGTGCGGGTGTTGTCGACGACGGAGAAGGTAGCTTCCTCTTCGGCAGCCTGGATGGCGAAGGGGTTGGTCTGCTGATTGGCGCCGTACACCTGCTGGTCTGCTCACCGTCAGCCGTTGTCTATACAGCATACATGGATGCGCCCGCCCGGCGGTGGCACGTGACGCGTACCTCGGTAGTTGCGGTTGCCATACTGCTGACGGCCGCCACGTTCGCGGTCCTTGCCTTCGGTCCAGTCGGCCATGCGGCCCAGCTTGTCGGCCTTGGAGTAGGGCGCAAAGGGTACGCCGTCAAGCATGGTATCGGCGGAGACGGCGGGACCCCAGCCTTCGGTGGCGGGCAGCGCGGACACAAGGTCCAGAAGTGATGCGGGCGCCATAGTGGTGGGGTAGGAAGGGGGGTCGTCGGCGGAGAGCGTTGCGGGCGGCGGAGGGCGTGCAAAGCCTCGCGAAATCGAAGTGGGCTGCCAAGAGTGACCCGCGCTAGCCCCAACCCGCCAGCCGACCCCGCGCTAGTCCGCCATCCATTCACTCTGCCATGACCAGCGAGTGCACCCGCGCCAGCTCCACTGGTGAGGCCAGTGGCAACGGCCATCGCCCCGGGACAAATCTCCTTCTTTATCGCCAACCATACCGGATGAGAGGCCCGTGACCGGTGCCATCCCCATGACCGACGAGATCCTAGCCCACATCGCTGCCCCTGCAACCCGCCAGACCGACCACCTCTATCACACCCTCGCCGATGCGTATCGTGAATTTGCGCCTTGCACGTCGCTGCGCGACCATCATGGTACTGCTGCGCCATGTGATGGCGCCATGGCCAGCATTGCCCACACGTCCATGATTTCCATCAGCAGAGAGTCGTATGGCAGCTTCCCATCCCATCTGTCGTCCGAGGACCAGGGCCCAGACGCGACCGAACACGGCGCCCTGTCAGCTCCAAGTCGCCTGGGGCGACTGGAACGCATACATCAGAATTGGAAGCAGAGGACTACGCCTGCAACGAGCTTTGCCCATAGACCTGTATTAGCACAAGACCGCCCACAGGATCCAGCCAACTATGTCAATACCTCGTTCATCGAGGACACCCAAGAGGCCATACTAGCACTTCAGAGCCAGCTGCAAGTAACCGCCTCGATGACTTCTGGACACACAGAAGAAACGGAGGATAGCCATCTCGAGCCCGACGACATTGTACCAGTCCTGCAAGTCTCGGACGTCGTTCAAGGTGTTGTGGAAGAAAACGTAGAGATTCTGTCGTCTGCCCTCGGTCTGGCCAATACAGACACTAATGTTCTGACTCCAGCGCATCGAGCAGTACCAACCAAGACAGCAGCTAGCCCTAAACCTAGCAGTCCTATTGTCCAAGAACAAGAGCAAGCTGCCGCCGATGAAATCTCAGCTGTCAATCTTTTGGACGTGAGGAAGCTCCCACTTCATGTGTTCCCACCGCCTCCAACAATATCCACAGCACAATATTGTAAGCTACCTTCGCAAGTAACAGCCTACCTTGCCGCGGTCAAGGCACGGCACCCCAAGCGATTCAAGCTACTCACCAAAAAGTACACCCCAAAGACATATGATCGAGGATACTGGGTCGTGGACTGCGTGCAGTGGCCGAGCAAGGTGCAAATAGAGTTTTGGCAGGAGATGCAGGGACTTGTTCAGGGGGGAGAACTAGGATGGGGCACGACTTTGCATCGAGTCGAGGAGGGTTCGCCAGCGATTGGTCAGGTCAGGCTGTACTGCTGGGCTGAAGTTGCCGAGCACATGTGGCTTCAGTTGTGGTTGAGCTCTGGGGGCCGGGTGGGTAGGACGTCGGCCAAGTGGCATGATGCAGATGGCATTGCCATTTTGGAGGCCGTGTTGGAGTCCAAAGGCCAGGAGAGATATAAATAAAACGTTGGTACTGTCGTCGTGATGCGCGGTGGGATATGAAGTAGACCGCAGTATATACGTAGTAAGCTAATGGTATCGTCCCTAAGAAAACCATGACATTCGAAGGGTCCCCTTGCCGGCACCGCCACTGGCTCACTTACATCCATATTTTCATGTTGCTATAGCCGCATCAGCATGCACCGTCTCGCTAGCCCAGCAATGTGATTCCTCGCGTTCCAGCGTTCAGTTCCAACCCACCAACATGCCAAGCAGCATGAGTAACACGCCTGTCAATGCCGACGAGTGCGCCTCCGACTCCGCCTCCTACGACGGCCGGCCCTCGGACGACCTTTCCGACGCCGACCACGACATTCTCGAGTCAGAAGACGAGCGCGAGAAGCTTCTGACGCGCACAGATGGCGCATCTGGCATCTTTGGCCGCAAAGGGGCGGGCGCCCGGCTGGGCCCGTTGTCGCAGAGCAAGGAGATGGAGGAGCGCAAACGGGGTGGGAGCGAGGAGGAACGGGCGCTCATGTATGAAATGGAGGAGGGGGTTGGTGCATTGAGGACGAGCCGCAGACGGCGAGGGAGTGAGGAGAGCGACGAGCAGCGGTTGCGCGCCATGGGGGAGCAGAGCCAGGTAGGCCGACTTGATTGATGCGCGGATGCTGTTGACACGCCGTGTAGACACGAAGGACCCAGATGTGGCGGCGAGCAGCCATCTATGCTTCCATTGCCGTGCTGTTCCTCGTCCTGCTTGCGGCCGCATACCGTCTCTCCACGCCTAGGCACGGCCTGCGGACAGCCGCCCTCGTGTCCAACGGTACCTCTCTCTTCGCGCCGACTACCATTCTCATCTCCCTCGACGGCTTCCGTGCCGACTTTCTCAACCGTAATCTGACCCCGACGCTGAACCGGTTTATACAAGAAGGCATCTCTCCCAAGTACATGCTCCCCAGCTTCCCCAGCGTCACGTTCCCGAACCACTACACCATGGCCACGGGAATGTACCCGGAAGCACACGGCGTGGTGGGAAACACATTCTGGGACCCTAAACTCGAAAAGGAGTTCTACTATACCGATCCCGAGCGCAGCCTACAGCCGGAGTGGTGGGGTGGAGAGCCAATATGGGTGACGGCGGAGAAGCAAAAGGTCCGCACGGCCGTGCACATGTGGCCTGGCTCAGAGGCACACATTCTGGACCAGAGGATTGCATACATTGACAAATTCAACGGTTCAGAGCTCCTGCCTCTCAAGGTGAATCGCATCATGGACCTCCTCGATACCCCTGGCCCCTACGACAGAGGCGCAACAGTCACCGCCCCGCGCCCCCAACTCATCGCCGCCTACGTCCCTAATGTTGATGGCGATGGCCATGAATACGGGCCCAATAGCACCGAGATCCGCAAAACCATCGCCGAAGCAGACGCCATGCTCGGCTCCATCCTCGCTGGCCTCCATGCCCGCAACCTCACCGACATTG
>Ga0182210_1000290_pt1 | contig 11844 bp, 7 predicted proteins | sample G5R1MG_19_FD_129670 | JGI IMG/M metagenome (GOLD analysis project Ga0182210, IMG submission 129670) | Switchgrass phyllosphere microbial communities from Michigan, USA - G5R1_MAIN_03OCT2016_LD1 MG | ecosystem: Host-associated > Plants > Phyllosphere > Phylloplane/Leaf | place: USA: Michigan... | reverse complement strand
CCACGTCAGTGATTTGGATAGCGATCTCGAACTTGACGATCTTATTCCTACCTACCTGAAAATCAAGGCTAAACTCTACGAAATCAACCCACAGCTCGTGGAAGCACCCTCGCGTAGGCCCATCCGTGGGGCTCAAGCAAAAAAGGCTGCGCTCATCCCCACACAAACCCCTGCTGCGCGCAAACTTCTTACCCAATTGCAACAACTCAGGTCTGATGCCTTGTTCGACGAGTACGAAGCCGAGGTGCACTGGCCTGCGAAGCGTAACGAGATTGCTCAGAGCCAAGCCAGGAAACGACTTCATGCAGAGCCTGCGTCGGAAACACTCGCTGCAGAGAAGAACGATCCTGCCACAGGACCCGAGAAAGATGCGGTTCCCAAGGTAGTCGCCGGCAACAGCACAAACAAGAGTGACAGTGATGATGACGATGTTTTTCTGGGAGACATGTTCTCCACGATTTCAGATGCACCAACAACTCAACTCAATCCTTCTGGTACGATTGATCCCAGCAACGTGATCCTGCGCGACTTCGGAAAAGTAAGCGGTTTAACCCCACGAAAGGTGCTAGAAGAAGCAGTCCGTTCTAGGTAGGTCACCGTCCGTCCTCGATTCCGAATTGTTAAATAACAGATTGTCAGGGATCCAAGTGCATGCTTGACGTATAAAATGATTTCCCCAACTACCTATACTTGTAGACATTCATTGACAATTGCCTGGTCGAAAGACTTCGATGGTGAGTACGACAAGGACATGGTAGGCATTACATGCTATATATATCGTCGACTTGTGAGGTTCGAGGCGACAGGTATTGCCGCTACCTCAATCAATCAGAGTGAAGATTACATTGCAACTGCTGCTCTGTTTTCTATCTCAGCCGCACTCGCAAAAGAGGAGAAGGTCTATCTGCGGCTACCCAGCAATTGGAGGGAAGTTTACAGAGAATTTTTGAGTCATCGCAGAACACGGCTGGATGCTCTAGATCGTGAATCCATCAAACATTACCGCTCTCTGATCCAGGATCAAATTGATATCGAGGAGTCGGATGGCGTGGTGCTGACAAGTCGGTTTAAGATGCGTAACCAGGCTGCCACGGCATCAAGCGCTTCAAACTCAGGCTTCAGTACCCCAGTTCGGCATATCGATAGCCTAGGGGACTTGTGGCAGCAGAAAGCGACAACTCCTTCCTATCAACATATGTTAGTGGGTCGAATGAATCTTCCCGTCTTCGACTACCGTGGCTCCATTCTGTCTACTGTAGACAAAGCCCAAGTCACAATCATTTGTGGCGAAACAGGCTGCGGAAAAAGTACACAGGTCCCTTCTTTCATTCTGGAGCATGAGCTTTCACAAGGAAAGGCCTGCAAGGTATATTGTACCGAACCACGGCGTATATCGGCAATCTCTCTAGCACAGCGTGTTAGTGCGGAACTCGGTGAAGCGATACACGATCTTGGAACTGTACGGTCTTTTGTGGGCTATGCAATTCGTCTTGAGAGCAAAATCTCATCTCAAACTCGTCTTGTCTATGCAACCGTTGGTGTTGTGCTTCGTATGCTAGAATCAACTGGCGATCTGCGAGAAATCACACATCTAATTATAGATGAAGTCCACGAGCGAAGGTAAACATATCGAGACTAGCAGTTTTCCTGACAGCTAATTACCCCGCAGCATTGACACGGACTTTTTGCTCATTATTTTGCGTTCTTTGATGGAGCGTCGTCCAGAGCTGAGGGTTGTGCTCATGAGTGCAACGGTTGATGCTGCACGCTTCTCGAGTTATCTCAATAACGCCCCGATTCTCAATATACCTGGACGCACATTCCCGGTCCAGACTCGATATCTTGAAGACGCAATCGAGCTGACCAACTATGTTGCAAGCTCTGAAGTCTCCAAGATTAACCCAACAAGTGAAAACGATGATGATTGCGAGATCAAGACCGACAAGTCTGGCATACCCAACAAGCTCCCCGGTTATAGCCGTGGAACACGTGAGGCATTGTTAACTTATGATGAGTATGCTATTGATTTCAACCTCATAGTTCGTCTGATTGAGACAATAGCTTCCGACCCACGGTTGAGTCATTTCAGTACTGCTGTCCTAGTCTTTCTTCCTGGTATTGCCGAGATCCGACAGCTCAACGAGATGCTTATTGTGCACCCCTCCTTTGATGCGAGTTGGTACATTTACCCACTTCATTCTACAATCTCAAGTGAGGATCAGCAAGCTGCATTCCTTATACCACCCCCGGGTGTACGCAAAATTGTTCTCGCAACAAATATCGCCGAAACAGGAGTGACTATTCCAGACATCACTTGTGTCATAGATACAGGAAAGCACAAGGAGATGCGATTCGATGAGCGTAGACAACTGTCACGATTGAGCCAATCCTTCATCTCCAGAGCAAATGCAAAGCAACGCCGTGGCCGTGCTGGACGTGTTCAAGAAGGGTTGTGTTACCACCTATTTACAAAATATCGTCATGACACTCTCATGGCTGAACAGCAGACGCCGGAAATGCTACGACTATCTCTGCAGGATCTCGTGATGCGCACGAAGATTTGCAGATTGGGCGATATTGAAGCAACTCTAACCCAAGCTCTCGACCCACCATCCTCCAAAAACATCCGACGCGCAATTGACGCTCTCATAGAGGTTGATGCACTCACACCCGGCGAAGATCTCACGCCTCTTGGGCGCCAAATAGCGAGGCTTCCATTGGATGCACATCTAGGGAAATTGGTACTTCTTTCAAGTACGTTTGCTTGTGTCGACATTGCAATTACTATAGCAGCAATTTTATCGTCAAAGTCGCCCTTCTTGACACCTTTTGGGGCAAGGCAGCGTGCTGAAGTCGCTCATCTATCCTTCAAAAAGGGTGATTCAGATCTTTTAACAATGTACAACGCCTACCAAGCCTGGAGAAAGGTTTGTATGATACCTGGGCGACCCGAAACCCAATTTTGCCACAAGAATTTCCTGAGTGCTCAGAACCTAGGCAATATTGAGGATCTCAAAGCGCAACTCCTTTCATCGCTTGTGGAGGCAGGCTTCCTGCAACTTTCGCCAGAGGAACGACGTGTTCTGAGCCGCTATCGCAGTACTACACGTAACCGCATGTTTGTAGAGGTTCCAGCACGATATAACATCAACTCTGGCAATGACCTTCTCGTTAATTCTCTCGTCACAGCTGCTTTCTATCCAAAGATATTGACAAGAGATGGAAAAGGATGGCGCAACATCTCTAACAACCAGACTGTCAGGCTAGCGCCAACATCCGTAAACAAAGGTGCCGATACCGCAGGTTTCCTCTCCTACTACCACATCATGCAGTCCAGCAATAAGCTGTACAACGCCCACTCAACCTCCATCGCCCATCCGCTACCGATGGTGCTCATGGCAGCCGCAGACGTAGACTTCAAGCTACATGCTGGTGTGATGAGTCTCACGGGCAATGTTTTACGATTTGCAGTTCGAGACGGCAGAGACGCAGTCGCACTAAAGGTGCTGAGACGTCGAATCAAGGAGATCCTGGCAAACTGTTGGAAGAACCCTGCACGACAGCCCAGTGAACGCGAAAAGGAGTGGTTGCATTTGTTCCATAAGATTTTCCAAGAGAAATTCGAAAAGGAGGAGAAGGTTAGAGAGCGCGCTAGTGGGAAGGCGAGATGAGCGGAATGGCTTGATCACAAATGCACAAGGCGTTTTCAGGTGCTGGGCCTTGTGCTCCCCTGTCGCAGAAGCCATTCAGCTACTCCTGAAATCGGGGCATGCATCTCACTGTGTAGTCATGGATCTAGATATGACTGGACTATAGCAACAACCTACCACATCCTGCCACATCATAAAGCCAGTTGTAAATTTGCGTCACGGCTTTCGTTCTCTGATCAGCGTGGTTGACACGTTGGGTTCGTCAAGTGCCGTCAAGGAGCTGCATCAACTAATCCCGAGGACACGGCGTCATATCTGAAGCCATGAAGAATGCGTGTAGGCGACGACGTGACGAGAAACGTACCGGGGCTTGCGAGTGCAGAGGATGTATGGCGTCTTCCTGCGAAAGAAAGACGATCTACGTATCAAGAGTGAAGTGAGGAGACGGCCGATGCCAGCGTGCGTGAATCTGTTACCTTGGGCTCGAGTTGGCATCTCACTCTCCACAAGGTAGATGCCCTGGTGTTTCTTCACTTGGTAACTGGGGACACAGACTCAGCAAACCAGTCGAGCTTCGAGTTCTCCGATTCATCACTTGATATGCGTAATAAGTTTACCGCTGTTATTGGGCTGCTATAGCTTTTCTACGGAAGTGATGAATAGAGTCTATCTACATGCATATCGAAGCCGTCGTACCTCGTCATTTTCGGAAGAAGGGGTCGTCATCAAAGAGAAATGAGCAAGAGTTGTCTTACTTGTGGCTGTGGCTGCGCCTGCCCCAGCGCGCTACGGTACCGAGTCCAGGAGCTTATAATACGTCAGCCTCAACGCCAGATTCGTAACACTTGTGACTTTTCCCGCAGCATCGAAATTGAAAATAAACTCATCGAGTGGCAGCGACCCATACGTCGTGCTCGTCACGCCAATCCACGATCCGCAATCGGTAGAAAAGAGATGGGACCCCATGGTTAAGCCGCTCGTGTCTTCGAATACAGCTTTCCAGGATTGATTCTTGCCGCCGTTGGCCGTCTTGGATTCAAGCTGCGTGTAGTAAAGTCGCGCTTCGGGTTGGCCCAATCTACTGTCCACGCCGCTCTGCAGCCGGATTGCCATCTCAACCATGTCGGTGCCGTTGCTTGTCCAGGGGCTGATACCTAGGCCGGGCTTGTTGGGATCCGTGCTGATGGTGAGCCAGGAGTCCTCTGGGTTTTGTGTGGACCGGGCGACGTAGGTACCACTGTAGAGATTGTCTGCCTCATCGCGTGCGACGGCATCGTAGGCGGGAATGAGCATGGAGCCAAGGAGATCCGCAGTGAGGAAGTTGTTTAGTATGGCGTCCGGCTTGCCGGCGACCATGATGGTGAATCCGAGGTTGAAGTCGCGAAGAAGGGTCAGGAATGATGTGTATCGGCGGAAGGTGCCTGCTTTGGTAAAGACACTTAGCGTGCGATGCGGTTGCGTTGATTTTGAGAGCTGGATCCTGCGAATTCCCCAGGGTGCCCCGATGGAGGCGGCGTAGTCGGAGGCGAATGATATGGGGTTTAACCAGCGGCGCGTGAGGGCAGGCCGGATCAGCTTGGAAGAGAGTATCGCTCGGCCAATGGTAGAGAGATCGTTGGGCGAAGAGTACATGTTTCCACCGCTATACATTCTTCTCGTTAGCGGTCTTTTGTCGCATGGCAATCGAGATAAGACGGTACTGACGGGTTTCCATCGCCCAGACTAGCACCCCAGTACGTGTCCTCGACGGACCCAGGAATAATTCCGACGGAGGCGGGCGCGTTATCGTAGTAGGTACGGTTCAGTCCCAGGGGTCCGATGATGCGGTCTTGAATGATGTCGGCAAATTTCTTCTTGGTCAGACTTTCCAGCGCATAGGCCAAGATTTGGTAGCCGATATTCGAGTAAGTGGCCGTCTGCCATGGTGGAAAGGAAGGGAACATGCGCTCTAGACCGGCGAAGAATTCTGCATAGAGAAACACCGCGTTAGTTTCCTTCGTCCACAACTAAAGCGATCCATTATCTACCTTGTCTGGAGCAAAGAGGCCATACTCCGCAGGGAGGTACCTCAGCATCAGGTAAAGGAGAAAACCCTTTTAGCCACGCTTTTGGAATATCCTTGGTTTCCGTTATTTCCCCCAATATGCCATCTGGAAGTTCATTAGTCCCGGTGCTAGAAGTAAAGAAGACTACTCACAGTCGCGTCCAATCCCAGAAATTTGCGCCGCCAGTGACGCTATTGTCACATCATCCCACGCCGTCTCTCGAACAGCGTCGAAATTTTCCCCAGCAGTCCGGTTGGAGTATCTGACCAGCTCGGGAAGAACCTGGGTAATAGGAATATTCCAGTACTTGTCCCCGATCTCTGCGAGAAATGCCAAAACAGTCAAGACCTTGGATACGCTTCCCAAGCGATACACAGTGTCTCCATCAACCTTGCTAACTCCCACGTTATTCACAGGCAAATCATGTGCAGTGCCGTGGCGTTCCCAGAGAATCGGCGGCCCTGGGTTTGTTGAGAAGACCTGTACAGAATACGAAAAGCTCTTAGCGCCTGAGCGATTGCTGTCATCGATGAATTTGAATACACCCGTGAGTTGGACCAGAGCTCGTTTCCAGATCGGGTGCTCAGCTAGTCGCTGCGGAGGCGGAAACTCAGGACCGAGCAGAGGGCAGTTGGGCGAGGCGATGGCACTCAATGGAACGCTAGCCAGCGCAAAAAGCCCAGAAATCGTATACCATGATGCCTTCATGATGTAGGATGAACAATAAGTGAATGGAATCGACCCCAAGGTCTTAAAGGAGTGAAACTTTTGCAACACAACAATGGACACAACGATTTGCAGTCACCTTCACCTATACTTCAAAGAACCCTTAATTTGCAAGGGAGTCAAATGCATTCTTCATGATAAAAACCCGCAGGCATGACATTCTCCGTCGCGTCCTCTGGAGCGAGCGCATCTTGCCAGAGGTGTTCCATGGGACACTCCTTGCATGTGGTCAAAAAGTTGTATCTATTCAAGATGCTGCCATATGAGTTATGTACGAACGTGGCATTCCGAGGATGCGTGACCAAAGGATATTAAAAGTGGAATGAGTACGCGTACACTGGGACTTGGTTACACAACTTACGTACCTCAAATTCGAATTGCTGACTTCTCAATCAACACATTGATTAACGCACAGGAAATAACGGCTTCTCTGATCAAGGATTTTTTTTAGCCACCAGGATGGCAAATCTATCAAATGCCCAACTCTTGACATTGGCACATCTGCCAGTAGATTCCCCTCTGGCTAAACAAACTTGGGTGATTCCCCTTCTCCACAACCCTGCCCTGATCTATTACAAATATTACGTCCGCTTTCTGTACTGTGGCAAGACGGTGTGCAACGACAATCATAGTTCGTCCTCGCCCACTATGTTCGAAAACAGCTTGAAAGTCCCTCTCTGACTCTGAGTCAAGGTTGCTAGTTGCTTCATCGAGCAGCAGCACCGCTGGGTCGCGGATCAGGGCTCGCGCAATCGAGATACGCTGCTTTTGGCCACCAGAAAGTGATACTCCACTTGCCCCAACATCCGTGTCATAACCAAGAGGCAGAGATGTGATGAATTCGTGGATTCCCGCATCGCGACATGCCTGGTGAAGTAACGCTTCATTCGTGACCTCTTCCATACCTAGCAAAATGTTCTCACGAATCGTGCCGCGAAACAGGTACGGCTCCTGGGCTACCAGACTCATACGCCGACGTAGCACTTTGAGTGGAATCGCCGCAATCTCCTCATTGTTGTAGCGAATACTACCCCTTCGTGGTTCGTAGAAGCGTTCTAGAAGTGAGATTACTGTGGTTTTGCCGCTACCGCTGGTGCCGACAATGGCTGCAAAGTCCCCGTGACGAATTCTGATCGAGAGGCCTTGCAGAACGGGGGTGTTGCGTGAAGGATATGTAAACCAAACATTTTCAAAAGCGATATCGGCACCTTTCCATATGAAAGTTGTTGGAATGAACCAGCGTTGAGTCTCGTGGAAGCGCGCCGAAACTGTATTCTCGTCCTCGGTATCACTGACACGCATGAGTCGTATGCGATGCGCAGCTGCAGAGACCTGTGCAATGTCTGGACTCGATTAGCAGGAGACATAAATGTGGTGCGAAGATAGCCTACTGGGACCAAAACTTAACCACTGGCCAGCGGCTAGACTTCCCTGGATGATGGCAAGATATACAACGAGGAAATTAAAAGCCAGGATTTCGAAGCGGGAAAGAAGCATGCCGCCGTACCTTTTGACTGTTACGAGCTGTTTCTTGTAGGAGTTTTTGCTGACAACGTACCACAATGCGAACGCCATGCAAAGTAATACTAAACTATCACTTGCGGCGAAAACGACGCATGAAAAGCGGGCGATTCTCCATGCTCTATTTATATGATCTGTTAGGAGCTTGGCGTACCTCTGACAAACTGCACGCTCGAGCGTTAAGCTTGTGACGGTCCGCATAGCGCCAATGGCTTCTGTGGCAAAGCGGGCACTTTCTGCAAATACTTCGTTGTTTCTTGCTTCAAATCTGATCTCATGTCGGACGCGATACCAACCTCCCGCAAGAATGATGGGCAGCGAAGACCCGATTACAATGAGGGCAAATTTCCAATGGAACAACAGTGCGACAGTGACGCATCCTATCAAACCAAAGATGGAAATTAGCACCATGACCATGTTGCTTCCGAGGAGTTGTTGCAATTGAACCGGATCGCTTGCTAGACGTGCAGTCAGATTGCCGATGGAATTGTCGCGTTCATCAAAGAAAGATACCCTCTTGGTGATGATATTTCTAAAGTACTCCTTACGGTAGGCAGCGACCGTACGCTACAGTGATTAGTACACAAAGATGAAGAGTGGTAATTTATGATACGAGGTCACCTACCACTGACACGCCGTTGGAAACCCACCCAAGCACCGAGTAACTCAGCCCCGTACCTACTGCGACGACGAGTAGCATCATGCAAAGAAATATGATCGAAGTGTAGACCGCATCTATAGGATATGAGAAGGAAGATATCAGTCGCCCAAAGAGGTACGCTTGAAGAGGACTACTGGCTGATGACAAGTTGTTAGGGCCGTGTGACGGATCGTATCTTGCAATTTTTGCTCACCTGCAGCGCCCATCGCGGCTGCAACCAAAACCAAGTATCCTATCCAGTTTCTCTTCTGCTCGATCAGTAACATCGTGAAGCTTCTCGAGATGCTTGGGGTGATTTGTCGGGCTGGGGCTTCTAGCTCTTCAACAGCAGTGGTTTCGGACTCAACCATGGTCTCGCAACTGTCCTTCTCCCTCAGCCACTTCTCTCGAAGAATTGCTTGCTCTGCTCTTTCTGCCTCCCCGATCCTCTCTTCCCAAGGCAATTGGGTTTCCTGATTTCCTACCTTGCTGGATATTTGTTGTGCGTTTACTAGTTTCTCATACATTCCGCCTTTCCACGAGAGAAGACTGATATGGTCACCGGTCTGTACCACTTGGCCATTGGCTACTACCACAATCTGATCTGCGTTTTTGATCGTCGAAAGTCGATGTGCGATGACGATTGTCGTGCGATACTGTGCCGCGTTATCGAGAGCAGCTTGCACGATCCGCTCACTGGTGACATCTAGCGCACTGGTTGCTTCATCAAAGATCAGAATCTTGGGTTGGCGTACGATAGCTCGGGCGATAGCTATTCTTTGACGTTGCCCGCCGCTGAAGTGGAGACCTTTGGACCCGACAAGAGTAGAGTAACCCTGTGACGACAATTAGTCCTCATAACTCACGGCGTTGTTGGCAATGCAGACCTGTGGAAGCTTGAGTATGAACTCGTCAGCGTAGGCTTCCCTGCAAGCCTGCTCTACCAGGCATTTCTTTCGATCTTCGTGCGCATACTCCCATTCAGTCCCGACAAGTCCATGCTCTACATTCTTGTATATGGTATCGTCGAACAAAAACGGCTCTTGTTGAACGAAGCCAATTCGAGAACGCCACCAATAGAGGTCAATCTCATTGAGATTGGTATTGCCAATTTTAATAGTACCGTTTCGAAGATATTGAGCAATAGGATCACTACCGCCAAGTTCGTACCAGCGCTGAAGGAGTGCTACAACTGTACTTTTTCCTGAACCGCTGGGACCAACGATTGCTGTCGTTTTACCTGCAGGTATCGAAAGTGTCAAGTTTCTTAATACTTTCACATCATGTCGCGTAGGATATGCGAAATTTACATTCTCCAATGTGATGTCATCGTCTGAGAATGCAATGTCGCCTTTCGATCCGGCGCTTGACGGCTTAGGTGCATCGATAATCGTGAAAAATATGGAAGCGGCGCTTATTGCATTGAATACAGAGGTTAACGGAACTGACACGGCAGATATATGAGCCAGCATTGTCATGACTGACATGAGAACGCTTAAATGGATAAGCTATTGATGATAGGACTGAAGGGAAGAGTACTTACACTACTAGCTTCTCCATGCTGATAGATTGTGGTCTTGAATACAGCTTGACAGCAAACCAAAAGCATAACGCGAAAGTACTAGTATTGTTAGCTAGCTCACTCGTTTCTTTGAATTACCTACGCATATGTTGCGAAAAACACTAGATAATGTCAATGGCCTGCTTATCCGTGACGTGTTGGCGGCAACATACCTGGTGCGTGTTGCACAGCCAACACAGGCGACAAGGCCTGACTCATCGCCGTGATCCGGTCGACAAGCTTGTTATATTTTTCCATGATTTGGAGTTCAGCTCCACATGCAGCAATCATCTTGATACCTGAAAGCGCTTCAGCTGCCGCACCTGCTGCCTCCCTCTCAACTTCTTGCACTTTGGCGTATCTTTTCGTCACTCGAGGGGTCATGATATGATACCAAAGTGCAATGGCTGATACGCCGCTTGCCGTGACTAATGTTAGTTCCCAGCTGAAAATGCAACCTACTATGAGTGCAACAATTATTACGGCTAGTGCCTGTATCAATGACGAGAGCCGTTCAGATATACCTAATTGTAGGACGTTCGCAGTAGTTGTGATGATAGCCGTCGTCTGGCCTGGCGGAAGTGCATCTAACGTGGAGATAGGCTGCTGGAGAAGGGCTTGGAGATAAGCAAGTCGAATATTTGCGGAGATGCGAAGACTTGTGATGCGAAATCCGAGCTGCACTGGTTAATTCGACAACATTCAAGATAGATACTGAGTTTAACCCACAATTGCCACGTATGCTAAGGCGAAGCGACCGATGAATAGGTATATTATGTATAAACTTTGCACCGATTAGTGCGCGTTCAATGCAGGTCTCGGATCATATGACAGACACGTATCTGTTGATGACTCCCATGAAGGCTTTTGACATGTCGTGCTTCGATAGAGACCCCATTGATGCAGTATCAAAGCTTTTGAGGAGACGAGCTTAGGTTAGTGTTAGCAGGCTTCAAGTATTATTGAGAAGTACAGACCGAAAAGGATATTCATGAGCGGCAACGTGGCTCCGACGCACACCGATGCTATGAAAGAGATGGATAGAAGAAGTCGATCTCTCAACCCCGAATACGATAGAATTCTCTACTTCCTGTCAGAATATACCGATGGGCGAAGCTGATTGAAAATACCAAGATAATTTTTGCATTGTTCCCCGCACCGAAGAGCCATGGCAGTGACTTCTTCGACAATATCGGCCACCGAAGCCGTTTCCAAAGATGGGAGTACATTACTTGAAACTCTGGAAAAACGAAGAATGAGATAAAGAGAGCTGTAATGGGCTGCCTGTGCGGGAGGAACGACTAAGCTAACATCTGCCTAAGTCGCGTTTCACTACCGCTGCTCTTCCAATAAGGGCGATGCTGATTCTCAATATCGTGGTCCAAGATGTCAGTTCAGCTGCAGAGTGCTACCTAGGTAGAATCTACCAACGTAATACCTGCTGACCACAGGTTGTCAAGGGTAACGCGTGGCCAAAGGAATTAGTGACGACGCAGTGGATTCGTACTGTCTTGGCGATGTAGGTAGGTGCCACACTACATCTAGAAAGAATGCACTCGAAAACGCATCATCTGATTGGCTTATGTTTAGCATTGGTCAGGGAATGGCTGATGCAAGCATTCCACGACCCGTAGGCGGCGTAAGGAGAAGTATCCAAAGCAAATCCATTGTCATCAAGGTAGAGCGACAGACGTTTCCATT
>Ga0182210_1000289_pt1 | contig 11862 bp, 14 predicted proteins | sample G5R1MG_19_FD_129670 | JGI IMG/M metagenome (GOLD analysis project Ga0182210, IMG submission 129670) | Switchgrass phyllosphere microbial communities from Michigan, USA - G5R1_MAIN_03OCT2016_LD1 MG | ecosystem: Host-associated > Plants > Phyllosphere > Phylloplane/Leaf | place: USA: Michigan... | reverse complement strand
CTTTACCAGGACTGACCGTATCGATTATACTGACAGGCTGAGCGAACAAGGCGCGGAGATATGCTAGACGTACTGCCGCAGAAATGCGTAGGCCACTGATACGAATAGTGAGCTACGCAAATGAATTAGCATCGTGATGACTAGGCCCTGTTGGGAGCTCCACCATAGAAGTATACGACATGACAAACTTCGCGATGAAGAGGTACACAAATAATAACGCCAGTCTATTAACCTCCGCTTGAAACTGTTCTCGTGTGACAGTCGTTCCCGGGATAAAGTATTCCGTAAAGCTGCCCACCAGTTGGCCTATTATGGGTTACCCAACGTACATAGTATCACCATTGTTCTAATATGGACGAACTGACCGAAGACAACATTCATCAGTGGCATTGCTATACCTGCCCCAATAGACGTGATACTGCATAAAATGATGAGGAAGTAGTTGAATGTTGTCCCGTATGCGAAGACACGCTGTCGCGTATTAGACCATCGCCCCCATGCAATCGTCTCATACGGTAATACTCACAAAATAGTTCTTCAGGCCTGCTTGGGGTATCTTCTGAGCTTCAGCATGGATCTGGCCATTGACATCAGTTGTTACGGCAAGGCTGTCTACTCTCGTTTCCTTGACTTCAACGGCTGCGGTAGGAGATAAGGGTGGTGAATCCTTGGAGGAGACATCCATTTTCGGAACAAACGTAGCAATTGCCACCGAAAAAATGCTAAGGTGACCTGGAGAGAAGGATATATAAAGACAATGTCTTCAATGTTCGTGGATTTGCGCTGAAAGCCAACTAGCGAGGGGTGTACTGTGTACGTGGTACTCGAGCTAGTTGCCGTTCTCCTCGCTTGTGTAATCTTCCTAATCGAGCAATTACTTGCGAGAGGCTTATTAACAAAGGAAACCCGGTGTTTGAAGAGGGATTTCTGAGATTTTTGGTTGCTTTCCATTCCGATCGCGGTGGACATGTTGCGTGTTGTCGATTTTAGCGTGGAGCTGCCTAATGCAATACTGTATTTCCAGCAATTCCCTTTCCAAGTCAACCGAGTATTATAGTTCCATGGGCTTCACACCGAACATACTACATGAGTGCATCCTTTATTCTAGTCTTGACCGTAAGCTCGATCTGGGCTGGAGGGAAATCTTACATCTGGCATGAAAACTAGTTTGGAGCCTTGAGCTCATCCAGTCTGTCCTTCAGTCTGTCCCATCCTGTGCTATCCTCCCAGCTCTCTTTTCCTCTACCAGTGACACTCCTGATCGCACTCCTCGCCTTGAACTTCCAGTCCTTAGCCACCAACTCGCCACTCTCTGCCGCTAGCCCTTCAGTTCTTTCCCGCGGGCCTAGAGTCTCATATGCATCGACCAGGTCAATGGTCTGGTCAACCACAGCGTTCCACTCAGCCTCTGTACCGCATTCCCATTTGGGCTGTGATGTGACTGCTCTCCAGGCCTTCTCATGGCACTCCAATGCTGAGCCGGGTCGCTGTGTGTGAGTGTACATGGTTGCTAAGACTGACCATAGCTTGGGCGAAAAGGTAATAAGGGGTTTGACGTGCTTTTCGATTAGTTCGTTAACAAGACGTGGTAGACCTGGTCTGGCGATGTCAAAAACCTGCTCTGACCGCACTGCATCCTTCACGAGCATGTCGATAATCTCAGCATCAACACACATCTCGCCATCTGTTGGACCGCGCAGTTCACATATGCGACGTTGCGCAGTGACGACATCACTCCAGGAAGGCGGGCTTGTGGATGCAGCGACAGCGAGGACGTTGGACCAGATGCGATAGTTATCGTGTTTCAGAGTGGCAGCGCGCTTGAATGCCTTGAGCGCGTCAGTACGCGGGTGGTTGGTTACTCTGATAACCGCATCTTCCCCTTCTTCAGCCTCAGTCTTCACCTTTGGCTTCAGGTGGAGAAGCGAGGCGGCAAGATTACTCCATGACTCTGCATCTTGATCGTCTAGTTGCACGCAACGCGAGAATGCCTGGACAGCATTCTTGAATTGTTGTAGCTCGAGATACGCACAGCCAAGAGCAAACCAAGCTGGCTGGTAAAGACCGTTGATTTTGATCGAGAGCGAATATGCTTCAGCTGCTTTTGCGTAGTCGTGTTGTGTGATATAACGCTGACCTAGGGAGCGCTGGGCTCGAGCATATCGGTTTCCAGAGACTTGCCAAGCCTTGTCGTACATGGATAGATCATTGTCTATGTCGCCGAGAATACAATAGAATCTCGGTGCTTCTGCCGGCGGCGGGTCCCGCGCTGGCCCTTCCCACGTCTCGGCCTCCAAATCCACATTCCCATCGTCACCATTGGTAGCATGAAAAAGCTGCTTTCGGATCATCTTGCGCGCGCGGTCTTCCTTCTCTGTGGCTGCATAGCACAGCGCTGCTTCAGCCCACATTTCCAGCCTCTCGTAGATGTCAAGTGCAGATCGTAGACCGCCGATGTGCACCCAGCGTGCCGCCAGCTCTGCCTCAAGCTCCCAGCGTGACGGCGAACATAGAGGGAATATATAACGTAAGCGTTCTTCTACTGATGCTGCTTCGTCTTTGTTCGCCTGCGGCAAGAAGGAAGTTACCCTCTCGGCCGTCTCTGCGTCCGTCGTGGCTTCGCCTGATGTCTCTGCGATGACTTGGTCAACAAGGGCTTGTAACTGCAGCAGGCCTCGCTCCATGGTCCGTGATCGATACCCTTCGATACGACTTCGGACGAGGAGTGCCTGGGTGTAAACCTGCCAGTTCGAGCTACCGCCCTCCAGGACTCTTGTTGCGTATGGAATAGTTTCTTCTCTTGTAAGGCCATCGGCCGGATTTGTGTTCTTGATACTCTCCGCCAGAGATAACAGGATGACTGAATCGAGTGGGTCGAGTAGTGGTTGATTCGATGGGTCCACGGATTTCAGAGATGACGGCAGAGCAGACTCATCCTGTATATCTGTTGTCGTAGTCGGCGTTTCAGTGAATGCTATAGATTCTAGTAACGTATCGTCATTTAGATCCAACGCTGCTGGTTTTGAGGCATCGGTAACTACTTCATCGGCCTGGGTCGTATCGGCGCTACGCGCGAGGACGAGTAACTGGCTTGTGTCTTTCTGTTGGAATTTGGTCCTTTTACCCATAAGACCAGTCAAGGCGAATTCGAATTTGCGCTCAACTGTCGCTTGGTTCAAATCCGCCCTCGCCTTCTTGTCGAAGCCATGGTGAGTGTGTATCGCTGCGCGTTCCAACAAGAAACTCGTGTGTAAATCTTTTAGGGTTTCCTTACCATGCACCGAGTTGGCGATTAGATCCTTTACCAGTTCAAGATCTTCGTATATCGCAATCTGAATGCTAGGCGCTGGCTCACTCAGTAGTCTTTGGTGGACAAAACTGGCTCGCAATCGCGCCCAAGCAGAAATTCTGACGTTCTCCCGAATCGATGGACAGATCAGGATTGTCTGAGCCAGACACAAAAGCTCAATGTTTGGCGTCAGCTTGTAGGCTGCAACGCCATCAGTGCTCAGCGATGCGACGAGGTCCGCCCTTGTCTTGCTGAGCGCAGTAGCATCTCCACTTATCGCTTTTGGTAGGATAAAATTTGCAGACTTGAAAGGTAATGGCGGTCCTGTAACATTCGACTGCAGAAATGCATGTAGTGCTGCTATGGCGATGATGAAGAAGAGATGTTGTCGGTAGACTGCCGTTTCCTTTATCGGAGATCCTTGGTCTTCATCTCGTTCGGATAATAGTAGACCTAATCGATGGGAAACGTAGTCGCTCCACAACGTGAAGTCAGGCCTTTTGACATGCTTTGTTGCATCGGTTTCCTGATGGCCTAGCAAAATCTGTGCTTCTGGGAGTTGCAGAATGGATACGAAGTCCCCTGTTCTGGTAGTCTTGAGAGTATCTTCCAAGACGACGGCAAGCTCTTCAGGCAGGGTGCTCCGGAAGAAACCCAACAGTAGGTCGCTCATTTTCAAGATTTTCCTGAATGATGTTGCGGGGTGACGGCAAAAGCGCGCGATTCGGGCAATGAGTAGGTAACCGCTTGCACAAATTTGTGCTGTGGTACGCTAATCTTTTTATGACCACACTAGACTACCAAGATCTCTTCACTTTCAGCGATACGTGGAGCTCTACTTCTGGGAACAAGAACATGCACCGCCTTCACCGCCATGGCAATCTTTATTCTGGTTACTGACTATAGGGGTTTACTGTCGCAGCATCCGCACGATAGGAAAGTGTAGAGGAACCCTCGCGCGCACCTAGTCTGAGTCGCTACTGGAGGAAGAGCTGCTATGGCCGCCACGGCTGCGACTCCTCGACTTCTTGTGCTTCTTGTGCCCGCTTTCCGGGTATAGGCCTCCCAGCCCAGCAGACGAGCCGGCGTACGATGAGCCGTGATGAGAAGATCCATGATGAGACGACCCGTGGTGGGAAGAGCCATGGCTCTTGTGTTTCTTATGCTTCTTCTCCTTCCTATGGATAGGTTAACACTTTGCTTGACGTGCTTGCTGACTAGGGAGAAAGGGTGGCGTACTTGTCACTCAGCACATTCGCGCCTATGGCTCCAGCTACTAATCCACCAATAGTACCCAGCGCACCACCGCCCAGCTTGTTACCGAGGAACGCGCCTCCAGCACCACCGATCAATGTCGAGCCCAGTCCACGGTCTCCCTCGACCGGCCCACCAGGAGCACCAGGCTGGCCATGCTGCTCGCCATATCCAAGCTGCTGTTGCGGAGCACTGTACTGTTGGTTTGGGTCATGGTAGCCTTGCTGATGCTGTGCAGGCGGAGGGTAGGGTGAGGTGCTACGGTTGGGACCGTGATCGTAACCTTGGCCGTAATGGCCCTGCTGAGGCTCGCCATAGCCCTGATGAGACTGTTGAGCGTACGAGTCGTGGGATGGCGCAGGGTACTGGCTCTGTGGGTATGTCAGTCACCGATGCTCATAATCAGAATGCGTTCCGCGCGCAGCATTACTGACCTGCCCCTGGGGGTGTGCGCCATGGCCTTGACCATACGGATCATGCGACTGCTGCTGCCCGTACGACTGGCTCTGTGGCGGATAGCCCTGCTGTCCTCCATAGCCCTGCGGTTGCGCGCCGTAGCCCTGCTGGTGCTGATTGGCGCCATCGTAGCCATAGCCTTGATTCTGGCTGTAACCTTGGCCCTGGCCCTGGCCGTAGTAGTCGTGACTGGACATGATGCCGAAAGCGCCTAGGAAAAAGTGTAACAATAAGAGGATTCAGGCACAGCGAGGGAAGACGTGGAAGGGTGTGTGTGCGTAGTTATGGCGAGGGAGAGAGAGCAGGCGGAAACGGTCGGGCTGAGTGAGGTTTCTGCAGCATCACACGCGCGCTTTAACCTCGCATGACGCTGACTGCGGGTGCCACATGTTGCGAAAGCCAGTCATACCCGAGGTCGCTACCTATGGCGCAGTCGCAGCTGAGCTGTGGCATCGGGCCTTCCAGTGCGAATGACCTCGAGGCGCAGTCACTGATTGTCTTCGTTGAGTTAGCGCCGTGCCTCCAGTTATGGTTAGCGCACAGCCTCCACGCTAGCCAGGACAACCCGGAATTTCCCAGTAAGTAGTCCTGACGGGTCGACGACGCCCAATTGCTTCGTATGCTCCGAACAATCAGATCAATGAGTGCTACCGGTCTTGTGAACGCGCCACTCAAGCCTCTAGTTGCTATCATTGGCGCAACCGGGACGGGAAAATCTGATGTATGATCAGTGTTGCTGAACGGCTTGAGTCGGCGCTGATCACAGCAGGTAGCTAGCGGTCGACATCGCACGCAGTTTCAATGGTGAGATCATCAATGGCGACGCCATGCAGCTTTATTGCGGCTTGCCCATTATCACCAACAAAATCACTGCCGAAGAAACCAAGGGCGTGCCGCATCATCTGCTTGGCTGTATCGGGCTCGAGCAGGAGACGTGGACTGTTGGGAAATTTGTGGGCGAGTGCTTAGGCATAGTAGGTAGCAGCTCTCGTCCAGCCGGTATTGAGTTGACGCTTGTAGATTGACCAGATCCGATGTCGAGGCAAGCTACCTATTCTAGTAGGAGGAACTCACTACTACACACAATCGCTGCTGTTTCAAGATGCGCTGGCAGAGGAACCTGCATTACTATCACAAAAGCAAAAAGACGATTTTCCCATCCTAGAAGCGCCTACAGATGTGATCCACGCCAAGTTAAAGGAAGTTGACCCAGTCATGGCGGAGCGGTGGCATCCCAATGAGCGACGGAAGATTCAACGTTCTCTCGAAATCTACCTGAGGACTGGCAAAGCTGCTTCGCAAGTCTACAGTGAGCAGCGAAAGCTACGAGCGCCTGCAACTGATGCTATAAATGGGAATGAAACCAGCGGTCACTCCATTCTACGGTTTCCAACCTTGGTGATGTGGGTCCACGCCAACAAGGCCGTATTGCATCCACGTCTCGATAGACGCGTGGACAAGATGCTCAAAAGAGGCCTGCTATCTGAAGTCCAACAACTAAGTGAATTGCAGAAACGCTTTGAATGCCAGCCGGGCTCTATCGACACATCACGTGGGATTTGGGTTTCTATTGGCTACAAAGAGTTCTTGCAGTATCAGCAGGCACTCACGGATGGGACCAAGTCGGAAATTGAGCTCACCCAGTTGAAGCAGGCTGCCATCGAGAAAACCCAAGCGGCTACGAGGCAATATGCCAATCGCCAGATCAAGTGGATCCGCATCAAACTCCTCAACGCGCTCATGCGTGCGAACGCGAAGGAGAATACATTCCTACTGGATGGCTCGGATCTTTCCAAATGGCAAGAAAATGTTGTACAGCCTGCATTGACAATTACAAAACAATTCTTGGACGGTCAGATACGATTAATTCCCTCGTCACTCTCATCCGCTGCCGCCGAGATGCTCACACCGTCACGGAACTACGACCTCGCACAGCGACCAGATCTTTGGGAAAAGAAAGTATGCGATACTTGCGGCACATTTTCTGTCACAGAAAATGATTGGAGTCTACATATCAAAAGTCGTGCACATCGCAAGGCCGTCGGTGCACGGAAGAAGCAAGCCTATACTCTAAGCACGCCATGCAAGGAACGCAGAGCTGTGCAGTCGGAGGTGGTCGACGTGCTCGAGAATTATCTGAGTAGCTTTCAGGGGGACGACGAAGTCAACCAACGATGACGTCGTTGTATGTCTTGTTAAAGATGCTGGTTGCCGTTGGACTTGTCGCAAAGAAGCACACTCGGCTCACGTATAGCATCCATCACATCGTGGAGCTGCCTGGAATCAACATATAGTAGTATTTTCACGTACCTGAATAAGTACCACGTCCAGTGGCCTCCCATCACGGTCATCGTAAGAATAACTAGTGGATTGCCGGATTGGGAGTTGAATAAGTGAGGTTGAAAGAGATCATCTTAGCACGTGCGGCCATTGAAGACGACCATTTTGAACTTGCTTATCTAAAGTCGGGCTCTCTACAAACCCATTGTTCAACATTGCGACCTTCGCAACGACAGTCCAACGACGAAGAGCGACACAGACGACCGTTACTCAACACGCAAAGTCGAGAGGCCCAATGCCACCCTTTACGTATTCCAAAGTCAGTAGCGAGAGATGTGGAGAATCACTGCACGAAGTAGCCGATGGCCATCCAGAAACCAGGCTACATACCGTTTGGAGCACAGGCATCAACGCGATTCGAACCATACGATGGCCACTGTCACTCTTGCTGCTCAGCGCCATCTTTGCATGCGAAGTAGCAATCCTCAGAAAACAACCGGCTTTATTGCAAGTAGGAAGCGAGCTAAATTCGCTGATACCAAACTGTAGGTTGCCGACATTGGCGTGTTGAACAATACTGAGATACAGCAAGACATGCTGACTTTTCTTCCGTATCAAGTCTCGATACAGCAAATGATCTTCCGGGAAGATGAGAGATACAAGTCCGACCACGAGACCTTGGCCTCCATCAACGCCACCAAGCAGCACTGGCTCAATCTCATGCCGCGTAAGCCTAGCCACAACGAGCCCGATAACCCTCCACACTGAACTGACCCTTCCCCTCCCCCTCACAGGCGGCGACGGCTTCCTCGACATCCCAACCTACGCTGCTCACACTCTTCCGCCACCCATGCACTACCCGTCCCTCCCCCACCAAGACATCTACGCCATCGCCCTCTTCCACCAACTCCACTGCCTCCACTCCCTCTCCCACTTCACCGACACGCTCCTCCTACAGCTTCGCCGCCGTGACTACACGCTCGACGCCTCCGCCATCGAGCACAACGACCACTGCTTCAATTACCTACGCAACGCGCTCATGTGCTGCGGCGACACGACGCTCGAGGGACAGGCGCAGACGCCCGGCTTCCGCAATGTCCCGGGCACTGATGGCACGGGCGCGGTCCATGTGTGCCGCAATTACGACGAGGTGGTTGCGTGGGCGTTGGGGCATGGGATTGCTGCTGGTGGTGGTGGTGTTGGCAAGCAGCATCATTGACCTTGACTTCAATGGTACGGTCCCACTCTCATCCATCACGGCACCACACCAGGATATGTCTGTTGATCCGTTCTGGAAGAAGCAGGAGGCTGGAGGAATCTTTTGATAGTAGTAAGAAAAAAAAAGGAGGAAAGATGCTTTGGGTATCAGCTAGTAGATTGGGTGGATATTCTTGCATGGAGTGAATGGACCAAGGGGTTCCTCCGCGCTCTCTTCATCCAACAATAATATTACTCGATGGAGAATAGCTACCCGACATGGTAGACGGTTACATTTGTGAAGTCAGTTTTCAGCTTGGCCCAGATTGCTGTGTCCATAAACCGTCATATGAATCACCAGAGCTCGCCGTCGCCTTCACCATCCACCCTCCTTGGCCAGCACATCCCACCCGACTAACCGCCATATCTCCTGCTTGAACCATCCTTCGACATCTTTGTCATCTACCTTGGCAGTGTTTTGAAGTGATCCCAATCGCATTGCTGGTACTGGCTTGGTGAGGACGTCTAGGAATTCGTCTTCGACTGCGTCGCCATACAGACATGTGATCAACGTGCGCTGAAGACGAGCCTTTGCGATTGGGCTTAGACGAGCCCTTGAAGTAGTGGCCAGATTCTTGATGCTCAGCGTGCGAGTGGGATGGCTCGTAGTCTTGACCGTACGGCCAGCTTGTGGGTTCATATGGTTTGGAGCCAGACCCATAGCTCGTTCAAGAATCAGAACAAGCGCCTTGACCTCCAAGCGAACAGCAACTGCTGTGGAGTCTCGCGTAATGGCCTCGGCGGGAATCTTTGCTTCAGGTGCGGACATGATGTTTCCCTCTATGGACGTACTTCGATGTTGCCCAAAGGTACAGTAGTAGAGCTGCTTCCCAACGCGCTCGAGGAGGACAAAGACGAACCCATCGAAGAGCTTCTGATGATCGGCATCCGCCTTGTCGAGTAGCCCGAGGAATCCGACGAGGAGATGGGCGATGGCTCGTGCTGCTGGACATTCTTTGAGCCGACTGTCTGTCGTCCCTGGTTTTCCCTTTTCGGTCTGGATAGGGAGCGAATTGACTAGCTGTGCAGTCTGCTGGGCCGAAGCTTGAATCGCATCCAGTGCGCACTTGAACATTCCCACTAATTCGCAGACAATCAAGCTGGGCATGCGGCGGTCTGCATTGGAGCTTGCAAGCTTGCCGGTACCGACGAGGACCGACATGAAAGCTCTCGCGCACACAGACATGGCAGTCGAGAAGTCTGATTTATCTTGATCCGTCGAGAGTGCGCCGACAGTCCTTCGACTACGGCGTGACAGCTGTCCATAGTTCCACGCCACAACGCGTATGACGTTACCGAGCGCGGAGGAGATCTTGATCAAACCGAGACAGAGTGAATCCGGATCCAACCTGGTGGCCCGGCATAACCGGTGTGTCGTGAACAATGCCTCTGTTAAGCTCGCACCCTCTTGGAGAGCGGTCAGCACAACTGTGGTCAGATCATCTGGGGGCTATGACTTACCATCGCCAAGAGCAGCAAGAAAGTCGGAATCCGATTCGATCGTGTCCTGGGTGTCGGGGACTGGGTTCTGCGCTGCTCTCTGCTGTGGCCGTCTTGTCGTGCGGACGGGCGAGGCCGCTCGTGCCTTGCGCCGGGGGGATGTTGGGACCGTGTCCTGGCTGCCGGTGAATGGTGGTTCTGCACGGGTGCTGAGGAGGTGGTTGGACCGTTCAAGTTTGACGTTCAAGCTTTGCAATCGATCGCATTCCTCCTGGGCCCGCCTGCACTGGTCCTGCCAGTATGCGACAAGATCCAGATACGGGCTCGCAGGCGGGTCCGCGCTGCAGCCCGTTCCTCGTCGTAGCTGAGCGCGTAGCTGTAGAACATACTCTACACAAATCAGCGGGTAGCCTGGGCCGAGCACAGCGCAGAGCGGCATCGTACCTCGCACGGATCGGTGGGATGGCTTCGAGCGGAGAATGGCGATGGCCAGGGCGGCCTGCTCCCGCGAGGGCACAGTGGCGGGCAGAGCCGACGGGGCTGTGCGCGTCATGGTGTATGGGCAGGCGACGAGGGCAGCCCAGGGCGGAGCGACGTGAGACAGGCTGGGCGCGTGCGAGGAAGACGGGGACGTGGACATGTAGAAGGAGCGACTGGGCCGACTTGCATTGGATGCGGGCTGGCGAGTGCGGTGCACACGATGCAGAAACAACAGACGACATAGTTCGTGTTAATACAGGAATGCCGGCGACGATTGCTCTAGTATACACAGGGGGCCTTGCCTACCGGGAGGCTTTCAGCGCATTCGCTCCGTACGTCTCTTGTAGGGCAGGGGCTCCACGCGCTTTCGCTTGTATTCCACCGCCATCTGCGCCTCGAGTCCGGCCCGTTGCAGCACGCCTGGCATGCTCTCGTCCCATTGGGTGCGGAACAGCGTGGCCGTCAAGGGGCGCAGCTTGTACGAGTCGAGGAAGCTGCGCAGCTTGAACCGGTCGCGCTTCGTCTGGCCGATACGGGCCACGTCGAGCGCCCTCGCGTCCGGCTGGTCGAGCACGAAGATGGCGAGACGGTGGTAGGGCGCACCCTTGTGTGCCCAGGGAGCGCTCCAGGGCACGGCGATCTTGCGGGCGGCGGCCTCGGCAGTGCTTTGGTCCTCTTGTGCGATGCGCTGCAGCGGGATCGAGGTTTGCGTGGGCGAAAGGGGGATGTTGGCGGCGATGAGATGACAGCGGTAGGTGAAGCTGTCCGTCTCGGGCACCGGCACATCGGCATCGACGACGACGACGGTGACCAGGCGCTCGCCTGGGGTAAATGTCTGCACGGTGAGGCGGGGCATTTTTTCGCTGACGGCCGAGTCGACGAAGGCGCCCGGCGCCACGGATTGGCGCCCGAAGGCGAGGTCAATGTCGGCGACGAGGTCCAGGGCGGGGAGCAGGTCGGGGACGACGGCCAGCTGGGCGATGCGCTGTTCGAGGACGAGGCGCTTGTACTTGCGCCACTTCTGCTCGGCCAGGTGGCGGTAAATGGGCTTATTCATATCGCCTGCAGGTGGTCAGCGCGTGGCCCCGGGGGGGGCGGGCCATGGGGCGTACCCTGGCCGTCCTCGAAGCGGCGCTTGACGGCGGGGTCGTTGATGTCGGCCAGGATGACAAGGTCGTGCAGCTGCTTGCGCATGCTGCGCAGGCGCGTGTCCTTGGCGGCCGACCCGCCGCTGACCGCGGCGTCCTGGCGCTCGAGGTTGTGGATGCGCTGCTGCTGCTTCTCGATGGCGCGGATCTTGTCCTGGCGGTCCTCGAGCAGCACCTTGCGGGCCTCCTGGAAGCACTGGTACGGCAGCTGCTCAAAGGGCAGCTCGACGGCCTGGTGGATCGCTGCCCGGCGGAGGG
>Ga0182210_1000288_pt1 | contig 11868 bp, 10 predicted proteins | sample G5R1MG_19_FD_129670 | JGI IMG/M metagenome (GOLD analysis project Ga0182210, IMG submission 129670) | Switchgrass phyllosphere microbial communities from Michigan, USA - G5R1_MAIN_03OCT2016_LD1 MG | ecosystem: Host-associated > Plants > Phyllosphere > Phylloplane/Leaf | place: USA: Michigan... | reverse complement strand
TAACCAGATCGGTGCTGCCTTCTGGCAGACCATCTCTGGCGAGCACGGTCTCGACAGCAACGGTGTCTACAATGGCACCTCTGATCTCCAGCTCGAGCGCATGAACGTCTACTTCAACGAGGTAGGCAGCCCCGCTTACCCGCGCGGCCAATGGCACATGCTGACTACGCCTAGGCCTCCGGCAACAAGTTCGTTCCCCGTGCCGTCCTCGTCGATCTCGAACCCGGTACCATGGACGCCGTCCGCTCGGGTCCTTTCGGCCAGCTCTTCCGTCCTGACAACTTCGTCTTCGGCCAGTCTGGTGCTGGCAACAACTGGGCAAAGGGCCACTACACCGAGGGCGCCGAGCTCGTCGACCAGGTCCTTGACGTCGTCCGCCGCGAGGCCGAAGGCTGTGACTGCCTCCAGGGTTTCCAGATTACCCACTCGCTCGGTGGTGGAACTGGTGCTGGTATGGGTACGCTTCTGATTTCCAAGATCCGCGAGGAGTTCCCCGACCGCATGATGGCTACCTTCTCCGTCGTGCCTTCCCCCAAGGTCTCCGACACCGTTGTCGAGCCCTACAACGCGACCCTCTCCGTGCACCAGCTTGTCGAAAACTCCGACGAGACCTTCTGCATTGACAACGAGGTAGATCCAGCCCTGCATACTCGGCAAGCAAAGCGCCCAGCTGACCAGCTCTAGGCTCTGTACGACATCTGCATGAGGACCCTCAAGCTTAGCAACCCATCCTACGGCGACCTAAACCACCTCGTCTCCGCCGTCATGTCCGGTGTGACCACTTGCCTGCGTTTCCCCGGTCAGCTCAACTCAGATCTGAGGAAGTTGGCCGTCAACATGGTGCCCTTCCCCCGTCTCCACTTCTTCATGGTCGGCTTCGCTCCTCTGACCAGCCGTGGTGCTCACTCCTTCCGCGCCGTTACCGTTCCCGAGCTCACCCAGCAGATGTTCGACCCCAAGAACATGATGGCTGCGTCCGACTTCCGTAACGGTCGCTACCTCACCTGCTCCGCCTACTTCCGCGGCAAGGTCTCGATGAAGGAGGTCGAGGACCAGATGCGCAACGTCCAGAACAAGAACTCTTCGTACTTCGTTGAGTGGATCCCCAACAACGTCCAGACCGCCCTCTGCTCCGTTCCCCCCCGTGGCCTGAAGATGTCGTCCACCTTCGTCGGTAACTCGACCTCCATCCAGGAGCTGTTCAAGCGTGTTGGTGACCAGTTCACTGCCATGTTCAGGCGTAAGGCTTTCTTGCATTGGTACACTGGTGAGGGTATGGACGAGATGGAGTTCACCGAGGCTGAGTCCAACATGAACGACTTGGTCTCCGAATACCAGCAATACCAGGAGGCTTCCGTCTCTGATGCTGAAGAGGAGTACGACGAGGAGGCCCCTCTTGAGGCCGAAGAGTAAACTTGCCCTCCACTGTGACCCGTAGGGCTTGGCTATTGGTATTGGTGGTCCACTACTATAATGTTTCGATTCGTACTTTGAGCAACCTGTCTGTATTCGATTGGTTGTGTTGGGGTGAGAACGATCGCCTCGACGCATCTTCGTGAGTATAGCAGTCTCTTTAAGCGTAGAAGCACCACAGTCTTGTTAGCGCAAAGATTATATTCCATGCTTCCCAATCTCAACTTGATTTCACTGTGATGAATGCCTAATTCCCAAAGAGCATTCTAGTCTTGTAGGCAAGAAGCGTACACCGAGGAAAGATTGTGGAATCGATGGGGAAAAAAAATGGCTACACATCATCTACCTGTAGGATCGTATGGTGCTTTGGGCGGTTGTCGCTTTGGGCTGTTCAATCTCATGCAATGGAAGACTGGTTTTTCATCACTACCTACTCGAATATTGGAACGTTTTGGCAGTTGAATGCCGAGACGCTGCGCCCATACATACCTTGTGCACAACACGCCTTTGAACCGCGCTTGCGCCTGTAACCCCCTCTCCCGTTGTCTCGCTCCAACTGCGCCCCAACACACCTGAGGGGGAGATTTGCCTCGGCCACAGAGAATTCGCTGCAGTTGTCGTATACGAGAAAGAAGGGTAGCTGGAATTTGTCCGGGGGCGAGGTGTCTATAGGGCCTTGCTGGCCTGCTTCTTCCTCTGCTCGTCTCGCTTGCGGTAGATCATGGCGGTGAAGGGATCCTCCCAGTGGCGGGCAACGGCGTACGCGCACGCGACGAGCGCGGACAGCACGAGCCCGGCCGGCTTGCCGAACCACAGGGCGGTGGCGAGGAAGCTCAGGGTGGAGCCGTGGTACATGGGCGCGGCGGAGACGTTGAAGGGGAAGCTGGTGACGGGTGCGTCCATGAGGATGCCAAAGTAGTCGCCGAGGTAGGTGCCGGTTACACCAAGGGCGTACATGGATGTCAGGACGAGGGTGTTGCCGGTGAGGAAGAGGGGGATGGACGAGTATTTGACGAGTGGTGTGAGGAGGGTCGCGTGGGTGGGTTGGGCGGCGAGCGCGGAGTGGTAGCTATGTAAGGGGAGGGGGGGTTAGCGGACGGAGGAAGAATAGGGTAGGGAGGAGGGGGGAACGTACAGGTAGTCTCTGACGATGCCGAGGGAGAAGATGGTAACGGCGAGTGCGTAGCAGCCGAGACGCGGTTTTCCACCCGCAAGTTTGGTAAGGAACTTGTTGTGGTATTCTTAAGTTCTGGTCAGTCGTGGTGGTTTCGTGGTTGTCGGGGTGTGCTCGGTCGTCCATGGTGAAGGATGCTGGTGGGCATGCGGGCTCATATCCCTCTCACCTTGCTGCGCAGCGATACTGATCTCAGGTTAGCAAAGGGCGTCTAGATACATTTATATCATTTCTGGATACACTATACTTACTTCCAAAACGTCGGATTGAACAAGATACTTGCTACAGATACTAGCGCAAGTTGTCAGTGCCAAGGTGCACAGCTCCAGAGGGCATCCTCACTCCATAAGCTGGGCTGGCTGATGTCTACGTAGGCGCTCATGATGGCTGTATTCCCTTCAATCCCTGGGATTTGGTACGACACGGCGGTTGAAGGAAACGAAGGTACGGGCAATGAGGAGGTGTAACAGCTTAGCTTGCTTACATCTATCTATTGTAACCAAGGAGTGACACGTTTTCGAGCACAGGCCCCATCCAAAAAGTGGGCTCAAAAGACGTGGGTGCGAACTTGACTGTTTCCACAAGTTTGACCATGGTATCATAGACACTCTTTTTATTACAATGTACCCTCGAACACCATGTAGCACTTTTTTTTTTTGATACGATACTCAAATCATATACATCCTTCGCAAGATGGGGTCGGGCATGCAGACGACCCACCTACAAGCCATTGTCCCGGCAAGAGAACGGTCCTCCAAACGAGGCCGCCTTATATCCGTCGACAATCGACTGTACAGTCGCATATGTGCCTGCCGTCAGGAACAAGAGACCAATGAGACAGAGGACAATGTTGAAGCCAAAACCGAAGTATCCTCTCAATCCGCGCGTCTTGTAAAAATTCCGACCGTATGTCTCCCTTCGCATTCGATAGTACGCTACGCCCCAGAAAATAAACCCGAAGAAGGAGTCGAAAAGCGAACTCATCAGCGAGAGCAAGTCTGAGAAGAAGGGAATGACTTCAGCAATGATGAAGGCGAAGATCCAGAGCACGGCAAGAATGAGGGACCAGCCAATCCACCCGATTGCCGTGTGCGATGTAACGTGGCGGGAGTTGTCGAAGACGCGGAAGAAGATGAAGCGGGCAGAGACAGACGCGTAGAGCACGCCTAGGAAGATGATGGTGGGCACCATGAAGGTAAAGGCGATTTTTTTGTATAGTTCGTTCTCAAGACTGCCGAATGCGGGCGAGGTCATATACTGGGAACCAGTGTAACCGTAGACGACCCCACCGACCAGACTGAAGACAATGATCTCGCAAATGGTGACTGTCCAGAGTGCCTTGGGAAAGTCTTTAGGGTTCTTCATCTCGGCAATGAAGCTGGGAAGCGTAATCTGCCCAATGAAAGTGTAGCTAATGTTCATGAACGCGTTCATGCCAGAGACAAAGGTAAGACTGGCATCTGGAATAGCGCGAACAATTGGCTCGCCCAGACTTGGGTATCCGGCAGGTTTCTGCTCGAGACCGGAGAAGATAGCTGCGAGTATGACGGATACGAAGGTGAACAGTGCGGAGAAGGTTGCAAGTTTAGCGAGCGTAGAGAATGTACGTGGCAAAGAAGCACCAAATGAGATGACAGCCGTGACAGCCGAGAAAACAATGGTGCAGGTTCCGTGGCCGGTAATGGTATTCCACCACTTGGCTCCCACGAGACAGTGTAAGCCCATGATGAAAGTATCTATCTCAAGTGTTAGGCTAGATTGCAGGCTCAACTAGAATGGTAGACCTACTGTTCAAGATGAACATGACTGCCGTCAGGTAGAAGGCGACGTCCGAATCCCAAAAGATCATTTTGCCCAAATCGCAAACATCGCGAATCTCCGGGTGGCGCAAGCAAAACTCCCAGGTGATCAAGGAGGTATAAAGCACCAATCCGGCAACGACGACGGTCAGGATGAGGCCCGGGACAAGACCAAGGATCGAGTAGGACCATGGGAAAGACATGATAGCCAAACAAATGTACTCGGCGAACAGCAGCGCGGCCGTCTTTGGATGCAATCAGCATGTACTTGGCCCGTTTTCCAGCAGTACGTACCTTGGGCCAGCTACAAGTGCGGTATCTGATGTCGTTTCCAGCCTCCATCGCAATCTGCTTTCCAACAGCTAGACTTGCATCGCTGTTGTCGCGGCTCGCAGACGGACCACCCAGTCCCGTTTCGGTATCATAGCCCTTCTCAGGTTTGGTGGCTTTGCGATGCTCGCTGCTTTGACTGTATTGGTCGGCCGAAGCCTGCTGGTCACTCGAGAGCTCTACCGCCATTTCACGTTACGGATGCACCGAACGTTCGGTGTATAGGAAATTCGGTTGGTAGCAGCAACCATCGAAATGGAGCGTGGCGAAGCGATGTTTTCCGGGAGGAGGAGCGATGAAGGTGAGTGGGCAATCGGAGTCGTTAAGTATGGCTCGGCCAAAGTGATAGCTACCGTGGTGTCGTGCTAGATGCCACTTGGGGACCACCTTGGTGCGACGGCTGTGTTATTGTTTGCATGCGCCTCTCCGCATGCGCAACCGGTCCAGGAGCAGTCCGTCAGTCCGTCGCACGAGGACCGGCTCCCGATGGTGTGCTATAACGACGGCAACTTTGGGTCTTGGTCATACGCGGTGGTGGCGTTGCAGCGATGGCTGGTCAGGACGTGTGACGTAGTGTTGTGGAGTCGTCCAAGGACCAAATGACCATCATTCTTGTGCCTAGGGCCTCCTCCATGTTCTTGGCGCTTGCCGCCTCCCATTGCTTGTTCGCAATTTATACATTATGAGGGCCCCAGAAACCTAATCATTACATGGCAACGAGTATACGCAATTAATTGCTCATCGCTAATCCCCACAGGAAACGCCACGCTAAATCCCACAACACCCACAACACTCTCAAGACGATGATCATATTAAGCTATCGCCTCCACTTCCCCAGTTCGGCTGCTGCTGCTGCTTTTGCTGTTGTTGCGTTTGCGTTTGCGCCCGCAGCGACACCATACTCTTCATGCCCATCCCATTGCTCGTGTTGGGCGTCCGGTTCGCGCTTGGCGGCGGTGCGATGCTGAACGAGTTGTTTCCCGCTGGCTTCAGAGGCGGAGGTGCTATACTGAACGATGAGTAGGGATTGCTCGGAGTGATGGACGAGGGGTTGGAAAGACCGCTTGTCGTGTTGAGTGGGGATGTTGCGTTTCCCCAGGTAGTGGGTCTCGTGGATGAGCCGCCTACTTTGGTCCAATCGATGCTAGAAGAGCTATTCGGGGCATTGTAGGATGGTGTTGCAGAGGAAGTCATCCCACTGTTCATGCTCATGGCTGGTCGTGACGATGGCTGAGTAGAATTATACAACGAACTCCCGATTCCTGGATTGCTGGCGCTCAGGGCTGGAAACGACGAATTGAGGCTGCTGAGTGTGTTTTCGGGTGTGATCGTCTGAATTTGCGCTGGTGGCGCCGAAAGGTTCGTGTTTGGTGGCGGGGATACGGGTGGAGTTGACCAAGAGAAGGTTGCAGCGGGAGATGCATTATTGGATCTCGTTAAGTTAGTAAGGGGCCGTGATGGCAACGTCGTGGGTGTCGATGTAGGTGGAATTGCGTTTGACCATGCGTTGCCACCGAGCATGTCTGTTCCTCCCAATGCTCCTCCTTGTTGCTCGCCCCGTACTAGCGCTTCGAAATCGGTATCCCCGTTGCCATTACTTGCCTCAAACCCGCTCGTCATAGAAGGACCACTAAAGCTCATAAATTCGTTACGTGAGGTTGATGTGGCGTTGTTGGCGCCTAACTCTTGGAGTTTGCGCGTTTGTTCGTTCTCGACACGCGCCGACATGGACTTGATGAGGGCCATGTAGGCCTGAAACTGCTGGAGGTTGAGTAAAGGCCCAAGGCTAAATTGCCATAATATCGGAAGAACGTCTATTGCCAGGAAATCGCTATCAATCTGAGTGCTAATGGCCTTGAAGACATCAAGCGCAGCCGTCTAGCATTGATTAGCCACCTTAAATTTGGGCCAAAAGGAATCCACTTACCATGACCGCAGGCTCTTTGGTCTTGATGCCCCGCAGCAGTGGCACTACTTTCTCTTGGATCGTGTACTTGTCCAAAATTGATACACTTGAGACTTTGCTTTTCGGTGCAGCGGCCATTCCCGTTAGGCCGTCACCTTGATATTCGTTTTCCTCATTACTCCCTCCACCACAGAGGGTTTTGAACGCTTCCAGCCCTCTGATTTTGATGCCCATACTACTGGTCTTTGCGAAGATGGAGGCTATGACAGGAAACAGCTCGTTTTTGACTGTGGAGAAGTCAAGAATCGGCAAAATAACAGGCAAAGTCCGAAGTGCAGCGTCGACAAGGGAGTGTGTTGGGGACTCGAGCGCGTGGCTGATGATGGGTAGGAGGTCATCTTTAAACTCCCTGCCGTTGGAGTGATCAGCAGCGATTTGTATATTTTCAAGCAGAACCATGAGACCAGCTTCTTTGAGACTATCCCTCTCCGGAGTTTGCCCTTTAGCACTTGGTGCAGGGGCCGACAGAAAAGTCTCTCTCAGCTTTGGTATGACCTTTTCGGTGAACGCACGCTTGCCTGCTGGAAGCATTGTTACGATCTTGAAGATGTTCTGCAGAATCAGTGTGAGCAGCTCGCGGTCTTTCATTTCGTCCAACAAAGCCGGGAGAATCTTCTTGTCCAGTACAGACTTGGGAAACTGGGTGAGTATCCGCGGCAGCCCTCGCAAGAACTGCGATTTCTCATTCGGTGACTTCGCTGGAAGTGAGTCGAGGAAGCGAATGGTTGATACCAAGATGTTGTCAAAATACTGTGCTTGCTGGAACTCTCGGGCGTCTATACGTTGTGCGGGGCGCCTTGTAATGAGTCGGTCGAGAACGCCGTTCATAACGTCCCGTGGCAGCGGTTGTGAAGACATGAAGTTGTTGGTCTTGTTTGGGACCGAAGCAGACGATGAAAAGGCCCGTTTGTATGACGATGCGCTGCCATTAAAATCCATCGGGCTTTTATGAGGCGAGTTGTAAAGAGCAATAATCAGCATACCCAGACTGAACATATCGGCCGCAGGTGTAATGTTGCCATCCATGACAAAATCCGGGGACGTGTAGTCTATGTTGAGCTGAACATGGCGTGGTAGACGTGCGTCATAGTTTAGCACCTCGGAAAGAGATATGGGCGTGACCGACGTGGGCTTCGTAGTGTTTTCGGGCGGTGTTGAGAAGCCTAAGCCTGAGATCTTCCAGTCCGACTAACACATTCATCAGTAGCTCGCTCGCAAGGGAAGTGCCATGGTGTACTGCCTACTTTCGCGTTGATGAAAATGGCATCTGGCGTTAAATTGGCGTGGACCAGCCCAGCGCTTTCGTGCAAAAATTCCAAGCCTTTGGCGATCTGCAATAGACCCTTTTGTATCTCGAGCTCGTCAATCTCCAGTTCGCGCCTTCGCTTCTGACCATCGGCTTCTTCAATCACGTATCGACTGCGGCGCCCCCCGACCCCGCCGGCCCTCTCTTGCTCATCCTTCTCCTGCAATAGCCCGGCCAGAGATGCCGTGACACATTCAGTCGCGAACATGAGCCCTCCGCCACGCGTCTCCTCGACTGGCTCAACCAATTCGAGAACACTTGGATGTCGCAACCGCGCAAGCGAACTGGCCTCCTTCTTCAGCCGGTCTATGACCTCCTCGTGCGCGCGCTTGATCCCAGAACCAGCCGATCGGCCGCCAAAGCTTGCCCCCGCCGGTGGCTCCAGCGACTTCTTGTCAAAGACAAAGACCGACGCCAATTTGCCTGTAGATTTCTTCTTTGCATCGTATATCTTCCAGGGGCCAGAGGACGACGTGGGCTGTGGACTGAGAGAGTAGTTGCTCGATATGTTCGACGTAAACGACTTCAGGGCGTTTGAAAACATGGCGGTTGGAGGACCCAGTTGGCAACTTGTTCGGCGCGAAGTGATCTCGTCATGGAATGTGATTCGGGGATGCAGGGAAGCAGCAATCTGGGCTGTTGGGTGAGCAAAGAGCGTGTTGAGGGTCAATTGTACAGAGACGGCCACCAGGAACTGTGCCGAGGTGGCTCAGGTCATCTCAACTTCGGCCGTGCTTTCTGCCAAGGAGACGGAGGGAGGGGAGGACGAAGATCTGATGCGCTGTTGCGGGCCTCACGTCACCCACACAGGCACGCGCAAGGGATGAGGCGAGCCGTGGTCGTGGTCTTGTAACGTGCTGCGTGCGGAGGATGGGAGTCGGGCGCCAATTGCTCGAGCACGGTACGGTAGGTATGACATAAGCGCATGAAAGAAGTGCCTGCCTGCCCGTTACCCAAGTCGGAATGTTCACCGTCGCTACCCTCCTCTATCCGTTCTGGCCAGTGCTCTTGGACAGCATCTGCACATTCTCTTGGCAGTGGAGATGCGATGGTGGACTTCTAGCTGCTGAGAAGAAACATGGCCGGAACCACGACGTGCAGCAACACCCATCCTCCGCAACCACGGCACCTTGCTACCCCACCCAAACGCAATGCTGCAGCCACGGACGGCACGTCTCTTTGCTTCCTGGAGCCGCTGCACGTCGCGTTCATCGGCAGCACCGCTCAGCGCATCGCTGCGATGTCGGACTCGGAGAGCGTACAGCATCCACGCTGATGCATCTGTGGGCGAGAGCATCAAAGACATCGACCCGACGAAGCTTACCGTCACAAAAACAACGACGCCAAAGGACTTGTTGCCCCCAGAGGAGCTTGTCTTTGGCCGCACCTTCTCAGGTAACCGATGGGCCCGTCAAGACGCTGGTGCCTACGCTGACGAAGCGCACAAGACCACATGCTGTCGCTCGAATGGACGGCGACAGAGGGTTGGCTGCCAGCGCGCATAACGCCCTATCAAAACCTCAGTCTCGACCCTGCGACGTGCGTTTTCCACTACGCTTTTGAGTGCTTCGAGGGCATGAAGGCGTACAAGGACAAGAACGGCAACATCCGGCTCTTCAGGCCGGACAAAAACATGGCCCGACTGAACAAGTCGTCGGCTCGAATTGCACTTCCCACATTCGATCCGGATGCCATGACCCAGCTCATCGGCGAGTTCGTCAAAGTGGACCAGCGCTTTATTCCCGAGTGAGCACCCCAGCATGGTGTGCTTGGGCTCGACTGATGGTGGCAGTGCTCGCGGATACTCGCTCTACCTCCGTCCGACCATGATTGGAACACAACGAACGCTCGGGGTGGGACCTCCTGCCTCGGCGCTCCTCTACGTGATCGCCTCGCCCGTTGGCCCATACTACCCTACCGGGTTCAAGGCTGTGTCCCTCGAGGCTACCGACTACGCCGTGCGCGCATGGCCTGGCGGTGTGGGTGACAAGAAGCTTGGTGCCAACTATGCGCCTTGCATTGTACCCCAGATGCAAGCGGCCAGTCGTGGGTTCCACCAGAATCTGTGGCTGTTTGGCGAGGAGGAGTACATCACAGAAGTCGGCACGATGAACTTATTCGCGGCAATCAAGAACAAGGAGACTGGACAGCCAGAGCTGCTCACTGCACCGCTCGACGGAACGATTCTCGAGGGTGTCACGCGGGACTCTATCCTGGGGCTTGCACGCGAACGACTGGAGCCCAAGGGCTGGAAGGTGCTTGAGCGCAAGTTCACGATGAAGGAAGTGGCAGAAGCGGCAGACGAGGGCCGGATGATGGAGATCTTCGGGGCAGGCACTGCAGCCATTGTCAGTCCTGTGCGCAAGATCAGCTGGAGGGGGCGGCTGATTGACTGTGGACTCAAGGAGCACGTCGAGGCAGGCCCCGTTACGGCACAGATGAAGCAATGGCTAGAGGCTATCCAATACGGCGACGAGGACCACCCATGGAGGTAAGCGCTGACATACGGGGGCGCGTGTGCCACAGTTGCTAACACGTGACAGCTATACGGTGGTGTAGAGGGATAGAGAGTGGAGGGAATGCAAGGAAGAGGCTAGGCCGTTGGTGCTGGGATCAGGAGGCGCGCGAAGAGTGTATTGATAGACGAGGCCAAGGCGACAGCGTGAGTGGGCACAGTGTTGTCGGGTGGTAAGGACATCGAACATAGTTTATACTCATCACCGTATGCCATCGCCACCAACCTCAGTGCAGGCTGGCGTGGTGTTTGGCAGCCGCCTCGATGCCTGTGTGCTAGCCTAATTGGAACTAGCTCGGCCTGCCTGACACGGGTTCCCCAGGCACAACGGAGCTTGGCGAAGTTGTTGCGTTCGCATCCCACAGGTCCAGCCACCCCCCACCACCACTCCCACCACCACCGCCATCACCTGCACCATCACCCAGCACGCCGCCGTCCCAACACCGCCGCAATGCTGGCCCTACCCCTCCGCAATGCCTTGCATTGCTCCACCGCCCGCAGTCTATGGCGCGCCCGCGCTCTGCCGCTGCATGCTCACCGCGCCCTCACCACGACAGCCCCTGCCGTCAAGCCCGGTGCGACAGCGACGAAGGCGGCCAAGGCCCCGGAAGCGACCAAAGCGGCGTCCAAGACCACGGGCACGGTGAAAAAGGCAGCACCAGCCGCCAAGAAGACGGCAAAGAAGACGGCGAAGAAGACGGCGAAGAAGACGGTGAAGAAGACGGTGAAGAAGACGGCAGCCAAGAAGAAGACGGCGGCCAAGAAGAAGAAGCCCGCTAAGAAGCCCGCCAAGAAGAAGCCCGCCAAGAAGGTGCTCACCGAGGAGCAGAAGGAAAAGGTGAAACTTAAAGCACTGCGCAAGGCCGCCCTCAAGGCCCCTGCTTCGAAGTATACCATGTCCGCCTACAATATCTTCGTATCCGAAAAATTGGCCTCGCACGCCGGAAACGTGGAGGATACTCGTGTCAAAATGGGAAGCGCGTCCAAGGAGTACAAGGAGCTTACACCGGCTCAGTTGGAGGTAAGCCGTCAACTGTCCATCTTGGACATGTAGCCAACATGCATTAATGCTGCAATGTAGGATTACCATCGCCGGGCTAACGAAATCAATGCTGCCAACCAAGCTACATTGCGCGCCTGGATCAACTCCTACACCCCTGAGGAGATCAAGAAGGCCAACTTAGCCCGCGGCCGGCTGAGAAGGATATTCGCTAGCCGCTCTAGGGGATTGCCCTTTCAGACCCAGCGAATCGACGACGACCGCCTTCCAAAGCGCCCTGTGTCTGCTTGGGTCACATTCTTGACAGAGAAATACGCCTCAGGCGCATACAATGGCACGAAAGTCTCGGAATCTTCGAAATCGAT
>Ga0182210_1000287_pt1 | contig 11872 bp, 8 predicted proteins | sample G5R1MG_19_FD_129670 | JGI IMG/M metagenome (GOLD analysis project Ga0182210, IMG submission 129670) | Switchgrass phyllosphere microbial communities from Michigan, USA - G5R1_MAIN_03OCT2016_LD1 MG | ecosystem: Host-associated > Plants > Phyllosphere > Phylloplane/Leaf | place: USA: Michigan... | reverse complement strand
GCTACACGGGTACCGACGACACATTTTCTCTTGAATCCAACCTACACTCCGACTCTACCGATAGTACGAAGTCAAGAAGCGGTTGGGGAGTCTGAAGCGCAAGGCGAATCGAATCTTCTCTCCCAGAGGTGCCGAGAGGGTGAAGTAGGTCTGGTCTTCGGACGGTGATGAGGAGTCGAGGAAGGGGAAGGAAGTGATATTGCTAGCGCCGTAGTGTGTACGCCAGCGTGCGGAATTGCGGCGCTGGCTGACTAATGATTTCCAATCCTATTCGGCGGGCCGGCACTTCCGCTTGCCGGCCGGCCCCTTGTCCGATGCCCGATGCACGATGCACAATGCCGTGGTGCATGCAAGCCTCGTTCTCGCAATACTACATCAGAGCAGTACAGCGCTACTACACGCGCGCCGTCTCTGTTATCTTATTCATCACGTTTGCTCCATTTTGTAATACCGGCGGCGCATCGCGCCATGGTTCTGGCCGTTCGGTCCTTGGTTGCAGGCCTGCTAACGGGCCTAGTTCTCGCCCTTTGGTTCCAGCACTTCGTCCCCACGATCCAATTGTATGCTAACAGTGGAGCGGTCCCGGCGCAACAGCTTCCTTTTCCCGATTCGATGGCGCAGGTGCTGAGAAATAGCTTGCACGCAGCTAGGAGGCATGCGTGGGCTGCTGGCGGCTACAAAAGCCCGTCGTCCCTGCGCTCTTCAGCTGCTTCACTCCGACCTGACTTCTCCAATACACCCCCTTCTCCTCAAACGAGCGTCCACTTTTCTACCACAACACCCAGCATGTCTACCACCAAGTCTTTCGCCGAGGCCGCAAAGGATCGTCGCACCATCTACCAGCTCAACAACAAGGCCCCCATTTCCGACAAGGCCATTGTCGACATTGCCGAGAAGGCTGTCCTGCACACGCCGTCTGCCTTCAACTCACAGTCCACCCGGTTGGTCGTCCTGCTCAATGGCGACCATGAAAAGTTTTGGGATTTCGTCCTCGAAGTCCTGAAGCCTTTGACACCAGAGGACAAGTTCGCCTCGACCGAGCAGAGAATTAGTGGATTCCGGGCTGCCAAGGGAACAGTAAGTGCGCGCTGTCCTTTGATTCATGATCATCGTTGCGAACGGATGCGATCAGCGCAGTTTTCGGACAGAGTGCTATAAAGGTTACCCCGCCATACCAGCCCCACTATGGACCTCTTGCGGCGATGAATGCCTCCAGACAGCACAACAGACTCATCAATGCCTCACAGATACTCTTCTACAATGACCCCGAGCCCGTCGAGAACCTCCGCAAGGGCTTCCCCGCCTACGCACAGCACTTTGACACTTGGGCTGAGCACAGCAACGCCATGCACCAGTACGCTCTCTGGGTTGCGCTGGAGGCGGAAGGCTTCGGTGCCAACCTCCAGCACTACAACCCCATCATCGACCAGCGCGCTGCACAGGAGTGGAACATTCCGCTGGACTGGAAGCTCAGGAGCCAGCTGGTCTTTGGTGGCCGCGATGGCGAGGCTGGCGAGAAGCAGTTCCAGGAGACGCATGGCAAGAGGCTGTTTGTCCACGGCGCACAGTAGAGGATCGCCATGTAGCGATGAATACATGATCGTCTTTTTCCACTCTGGCGCCTCGTTCGTTACCGTGAAGACGCTGGGAAATCCCTTCCGAAGGAGCGCTAGCTAGCTGACCAATCGCACGCTAGTCAAATTCTCGCGCTCACAGAATTATTAATATCGGCATTGCTACTCCATCGCTCTTCCCATCTATGATATTATGTTAATCCATCGTAAGCCTCCCCTCCTCACCCTCCAGCCCTCCCAAGCACAATCCCATTGATGACCACCATACACTTGAACCGAAAGGGCGCCCCTACACAGCCCCATCACACGCCCCATTCTGTGGTTCCGCTCTGCGTGCACACGCACTATGCTGCCAGCCCCGAATGGAGCCGCCTTGATAGCGGTCGTGCTGGGCACTCTCCTGCGCGAGAACAAGATAGCTCTGAAAACGGTCTTCTTTTTTCACCGCCGTGCTCTTTTTTTTTCGTAATGGAGGGAAGGTCGAACTGACTTGTCTGACTAGGTTGGAGGAACACTTGGACTGTATTGTTGTTGGTTGAATACGTAGGAGGCAATCGTAGCGCTATGGCGGGGGTGGGGGCATCTTCTATGTCGTTGCAGTATGTCTGGATCCGGGAGAAAAAGAAGGAGAAAGAAAGACGAGAAGAAAAAAAAAGAATCAATCGAGGCCATGATGCGCTTGCTCCAAACGTTTATCCTGGTTCCTTGTGGCTTGGAGGCTCCTTGTGCCAGAGATGTTCCTGCTGCCTGAGCAAGTCCTTTTGCAATACGTCGGTGAGCGCCTGCATGACGCTGTGGCTGCTCGCTGCCTTGGCCTGGTCTTTGCCGAGGGTATAGTGGCGCACAAAGTGGCCGTTGCAATCGCTCTATCATGTTTCTCTCCGTCAGCCCAGCCCGCGAGGGCGAAATCGGGGAAAGGGGGAGGGGGGAGAAGGTTCAACATACCATGCCTCCTGGATTATAGGCCGCCGTGTCCTGTTGGTAGCCAGGCCAGCCCATGGCATCGTCGCAGGGGATCCCGACAATCGTCTCAGCCGTGTGGTTGAAGTCGTAGCGGATGTACTCGGAGAAGGCGCGCTGCTCGTGGCTCCATTCGTACGCCCAGCGATTGCAGCCCGCATAGCGCCGTTCGCTCGGACAGTCGCGCCACGCCTCGAGCAGGGCCAGCGTGGTCGCCGAGTTTTGCGCGACGACGAAGCCCGTGTTGAGCACGCGGAGCCCCTTGCTGTCTCGGCTGATGGACTCGCCGTCGTGGAATTCCTCGGCGTCCCAGGGCATGGCGATCGAGCTATGGCGTTGGATGCCCCATCGGTTGAACATCCACTCCAGAGGGACTTCGAGGTGGGGGAGCGTGACGTCGGCGTCCATGGCGACGACGAATTGATAGTTGGGCAGCAGTTCGCGGAAAACATGGGGCATGATCCACGTGTCGTGAAGGTCCTCCATGTGTTGCGCCTGGTAGAATTTGTAGTCGTATCCATGGATCATGGCGTAGAGGTAGTGGTTTAGGATGGCGTTGGAAACCAGCCCGCCTCCCTGCATCTCGAGCTTCTCCCAGTCCATTAGCGCCGGATTCAGGATTTGATTCTTGTCTGTTGGAACGCGCGTGTCGATATCGACGATGAGGACCTTTTTCCCCAGGGGCTTGGTCCATATCGAAGCGTTGCTCGACTCGTAGCGCTTTCCAGACGGGTCGATGTATTCCGGGTGAGCCGGGTCATGTTTCATCGATGCAAAGAGGGCTGTGATGGTATTGCGTAATGGCGGATTTTGGGATCTTGGCTCCAGGTCAGCGGCAGGCGAAGAGCTGGAATCAGAAACACCTTGGCTTACCCATGAGCGATACTCCCCAGTCTCTCATACATGGGTCGGGATCGATCTGTGGAGCCAAATAGATAGAAAGAGCACGAGGCGATCGCGAGAAAGAAAGTGACAGCAACCCAGTACCAGCGCTGGGGAGCCAGCATGATTGCGGCCAACAGCCCCTTGCAGTCAAGATTGGAGTGTAATGTTTGAATAGTATTACAATAAAATTAAGAAAGCGAAAAAGAGAAAAAAAAAACAGCGGAAGAGTGAACAAAAGCGTCCGAGTAGAGTGTAAGTGTAACCTATGGATGGCTGTCTCAGGCTATATTTTCTTCATCTCCGGAATGGCGCGTCCCTTCGACAATTCCTCGGTTGAATTGCACCACCCGCCCGACCGGACCTAAACTTACATTCCTGAAATAGCATCGCAGGGAAGTAGCAGAGTGGCATTAAGCGTAGGTATCCTGATCACTAGCAATATCCCCGTCGGCATGCGATTTAGTTCTCCTTATAGCGGCTGGCCCCGGGGCGGGCGTCAAACACCTACTCCGAGGCCCAGCATTCGAGAATTTACCTGCATCGATCTGGACACATGCTCGGTATGGTGGATAGAAAGGGGCTGTCACCATCGGCCATACTACCTTGAATAGAGATCAGATGCACCGCCTTCTCGGCGTGCCAAGTACTTTGATCAACCAGGTATCGTATTGAAAGCCGGTCATCAGGATCGTTTCCTCCGAAGCCACGTCGGTCGTACCAGCGCGACGGCAACATCATATTCGGATCCAAGCAGTTGCCACGGGGCTGAACACTACGGCGCCTCCCGTTCAATAGCGTGATGATCGATATAAATAGAATGTCGTCACCTTAACGGCGCTTACCCGCCATGGCCTCTAGCAACATCGCTCTACATTACAGACGGATCAGACTACTATGGTACAATATCGTCACATGCGCCCAGTGCCCAGAGCATTCACTGCTTACGAGTCCATGTAATATGATCGTATATGCACCATGTAACGCACCTCTGCTATAGGTCAAAAATACAGCATAGGCATAATGAGCGCAGATGTGACCAGAATTGGATCGTGTTATACGATGCACAGGTACCAAGCACATCCGCTGACGCGTAACCCTGACCATGCGAGTGGTGACGTTGCATTGCACTTCTGCCTCTCGGCTCAGTCCTCAATTACGAAATCCGCTGGCCATATTGAAGTATACCCACATACTTGATAGATACAATGCGTTTGAATAAACAGTACATACAGGTAAAGGACACTATACCTAAGCGACGTGACACTATTCAATTCGTCTTTATTCCCCCACCACACCAGCATCGTCCCTCCCCTTCACGCTCAACATGCACAACGATATCCATGCCTCGGCTACGGAGGAATTGCACTGTGCGCTCGCGCACGTCTTCAATGTCTGCAGCCCGGCAGGCGATGACGTGAATCACGCCTAGGACTCTTTGCTTGTGCGCGCCATGGTCGTGGCTGTGGCTGTGGTCGTGGTTGTGGTCGTGGATGTGGTCATGCGAGTGCGAGTGTGTGTGGTGGTCATGCGCGTGGGAATGGGAATGACCGTGTCCATGGCCAGGATCGTGCGAGTGATCATGAGAATGCGAGTGTGCGTGGTCGTTTACATGCCCATCGTGGCTATGCTTGTGCGTATGTTCAAGGCCGCAATCTTCTTCTTTGGCATGCACCTCAGCGTGTGCTGCGCCTGCGTCTTCAAGCCAGAATTTGGGCACGGTATATCCCACGACTCCTCTCAGACCGCCTAGTTCTCCCAAAGCATTACGAATTCCATATTCGAGGTCGTTGGGTAAGCTCAGCATCAGCCTTGCACCACTGGATTTGACGAGTGGAATGGCAGACAGAAAAATCAGGATAGCGATGATACAGGAAGCAATTGGATCCCACCCCGACCAACCGTAATACTTGGTCAGAAGTGTGGAGATGATGACAGCGACAGACCCCAGAGCGTCAGCGAGAATGTGCAGGAAAATACCTTGCATGTTCTCATTGTCGTGAGAATGGCCATGATCATGGTCACCATGATCATGTCCATGGCCGTGATGCGCGTGTCCAAAGGCAGTGAGACCCACAATGTTCACAAGGAATCCAAGAATACTGACTATTAAGAGTTCGTTCAAGCGGTGAAGTTCATGGCCTTCGCAGAGGCGCTCGAAAGCGTCGAAGATGATTTCAACGCTGACAAGTCTAATCAATGTCAATCGACCGGTGGACCAAAAGATGCAGAAGAACTCACAACAAAAACACGCCGTTAGCGAAGCCAGAAAGAGTGTCAATCTTGCCATAGCCGTACGGAAAGCGCGCGTTCGGGCGCCATTTACTCATCACGGCTGCAGCTAACCCCACAGCAAGGCCAGCGCAGTCGAATAGCATGTGAATGCTATCTGTCAAGAGCCCCAACGAGCCACTGACAAACCCGTAGAAGAATTGAACTAGCATGAAAGCCAAGTTGAGTCTGTTCAGTGTCAGCTATGCTCATTTGGGTGTGACACATTTCGCTGGACAAGTGATGCTGCTTTGTAAGGAGAATCTGAGACTTACACTCCAAAGTAAGCGATTCGCCGCGAATCCCTTTCGATCAACACGCTATGTATGATTGATCCCGGCGTTGCGCGCGCAATGAGGAATGCAGAAAATTTCGAATGATTGCCGTGTAAGTGATGGTCATGGCTATGTCCGTGACCGTATTGGTGTGCATGCGTATGTTTCATATGGGAGTGAGCATGAGAGTGCACAGAGGCCGGTGTTGACTGTGTGTCGAGGACGGTTGTTCCGACTAATGCGGCACAAATCCATAAGAAGATGACAGATCCAAGACCTGAATGGGAATGCTCCCACAAGCTAAATCCAGCAATGCAGAGAGCTCCCAGCTTTAGCCCAGTATACCTCTGGGTCTGCAACGCTGCTGGCAACGAACGGAATATAAGTGCCGTCGCCGATGTGATTGATAAGAGGGAGAGTCCAAAGGTTTGCAATGAAACCGAGGAAAAAGACGAGGTTGCGAGATAGTACAAGATGGAGACTACAGCAAGAAGCAAGCCAGATACAAGAGTCAACAAAGTACTCTCAAAGGAGTTCACGAGTGGCGAGGCGGACCTCGGCAAGGTCGCGCGAGCTGATCCCTGGTTGATGTATGAGTCTTCGTCGTGATCAATTGCTCTGCCCCGTATGGTGGTTGGTAGAGGCGGAGGCACAAGCATAACGGAGGTTATAAGCGCTCCATGGCCAAGCACAGATCGTAGTGCATTTCCGGAGCTCACGATATCAATTATGCTGCCTAGAAGCATTGCACCGCACGTTGCCTTCCGAGTCCTGAGTGCCTGTGAAAAGGCTCCTCGTCTTGTGTGATCAGCCTGCTGTCCTGGAGCACAAAGGCCGGCAGCAATTGCCACCAGAAGCCCTAAAGCCGTCCTGGATCCGCCTAGTTGTACAGCTGCATAAAAGGGCAGGAGAATCCCAAACACACTGCTGACAATACGTATGGGCGCATTGCTTAAGACGAACGTGCCTTTTGCTGCCTTCCGCCTGTCCAGCGGCTGCAAGCTAGCGCTGATCTTTGCAATAACGCCAACTAGTAGCAGCGTCGCTGAAGAAAGAATCAGTGCATGTAGCAGCGGCGCGCGACCCTCGGGGTACAAGGGCTCGACGACAGGCGCGCTTTCGGCTACGGCTTCTGAGAGGGTCGAGGGCAGCTTCGACCTCCGGCCGACGGCAATTGGGAAGGCCAGCGAGGCGAGTAGGTAGGGGAGGGGTATGAGGATTGCGGTGAGGGCTTCTGGTAGCTCTATCCATGACCTATCCTAGGCGTCAGTCGGTACTGCGATTATGATGTCATGTGGTATCCTACTGGGATCCTGTAGCAATTGGTGGAGGGGCGGGCGCAGCCTCGTGGATTGGCGAGAAGCCATACTTCGTGGACGAGACGGCCCTCCGTGGAGATGACATGGTGCGGCTCAGATCGGATTCGCCGCGCAGTCGTCCTGCTGGCGCCCGGTCATGGCTGAGGTCGGCGTACTCTGCGTAGGGCGACCGCACGGCGCCATGCAGTAGCCCGCTCCCATTCATGTCGGATTGGCCTGGAGACGCGCTGGTTAAGGGGCTGCTGGAGTAGGAGGAGTGCTCGGGCGTGTACTGCTGCGACCGTGTGCGAGCATGGCTCCGGCTATGTCCCAGACCGTGGCCGTGGTTGTGGCTATGGGCGTGTGCAGCGGGGGCAGTGGGCAGCGCATACGTCGACGCCATGTGCTTGGACGCGTTCGGGGGTCTTGTGCGCGTGTCTCGCCTCGAGTTCCGCAAAGGGGTTCACTGTCCCGCCCCGTGCTTGGCGACTACCAAAAGGTTACCGTGCTCTAGAAGGAGGCAGCAAAAGCAATGCAGTAATGGAGCAATGGAGCAATGGAGCCGTGGAGCTTCAGGGGTGTCTGCTTGCCTGCCGCTGCCCGCCTTCCTGTTTCGGGCCTAGTCTTCTAGCTACCCTGGTCGTCTTCTCCACAGCCTCGCCAACCACACCCCCCGCCCCGCCTTCGCTCGCTGGGAGCCGCACTAGGGTCTGGCTGTCTGACCGCAACCTCACATCATGTTTCCTGACGCCCTCAGCAGCAATAGCGTCTCGGCCGTGCTCACCGCCATCGTTGCCTTCTCCACCTTCTTCTCCATCCTGCTGTTGGCCCTGCCTCGCCAATATGATCCCTACACGGACAAGCCACCAGCCTATGTCGACGAGGCGGGCAACCGCATCCAGCGCAAGCGGAGCGATGGGCGCGATCCCGTGACATGGAAGCCTGGAAGAACTGTCCACATTGTGGTGCTGGGCGACATTGGCCGATCACCCCGCATGCAATACCATGCTCTGAGCATTGCCAAGCATGGGGGGAGGGTGTACCTCTTCGGCTACCAAGGTACCTCGCCACTCCCCTGATCCTGTGGCAGCACGCTGATTGAGCCCAAGAGTCCGAGATACATCCTGAAATACTCGCGAACCCCTTGATCGAGATTGTTCCACTCGTTGCAGCACCCAACTTCCTCCGCTCCGGCGGCAGACTGTTCTTTCCCTTGCTGGCACCGCTCAAGGTCCTTTGGCAGATCCGGTCTCTCTTTCAGGCACTAGGATATAGGTGCGAGCCTGCAAGATGGATGCTGGTCCAAAACCCACCGTCAATCCCTACCCTCGCTGTGGCCAGCCTCATGTGCTTCCTTCGGAACACAGCCCTGGTGATTGATTGGCACAACTTTGGCTACTCAATACTAGCACTCAAACTTGGCACCAGCCATCCTCTTGTCGGCATCTCGGCTCTATACGAGAGACTCTTCGCCAAATCAGCAATGCACAACATTACCGTCACAAACGCAATGGCACGTGTGCTGAAAACCGACTATGGAGTGGCGGCAGAAGCCCTGCATGACCGGCCGGCCTCCATATTTCGACCCATCAGCCTTGAAGAGCGTGTCAGATTTCTCGCCCGATTGCCAGAGACGGAGCAATATGCAGAAAACTTTTCACCTTCGTCTGAGAAGCCTTGGAAACTGATTGTTAGTGCTACGTCATGGACCGCTGACGAAGACTTTGATCTGCTACTTGATGCTCTCTGTGCGTACTCCGCTAGGGCTACGTCAAACACGCAACTACCAAACGTCCTTGCTATCATTACGGGCAAAGGACCACAGAAAGAGTATTACCTCTCGAAGATTAAGGCGCTCAATCTTGAGAACAAACTGCTCAATGTGATCATTGCAACTGCGTGGCTTACACCTGAAGACTATGCCCTCTTGCTTGCATCTGCGGACCTCGGAATCTCGCTCCACACCTCGTCGTCAGGTGTCGATCTTCCGATGAAAGTCGTCGACATGTTTGGCGCTGGCCTACCCGTTCTCGGCTGGGGAGAATTCGAAGCCTGGTCGGAGCTTATCAAGGAAAACATCAATGGGAAGAGCTTCAACAGCGCCACAAAACTGACGGAACAGTTGATGGAGCTCTTTGGGGGCGATCCGGGCCTACTCAAACAGCTAAAGGAAGGAGTCTTGGTAGAGAGTGAGTACAGGTGGGATCAGGAGTGGGATCGGGTGGGTGGCAAGCTTTTCAAGCTCACTGGATCTGGCAAAGAGAAATAAGTAGTGAGGTTTATATTTTAATTCATTTGACGTTGCTGTGCAGGTACACTTATTCACACCGTGCGCCTATCCTTTCTTCAATATTCCAATCGCCAAGTCCTGTCGTCGTTTTGGGACTTGATCTCAAGCAACAGTCGAATGACTTCGAAAGAGACCCTTTTGGTCCAACATCTGAGTACGTGACAGTGCAGCCAAAATTTCTTCTCTGCGATTCTGATCCTCTGTAGGAGACCACATCTAACCTTAACCCCCTCTCCCCCTAGTAGTATGGCGCAGGGAACCAGCTACGGTGGGCTGCCATAAAGCGCAAGATACCCGCCAAACACACTCCCCATCATACTGTGGAAGGGGGAGAATTGCGTTCCGAGCACGGATATGTCCTCACGCCGGATCGCGCTCGCTTTTGAGCGACCTCATATTGGTAGACAACTCTCATCGCGTGCCCTCGTCTAAACACGAACACCTAAACGCCCGTTACGAAGGGAAGAAGTAACTACACAACTGGGCTGGATAGAAGACATGTCTTCTGCCCGACGGACGATCCCAATGACTATGATGGCCTCATGGCTCGCAGTTCTCGCGCCCGTGGACAGGCGATTAGCGTTCTCGGCCAGTTGACATAAAGGCGACTTGTGCGACGGGGCGGCCCAGGGAAGACCTCGTCATCCGGCAAAATTATCCGCTCGTCGTCATCGGACAGCTCAATGGGTGGGCTGTCCTCGTAATCGTCACCGTTGACCGGATTATCTCCGCTCGCGCCAGAAGGTGGTGGAGTTGGTCGAGAGGGCGCTGATGGACTGGGCTGACTGGGCTGTGTGGAAAACTGCCAGATATCATGGTAACTTGTCCGTCCACGCCAGAGGATAGGCGAGTCGCAATCTTTGCCAAGTGGCGCAGAGACGGAGCGCGCACTGGCCCGACGCGAGACGGTATCGGAAATGCTTCGTCGTCTGCTATGATGATGGGCTCGTCGTCGTCGTCGTCGTCGTCTGACAACTTGATGGGTGAGCTGTCATTGTCATTGTCGACGTGGATTGAGTTGTTCCTGCTTCCGCCGTACGTGAAGCAGGGTGGAGCTGAGGACAGTGGAGGACATGGATCAGCTTGCCCTGCTAGTCGCCGAGTGTTATGGCCGCCCGTCCCGCTGCAAGAAGTCGTCGCGAGGAAACTGTAAAGGCGATAGAGATGCACGACGCTGGCCAAGTTTCTCTAGGTTGCTAATAGCCTAGACTTCCTGTTCAGGGTGATCTTCCACCCACTCGATGAATGCGTAGCTTCCTGCTCAGGGTGGTCTTCGATGTGTTCGATAAAGGCATTTAATGGTCTATAACTGGTGTGGGCCGGAGGAGATGCGCCACGCAAATGATCTGGATGGAGAAGTACGAGGTAGACAGATTAGGCGTATAAGGCTGTGCTTTAGGTCAGCGCCAGGTGTTATGGCAACCCTGTACGACTTTTTCACCAACCTGGTTTGTATCCTTGGGAGTTAACTACAATTTTACAGCTGGCCGGTGTGTATATGAAATTCTTGGGTGGCTATATAGCTTTTTTGATACGGGTCTACCGCGGCAAGTAGTTGTAGTGGGGTGAGGAGTACTTACGCCGATCCGTCCCACGACGGGAAGACATGAGTATTGATACCTGTTTTACAAAGAAGCTCCTAGGTACCTACATCTGTGCTTTATGGTCCATAAGGTACTTGCTAATACAAATCAGTAAGGGTTGGTCACACGCACACTGTGGAAGAACACGCAATCAAGAAAAGAGCAGACACAATTAATAACAACAGTGTGTGAGATTCTGCCAACGGGCCTATGTGAAACATATTGACGACAAGATATGTCTGTAGTCTTATTCCTTCCTCCCTTCTTCTATTTCCCGTCCCCCTTTTCGGATTCACAGAAGGGGGGGAAATGAATAATAGAAAACTATACTAAACGCCCAAGTCGAACTCAACTCGCCATCCCACCCCCTCCCCCAGCCCACAAACAAAAAATGAAAAGCCCTCTAAAGCAAACTCCAAAGGCTTGTGATACCAAGAAGAAAATGGCAGAGAAGGAAAGTCTTGGGTACGGTGCGGAAACCGCTCAGGTGCCCCAGGAGGAACCAGAGAACGCGTAGAGATAAATAGGGTATTTTACCACACCCGCGTCCATTTTCGTTTAGAAAGAAAGTACTTGCAAAAAATAAATCATAGTATGAGGGTACGGTACCACCGATTCAAATGCATGAACGCTAAACGAAAAAAAGAAAAACATCGCTGAGACCACATGAGATACCATGGTATACCCTTCATTTATTTACCCAAACCGTGCTGATAAAAAGAAAAAACGCCATACTCGC
>Ga0182210_1000286_pt1 | contig 11873 bp, 8 predicted proteins | sample G5R1MG_19_FD_129670 | JGI IMG/M metagenome (GOLD analysis project Ga0182210, IMG submission 129670) | Switchgrass phyllosphere microbial communities from Michigan, USA - G5R1_MAIN_03OCT2016_LD1 MG | ecosystem: Host-associated > Plants > Phyllosphere > Phylloplane/Leaf | place: USA: Michigan... | reverse complement strand
GGGCTACTTCACCCTGATCAAGCATGTGAACCGAATACTGCGAAGAAGATTTTACCATGGAATTATGGAGGATTTTGTGATCAAATACTTTTGGGGTGCGCTTGGTCTGATGCTGTGCAGTGTACCAGTCTTCTTCAAGGTCCCTGGGACCGGCGGCGGAACCATGGGAGATCGAACGGAAAGTAAGTTTCCTAGCTATGGGCAACTTGAATTGAACTAAATTTCTACACAGGTTTCGTTACCAACCGTCGCATTCTGCTCTCATCGTCCGACGCGTTCGGCCGTGTCATGTTTTCCTATAAGGAAATTACCGAACTCGCAGGCTACACATCCCGTGTCTCGACCCTCCTAGACGTAATAGACGATATCCAGGCAGGCCATTTCGAGAAGAAGCTTGTTTCCTCTGCGGACGTTGAAGAAAACGCGGCTGTGCTTCGTGGAAGAGGTGCCGTCTCAGAAGGCGAAGACATTGAATTCGTCAACGTCCCCATTGTATCACCCAATGGCGACGTTCTAGTGCGCGCATTATCTTTCACCGTCAAGCCTAGCGACCATCTCCTCATCGTCGGACCCAACGGATGCGGAAAATCGAGCTTGTTTCGAATACTAGGAGGATTATGGCCTGTATATGGAGGAACTGTGCGCAAACCGCCGTTTGAAGACATATTTTACATTCCTCAGCGCCCGTACTTGTCAAGGGGTACGTTGCGCCAGCAGATCATTTACCCGGACAACCTCCGCGAGATGCACGACAAGAACGTGACCGACACCGACCTCTTGCGTATCCTCGACACGCTCGAGATTGGCTCATTGATTGATCGCGCCAACGGGTTCGACGCAGAACAACCATGGGAAGATGTACTGTCAGGGGGTCTGCAGCAGCGCGTTGCCATGGCTCGACTGTTCTACCACAAACCTCGCTATGCCATTCTAGACGAATGCACGAGTTCCGTTACACTTGAAGTGGAACGGGTTATGTACGAGGAGGCGAAGCGTCTAGGCATCACGCTTATGACTGTCAGTCATCGCAGGAGTCTGTGGAAGTACCATACGAGAATACTGCAGTTTGACGGGCAAGGGGGGTTCTACTTTGGACATTTGGACCCGGAGAGGAGAGCTGTGCTTGAGGAGTAAGTTCTCGATGTTGTGAGGTTTGCGTGAAGTTCAATAACTAACGTGGAAATAGTGAGAAAGAGGATATTGACTTGCAGTTAAGGATGATACCGGACATTGAACAAAGGATTAAGGAGTTGACGTCTGCTTGAGCAGAGCTGGGGATTGCTAGAAGAGAGTTGCAACAGTGATCAAATTTCTTTGCGTCACTATTACTTAAAAAGGGCTCAATGGCAATCATGTCAGAGACGCATCGCCTACATAAAATCTGCAGATCAGACAACCGAATCGTAATAAGGTATTCCCGGTAGGATAGAGACTCATGGATAGCATGGGATGAAGACAATTGCGTTTGCAGAGGCAAGACACTGCAAATGATTCTAACTTGGCACTTTCGACAGCGGAGCACAAATGCCTGGTGCAAACCGGGCAACGTATACCAATACACATATGTTGAGGGAAATACCGAGCTACATAACGCCTATTCATCATTAGATATATTGGCTCTCGTGGTATCTCCTATTCAACACAGAACTACTGCGCAAGCCTTCCGTTATCTTCAATTGAGGTGGCTGGGTCTGACGATATTGGTCCGTTGTTTTTGGGTACCACCGTCACGCGTTTGACGCGCCTAAAATGTGACGGTTAGAGCTGCAGGACGTGTAGGGCTGTATGCAACATGTAAATAATAGTTGTGCGACAGAGTCTCTATGCGTTTGTAAGAATATTTCCGTGGGTGCATGGAGAAAGATTGCAGGATTTGGCGCTTGAAAATACTGTACTTGACATGTCGCCAACCCACATTGTGAAAGTGAGGCGCAGTGAGGCCAGTATTGCAGACCGTTTTGGGACTGAACGCGAAGAAGCGCGGTAGAAGATTGCGTGGAAACGCGCTAGAAGAATACGCCATAGGTGATTTTGGGTTAGTGGCGGGGCCAGCCGCGTGGGCCCCACCAGCTTGAGGCCTTGAACAGGTGTTCTCACGTGCACCGCCAAGCTTGGCAGGCCGCGCCTGGCTTAAGAACCGTTCTCGCGCTCTACGCCTTCTCTTCTCCTTCCACATCACACAAGAGCAATCTTCATGACCAACGCAACTTCCACGACCAGCTACATTTGCTCCATTGCACTGTTGTCACTGCTCTGTTTCTGCATTACCGCCTTCTTCAAAACAATTGTCCGCAGTTGTCTCTTTGCTCGCCCACAGCAGCTTGTCGACTCGTCGCGCCTACTTCAGCAATCTGTCCTCTTTCCCCGAAACCAGGACCACGCGCCTGCTTCTGCAGACTTTATCAGCATTGCTCCTGGATAGCACCCAGAAGTCATGACTACCTTCAAGATTGGACAGACGGTCGAAACTGCCACCGGACAGCAGGGCATCGTCCGATACGTTGGGCCTATCCACTTTGCTCAGGGCATCTATGTGGGAATTGAGCTCGCAACGTCCGAGGGGAAGAACGATGGCTCTGTACGCGGGGAACGGTATTTTACTTGCCCGGTTGACCACGGGTTGTTTGTCAAGAGTACCGCGAACCTTCGGGTCGTGGCCTCGCCACGTCCAACAGGCACTCCCGCAGTTGCGCCAGCCTCACAGGCATCTATCACGGCTCCCCGGGCGCGTCCAACTAGTGTTGTGGTACCGCGACCCCAACCGCGCAGCTCTACTGTTGACCGTCGCCAATCTCTGGCAACCTCCTCCCAGGCGTCTTCTCGTGCTCCAGTGCGCAAACCTAGTACCGGAGCTTCCTCGGCCAACAATGTTGAGACACTACAGACTAAGATCCGACACCTTGAGAGACAGCACTCTGAGGATCAGGAGCGACTTAGAGAGCTCTCCCAGGCCAAAGACGAGCGTGACCGGTTTCAGAAACTCCTCGACAAACTCCAAACAAAGTGCCAGGCTCAGCATACTGAATTACTGGAGTTGAAAGAGACCCTCAGGAATACACAACATGAGAACGAGAACCTCATAAAGAGCAGCCAAGAGCATGAGCTCAACCTTGAGGATGCAATTGTCGATAAAGAAATGGCAGAGGAGCGCGCCGAGGCAGCTGAAGCAGAATTCGAGCAGCTTCGAAGTCAGCTGCATGAGCGCGACACCGAGCTTGAGATTCTGCGGGACGAGGCTGAACTCTACACGGCTGAAATGACTGAGGAAGAGAGGCAGAATGCCGGTTACTACCGACTTCAGCAAGACAACGACCGCATCCGACAGGCTCTCTTGAGTTTAAAGGAAATGACTGAGGAGAAAGAGCGTGACCTCAATAACAGAATCATTAGCTTGGAGTCGGATCTCAGTAACCTCGAAAACTACGAGCGCGATAATGCAACCCTTCAACAACGCATTACTGATGCTGATGCTGTGATTGAAGATCTCAGACAGCGTCTAGATGCCGCCACCGAGGTGGAAGAAATGATCGGAGAGATATCAAGCCAGAACCACGATCTCCAAGATAGAATCGCGGAGCAGGAACTGCACATTCAAGACCTCGAAAACCTGAGGGAGCTCAATGACGAGCTGGAGGTCCAACATCTAGAAACAGAAGATGAGTTGCGCGCAGAGGTCGAAACTAGGGAGATCGAGCTCGCAGAACAAGCTCGCCATATCACCGAGCAGACTGCCATCATCGCCGATAATGAAACTCTCATCTCAAAGTTCCGGGAACTCGTCCTGGATCTCCAGGGCCGTGCTATGGATGCAGAGTCCTCCAAAACCATGACCGAGGCTGTGGTCAAGGATACCACCGGCAAGTTTAACCATATCATGGATATCAACCGCCAGCTTCGTAATGCCACTGTGCAATCTACCGCTAGGAAAATCGATCACGACCTTGCGAGGATAGAATTTCGCCAAGCCCAAAGGGAAACCAATCTCTGGAGTGACAATGTCTCCGGGGATTTCATTAATGGCGAGCCGAACCAAGCCTACTTCACTACACAACGCCTGGAAGCTAAGGCTGATATTCTCATCGATGTCTTGCACAGTACCCAGAAAGAGATGAGCAACGGGGGCCGACTAGACGATGCGTTCGCCGAATTGAACTGCTGGGAGGCTATTACCCTTCTGAAGTCTATTCATAACGGCAACCGACGGTTGTTCTATGCCATGGGTCACACGTCTCTCGCCCAATTTTCCACTATGGGCTCAGTCTATCAGGACTTGCTCACTATCGAACAAGTCCTCGATGAAGATATCAACTCTGTCAAGGCCGATACAATCAACTTCGATGAACTTCCTGCAGCTCTAGCACGTTCAAACAAGATTTATGGAAACATACTTGTGAATCAAAAGGAGGTTCTGCTTACCCGGCCGGAGAATGAGGCTTTAGCTCGGGCTGAATCATACGATGTCCAACTTCACTTCATGGAGGCCATTTTCGGCATCCTGGCTAATACGCTGGCCAAGGTCCCGGACGGTATCCACGCAGCAATTGTTGATCTCCAGAAGACCATCAAGCAACAAACAGATGTGGTAGTTGTTGCAGCTGCACGAGCCCACAAGTTCGCGGACACTCTTCAATCCCTTCGAGCGGACGGCTTGTATTGTCAATTCAGCCCAGACGACTTGGAAGAGCTTATTGAGTTTGATGAGAAGATCGTGACAGCTGCCAACGAAACCTATGACATCGCACGCAAGTTGATCGGAGAAGTGATTCTGTGCTCAAATTCTACAGCTTCGGAGTCAATTGACACCGATGTCATCCGCAGTGCTGGCATGTCCATCTTCGAGCTGAAGATCGCCCAGAGCGAGGTCCCTTGGACTTCTCAGATTGGGTTGCTGTCCGGCAGCCTCGACATCTGGATTACACAAGCCTCATCGCTCATGTACTGTGCCGAGATCCCCCAAGGACCTACACCTTGGGTGCAGAAGGCTAAGCTTCGCGAGGCGGCGGAAAAGTTGAGCCAAGAGCTTGGGGTACAGTTGGATGCAGTCAGGAAGGAATGCCACACATCTCTCCTTAAGATTCATGAGCGGGAGGAGATCATTGCAACGAAGAACCTCGAGATAGAGCATCTTCTGGCTAAGAACCGAGATGCTACCGCCAAGGCAGAAGCCCTTGAAGCCTTGAGGGGTCAGATTGCGGAAAAGGACGCTAAGATCGTTCAAATTAATGAGCAATATACTGCTGCGAGAGAAAAGCTACACGCCCTCTGTGAAGAGGACACGAAGAATGAGTATGAGCTCAAAGTGGTTCCAGAGCCACTCCCGGCATATGCCGATCCGGACCCAGACCCTCTAGCACCATTCAGCACGCCGCCGGGCCTGAAGATAATGCTGGAAGCCTTGCAGAACGAGAATCATTGGCTTCGTCAACGCGTTTACAAGGACCAATACGAGAACAATCTCAAGGACTACTTTGAGAAGATGGGGGCTACAAGCCCCCGCACATACTACCGGCCTTGCCTGACGATGCAACTAGACGACTTCAGCGATGATGAAGAGGAAATGAACCCTCTTTCTTCTTCCATCACAGCCTCCACGGTCGCTCCTGTCGGTCTCCAAGCAGTTGGATCGAACCTAGACAGCCTACATCATCGCCTTAAGGAGGTGATTGAAACCCGTTCTCAACTTAATCTCACTACGATTCACGAAGAGGATGACGAGGGTGTTTTTGTTTAGATTTGTTTTTTCTTTTGTAGCGTGTGTCGGGATTTTGGAGGGTGTTTTAGGGCGTTTTTTTTTGGCCTGTCATGGAGCGTATGCCATTGGGGCAAGGTGTTGAGGTTGACATTCAGATTGCATGAAGAGGTGTACTCATTCAGGTAGGGGATTGGGTAGTGGTTTTGTCTTTTGTACGCTCATGATTGTTATTCCCATGATGGGATGTCTTACTTTTTGTGTTCTCTATTCAAGGTCGTGATGGCCGACTGGCATAGCTGTATAGTCGTGTTTTGCTCTTTGGTCTTCCGCGTATACCCCCTAGCATCCGTTTTGAGTCTTGATCATCATCATCATCTTGTTCCATGCCGCCTGCTAATATCGGTAGATATTATTCCAATTCCTAGACTGCCATTTTCACTTACGGCAGCGCTTATATTATGCGATCGATATTGGTCAAAACCTGTTTACATGTGTTCACATGAGATTATCGTTCACGTGGGACAATTCCTTCCTGCAGTGTACTGGTTCACGCTTGCTTCTATTGTAATCAGACCAGGCATCTGCGGCAGTGGGTCAGTCACCATTGTGAGCCCAGAGCACAAATCGCCTTTAGGATTTTAATCAACCCCTTCACCCCCGCTCTGTATTTTAGCTCACCTCCAAATTGCTCTATCAACTTTGCTTTCGCAACTATCGCGGCTCCTATTCTTCGTTCCTCTGCGGCTTGTTGTTTGCTTGCTGCATCACGCTATTTCCTCCAAGATCTAATCGGGTCATCTGAATCTTTCGGAATACTTTATACGCTTTACTTCCAGTGGAAAATGTGTGCTTCTGCTTCTCGGCAACCTGGCAGTACTGTTGAGCTGCGGCGGTGATAGACTTCTCGACTTCTTACGCTTCTTTGCTCTCGACGCAGGATGTCACGGTGCGACGTTTCTTTCCAGTTTACGCGCATATTCAAGTATGCATGTGTTTTTTTTTCCTTACAAGACGGGAAGTCGGCATAGGTAAACCTATCACCGCAACGGGGTTAAATGGGATTTCAGAGTCCACATCCGAGCCCGCTCCAACAGCCGTAGCATAACGTCTTGCCGGCCATGCGTCGCTGCGAATATCAAGGTTCCCGAGATCTTGGATGCGGGTTTTACTGCAATACGGAATACGTAGATAAAGAGGTTGAAAATGTCTCTGCTCCTAATGTAGCCGAGGATGTTAAGTGGTTAAGGCTACAGGCACAGCCTAGTGGGACAACGAGCCAAGCGAAGTAAGTTTACCGGGTAGATACTGTAGGATGACTTGCATCGTTGATATGGGGGGTATTTACAGTAGACTATAAAGCGCAGTGCTGAGTATGTACACAGCAAGAATTTGCCAGAAAAGCTTGATCGTGGTGATCCTCATTTTTCGGCAAGATGTTATCAATGGCATGGTGCTGATACACAGTGTTTATTCATAATTCTATATTTCTCGGGAGTACGTGCCCTTAGCTCGTTCCACATTTTGATTGCTACTGTTAGATTAATAGGTTGTTGATGACTGGTCAAGTACACCTAGATACTATTTGAGTAATGTTGAATTCTATAAGAGCTACCATTGAGTCTCAATCGAAACAAAGTCTGTTATCTATCTTGCCACAATACAGGCACTAAAATCCATACCTATGACGTAGGAACGTTATCTTCTCGTTATCCTTTGCACCCAGCTGACACAATTGGTTGAAGTCTCCAGCTTCGAGACCTTTTTTCTCTGTCCTAGCTGCAAAGTGCTCAAGGGGGCAGCTCAACCCGGGCCCACTCTTGCAGTCTGGTATGGCGGTGATGCCGTCGTTGATGTTAACCCTGACAAATTTCTCAGGCTCAACGCGATTCTTGGTGCGGCACGACAGAAGTTCGAAGATGATACGGCCACCCATGGGACACACTTGAGACTTGCGCCACTTACGATTGTGTCGAATTTTCGTGATAGGGAGATGGCCATCTTGTTCATCTTCATTCATGATATCAAGCGCGGTCACCATTGGCGTGATGTCACCATCGTGAACACTGGTATGAGTTAGCAGATATATTTGATCACATGGAAGAGAATAACAAACAAGCTGAAAAATAAGGTTCCTCCCTCTTCGCCCTCTAGGAGCAAACTTTTCGTCGCATTGAGCCATAGCCACCCCATGCTTGCAGCATACTTGTTACCTGGCCCGGCACGATAGTAATGGAGTACATCGCGGGCATACTCAAAAGCTAAAAATTCATCCCGAGTGAAGACATCACACCAGGAGCTATTTCCACGCACGAGTATTTCAAAACCACACATCTCTTGCATAGCATAGATCTCAGCGTCACTGAAGTCAATACCCGTTTGGCCATACAAGCGTTTTCGTACCGGGGGAAGGTATGTAGCCCGATATTGACTCATGAAGCGGTATCCATTGGCCTTGCCATTATTTTCATCTAGACCATTAGCCAAGCATGTCCGGCCCGGCGTTAACGTATCTGCGCCGGCTCTGGGATCTTCGGAAACTATCTCTAGGTAAGGTCTTGGATTTTTGACATGGTCGGCACCCCAGAAACCGAGAATGAAGTTTGAAGCCGTGTCCTTGACGCGAGGACAGTCCGTAGCCCAAACGGTAGTACGAATATTTGGGCGAAGAACAGAGGCTCTCGAGATCAGATGCTTGTATCGTGTTCGAAGGCGGACACCCATGGTAAACGCTGTGATGATTCCGCTTTCGGTCAATTCCTCGAGATCGGTGTCCTCTGCCATGCTGGACTTAGTACTTTCGATCGGCGCATGCGTGGAAGAAGAATGAGGAGATCAGGCTAATCGAGGTTGAGAAGGAAGCTTAGGCAACTTACTTGTCCAAAATAGATTCCAGTCGTTGAAAAAGGAAAGGTTGCCAGTGAATGTCTTGCCACTCTGCTTCATGCGGTTTACGACGGATTTCTGGGCTGATCACCCGCTTAGCGCTAGGAATAAGGATTGGAAGGAGAGTCTCAAGTCACCTTTAGCAACCCTTTTGGTGGGATAGCGCTCGGCATGTCTAGACATCTTGACAACGTATCGCGTCAGCATACGGACCAGCAGCCGTATTTACACAAGATAGCGATTAGCATACCATGTGCACTTGCTCGACAATGCAGCCTTCAGGCACAGCAATACCGCCTGGTACTACGTTGCTAGTCTTTTGGATCCAGGGCCCATTGCCACCAAGGTGTTGGAGAATGTCCCAGTCGCTGGTCAGCGTGCCAGCACCGAGCCCTTGCTGCGCGGTATGAGTGGCGAGAGGATTCCAGGTGTATGGCATGGCTACAACAGCTATGACGGCAGCCATGACAGCGGTAGCCAGGGCGATGCAGCCGGATTGCCTGGACATGGTGAACATGGTGGCCTTGGTGGAGGGGCTGGGCGGTAGCATGTGTAGCAGCCGTGGGGCCAGCAGCCGCTGGTGCCGGCCGTGTGGCCATGGATGGTCGTTTCCCGGCGACGTGCGCGTTGGTGAAGGTACCGTGCTGTACACGTCAAGTGCTCTGTCGTCTGCCTGCCATTACTGACGACAGGGATCCTAATGACCTAACTACTTACGTACATACATATGGGCCTCGGCTCGGCTCCACTCCCGGAGTCCCGCCGCCCCGCGACAGCTCCGCACTCGACCTTCGACATTCCATGCCGGGGCCCCGCCAGCAGCACAGCTATCGTGAGCGTGAAGCCACCATGGCCTCCCCAGTATCCAAGGCCAGTGCCAATTACACTGGCACCGCGACCGCTACCGCCCACGAGCCCGACCCCGCCGCCCCTGTCGCCTACCAGCGCCAACTCTACGCAGCGCTGCGCCCGCCCACGTACTCGACCCAGCCCACGCAATGGGAAGCCGCCGCACGCGCTGCCGTGCCGCTGCCCAACTTTCTCTACACGCATGGGGCCGCCGGCAGCGGGGAGACGCATGCTGCCAACCGCGCTGCCTTTGCGCGCTTCCGCCTGCGCCCGTCAATGCTCGTCCAGGCCACCCGCCGCGACCTGTCTGTCGTCTTATTTGGCCGCCGCTATGCGAGCCCACTGATCGCTGCCCCCATCGGCGTTCAGGAGACAATGCATGCCGACGCTGAGGAAGCCACGGCTCGCGCCTGTTGTGCCGTCGGTGTACCCATGATCCTGTCCACAGCCGCTACGCGAAGCATCGAGCAGGTGGCCGCGGCTAGTGGCGTCGGTCCTCGCTGGTTCCAGCTCTACTGGCCCAAACCCCAAGCTGAAGACCTCACTGTCAGCTTGCTGCGCCGCGCCAAGACCGCCGGCTTCGATGTCTTAGTCGTGACGCTGGACACGTTCTTGATTGGCTGGCGGCCGAGCGATCTGGACGAGAGCTACCTGCCCTTCCTTTATGGTCAGGGCTGTCAAGTCGGCTTCTCGGACCCTGTTTTCCAGCGTATGTATGCTGCAGAGCAGGCCAAAGATACGCGGACCGTCGCGGAGAAGCTGGCCGACCTCTGGCAGCTCCTCAAGCGCCCGGGAACACTGGGTGGCGCAGCCAAAGTCTTAACCCACGCGGCAGTCATACAAAAGTCCCTGTTCTTCACCAGCTTGGTGGCATCGGGCAACTACCGTGACTGGAACGACCTGTACACTCTTCGAAAGTACTGGGACGGCCCCATCGTCCTCAAGGGTATCCAGACAGTCGAAGACGCGCACCGTGCCATTGAGCACGGCATAGATGGCATTGTTGTCTCCAATCATGGAGGGAGGCAACTGGATGGCGCTGTCGCGTCGCTGGATGCTCTCGCTGAAATTGGCGCAGATGACAGAGTCAAGACTTCTGGTTTGACCGTCTTATTCGACAGTGGTATACGTACCGGGTCTGACGTGCTAAAGGCGCTGGCGCTCGGAGCCAAGGCAGTTCTGGTTGGGAGGCCATACATCTACGGGCTCGCCATGGGAGGCGAAGAGGGCGTCAAGCATGTACTAAACTGTATGCTCGCGGATACCGACAACTCGCTCGCGAATCTTGGCAAAAGGAGTACGGCAGACATCGGTCGGCATGATGTGAGGGTGTTGCAACAAGTATCAAAGCTATAGTGTATGTCATTGCCGTGCAAAAGGTACAGTAAAAGATAACTCTCGCCTCAGTAGCCATGCTTTGCTAACTCCCCCTCAGTCCACTCCCAAAGCTTCTTCTGTAGGCCGTTGTCCCGCGCCCGCTTGCTGCCTCCGCTCTTCACGCCCACTGGGTTGTAGAACGCACCATTTTCTAGATTCTCCCTTTTCGTCGTAGCACACCAAGCTGTGTTGAGCGCGCCGCCCCTTGGGTCTCGGTAATGCCCCGGCAATATGAGGCTCACGATGCCATAAATCCACAAGCAGAATGCCAAGAACAGGTTGGCACGTAGCGATGCATAGAGATCGGTCAAAATGACACCGGGGTGGAGCGAGACAGACATGATCTGTGGGTACTGTGCGGCCAGTTCGCGAGCGAAAAGGATGTTGGCGAGCTTCGAGTTCCCATAACGTCGCCATGTGGGTTGCTGCTCCAGGGCGGCTTGATCAAACTCTATGCCTTTGGAGATGGCGAGCCTGTGGCCCATGCTGCTCACGTTGATGATGCGGACATCGGCACCCGGCTGCTTCGCCGTCTCTAGCATGGTCGGTAGCAGCAGCTTCGTGAGTAGGGCGTGGCCAACGTGGTTGGTTCCAAACTGTATCTCGTACCCTTCTTTGGTCGTACTATAGGGGCACGCCATGATGCCCGCATTGTTGACCAAAGTATCCAATCGCGACTCCCGCGCTTTGAAGGTGGCTGCTGCTTCGGCGATCGATGAGAAGCAGGTCAGGTCTAAAGGCAAGTGGATGATTTCGCAGGCACTCGGAACAGACGATCGGATGTCTGCGATGGCGTCGCGGGCTTTGGATTCTGTGCGCGCAGCAAGGTAGATGCGTACGGGATTATGCGCCGAGAGGTAGGCTGCTGTTTGCTTGCCGAGACCTGCGTTGCCTGTGCTATCGGATCAGATAACTAATAGACAGAAGCTGTTTCGTGTCCCGAGCGCATCGGAACTACTCACCACCCGTAACGAGGATTATCTTATCCACCTGATCCTCAATATCGCTCTCTGGATCGAATCTCTTCCCCATCGTAACAACTGTCTGTTACGCAGTTGTAATCTGACTCGCG
>Ga0182210_1000285_pt1 | contig 11874 bp, 8 predicted proteins | sample G5R1MG_19_FD_129670 | JGI IMG/M metagenome (GOLD analysis project Ga0182210, IMG submission 129670) | Switchgrass phyllosphere microbial communities from Michigan, USA - G5R1_MAIN_03OCT2016_LD1 MG | ecosystem: Host-associated > Plants > Phyllosphere > Phylloplane/Leaf | place: USA: Michigan... | reverse complement strand
GTCGCCGTCGGTGCGTCTGTTCGAGGCGGCGGCGTGCGCGACGCCGATCATCTCCGACCGGTGGGAGGGGCTGGACCAGCTGTTCGCACCGGGGGCCGAGATCATCCTGGCCGACACCGCCGCCGACGTCCTCGCCGCGCTTGACGGGGACGCAACTGGGATGGGTCGGAATGCGCAAATGCGGGTGCTGGCCGCGCATACCGCCGGGCATCGTGCCGCAGAGCTGGAAACCCATCTGATCGACGCCGCCGCAACCCAACAAAGGAGCGCCGCATGACGATATCCATTACCCTGGTCGCCGGTGGTGCCGGCTTCATCGGGTCGCATCTGTGCGCGCGCCTGCTCAACGATGGGGGCGAGGTGATCTGCCTCGACAACCTCCAGACGGCGCGCCCGTCGAACCTGCGGCTGCTGGAAGGGCGGGCCGGGTTCACCTTCGTCGAGGCGGACATCGTCAACCCGCTGCCCGCGTCGGTGACCGCGCTGGGAAGCCGGATCACGCGGATCTACAACCTCGCCTGCGCCGCCTCGCCGCCGCAATACCAGGCCGATCCCGAGCATACGATGCTGACCAACGTGGTCGGCACCAACCATCTGCTACGGCTGGCGGAGAAGGCGGGCGCCCGGATGCTCCTGACTTCGACCAGCGAGGTGTATGGCGATCCGGAGGTCCATCCGCAGCACGAAAGCTATCGTGGCTGGGTCAATTGCACGGGGCCACGCGCCTGTTACGACGAGGGCAAGCGTGCGGCGGAGGCGCTGGCGTTCGATTATGCGCGGATGCAGCGTGCCGAGGTGCGGGTCGCGCGCATCTTCAACACCTATGGACCGCAGATGCATCCTGATGACGGGCGGGTGGTGTCGAACCTGATCTGCCAGGCGCTGTCGGATCGCGAGATCACGCTGTACGGCGACGGGAGCCAGACGCGCAGCTTCTGCTACGTGTCCGACATGGTCGACGCGCTGATGGCGTTGATGGAGGCCGAGTTCGACGGGATGGAGCCGGTCAACGTCGGCAATCCGACCGAGCTGACCGTGCGCGAGCTGGCCGACCGCGTGGTCGAGATGACGGGTACGCGCAATCGCGTCGTCTATCGCCCCTTGCCGCAAGACGATCCGCGTCGGCGTCGGCCCGACATCTCGCGCGCGAAGGCGCTGCTGGGCTGGGCCCCGCGGGTCGAGTTGGCCGAGGGGCTGGCGAAGACCTGCGCCTGGTTCGCCGAGGAACTTGATCGGACCCCCGAGGCGATCGCGGCCGAATAGCGCGGTTCAGCCCGCCGCGACGATGCCGTGCAACCGCTCGTCGGTGAGCGGGGTGGCGAAGCGGATGCCGAAGGTGGGGTGGTCGACCCAGACGATCGAGGCGGGCTGGCGCTTGCCGCCGACGACCAGCTCGACCTTGCCACCCGGGTCGCTGACCGACCGGGCGTGAAGGCGTGCGCCCTGCGCCGATATGTCGAGGACGTGGACGCGGCGCAGCGTCTCGGTGCCGTCACCCGCCACCTGCGCGAGCAGGAACACCTTGGTCCGCCGCGCCTGACGCTTGTCGTCGGCGCGGCCATGAAGGGTGGGTGACGGCGCGATCACAGGCCGAGGCCCTTGACCGGGACCAGCTTCTTGGCCTCTTCAGCAGCCTTCCTCGCGGCCTCTTCCGCCGCCTTTGCAGCAGCTTCGGTGGCCTTCTTCGCAGCCTCGGCGAGCGATTGGGCAGTCTCTTCCGCTGCCTTCTTCGCGGCGGCATCGGCGGCTTTCGCGGCATCTTCCGCAGCCCGCTTGGCCGCCGCATCCGCTGCACGGGCGGCGTCCTCGGCCGCCTTCTTGCTCGCGGCGTCGGCGGCCCTGGCGGCGTCATCGGCGGCCTTGCGCGCAGCATCCTCGGCGGCGCGGGTTTCGGCGGCGGCCTTTTTGGCGGCATCGTCGGCGGCTTTGGCTGCCTGTTCGGCGGCCTTGCGAGCGGCGTCGTCAGCCGCCTTGGCCGCAGCCTCGGAAGCCTTGCGCGCGGCGTCTTCCGCGGCCTTGGTTTCGTCGGCGACCTTCTTCGCCGCCTCCGCCTGGATGCGTGCAGCGTCCTCGGCGGCGCGCTTCGCGGCATCCTCGGCGGCCTTGGTCTCGTCGGCGGCGCGCCTCGCGGCTTCGGTGGCCGCACGGTTGGCATCCTCGGCGGCCTTCTTCGCGGCAGCGTCAGCAAGCTTGGCGTCGTCGGCAGCCTTGCGAGCCGCGTCTTCACCCGCCTTGGCGGCGGCATCGGCAGCCTTGCGGGACGCCTCGCGCGAAGCTTCCTCGGCAGCCTTGGCGGCGGCGGCGGCAGCATCGGCGGAGGCCTTGCGTGCGGCTTCCTGCTGGCGCGTGACCTCGGCGGTCGAGGCCTCGGCGTCGCGAGCGGCGGCGGCGGCGGCGCGTTGCGCGGTGTCAGAGGTCTGCTGATTGCGACGCAGTATGTCGTCGAGTGCCGCCAGCAGGGCCCCCAGCAGCCCCTGGCCGCGGCTGTCCTCGGCATCCTTGGCAGCCTTCGCACTCGCGGCGCTCGCCTCGGCGGCGAGGCGGGCGGCGTCCTTCGCCGCGGCGTCCTTGGCGTTGGCGGCGTCCTGTGCCTGCTTCAGCGCGGCGGCGGCGGCATCGCTGGCGGCCTGCGCCGTCCGTGCGGCCTGATCGGCGGCGGCCTTCTGAGCGGCTTCGGCCGCGCCGCGGGCCGCGTTGGCGGCGGCGTCGGCCTCCGCCTTGGCGGCGGCGGCGGCGGCGGTCTCCATCGCGGCGGCGGCGGCGCGCGCGGCGTCGGCGGCGCGGACGCGGTTCGCCTCGGCGATCGCGATGTCGGCGGCGGCCTTGTCGGCGGCGGCCTTGGCCGCGGCGGCGGCATCGGCCATCGCCCGCTCGTTCTGCGCATTGGCGAGCGCGAGCGCGTCGGCGGCCGCCTTGTCGGCGGCGGCCTTGGCAGCGGCACTTGCCTCCTCGGCGGCGCGCTGCGCGGCGACGCGGGCGGCGGTCGCGGCGTCGGCGGCGGCCTTGGCGTTGGCGGCGCTGATCGCGTCGGCGGCGGCCTTGTCGGCGGCGGCCTTGGCGGCGATCGCGGCTTCGGCGGCCGACTTCTCGCTGGCGGCCTTGTCGGCGGCGGTCTTGGCGGCAACCGCGGCCTCGGCGGCGGCGCGATCGCTGGCGGTCTTATCCTCACGCGCCTTGACGGCGGCGTCCTCGGCGGTGGCTGCGGCAAGGGCGGCGCGATCGGCCGCAGCGCGCGCCTCGGCCTCGGCGGCGGTGGCGCGGTCGATCTCGGCCTTGGCGGTGGCGATGATCTCGTCGGCGCGCTCCTCGGCGGCGAGCGCGAGCGCGGTCACCGTGCGGGTGGCTGCCACCGTCGTCTCGGCGGCGATGCGCGCTGCCTGGGCGACGCTGGCGACCTCGACGCCGCCACCGATATTGCCGGTGACGAGACCACCGGTCGTCGCGGCGAGCGAGACCGGCGCCTCGTAGACCGTGGTCTGGATCGCGGTCGGCGCTGCGTCCGACGCAGGCTCGCTCGGCGCGGCGGCTTCGGCGACGACGGCGACCGGGGTGGCGGCCGGCGCATCCTCGGCCGGAGCGGCCGGCGAGTCGATCGTCCGGCGGGCACCGCCGGTTTCCACCGTCATGCGGTAGAGGTTGCTCGAGCCGACCATGGCGACCGATCCCGGCCGCAGCAGGTCGCGCGCGCCGCCGTCACCGGTGGCGACGTCGACCGCGCCTTCGAGCACCTGGACCGACGCGCCCTCGGCACCGACGCCTACCGCAAAGGTGGTGCCCTTCACGACGGCGGCGAGGTACGGCGTCTTTACCTCGAAATGAGGGGTCAGCTTCTTCTTGATGACGAAGACGACGTTGCCGAAATCCTCGATGATGCGGGTGACGCCGGTCGCCTGCTCCTGCGCGGGCGGCAGGCGCAGCTGCGATCCGGGGGCGACCATCATATATTCGGCGCCGCGTACCAGCACCGCGCGCGAGCCCTTGCCGGTCGTCACCGTGTCGCCGGCGGATACGCCCATGCCGCGCGTCGCGACCTTCTGCATCCCGGTCCGGCCGACCGACACCTGGCCGCTCGCCTCGCTGATCCGCCATTGCGGCTCCTGCGCCAGTGCACCCGTGGCACAGCCAGCCGCCAGCAGCGCGATCATGCGCGGACGCAAGCGTGAAAACATCGAGGAAACTCCCTTTTCGAGCATCCCATTTGCCAGCTGGGCTTTTCGATAGTCTTGGCGAAGACGGTGAAGGCGGCGTTCATTAATCCGTGGTGCGCCGGGAAGGGGACGTTAGGATTTGGTCGGTATCGCGGACGGCATGATCCGTGATGTTCCGATGTGTCTGGCGATTGCCACCGTTCTCGCCCTCGCCTCCGGGGAGGCCGGGGCTCAGGTGCGGCTCGACCGTGCCGACCCGACGATCAGCGAACGGGCGCTGCCCCAGCCGTCGACGGTGCCACAGGTAAACGCGCCGGTGCCGAGCATCCGGCCTAACCCGGTTCAGGGCACCGCCCCGTCGGCGACGCCGCGGGTCGCCCGCGCGATCGTCGTCGACGGCAACGTCTCGATCGCGACCGACAGCTTCGCCTACGCGATCTCTCCGTTCATCGGGCGCGATCTCGCCGCCGGCGACCTCTCTGCGCTCGCGCGGGCGGTGGCCGAGGTCGCGCGGTCGCGCGGCTATCCGTTCGCGACCGCGTCGATCGGGGCGCAGCCGATGAACGGCGGCATCCTGCGCGTGACGCTGGACGAGGGGCGGATCGACGTCGTCCGCGTGATCGGCGCCACCAACCCTGCCGCCGACCGCATCCTCGCCGCGGCGTTGACCCGCGGGCGCCCGCTGCGGCGCGGCGACCTCGAACGCGCGATCCAGCTGGTCGGCGACCTGCCCGGCGTACGCGTGACCGAAAGCAAGTTCATCCGCCAGGACGGCTTCGGCATCCTGCTGGTCACGATCGTCGAGGATCGCGCGTCGGCCTATGTCCAGATCGACAATCGCGGCAGTCGCGAGATCGGCCCGCTGCGCTCCACCATCCTCGCCAGCCTGCGTGGGATCGCCGGGGCAGGGGACGAGCTGGGCCTGATCGCCGCCAACACCCCGATCGAGCCGTCGGAGTTCGCGTTCCTGCGCGCGCGCTACAGCCTGCCCGCGGGCACCGATGGCGGCCGCGTCGCGATCTCCGCGTCTTACGGCCATGCCCGCCCCGGCGCGCTGCTGCGCCCGCTCGACATCGCCGGCAACAGCGTCGACGTCTCGGCGTCGTACATCCGTCCGCTGGTGCGCAGCCGCGCCGAGAGCGTGTGGGCGGGTGTCGAGTTTCGCGCGCTGCGCAGCGACCAGGCGCTATCGGGCTTCAAGCTGCGCGACGATCGGCTCGCGACGCTGACGGGCACGCTGACCTCGGTTCGCGAGCTGGGGCAGGGCAGTTTTCGCGGCGAGTTCGCGATGGTCGCGGGGCTGCCGTTCGACGGCGTGACGCGTGAAGGCGATCCGCTCGCCTCGCGTAGCGACGGCGACGCGCGTTTCGTCACCTTCGGCTACACCGCCGAATGGACCACCAAGCTCGGCGAGAAGCTGGGTCTGGTGGTCGCATCGTCGGGGCAGGTCGCGACCCGCCCGCTGCTCGCCACCGCGGAGATCGGCAATGGCGGCCCGGCGTTCGGGCGCGGCTACGACTATGCCGAGCGGACCGGCGACCAGGGCATCCTCGGCTCGGTCGAGGTGCGCGGCGACGCCGGGCGCGTGGTGCCGGGCGTGGTCGAACGACTTCAGGTCTATGCCTTTGTCGACGGGGGCCATGTTTCGAACCTCCGCCGCGGGATCGGTGGCGGGTCGCTGTTGTCGACCGGCACCGGGCTTCGCTTCGGGCTCGGCATCGTCGACGGCATGGTCGAGGTGGCGCTGCCGCTCAACGCCGATCGCTTCGACACCGGCGATCGTCGTCCGCGCTTTTCGTTCCGCCTGTCGCGGAGCTTCTGAGGTGCGGATCGGTCGCCGTGCCACGTCCTGGCTGATCGTCCTGGGCGTCGGCATCACCGGCGGCGCCGCGGCATCGAGCGAGATCGGCGCGGCGGGCGACCGTCTGCTCGCGCCGCTCCGCTTCGCCGCGATCGACCGCAAAGCCAGCGGGCAGGTGGTGGTGGTCGAGATGGACGCCGCCAGCGCCGCGACGATCAAGCGCTGGCCCTGGTCGCGCACCAACTATGCCGAGGTGGTCGACCGGTTGCACGCCGCTGGCGCCGCCTCGATCGTCTTCGACGTCGAATTCTCGTCCGCCTCCGATCCCGCCGACGACGCGCGCTTCGCCGCCGCGATCGCGCGCGCCAACGGCACCGTCGCGCTCCCGACCTTCGGTCAGGCCGCAAGTGCCGCCGATCGCCGCACGATCGATGCGCTGCCGATCCCGATCCTCGCCAAGCATGCCGCACTCGCCTCGGTCAGCGTCGCGCCCGATCCCGACGGGCAGGTCCGCAGCATGCCGTTCGCGACCGTCACCGATGGCACCCCGCGCCCGTCGCTGTCGGCGTTCATCGCCGCGCGGTCGGGCAAGGCGGAAGAAACCTTTCCGATCGACATGGCGATCGACCCGGCGGCGATCCCCCGGCTAAGCTTCATCGCCGTCCGCGACGGGCGGTTCGATCCGGCCATGGTCAAGGGCCGCAACGTCCTGATCGGTGCGACCGCGGTGGAGATGGGTGACCGGTACGGCACCCCGCGTTGGGGCGTGATCCCCGGCGTGATCGTCCAGGCGCTCGCCGCCGAGACGCTGCTCGCCGGCGTCCCCATCGAGGGCGACCCGTTCGTGCCGCTCGCCGCCGCGCTGCTGATCGCGGGCCTGATGGTGCGGCAACGGAGCGCGGCCCGCGTCGGGATCGCCTTCGCCGGCGGGACCGTGGCGACCGTCGCACTGGTCCTCGCCGCGCAACAATGGTGGTTGCTCAGCTATCCGCTGGCCGCGAGCCTGCTCGGAATCACGGTCTGTGGCGCCGCCTGCTTCGGCCGTGCCATCGCGGGGCGGTTCAGCGCGCAGCGGCTGGTCGACGAGGAAAGCGGCCTGCCCAACGCCCGCGCGCTCGTCACCGAGGGCGAGTGGACCGCCAACCGCATCGTCGCGGTCGCCGAGATCGACAATTACGACAGCCTCCATGCCGTCCTCGGCGCCGACGCCACCCAGCTCGTGGTGCGCGTGTCCGAGCGATTGGCGCTCGTGGCCGAGGATGCCCGCGTCCACCGCGCCGCCGACCGCCGCCTGGCGATGCGTCTGTCCGCCGACGTGCCGATCGACGACATGCTCGACGGCCTGCGCGTCGTGATGATGCAGCCGATCGAGGTCGCGGGCCGCCGCGTCGACGTCATGATGTCGGTCGGCGTCGCCGACGGCCCTGCGCGCGAGACCGAGCGTCTGCTGACCGAGGCGATCATGGCCGCCGATCAGGCCCGCCAGGCCGAGGTCTTCTGGCGCCGCGCCGACACCGACATCGACGACCTGACGCGCGAGGTGTCGCTGATGGGCGAGCTCGACGCCGCGATCGAGACGGGCGAGATCGAGGTTCATTACCAGCCCAAGCAGGACCTGAAGCTGGGCCGCATCACCAGCGTCGAGGCGCTGGTCCGCTGGCGCCACCCGGTACGCGGCTTCGTCGGCCCCGACCTGTTCATTCCGACGGCCGAGCGGACCAACCGCATCGGCACGCTGACGCTGCACGTGCTCGATCACGTGCTGCGCGATCTGTCGGGCTGGCGCGCCCGGCACCCCGGCATCACCGCCGCGGTCAACGTGTCGGCGAAGCTGCTCCACGACGCCGCGTTCAACGACGAGGTCGAGGCGCTGATCGCGCGCCACGGCGTGCCGACTTCGGCGCTGGTCTTCGAGGTGACCGAGTCGGCGGCGATGGCCGATCCCGCCGCCGCGGTCGCCGCGCTGCAACGTTATCGCGCGATGGGGATCGCGGTGTCGATGGACGACTACGGCACCGGTCAGTCGACGCTGACCTATATCCGCGAGCTACCCCTCAACGAGCTCAAGATCGATCGCAGCTTCGTCCAGCACGCTCACAAGAACCGCAACGATGCGGTGCTGGTGCGCTCCACGGTCGATCTCGCGCACGAACTCGGCCTCAAGGTCGTCGCCGAGGGTGTCGAGGATGCCGAATGTCTGGCGTTCCTGCGCGCCTGCGGCTGCGATCTCGCGCAGGGCTATTTCATCAGCCGGCCGGTGCCGCTGGCGGCGCTGCTCACGCTGGTCGAGGGGCAGGCGCTGGCGGCGTGATCGTCAGGTAACCCGCGCGAACCAGATGATGTGGGTCGGCCCCTTGCCGTTCTCGCGCGCCTTGATCTTCACCTCGTCGACCTCGAACCCGCACAGCGACAGCTTGCGCGCGAACGCGGGATCGGGCGCCGCCGACCAGATCGCCAAGATCCCGCCGGGCCGCAGCGACGCACGCGCCCGCTCGATCCCGCGCCTCGTATAGAGCCCGTCATTGTCGGGGCGGGTCAGCCCGTCCGGACCGTTATCGACGTCGAGCAGGATCGCGTCGTACCGCTGCGACCCCATCGCGCCCGCGACGTCGCCGATCCACAGCGTGACACGCGGGTCGTCGAGGCACCCGTCGGTGAGCGTGGCCATCGGCCCTTGCGCCCATTCGATGATGCCCGGCACCAGTTCGGCGACCGTCACCTTGGCATCGGCGCCGAGCCGTTCTAGCACCGCGCGCAGCGTGAAGCCCATGCCATAGCCGCCGATCAGCAGATGCGGGGCAGGGCGGTCGGTGATCCGATCGCAGGTCATCGTGCCCAGCGCGATTTCCGAGCCGCGCATCCGCGTGCTCATCAACTCGTTGCGCTCGAGCACGATCATGAAGTCGGCGCCACGCCGGAACAGCCGTAGGGGCGGGCCGCCGGGCACCTCGGCGGTGCCCAGCAGTTCGCGGGGGGTCACCGGCCCTGGCGCGCCTTGCGGGCGGCGTAGCGGGCGTCGCGCGCTGCCTTCAGCTCGGCGGCGGTCGGAACCGACGGCGGACGCTTCGCAGCGGCGGCAGCGGCCTCCGCAGCCTCGGCCTCGGCGCGAGCCGCAGCGCGGGCCTCTTCCTTGGCGGCCTTCTCGGCCTCGATCGCGGCCTTGCGGGCCTCGCGCTTCTCGGCCTCGGCCGCTTCCTTGGCCTCGCGCGCCGCCTGACGGGCGGCGACGACCTCGGGATCGGGCGCGGACTTGTTGCGCAGCAGTTCGAGCGCGCGCGCCTTCGCATCGCGAGACGCATTCGCGCGGTCGTTGTGATCGGGGAGCTTGAAACCTGCCATCTGGTATCCGTGTATAGAGCAATAAGGCCGTAACGCACAACGGCCCCGCATCGCTGCGAGGCCGTTGGAAGAACTGGTGGACGCACTTGGGCTCGAACCAAGGACCCGCTGATTAAGAGTCAGCTGCTCTACCAACTGAGCTATGCGTCCATGTCGCCGGTCGATGTCGTTGCCGACACCCCGCTGCGGGAGCCGGGCGTTTAGCGGGCGTGCGGAGGGATGCAAGCGCTTTTTTGCCTCATCCGTGCCGGGCGCGGCGGTTGTCGCGGTCGATCGCCATCAGGATGCCGAGGCACAGCAGCACCGTCATCTGCGCCGACCCGCCGAAACTGACCAGCGGCAACGGGATACCGACCACCGGCGCCATCCCCATAACCATCATCAGGTTGATCGCGACGTAGAGAAAGATCGTCGTCGCCAGCCCCGCCGCCGCCAGCCTGGCGAAGCGTGTCCGCGCTTCGCCCGCGACCGACAGGCCCCAGCGGGTCACGAGGATGAAGGCGACGATCAGCAGCACGCCGCCGACCAGACCCCATTCCTCGGCCATGGTTGCGAAAACGAAATCGGTATGCCCCTCAGGCAGATAGTCGAGATGGCTCTGAGTGCCCTGCAGGAAGCCCTTGCCCCAAATACCCCCCGATCCGATCGCGATCTTGGACTGGCTGATGTGGTAGCCGGTGCCCAGCGGGTCGCTTTCCGGGTCGAGGAAGATGAGGATGCGATTGCGCTGATAATCATGCAGCACGAACTGGAAAGCCGCTGGGATCGCCACCGCCGCCGCACCGATCCCTCCCAGCCACAGCCGCAAGGGCGTGCCCGCGAGGAACATCACCGTCGCGCCGCCCGCGCAGGTCAGCAGCGCGGTACCGAGATCGGGCTGCATCATCACCAGCCCGGCGGGCATCCCGATCAGCATCGCCGGCGGCCAGATCGCGCCCCACGATCGCGACTCGGCGGGTGGCAGCAGATCGTAGAAGCGGGCGATCGCCAACACGGCGGCAAGCTTCATCAATTCCGACGGTTGCAGCCGGATGAAGCCGAGGTCGAGCCAACGCTGGCTGCCGCCACGCACCGCACCGAGAAGCTCGACGAGGAGCAACGCGACCAGCAGGACGCCATAAGCCGGAAAGGCCAGCCGCTTGAACCAGTCGAGCGGCGCCTGCGACAGGACCACCGCGCCGCCCAGGAAGGCGAAGAACTTGATCCCCTGCGACAGCGCCCAGGGCCGCAGGCTGCCGCCCGCCGCCGAATAGAGCACGACCAGCCCGAAACATCCGATCGCCAGCACCGGCAACAGCGCGCGCCACGGCAGCGCCGCCAGCGGTTCGGGAACGATCCCGCCGGCGCGGTTCATCGCGGTGTCGCCGGCAGGGGGGCGGGCCGCTCGTCCGAGCCGCCCTCGGGCACGGGTTCGAGGGCGGGCGCGGCCTGTTCGGCCAGTGCCGCCTGCGTCTGATTGGCGAGATCGGTCGCGCGTTCGACCGCGGGCGCGTCGCTTGGCACCGACGCGTCGGTCTTGGTCGCGACCGATGCGGGCGCGGGGCTGCGGGCGGCGCGATAGGCGGCTTCCTGCGCCGCCATGCGGGTGGCGATGTCGCCGCCCCAGGTCGGCTCGCCCTCGGCCAGGCTTTTGAGCGCGCGGTCGCGATCGAGCAGGTAGGTCATGATGTCGCGCCCGATCTGCGGCGTGTCGAGGTTGCGGATGATGTGGCCGTTATGCTCGAGGACGATGCCGGCGGCGTAGCGGGGATTATCGGCGGGCGCATAGCAGACGAACAGCGCGTGATCGCGCATCTTGAACGGCAGCTGCGCGTCCTTGAGCACGCCCGAACGCCGTTCCGCCATGGTGATCCGCCGCACCTGCGCGGTGCCCGTCTTGGCGGCGATCTCCATGCCGGGGATCAGCAACCGCGCCGCGCCGCCGGTGCCGCCGCCGTTGACCACCGCCGACATCGCTTCGCGCACCGTCTGGAGATTTTCCGAACTGTGATCGAGCAGCGGCGGATTGCGATCGACCTTGTGCGCGAACAACGTCGGCACCAGCGCCCGCCCGCTGGCGATGCGCGCCGCCATCACCGCCAGCTGGAGCGGGTTGGCGAGGACGTAGCCCTGTCCGATCGACGCGTTCAGGCCATCGGCGACGGTCCACTTCGTCTTGTATTTCCGTAGCTTCCACTGGCTGTCGGGGACGGTGCCGTAACGCTGGGTGCCGAACGGCAGGTCGAACCGCTGGCCCAGGCCCATCGATCGCGCGACCGGTGCGATCCGGTCGTAGCCGACGCGACGGATCATCTCGTAGAAATAGATGTCGCAGCTTTGCGCGATCGCGGTTTTGAGGTCGACCGCGCCGTGGCCGCCGCGCTTGTGGCAATGGAAAACGCCGGTGCCGACCCGCAGCGCGCCGGTGCAGTTGATCCGCGCGGTCGCCGGCACCCCGGCTTCGAGCAGCGCCAGTCCGTTCATCGGCTTGACCGTGGAACCTGGCGGATAAAGACCCTGCAACACCTTGTTCATCAACGGAACATGGTCGTCCTCGGACAGCATCTGCCATTCGAGCTTGCTGATCCCGTCGGAAAAGCTGTTGGG
>Ga0182210_1000284_pt1 | contig 11897 bp, 8 predicted proteins | sample G5R1MG_19_FD_129670 | JGI IMG/M metagenome (GOLD analysis project Ga0182210, IMG submission 129670) | Switchgrass phyllosphere microbial communities from Michigan, USA - G5R1_MAIN_03OCT2016_LD1 MG | ecosystem: Host-associated > Plants > Phyllosphere > Phylloplane/Leaf | place: USA: Michigan... | reverse complement strand
GGTAGAAAAGGTGAGAAAATAGCATATCGTGTACAGATGCAGGTCTCTGCAAATCGACACGTCGCCGCTTGGTATTACGTAATCAGCAACAATGCGATACCCACCATTAGGGAGCAGTGCATCTTATGTCTCACACAGATGAAAAGGCTTTGTAATCTTCTTTACGATATGCATTAGCACTAGAATTGATTATGTACCCCCCGGATAGATTAGGATACAAATAAAACATTGCCTCTACCAGCACCTATAGGCGTGTAGATCTTCGGCCAGTTCCATAAGCATTTTCCATGCCTGTCAGTGAACTCCGCAAGGTCCAGGTGTACACTTCTAAATAATCGCGAAAATGAGATGGTGGAAGTGGCACGCGCTATCGCTAAGGAATCGAAAAGATCGTCACGGTCGTCTTGATGATTAGGAACATGGCTGGGGGCGATTTCCTCTCAGAAATGACCGTCATCCTCGCGAGTCGCTTCGGCATGATTGTCTGCCAAACGGACATCCGCCCCGGTGTCTAAATGTAAGTCACTCTCTGACTCCATATCATTATTATTGTCCATATTCGTCACTCGTGAAGCATGCGCTTGCGGTGTGAGCCTGAGAGTAATCTCTCCAAGATGCTCAGACTGCTGAACGATGAGCATGCCTTTGCTTCCCAAGCCGAGAACCATCATCAGACCCTGGCATGCAATCAGCTTCGTGTTTTCACCAGGAGAGAGCAGCTCTTCAAAAGTGATCTCGTTTATGTCAGTTGCGGCTTCGGCTTGCAGTGCGTCTGATAGGCTCTCCGTGGCTACTTGTGCACGACTGCGTTTCTCAGCGATCGCATCGATCACGAACGCAAGAAAGTTCGCGCCCTCCGCAGAAAGAGCATCGCGAATGGAAGTCGGGATTTGAAAAAGAACTGGCGGCTCTGGGTAGTCTGAACTGAGACCTGGGGGTGCAGAGCCATCTGCATCCAGGCTATAGTCACCATCGCTCTCCAAATTCTGGAGCGCATCAATTCCACTAGCCTGACCACGACCAAAGAGAGGGGATGCAGAGACGAGGCGGCTGCCACGCTTGCGTTGGTCGAGAGAGTCCAGTCCACTCCGAGGTAGGGCAGATGAACCCCGAAATGAAGCACTCATGTTCCATGGCATTGCTGAAAAGACCTGTTGATCTTCGAGGGCGCTCATGGCTTCACGAGGTAGCTCAACCTCCACATCATCGCAACCGGGCGGGAAAAAGCCTTCGCCGTCTGCTCCACGAGGGATCTCGCCTTCGAAACCCGTAGTCTTTTGTCGGACTCGCCGAGACTCGTATTGTGTTGCATCGTCGATGCCACTGTCATGGTCGTGCTTCTCGGTCTTCCTTTTCTTGCGGCTCATACCAGTGATCAGCTCGAAGAACTTGTCTCCAATATACATGTTCAACGGATGGGAACCTTGTGCACCCAGAAAGTCTTTTCCGATGCCTCCCAAACCACTGCCCCAAACATAGTGTTCTGCATTCTTCTTTGCTCTTAGAGTAGCGGTGCCTTTGGTTTTGAGTCGTGCGGCTTCCCTCATGTTCGGCAAGTAATTCTTGTTCCAATCGATCAACTCTGCATTACGCAGCTCAATGGTCCAGTCAGTTGGCAGAGCGCGCGCAGATCGAGGCTTACGACGGAGAGCAGCCACAGTCGAAGAGGAAGATTCTATTATCTCCAAGTACTCGCTGGGCTCCCGCTGTGTAGCCGAAGAGTATTGATCGCCCAGCGGCAGGTAATCACCGGAGATGAGCGGGTCAATGTCCATGTTATCGTTGGGAATCTGGTTTGGGTCAATATCCATGGCACAGATAGTACAGGCAAGATCGGCAAGATCGTGTAAACCCAAAGCGATGAGCTTGGATCTATAAGGCCAGTGCTGCTCATCGGATGGAGAAGCGCCATTGCAGTGCAGATAACAAAAGAGCTTACAACAAGACTCACCTGAGCGCCGGCGTGCCTTCCCTGTTCGTGCTCTCGCCTCACTCGGGCACTCACTCCCGTATAACTCTGCATCTCGGCACCCCCATGCACATCTGGCGTTCTATGCATGATTTCATCGTAGCCAAGCTGGATAAAGCCCCCGTCATCTCCGAAGGTGAAGTCAGGTTCATCTAAATCCAGAAATCCGCCTGTACCGAACATGTCACTTGTCCGACTGACACTGTCCGCGTCATTGTCACCCTTCAGTCTAAATTCGCCGTGCTGGAGAGGGGAGGTTGAGGGTAAAACGAGACCACCAACCGCACCAGCTGTAGGGATAGACGGGAATTGCTGTGTTCCGAAAGGAGTCAGAGACTGAGAGTCTCCAGAATGGTAGGCCGAGAAGAGGTCAAAGCCAAGATTGAAGTCCGCACTTAGGTCGTGAGGGTGCATTGAATACTCGGGTAGAAATGAAGGATCATCCTGAAGGACGAGCTGCTCGGGTCTGTGGCGCGTTAGTGTGCAATACACATTCATTAGTACCAAGGTTGTCCACCTAGCCCGCCCGGCATCAGGGTCAATCGCAGAGTCTTTGACTGTTCGTAGCAACAGATTCATCGAATTGCTCGCACTCTGTGCATCAGAAAGTACATAGCCGCATTGCTGCAAGTATACACGCGAAACACCGTACCTGAACACGCGTCAGCCAAGTGATTTCTTCCATCTGCAGCAGTACTGACAGCAAATTTCCTTGCAACCGTAACGCCATTGGAGCCGCCGGATCTACGATAGTCTGGCATGCCTTGGAGACATTGACATCGAGGATCTGCTTACGGTTGATGCGCTTCAGACTCGATTTGGAGCCGAGTGTCGCGACGAGCCTATAGCTTTGGTCAATATCAGAAAAGGAGCACTTCGCCACATTTCCCGCTTACCAGACAGTGGCAACACCGTATTTGCGCGATGTTAGTACTGGAAAAGTCAAATTGCTGTCTCACGAAGGGAAACATAAAGCACTGCAGTTCACCTTCATGGCTATAAAACATGACGAAACAGGTGACGTGTATGAAATGACGAATCGGCGTGTTCAGACAAAATGAAAGCTGCGTATTTGAGATTATATGGGAGGGGAAAAGGGTATAGACGACATCTGTAGGCGAAAGCGGGAGGAGGGAGAGTGGGGAGTGGCGGCGTGGGCGAGGAGAAAAAGCTCAACAAGGTCTTGGCGGCAAGCTTTCGATGCGTTTCTGGAGCGCGTGGTGAGGTGATGATGAAATGGAAGGGTGAATACGTGAGCCTCTACTTCGGAGTCCTTCAATATACCATGAAACATGCTTGATAATATCACTCATGCCGCGCCCGTGGCTACTCATGCAACACCGAATGCTATGCACCATGGCCAATGCTACTAATCTAATGATTGGAAATAGGCATATCCTTTGAAGAACGCCGCGTTGGTTTCTTGTGCCTTAGACCTCACGCATCTTGACATCCTCGTCGACCGTGGGCAGAGGAATCGCACGGTACAAAAGGATGAGAGCCGAGTGGCTTTGTCCTAGAGGCAGTTAGCAGACGTCGGGCTGAACCATACGATTGTACTAACCTCCCCCAGACAAGGTCTGGATTCTTTCAGCGTCAACCTCAGAGACTTTGTCGTCGTTGAACCACCACCACTTGCCATCCTCTTCTTTCCGCTTGCCAGAAATCGGGTCCTTGGGACCCTGCTTCTTCACAAAAGAAGTGTAATGACCACTGTCAGCGCTAGCACCCTGGTGCGTGATGACACCTCTCAGCTCATAGAGACCCGTCTGGTTTGCACCCTCGTCTGCGGCCATTTTCGAATCTACGAGAGTCAGGAGCTCTTTCTTGGCTTGGAGAATAGATGCCGCTCGTTCTGCATCGACCTGAGCATCCGTCTTATATTCAACCTCTGCCATCTCGGTGTCGTCAGTGGGCTTCTTTGCGTTCTCCTTTTTCTGTTCAATCTCCTTCTTCTTTTGCAGCGGCTCCTTGGTGCTGACCGACGGCCCAGCATCGTTCTCCTCGCCAGCTTTCACGCGCCTCTGTCGCTTGCGGGCGCGCTCGATGTCTTCTTCTTCTTTTCGTACTTCTCTAATCTTGTCGCGGATAGGAACCAACAGCTTCCTCAGCTCATCCGTGCAGAATTCTAATGCGTCCAGCTCTTCTGGGAACGTCACCTTGCGCATGATCTTGGCCTTTTTGTTAGTGTCCCGTCTCCAGTCAAAGCGCACAAAGTGTATTGGTAGGTACTTTGGCAGCCGTGCGATGCGCGCCTTCTTTGTATACAGAGCATTACGTCCCAGGACCTCGGATCGTCTCTCGATTTGCTCCTTCAAGCCCGTAGCAAGACCATCGCGCAAGTGGTTGGTCTCGACATTGATGTGGCAGTTGAGTTTGAAGAACAGATCCTCGCTTTTGATGGGCTCCTCGCCACCTTCCGTAGCTGCAGGCTCATCGCACTCCATAACCGACTCAAATTTGCCAGCCATGTACTTGTCGATCCACGACTGCTCGGCGGCAGCGTCACTGTGTGCGTCGGCGTCCTTCCGCTTCAACTTCTGCCGTAGCTGCGATACGATCTGCGACCAAGCCTCCTCGGCATCCTGCTGGGCGTAATGACCATCCTTTGCCTTTTGGGCAAACTGAGGGAACGCGATTCGGAGCGCGTTGAGGAACATGAGCGGCGGGAAGCCCTGCTGCGTCTCGCCCATTTGCTTGAAGAGATCGCGCAGCGAAGCGGTTAGGTCGGTCGAGGCGCCGAGGCCACCGAGGCCGAGCTGGCTGAGGGCCTGCGACGAGCTGGACGAGGCGGTATTATTGCTAGGTGCAGTCAGTGGTTATGGCGGCACGCATAGATTATGGTTCCGATACACACCTTGTAGTGTAGCACATAAGCTCCTCGTGCAGCTCGGGAATGGATCGCAGTGTCTGTAGAGTTGAGTTCAGGTAGCACGTGTTGCCCAGGTTCTGGAGACCCGCCGGCGTGGCACCCTCGAGCTGGGCGGCCTCTGCCTCGTCCATGTCCTCGAGGAACTTGATCGTGGCCGTGGGCTTCTCGATGATGCGGGCGTCGCCGGACGGGGTGCCCATCATCATGAGCGTCTGCCGGGGCTTGAGACCCAGCTGGGCCATATCGGTGTCATCCTTTAGCTGGCCGCCCTTGACGATGATCTTCTGGCGCGCAGGCTCGACGCCCGTTATGGAGAAGAGCTGGTACTTGAGCGTCTCTCCAGTCGAGGTGGGGTCGACGTCGACCTCGTGCTTCCTGCCCTGGTGCTTGACAATGACTGCAGCGCCGGGGCGTCAGCAGCGCCCGGATGGGGGACGGGGGAAAGAGGAGTGGGTGGGTGTGGGGGCTGACCTGGGATGGCCGCCATGATGCGCCGTGCAGGAACTGGTGGTTAGCGAGCGGTATTGTAGGTAGCAGTAGAGCACTGTGCCGTGTATAAGTCCGTCGTCGATCGTGTCTGCGCAGGGAGCAGGCAGAGAGGCGGGTGGTACCGTGGCGGCCCTGTCCTACTGGGTACCCCACCACCACAGGCCGCGGCGTCTGTGCACTCTACGTAGGTACGTACCTACTGGGTACCTTGGACCTAGTACTACAGCCCACTCCCGACTCTACTCTACTCTCTGTCTAGAGTGCTCGCCACGTACTGCGCACAAATCCAGACGACACATGAACAAGGGCATGCCATAGCGCCCTTACAATGGTACGCTTTCTGGCGGCCATGTTGACGGCCATGCCTGCCAACTGCTAACGCCGCCCGCAGTCGCAGTCCCTGCGCCCGTACCTCCAGTGCGTGCGCTCGTCGCTCACCGCCGCCCTCTCCCTCTCCAATTTTGCGTCCCAAGCTTCGGAGCGCCACAATGTGCCCGAAATCGAGGCTGCGAGCTCACCCGAAGTCATCCTCAACCCCCTCACCGTGTCGAGAAACGAAAACGAGCGCGTCTACATTGAGCCAAGCATTAACAGCGTGCGCATCAGCATCAAAATCAAGCAGGCGGACGAGATTGAGCACATTCTGGTCCACAAGTTCACCCGCTTCCTGACACAACGAGCCGAGTCCTTCTACATCCTGCGCCGGAAACCCGTCAAGGGCTATGATATCTCCTTCCTTGTCACAAACTTCCACACAGAGGAGATGCTCAAGCACAAGCTAGTCGACTTCATCATCCAATTCATGGAGGAAGTAGACAAGGAAATTTCAGAAATGAAGCTCTTTGTACGTCACTCAGCGTATGGGCTGCCAATCGACTACTAACTCGCTGCAGTTGAATGCAAGAGCTCGTTTCGTGGCGGAATCTTTCCTCACCCCGGTATGTCTCTGCCACTTCTTCTTCTTCTTCTTCACTTTAGTCGAGCTCACACCCCTCCAGTTCGACTGAGCGTAGTTGCTATTTCGTGCTTGTAATCCTCACTCACGGTGGCATGCGCTGGCGTCATGGAACATGTCACATTTATAGCATACGAGCAAACCTACGTGTGTGAGAATTCATTGTACTTCGCATGCGTGTCATACCCTGCCAGCATTAAGATGAAATCAGCCTAGGTTCGCACCCAGGCCCCTACATGCTTGGTGCCATGTGATCCATGCAACACGTGGATTCTGATTCTTATGTCTCATGCTTGTGAAGTCATGAATTCGTTCATTATCTCACTTCTATCACCAAACATCATGACGCTTGCCACGACTGCCTACAACTTGGCGAGAACAGAATCGGCACTGGAGACCTACATGATCCGTCATTACATGGTTTGATGCCAAAGAAGTTGTTTGGCACTTACCGTAACCTCACCAGGGTTCTTCTCGTTCTCAGCATACGTGATCTTGCCGTTGTCGATGATCATAGCCCAACGGCCACTGTCACCTGTCAGAACCGTTCTTCGTGGCATCCTCCATGCCTGTTTGACTTACTTGCGGTCGCCCATACCCGCCTGCCAGCCGTGTTCCTTGCTGAAGAATGTTTTGGTGTCACTCAAGAACAGCACCTCATCACCCTTGACTCCATTGACCTTGCCCCACGCGTTCATGACCCAGCTGTCGTTGCTCGCGATCGTTGCAATGATATCGACGCCCTTCTCGCGGAACTCGGCGGCCTTCTTGATGTAGGGGGGCAGGTGGAAGGCCTGGCAGCCGGGGGTAAAGGCACCGGGTACTGAGAACAGGACAACTTTCTTATTGGCCCATTCCTTGGAGGCATCGTATTCTTGGGGACGCCCGCAGGCCGTCGGGTCAGCGTCAGTAATGGGCGCCCATCTATGCGTACTTGTCAGAGCAACCTTTGGCACGTACCGGACAACGACTCTGCCTAATGCGTGTGCACTTACTCGAACTTGACGCCCTCAGGGAAGGAAGAGCCGACTTGAAGAGGAGCCATGGTATTCTGTGGATGGACTGAGACTGAGAATGGGTCGTGAAGAGGTATGTGGGGTGTAGGTGAACAATGGTGTCGTGGTGACCGAAGTGATCAAGAGGGGTACTCCACTTGTTCTCAGAGACTATGGTGGGGTAGAGCCGTAACGCTATCCAGGCCCCACCAAGGCTGTCTGCAGGACTGGTGTCCTGGCAAATACCTACTATATATGTACATACATAGGTATTCTTGTCCTATCAGTCCTATCAGCGCCGTTGCTGTAATTGCGAGTACCCCGATGTGCACTCATCTTGGGCTCCTGTCATCTGTTTCGCTAGAATTATTGGGCCCTTACTGTATACCATGCGTGACCTTTAACGTCATCGATCCATGCCTGGCTGCATGCGCTGCACAACTACTCCCTTGCTCATGCTGAGGCTGTCACTCGGCAGCATTTTCTGGTGTTTCGGCCCCAGTGTAGGTACTAGGCAAACAGGCACTTGGCATGATGTAACTGATCCTCTCCCAATATCAACTTAACTAGCTTTGATACACGGAAAAGAAAGGCAGAAAAGGCTGGGGAGATACATATAAGTACACTCCGTGATGAAGCTGTCTGTATCAAAGGAGCCGGCTACCTTGCAAAATAACGTGGTATATCCTCCCTTGGCACAGCGTTAAATTGCAAGCACACTCAGTCATACACTATGCCGTACGCTACATTGATCATAGCGACACTTTGGGAACTCAGCGCATACAATGCAATCGTGTTGCAGGCCTCAGAATTATTATAGGGTGTTGAATATAAGGGCGTAATTCGACTCGAAAGTGGGAAAAGTGTAGCGGAAAGGACCAGCAGGCTGTGTCTTGACGTCCCGTCTTCTGCATGCTGACATGTACCAAAGCTGCGTAGCATCGGAGACGTGAGGCCCTCAACCATACAGATGTGTTTCGCTGATACACGTCTCCATCGAACTAGTCCGCGCTATTGGTCACTATCATGTCTATAATTCCACCATCCATCCGAGGATCCCGCCCATGCTGAATTACCAGAGACACATGCCCCTGTGAAATACCGACTATTGATCTTGTCCATGGACTCGAAGAGGATCGCAGAGGTCTTCATACCTGGCACCACTTGGTGCAACCGTGCCCCATTTCTCCATGAGTACTGAATCGATCAGACACCTCCGTAAAGAGACTCGTGACAGTCTTGAGAGTTGGACTGAGAAAAAGAAGATGCGTGACCGACAGATGAGTGGTAACAATCTTTCACTCGATTGATCGATCGGAATGCAGTACACCGGAGAACGTGGCATCCATGTATGTCTGTAGTGTTCGTGCTGATTGTGGTATGGGTTGGTGGTATACGGACGGCGCCGATGTGAATGAGGTGGAAGCTGGCGAAACAGGTTCATGATTATAGCACTGCCTGCTTCCAGTAGGTAGTAGATTAGGAAGTATCGTACCACTTCCAGTGTAGATCTAATCAATATTTACGCAAGTGGTGCATCATGGATCGCGACCAAAATGTACCTAGGATCTATTCATTCATCAGCGAATGGAAACATAATGACATTCTGTCTAACACACCCGGTACTATGACGATCTCGCTCTTCTTCGTGCGGAGTCTCAGCAGCTTGACTTCGTCTTCCTTATCGAGTTCGTCTACAAGAGTCCCGGCTGCAGTCAGGAATGACCACACCATGCTGGCTACGTCTTCCGCACTATGTATACCGCTTTCTTTCCTTCCGTTGGTGTAAGTGTCGTTTGTAGAGTCGCTCGAAGCTGGCAGTGTGCTATTGGGATTTGCAGAAGAGCTATGCGATATCAGGCCAGAAGTCCGAATAATAGTGCCGTTCTCGCGCGATAAAATAAGAGTGCTCTGTACTCCTGGCTTCTGGCTCAGCCGGGTGAGGAGCGAAAGGGTCTCGTCAGACTGTACTGAATTTAGTGGGAGGGTGGGATACAGTAAAACTATGACGGATATCTACCGTATGTTGCGCCATTACTGCGTATTATTTCCGAGGGCCACAGAGAGACAACTTTGAAATATGTATTTGCTTCAAGTAGGTAGTGCAGATGACATCGGCGGGCCTGACCGTGATGGGCCATGCCAAGAAACCCACCGAGTCTAGCTTTTTTGTTCTTAGCGTTTAAGCTGAATGATTTTCCTGTTCCGCATGACATAACGATGCCCGGTACAATCTCCTGCTGTTTGCTCACGACGACGTCTCCCTCAAATTTCACATAGGAACCAGACGATTAACTAAAGAAAACATGACTACAAGCTCCAAGAAAAAAAAGGAAAGCAAGAAGAAAGATTTCCAGGTGCGAAGGCTGTCCTGACGTTGAAGCTACTCTAAATAACGACCAGTAGAAACCGAAGCTGAAAGTTGGCAAAGCGCGACCGAAAGCAGTCAATAGCACTGACACCAGCTTCAGAGCTAAGTGTATGTCACACGAATTGTAATTTCCGGTTCATGCGTCTGATATGGTGCAGCAATTGCTTTGAAGCAACAAGCTTTATCAACCAAAGCTCCGACATTAGAAGCACAATGTTCGCATCATCTTGGCCTGCTGAACCACAAGTCTGATGCACAACGAAAGGAGTCTCTAGCATTTTTGACTTCGGCAATCATTAGCAATCCGCATACTGTGCAACTACCCCAACCATCCTCTGTGATCATCCCCGCGGTGCAACGACTCATCCTTGACGGTTCAAATAGCGTCCGTCAACAGCTAATGAAACTTCTGCAGTCTCTCCCGGTCGTAGACGTTGCAAGCCATGTGGATCAACTACTACTTCACACAAGAGCAGCCATGACACATCTCGCAGTCGAGATCCGCATGTTTGGTCTTGAGCTGCTGGATTGGCTGCTGGCTATTGCCGGCGACGAGGTTGTTAGTTGCGCTGGGGGTTGGATGAAAATGCTGAAGTGTTTCCTGAGCTTACTCGGCTGGCAGAATGAAGCCCACAGCAAATGGTCTACTACAAAGTCCTACGGAAAAGCCGATTCAAAAATACAAATCAAGCAAATGAACGTACTGGCTGCTTTTCTTCGGATGGGTCTGGACCGTGCACAAAATTCTGCTTCGGTTGCTTCTAGCAGCAGCCATTTCCCTCTTTGGCAAATAGAGCATCACATATTGTCGGAGCGATCAAATGCATATGCGCATCTAAATCTTTTTGGAGAAACGAGAGATGAAGACGCGCAAATGTACGAAGACCGCGAAGATCGACAAAGAGTTTTCCATGACCGGGCAGAAATATCCATCAATACTGGAGTAGAGCAAGCAACAAAGGGCGGCGGAGAGCTGGGCCGTGCAGCTGCACAGGTGCGCAAAGTCGTCAAAGAAGGCATGGCCGACTTTTACAGGGAGGATGTAGTGCGCTGAACACTCGTCTCATGGGATACTGACAAGATGGATACGGACGTCATACAACCCAAATGCACGATCGTGGTGGGGACATCGGTCCACGTCCAGTATGCCTACATCTGACCTGCATGGAAAGCAACCGATTTGCCTTACTTCGGTCGAGGTCGATGAAAGAAGTCAGGTTTGGTCGCAATCTGAAGCAGCTTGATGTCCCTAACACCTATCACCGAGGTTCCTGGAAGGATACCAGCTTCTCTGACATTGACGTTGAAACACTCTCGCGTTCACTGCGGTAACATAGCGGGTCTTATCACGTGATACAGCACCACGCCTCATGGACCTATCTAGGTATGTAGTATCAATCAATCCCTGACAAGATTCAGTTATCCCGGTATCTTATGAGCCAGTATCGAGTACTACTATGTGCGTATGTACTTAGTGAAAGGCTGCAATTCCACTTGATTTACTCAGCAAGGTAAAATAACTTGTGAGTCTGAGGGTCTGAGGTGATTGGCTGCTAGGTAGCTTACGTAAAACCTGGGCCACGCGATCCTGATACTTTGGTCTGCTTCCTTTGTCCAGACATTACACGAACGTATCTAAATCCAACGTCGATATGAGCACTTTACATAGCTCCCTCAAATACGAATCTGCCAGTGACACAAATGGCGACGACGAAGGCGACGGCAGTGTCTACAGACCGCGACCGCAGCTCCCAATACCACAGGTGAATCTGCGAAGTCTCGCGGATCTTATGAGTGGGCGCCCCGGGAAAGGCATTTGTGCAATACACTGATAGTTTGTAGCAGGCTTAGAGGACGGTAGTATTGATGTTAACCCCGAGTACCAACGAGAGGTCGTTTGGACAGGTAAGGAAATCTTACATGCAATAGGTCACAGTAGCGTTAACAGTACAACAAATAGCTGGCCGCATGACGGGCCTCATTGACTCCTTGATGGGTATGCTTCATTGGTCATAGGCTGTTCTCAAAACCTGACAGATCTAGAAAATTTCTATATTCCGCCCATAATTCTGAACGGCAAGCAAGCACATGTGATAGAGAGTGGACGGCGAAACGCAGGCGTGACAACGTACATTTGTGTTGATGGAAAGCAGCGTTTGTCATCAGTTCGAGCTTTCATTAAGGGAATGATACCCTGTCATGATCATCGCGGTGAGATGTGGTATGCTTAGTGTATCTTTACACGC
>Ga0182210_1000282_pt1 | contig 11976 bp, 13 predicted proteins | sample G5R1MG_19_FD_129670 | JGI IMG/M metagenome (GOLD analysis project Ga0182210, IMG submission 129670) | Switchgrass phyllosphere microbial communities from Michigan, USA - G5R1_MAIN_03OCT2016_LD1 MG | ecosystem: Host-associated > Plants > Phyllosphere > Phylloplane/Leaf | place: USA: Michigan... | reverse complement strand
GGGTGGTCTCGTTACTTTTCGCAGGCGGCTCGGCGTAAAGGCGGCTAGTGGGAAAGAGTGCAGCGTGCATAGGCTGTTGGGGCAGCGCCACATTGGCTGGGTCCGAAGCGCCGGGCATCAAGGTGATGGGTAGCGATGGAAGGAGTCCGGACAGGAACGCATCAAGGCGTTCTGCCGGCGACGCGTTGTAGGCGGATGCATCGTAGCCGTAGTGTTTACTTTTGCTCTTCTTGACGGCAAAGTCCTCGCGCGAGGGAATTGGCGATGCGTGCGAGAGCGAGTCGCCGGCAATGATGAGACGGGTGATTTTCGAGGCTTCGGATTGCGTGGGTGGACCTGCTGCTTCGCCTGTGAGGTATTCCAGGAGCAAGTCCAGGGATAGTTCATTGTCGTCTTGTCCGGTGATTTCGAGCCCCGAGACAATGGCGATTTTGCCTGAATGTCCGCGCTTTGCTTTTGGCTGTTTGGCTCGTGGAAATTCGGAGTCGTCGCGCTCCCACCGGTCCGGCTGTCGTGGCAAATCGGCGTACTGTGTCGCAATGACCTGGAAGGTACCATCTGCTTGCTCAGTGCCTAGTGCCGCTAATATACAACCCGTTACATAGTGTGAATTGAGGCTTTCGCCAGTTACACGTAGGCGTCCGGATTCATCCTCAAGCATCATCTCGTCTTGACCATACGGGGAAACGTATGTTTCGCGGAGGGGTGGAGCGGCGATCCAATGCTATATCGTATGAGCCGATCAATCTTTGAAAAGTTTGATTAATTTTGGAGATAGACTGACGTCCTTTGATATGTCGTCCAAGACATTGGGTTTCAATGCCATCTCCATATATACTGTACCAACTATCCAGCACAGCTCTCCTTGCCGTACGTCGAGTACACGTTCGACAAACATGGCTTTCTCGCCACCTAACTTGGGTATAATCAGCCTCTGTCTCTGGAGGCCTGTCTGGCCCATCACATAAGCCTGCGCACCTCGAAGTCGCTCCACGCATCCTCTGCCTTCTGCTTTACGGCCTTCTTCAATTGCGCGAGCCGAAGAAAGTACATGTCAGCAAATTGCTGGCTATAGTGCTTGCTTGTGCCTTTGGGAAGTTCGAATGTATGTAGAGGGCTGTACGCGGATTCTGCTCGAGACGGAGCCGAAGGCGCATTCCCGCTGGACCTGTTAGTCACCGATCACCCAGACTCCGAAAGGACAACCTACGAAGGCGGAGCTTTCAGCATATTCCCATCCATAGTTGAGATTTTTGGTTGCCTGGACAGCTAATACGGAGCGTCGTGGTGATGCAGTTGCAGACGGTTGGAAAAAGTTGGGGAAGTCGCGTCGCGTCATGTTACGTCGCGCCACCATCCCAAACGGGGGGTCTAAGTGCTTCACGCCTTTCCAGGCTCTCCTATTTCTAGCTTCAGACTCGCAGTGGCCAAGATACATGGGCAAAAAAAAAAAGACATAAGAAGGAGCGGCATAACGAGTATATTCAGCGGCAATCGTTATTAGGTAGGTTTAATTGTTTATGATGCCCAGCGGGCTGTTTGGCGGCGGCTATTTTACATACGCATCTTATGCTGTGTCCGGTTTATTATACAAGTATATGTTTTGCTCTCGCTCCGATGCGAATTGGCGGTGCACCGACCACACTGATTGCATCGTTCTCTTCCCCGTGTTGCGCCCAAAGAACAAGTTGGATGAAGTGCGGATGGATGTGATGAGATTTTGCTCAGGCCGCTGAAGCCCGTTCGCGACGACCGAGTTACCGGCACTCAGAACATCTAGGTACAACTTGTTAGAAAATGCATCAGAGTGATCGATTTACCGGGGAAGACGTACCAGAGCAACACCACCGGCAACCACGAGACCGAGAGCTGGGCCAGATATAGCTTGTGGCATGGATGCAGCACCAGCGAAGGGAATAGTGGACGTCGGCTTAGCAGACGAGCCGGTGGAGGTAGGGATTCCCGCCCCCGTGCCGGTCGGGTAATAGGCAGCAGAGGTACCATTGGTCTGGACGTAGGCGGCCGAGGCAGTGGCTGCGAGAGCTGCAACGATGGAGACGATGGAGAACTGCATTTTGGCTGTTTGAGTACGAGATCAAGCAGAAGGGTTGAGCCTCGGAAGTTGTGCTTGAGAATACTGACTGACGAACCTACCAGAGCCCTTTTTTATGACATCTACTCCCTACTATGTACACAAACACGCGTAATACAGTACGCAAGCGCTCCTGTCCCAGCCTTCGAGCCACATTGTTGTTTCTAACACTAGGCCAATTGGTGTCGCGTGGTAGTAAGGCCCGGCCCCAGGCTTGCGTGGCTGTCGCATGGGCCGTTGGCTGGGAATAGAAACACACCCGCCACCTTCATTTCGCGACCATTGATTCGTCGATGCGTGCTGAAAAAACTGCGCAACAAAGGACGCCTGTTCGGAGAAGATGGCTGTGATGCCCGCCTTGAGAACCGGATATTGCCTGACTTGAGACGTACCCAGTCCAGCATGTTTCATCAAGGTTGCTGGGACAATTGCACCACATCTGCGAGCCCCTTTCCATTTCCGAATACGGTCGATGAATCGTCCATGGCAATGCGAATGGAAAAGCATGCGCAGATCAGCCAGACACTGAGGCAACTGTTACCGAAAGACGGTTGATCCAATCTAAAGAGGGTTCTAGGGGACCATGTCGCTCTTACCTGCAATTTGAGCTACGACCCACGCAATATTATACACCGAGTTGGGATTCCACGAAACCAAGGACAATCCACAACACGCCAATGAATGTGCTTCCAGAGGTCAATCCTGTATCTTGACAGGCAAGCCAGAAAAGCCATGCTTCACTCGCTGACCATACCTAGGTTTCTTCTTGCTTCCAATTCATCCTACATAACACTACTTGGGATCTTCCTGCATCCTCGCCGTTTGATCACCTCATTGCCCCTGACGTGTAAGATGGCTTCATCGCTTTTACTCGACTTCGGTCAGAATAGTCACTGACAGATTTTGTGACTACATAGTAGACTTATAGAAGATTGTCCACAAGCGTCTGTTAAACCACCATGCTCGATCTTGTTATACATAACATGTTACACGTGAAACTCTGCATCCATCTAGCTTGCGTTTTAACAAACCGATACTCCAAGGTATCCACATCATTTGTTTGTGATAATAAAGTCTTTTTTTTTTGGCCGCTAGCTTTGCAGTTCAGGTCTAGAAAGGGGCTAATTGAACAAATATATGGAGATAAAGATTCATGGAGAGCATTAGTGTAGACATTACAAGGAAGTGTTTAGTATTCAAGGATAATGAATGACTGAGTCTACAAAGATACACGGAAATCAGACATGATTCTCACAACGCGCCCTATCGCCGGCATACATTCCTGGTAATTCAAGGGGTGATCTACGGATATGTGATATCGTCGAGGGTACTCTCTACCGATTTGGTCATGAATCACTAGCCATGATAGGGTAGACCCGTGTTCTTAAGTGGCGACTAATAGGTGACCGACAGGTTAGAGCTTTAAAGGGAAGTTGTGGTCGAAGGACGGAGTATAAGAACGATAGCCCTAAAAGCCTCATGGTTCCGACATTGAGGACAACAATACCCAGAAGAAAACAGTGCTTTTGCCAAATGACCAGCTAATCGGTGTATGAAATTTCAGCATGGCCAATTTGTATCCATAGCCAGGCCTCCCACGAGGCAAGGCATGAAAACTCGCTTGAAGGCGGAAGTTTTGTCGAAAAAGACACGAAGACAAGGGTATAGGGCCCGCTAGGCAAAACTAAACCGAGGCAACAGAGTGCGAGATGAAGGTATGCGGTACGGGCACCGAGGGTGAGCCCTTGAGTGGTGCTTGTAGTAGAGCAGTGCGTGACGGAATGTGTCTCAGCGTAGATGATGGTTGTTGGCAGCAATAGGCAGTGCCCACGCGCACTCTTGTCTGGCGCTCATTGTTGGCAAGGACCGTTTGTGGAGCGGGCTTGGTACGTGGAGGCTTCGTGCTCGGCTATCGAGTGGCCGTGTATCCACGGTTATAGTTGTACTGAGACTGGCTGGTTGCATTTGATGGTGGAGCAGTGTTTAAGGCCTTCCATGCCACTTCAGCCGCTTCTTCTCGCGATTGTTCGAGGTAGCGATAGTCTCTCCACAAATGAGCTCTGTATTCGCGACCCTGGACGAATACGCTGCTCGACCACGCCGTTCTTATGCCTAAGGTACGATCAGCCTTTGCCATTTGGTTGTGCAGTGGAGTGCTGTGGGGGGGGGTTGCGAACCTCGAGGGTCAGAGTAGTCTTGAAATTGAGGCTGAGCTATCTGGTTTGTCGCACAATAGTCTGCACTGTTTAGCCAAGTCTAAAGCTCGCATAGGTATGCGCACGTTGAAGCTTCTGAACGTAGGTCTCCTGGGATGCCATGACAATGATTGTTTGCGTTGAAGGGAGAGAGATTTTGTCGTCCACGGATAGGCTTGGGTGGGGTAAGAACTTGCAAGTGGGGATTTGAGAGGATCAAATCGTGTACAAAGACTAGATAACTACACTTGCTTGGGGCCTACATCACTGAGTTTATAGTGCAAAATGGGAGTCAGAGCCTCCTTCTCGGTTTCCTGCAGGAGGCCACCAACAGTGCCGCCACGCGAGCGTCTCAAAAAGGCGCGGTGCCCGTAGCTGCGGTAGCACTTCATGTGCGCTGGAGTGAAGCAACGAAAAGCGGCCATGCTGCGCTGGCATCCCCATCGGTGTCTCATTGGACAACAAAAGCACCATAGAGCGAAGGACTGCGGGGGCTGCGAAGAAGAGAGAGCGGTCAGATAGCAGCTAGAACCACCCCCCCAAATTCGCGAAGAAGCCAATCGTGCCATGGGGGCACAAGGCCATGTGCGCTGGAGGACCGCCATGTTGGGATGGCAAGACCAATTAGCTGGTACGGGGAATGGGTGATGTTGTCTTGCTGCCATGACGAGCCTGGGTGGCCGTATGTGCTGGCACTGAAAGGTCGACAAAGAGACAGCTGCCATGCTAGTTTCTCAATGCCGACGCAATGCCAGATGTGTCTTGCAGATTGGCCCAAGCCTACTTTGGCCGTCGGCCCGCTTCGGTACCGGTAAAGGAGGAAGCGCGCCGTGCCGTTTCCGTACCCAAAATCGTGTTCATGATATCCGTCGTCGGTGCGTCATACCGAGCATGCTGTCGTTGCCGCAAAGACCGCATGCAAAGCAGTGCGACGCGTTAGCGAAAAGAATCAACCTCGATGCCACCACTCCATGCTCCCGGGGGACGAGGACCCACATGCTCTTCCAGCCCTCGTGCGCGAATTATCACAAGTAGCGTGTCTGTCCGTGTTGGATGCGTTCCTGGCGAACACCTCAGCCCTGCGGCCCCCAGGTTCGTGCATTGCTGCAGCCATGTCACCATCACCGACTACTATGCCCCCGGGTTCCTGAACACCGACGGTGCTATGGCCAGTCGTTCATTGTCGTTTCATGGTTCCGTCATGGCGGACACTTCATCGGACGTTCAGGCCGGAGCTTCTTCGGGACCCGTTTCGGCCGCCAGAGCAGGAATGGCTTGCTGTGACCGCACAAGCCTCGCGGCGGAGTCTGCGCCCTCCTGGACCTCTCGCTCTGCGCTGGCAGCTGTTGTGTTGTTCACCAGAGACAGAAGCAATAACGATGTACATACCTGGTACTGGCTGAATGCTTGCCACAAGCCCCGGCGTGGTGGCTGTCGGATGGCGTACGTGACGTGTCGCACAGTGTGCAGCAACGCTAGGCCGGTTTCGCGCCGGGTAGGTAGCGCGTGCGGGCGGAGCATGTACCTACATGCCTACCTAGTACTATGCCATGAGAGATCCTCCGAGGCCCACCCATTGCGCTGCAGCCTGGCTGATATCGGGTCTATCCGCAGTCACGATCGTTCGCAGCAGGGACGTAATGCTGCATGTTGAAGCTTCGGGCGGTGAAGGTCCACGTCACGTGCATGCACTCGCACCAACCCATCCGGGGGGCATAACGGGATGACCCTAGTCGGAGACATGAAATCGATGCCACGCCACTGCGTTTCCTCACAGCAAATGCACGTAGAATTGACAGCGCTTGACGACTTCCTGCGCTATCCAACTTCCACTTGGACGCCATGCCCTCAACGCCCTTCTCGCAGCCGTGACACTGCGTCCCCCACGGCAACCGATACCACAGCCCTGTCAGCATGGAAGCTTCAGCCCAGAGCCAATGATGATGCAAAGTTGGGCTGGGTGCTGAGGGTAATACCAGGATCTATGGCTTTGCCGGCGCCAGGCAAGAACACGCCAGCAGGGCCTGACGTGCCACTATCTGTACCTGTGGCCTGACAACAAGTCGTATAGGTAGACTCGGCACTCTGCGCTGCCACTGCCTAGCCCTCAAAAAGCATGTAATGCTACAAATCCTGCGCACGAATGAGACGGTCGGCTGCAAGGTGGAGAAGCCCACATCAATGAACGCCGCATATGGCGCTGGAATATCCTACCTACCCCACGTCCACAGCACTTGGCCTAGGTGTCTTTGGGTCGATTGGGAAAGCTGTATGCACAAATAAAAAAAAAGGGGGGATTTGCAAGCTTCTGTGTGAACCTAAGGCATAATAGTAATGAGCTTCCCTGCTACCCCGTCACTGCATGACTATTCGTCGTTCGGCGCATGTTTCTCGATAGTATTACCCACGTCAGTACCAAACACGCCAAGCGTTGAAGCTACAACACTTTGACTAGTGTTGCTTAGGCTAAATGAATGATGGTGACTGCAGGACGATGATGACACTTCCTGCATGTCACGGATAGCGGTATTCGTCACATCATCATCAGCAGCCAGGTGGGCACCAAGTCTCTGCGTGAATATTTGGTTGCTTAATCAGCATGGAATTCTGCGTGTTGCGATCTCCTTGCTTGGAGAGGGAGCTTGACTTGCTATCTAGATACTGCTATCTTCCCAATTCGCCCACAGCAATGTGCCTCCGCGGAGGTTCGGCTACTGGTAACAAGACACATCACACGTGTGGAAAAACAGACCATCGTAGCCACTAACACAGGCCTTCTGATACGGATGACTCGGTCATACTCCACACCACGTAACCATGTCTCGATATCGTTAGCTAAGTAGGCATTGACCGCCGGGCAGGCCAGCAAATCTTTTCTAGTTGGGGCGTTTGGGAAATTGATCAGCCTTTCTTGCATGCCAATGCCGTCAACATATTCATAATCGCTCCGGGTAAATGGTGGTACAGTCCATGCGACTGGCACTCCCACCTCATGGCCAGCTATACCTAGTGTTGGCACTTATGCCCGCACTTCTATTCCATTCAAGGCAACTTGATTTCAGCGAAGGAAAGTTGAGACTTCTCAACACCGTTGAAAACAGGTTTGATGACTACGTTTAAGGAAACCGCTCTTAGCACCATAACCTGGATATCGCGACTAACACAAACCTATCATCATCATCACACACACACACTCTCTCTCTCTCTCTCTCTTTTCCCCCGTTGATCCTGAAGTTTTCTTCTTGGCTTCCGAAAAAAACCACTCATCACGAGTTTTACTAGTCGTATCGGCCATACAATTGCGGTAGCCTGGACAATTACCGGTGCTAAAGGCGTTGTTATTACGGCCCGAAGGGTTGCTTTGCTGAGAGACCTAGAGATAAGACTAAGCTAAATTTGACAAAGAAACACGAAGACAATCGTTCGATTAGCAGATCAGACACGAAAAGAAGAGGTTGTAGCTTTGTGGAAAGAGGCAGTTGAGACCAGTCAAGGTCCTCATTGACACTGCCGGACAACCAGAAAAATCCCCACTGCAGAGCCTGGAGAAGATTTTTTCATGATGAGAAATGTCGTGTTTACCATTTCTGTTCCATCCCAATCAACTGCAAATCTAACCAAGCCGCAACACAGTGTGTATTTTTTGGTAGGCTTCCATCTTTACGTCTACTGCCACTTTCTCAAGCAATTACTGTCAGACCGTAGCGTCAATCCCCACTCCAATGACATGGCGAAAAGGTTTATAGTCACCTATCAGTTGATAGATTGTGAGGCTGAAGAATATCTTTGCCCTGCGTGAGCCACTACGTGGTCTTATCACGCCCTTTCTGGTCACTCTGGCCCCTGTCGGCCTTTGCCTGATAATTACCTACCAGACAGGGCACGGGTATTATCTTTAAAACTTGCATCCGCGACAAATAGAGCGCCAGATTCCACTCATAGAAATCGAGCTCCTTCAAGTAAAGTTCATAGGGTTTCTAAACGCCAGTAAGACACCTTGGCTCTACATCCTCATTCGCCAAAAAAATTAATCGTCATCCTAAAATTAAATGATACTTGGCATCAGGGGACCATACATAGGAGAGCTAGGTGCAGAAATTTGTCATTTTCTGATTTGTGCTGACCCTCCATCTATTTTCCTTTTATCTAACTGGACTTTCAGCTTCTGATGCAAATGAAGTATACCTACAGCTGGATAGGATACTCAAGTGTCTCAATTCTCTCAGGGTATACCAAGCCACCTTGCTTCCTGACCTCGTCCATAGCTTCCATGATGAGGATGCTCTCTTCCAGGCCCAAGAACTTCCCTTCCTTTCTCCCGCTGATGATTGCATCAGCCGCCTCATCGGCCTCCCAGAACATGCCCTGGCCTTCGCCCTCAGAATGGAGAGAGCCACCGAAGCCGTTGTACCAGCCGCTGCCCTTTCCAGGACCCGGGATGGGGAACTCCTTTGACTCTACCTTTCCCTCGCTGGAAATAATCTTGACGGAAAGAGGACGAAAAGAGTGTCCATAAACCTGGATCTCGCCTTTGGGACCCTGGATACGGCAGAAGGGCTGGTCCATGTTGCCTCCCGGTGCGGTCGCGATGCGAAGCGACGTAGTGGCAACGGCATGTGCTTCACCACCTGCTTCCTTGGATCTTGGGAATTGAAGGATGATTGTGCTATGCTCATCAGCCTTCACAGTAGGCTCATAGACCTTAACGAAGGCCTGAAGCTTGGGTGGCTGTCGCGAACCCTCGGGTTGAGTGTGGTACAGCGTCTGGTAAACCCATGTGAGTGAATAAATACCCAGATCTAGCAGAGAACCGCCGGCCAAATTCGGGTTCACCATACGGTTCTTCCCGTCAGCGAAGTTTTTCTCCGGGTCCAGTGCCATGCTGTTGTCAGAAATGACGCGTGCAACGGGCCCAATCCGCCCTGCAGTGATTTGCTCACGGACGTAAATGGAGAGAGGGAAGTAACGTGTCCAGACAGCCTCCATGAGGAACAGATCTTTCTCTTTGGCCAGCTCAGCTAATTGGCGTGCCTGTGCAGCATTCACCGTGAACGCTTTCTCGCATAACACGTTCTTACCAGCTTCCAAGCAGAGTCTGGCATTCTGATAGTGATGCGAGTGTGGCGTGGCAATGTATACAATATCGATGTCAGGGTTCTTAACAAACTCCGCGTAGGAACCATAGGCTTGCGCTTCTGAGGGAGCGCCCACCTCTTTCAAAAAGTCCTTCGCTCGAGATTCGGAGGTTGAAGAGGCGGCAGCGACAACGGTGTGCTTTAGGTGTTTTACACCACGAGTAGTCGGGTCAGCGAGAAGGTCCTTGGTGCTGCGCAAGTCAGTGAATAACTAGCTTTGGCGGGGCATTGCGGGGTACGCACAAGGTAACAGCGATGCCTCCGGTCGCGAGGATACCCCAACGGATAGTTTGCGGAGATGACATGGTGTATGTAAGATATTTTTTTAGTTTTCAGACCTGAAAGAGAAGCAGCATATACGATGGTGACAGACTTGGTCACTATGCAGCTGTTCAGATCATTTTAAAAGCTGACCCGTCCAACGTCCAACCCCACTCTTACCCCTCCACGCTTTTGTGCTGGTGCTTCAGAAGGAAAAACTCGTGACAAGGGCAGTTTTCCATGAGCTTCTGGATTTCATGACAGATCTAAAATTTCTCCTTGCATCTAGAAATGAGCATTGATTGTCCAGTATGAACCACAAGTCAGGTTTTACTTACGACCATCGTCCACGATCGCAGCCAAATGGGGAATAGATACAGAGATGTCGACATAAGAAGGGTTCATTCCGTACAAGTGCCTGTATTGCCACCTCCAGTCGCCATGCGATCAGAAGAGATTCAAAATTTGGCCGGTTTCACTATACGTCATTTTCTCCTTGCATTATGCCCATCCCAGTTCTGCACGTATTTAAACCAGGTCGTACAACCGAAATTAATAACTTTCACGATGCAAGGGCTACTAAGAGCTTAGTAGAGTGCAATCTACCTAGGAATGCCGTTGGAACATCTAGTGCCCTTGGTAACGACTGGGCAAGTCGGTAAATATATGAATGCGATTTCCCACTTTGAGCACTCCCCTCTTATCCTTTTCCGCACTTTTGCGTTCCACGTGAAGCAGTCAATTAGGCAAAATGCGATCCTTAACCTACCTCAGTCTTATCACAAGTGTCACTGCGGCTCAAGACACAGCAGTCATTTTCAACCCAATCCAATCTGAAAGCACGCTTACTGCTATTGGTTCAGACGCAAGTGCGACCACCTACAAGAACAGCTGCCCTCCAGGTCGAGTTGGCATCTCCACTGCTCTATCTGGAGTTTGTATGTTGTGCTCCGCAGTCAACATGTGAAAAGCAAAATTAACCGTGTTCAGTGCAGGAGCCAGGAGCAACAATAACTCCAGGTCCAGAAGTGGCGCCTCTCTTACGCCAACGGGATATTTCTATCGATTTTGACAGCTTATGTGAACCCTATACACTCACCCAAGGTCAATCGGCTTATAAATTGCACCTTACCGACCCATCACCAGGCGTCTGGACACTGGATATGGCCTGTCAGTGGCAGGGGATGGCGATGACAGGAGTAGACCTGACCTGTACTATTACTCAGTCTGGTTCCATTCCTGGATTTGGTGCAACCGGTGTCTCGACTACTGTTTTAAGCAGTAGCGAGCTGGATAATTCGGACTCCTTTCAAACTGTAGCCGTGCTGGGTGCATTGGGTGAATCTGTCTCAACTCGAGCCCCAGAGGCAACACCATCTTCTAGATCAGTATCTGGATCTGGTACCACAGGAGGTCGAAGCACAGGTATTGCGCCTGTGGCGCCTATTCCCACAGGCACAATAGCCTTTATAGGAGGTGCTGCTGGCATCTTTGCTGCGGCATTAGCGTTATAGACGTGGAATTTCCAAGTTGTGTTGACTACTTATTACTAAGATCTATTCCTATCATCATCAGCACCCAGGAGTTTCTGTAATCTAGTACAACACCCTGGATAGCATATTTAAGATTGGTAACTTATCCGGGATTAAGGTAAAAACACCAGGTAGGTTAAGCTCGAGTACTTTGCTCAAATATAAGTATATACATAGCCTTACATCCTAGTTTTTATTGCTATAGATAATTATATTAAGACAATTAATAAGAAAGTAGATCTAAAGAGGGGATGGAATTATTGTATTGGAACCACGGGACGCTAAGATCAAACTGACCTAGCGCCCTCTGCTCGCCTAGCTGGTTACTTACTTCTACCCTCTCACCTTCTCTTTCTCTTTTACCACTGTCATATGTCAACAAACACTTATTCATTACCTGCGACACATACTGCTATTAGCCATCATAATCTTGAATTGGACTCGACACAAACCTCCCTTGGTAATCTTCTGTTACCTGAGCCTACTGTTAGCACCAGGCTGTAATTCTATTTGGTTAATGCTAATTCAATTAGAACTAACAACACTGTCAATTCTGCGAAAATGCGTTCATTGATAGGAGTTCTCTACACCATAGACACTAAGCAATGCCAATACCTGATAGAGGGCTAAAAGCCTCTAAGTATCTATAATCAGACGCTGCATTCTGGAGCGCCATAAATGGACAGGTATAGATTCCTGGGGATACCTGAAGCTCCAGGACATAGCGCGATCATGGTCAAGCTTAGAAGATGAGCTGTGTT
>Ga0182210_1000281_pt1 | contig 11981 bp, 9 predicted proteins | sample G5R1MG_19_FD_129670 | JGI IMG/M metagenome (GOLD analysis project Ga0182210, IMG submission 129670) | Switchgrass phyllosphere microbial communities from Michigan, USA - G5R1_MAIN_03OCT2016_LD1 MG | ecosystem: Host-associated > Plants > Phyllosphere > Phylloplane/Leaf | place: USA: Michigan... | reverse complement strand
TTACCTTTTCGTCAATCAGCACGTCGACGACGCGGTAGGTGATGAGGCCCCAGTTTTCCATGGCTCCAGCGCTGAAGTCGGGGATGGCTACCATGTCCATCTTGGGCAGGGGAAAGGGGCTGTTGAACGTCTTTTCGTAGAACTCAAGCGTCTTGGCGGCCAACTCAAGCGAGAAGCGGCCATGCTCAATGTCTCTGTCCTTGGGCGCGTAGACGCGTACCGGGACGCGGAAGCTGGTCGTCTCAATGTAGTTGAGCTCTCCGACGATGAAGCACAAGAGGTAGGTGGACATGAGCGGCGTGGGGTTGAAGGTGACGGCCTTTTTCTTCCCGCCCGGCGCGACTTGCGCGTCGACCGTCTTCTCCGATGCGACATCCATGTTGCTCAGACAGGTCATTTTCTCCTCGGCGACCAGCGTGACGGTGAACGCGGCCTTGAGCGCGGGCTCGTCGAAGCAAGGAAAGGCCCGGCGCGCATCGGTCGGCTCCATTTGCGTGGTCGCCAGGTAAGTGGTGGTGCCGTCCTCGGCCTTGAAAGACGATCGATAGAAGCCAGCCATGTTGTCGTTGAGGATGCCCGAGAAGGCCATGGTGAGGCTGGCCTTGGATCCGGCGGGAAGGGTCTGGTCGAAGCTGACCGTGGTTGTCTGCGCGTCATGGTCGGAGGTGACGGTCGGGGCGTCGGAGATGAGCTTGTCGGCGGCACGGATGTAGGTGGCGTGGATGGTGAGCTCGTTGGTGTTGAGGGAGATGGAGGTGGTGTCGTCGACCACGTCCAAGCTGTGGCGGGGTCAGCGGGGCGGGCGGCAGCCCAGGCGCGGCGATGGATACTCAATGGTCACGGTGCCCTGGTAGGTGAAGTGCCGGAAGTCGGGCTCGAGGGTCAGGTCATAGTGGAGGGGCTTGACGTTGGCCGGCAGCACTTGACGGCCCTTGGTGATGTCGATGGAGGCATTGCCCTCGGCGCCAAAGTGCCTGCACATGGTTCGTCGGTGCGAGCAGAGTCGGCGGGGTACAGCGACGGGAGGTCGGGGGGCGCGTCGAGGGAGGGTGTTTTGGCGGTGGGCGTGCACGGCGGGGTAGGCGGAGGCGGCGGTGGTCGTGGGGCGTTGGAGCGAGTGCAGTAGGCTCCGGCGAGGGTTCACGTGCCGGGCTCCTCTGCTGGCGTGGGCCGCCTGGGCGATGCGCCGACCGCCATTCGGCCTGAAGCAGTGCATCGACTCTGTGTTTGCTGCCGTGCACGCGACCTGCCCGCACGCTGCTCTGCAGGTCGCAGGCCCCTGTTGTTGCAGAGACAGACGCCGTGTATCGTGTCTGCCGGCCCGGCCAATCATGCCGGGCACACGGCAAAAGCCACTAAGCGGCCCTGCACGCGCCACCGGCCCTACAGCAGAAAAAAACCCCCCCGTCGACGTCTTCTCTTCCCCATAACGAAAATTCGCAAGGCCGCCGGCGCACCCCTCTTCCCTCTGCAGAGACGTTGCGTGGCGGAGTCTGCCCTTGGCGGCAGGCCTTGCTAGAGACAAGACGGGCACTCGTTTGAGCCTTTCCACCCTCGCTGCATGCGTGGACGGGTATAGAAGTAGTGCTACATACTCGTCTCCCTCTTTCGGAGAATTCTCGCTACGCCATGGGCTTCCTATCGTTACCTCGAACTGCTGGAAAGCAAAAAGAGCGTGCTGCGTGTAGCGAGGGAGGCATGATGATACCTAGTTTCAACCCAGTGCAGAGGCGGATTTTTATCATGCTACTCCTCAGGCACAGCTCTAGCCTCAACAGCGGCTCGACGAGCCTTGGGCAGGTTGAATTATCTTTGTGTTCGAGGGAGTCGAGATGGACAGGATTGCTTGTCTATGTATTGACATCTGGCATCCGTCTACCGATTGCGCTTCGGTGAGCTGCACAGCTACATAGTATACCTACGTGAGCCTCGGGCACGTGAGCCTCGGGCACGTGACTCCATGCTTCGAACTCCATTCGAGCCTCAACACCATGGAGTTCCACCACACCCGCATGAGTTTCTGAACGCCACTCTCCATCTACTCATTATGGATTTCCTCTGGAACGCAAAGCCCTGTCCGTCTCAACGCCCTTCCACTTCCATCGTCTCTAGACGTGGTTGTGGAAATGCATGCCATCTTGGCGATGCATCGGGAAATCCCGCGGCAGCCGGCCAATCAGCACCGCCTGGTTTTGGATGAGCGAGCGCACAGACAGCCAAGCCCAAGGAAGAAGCTGCCCTGGGGCGCCTGCTCACCACCACAATCACCCACGCCGCCGCCCCATTGCCCCCCGCGCCCCTCTCGCCGGTCCGTCTCCCCTCTCCGCCCCGCGCCGGCTCCTCCACATCATGTTGGCTCGCTCCGCCCTGCGCTCGGCACGCACCGCCGCCGCCGTCCGCAGTGCCGTCCCCAAGACAGCTTCGGTACGCCGCCGCCTGCCCGCCCAGGCCACCTCCGCCCATGCCCCCTCGTGGGCCCGCGCGAGACGTCCCGATGCACGGCTTGCCTAATTGACCCCTTGGCTGACGCATTGGATCATGTAGCGCGCTGCCTCGACATCGAGCTCGGCCGAGGGAGCGGGCGCCGCCTGGAAGCACAATGCCCTCCCCGTCGCCGCCACCGCCTTTGCCGTCGGATCCGTCGCCTGGTACTGGCACCTCTACGGCCGCCAGGTTGACGCCATGACACCGGCCGAAGAAGGGTGAGCGCTGCCCCGGGGTTTCTGCAGTCCGGTAGTCGTGTGGCGAGTACGCGGAACCAGCAAGCTGACATGCCGTGCGACAGCCTGCACCCCACAAAGTACCCATGGGAACACACCAAGTGGGCCAAGACGTTCGACCACGGCGCGTAAGTCGCCCGTTCCCCCGCCCCGCCTCGCGACGGATACTCATCATCTCCTAGTCTCCGCCGTGGTTTCCTCGTCTACCGCGAAGTCTGTGCCTCCTGCCACTCCCTCTCCCGTGTGCCCTACCGTGCCATGGTTGGCAAGTTTATGACCGTCAGCGAGGCCAAGGCCCTTGCCGAGGAGAACGAGTACGACGCCGAGCCCAACGACCAGGGCGACATTGAGAAGCGCCCGGGAAAGCTGTCCGACTACCTGCCCGCCCCCTACAAGAACGACGAGGCGGCTCGCGCCGCCAACAACGGTGCTCTGCCCCCGGATCTATCGCTCATGGTCAAGGCCCGCCACGGCGGTTGCGACTACATCTTCAACCTCTTGACCGGGTACCCTGAAGAGCCACCTGCGGGTGCCATTGTGCCAGCAGGTCTTAACTTCAACCCTTACTTCCCCGGTACCGGTATTGCCATGGCCCGTGTCCTCTACGATGACCTCGTCGAGTACGACGACGGCACCAAGGCTTCCACCTCGCAGATGGCCAAGGATGTGGTCGAGTTCCTCAACTGGGCCGCCGAGCCCGAAATGGACGACCGCAAGAAGATGGGCTGGAAGGTTCTGGCCATCACCAGTGTGCTCTTCGGTATCAGTGTATGGATGAAGAGGTGAGCCGTCAGCCTGCCGGCATGGATTCGGATGGAATACTGACCAGAGAAACAGGTACAAATGGTCCCCGCTCAAGACTCGCAAGCTCGTGTACAACCCCCCGCAACAGAAGAGCATCCTTGAGCAGCTCAACCAGCCTCACAACCGTGGCAAGGCTAACCAATAGACGTTGTATTCGGATAGAATTGAGCCAAGGTAGGAGGATCGAGTTGCGGAAGCGTTTGTGTTCTATATTCTGTACAGTGCCCGCTAAAGCCTTAGAATATGAATTCTAAGATTCTCTTGACTAGGCAGGTGCCACACAGAATCGTTTCAATCTCATGCCGAAACCACTTGCAGGAAAGTATCTGTAGAAAGGAAGGGTCCATCAGAGTTGCCGTTCTAGCGAGCAGGACTATATGTACTGGATAACCACCACGGTCTAATGCGTGCAAGCATCTGCATTCAAATTTTGTCGCTTATTTCACATACGACATTGCTCAACCATAGCAGAGAATGTTATAGCGGTACGAGTGCTCTGGAAGAAACAGATACGACTCCTGGGCGATACGGTGAGACTGCGAGCGTCCTTATCTTGGTACGATTGCTTCCACGTGCCCAGCGCCCTTTCTCATCCATCCCCTTGCCCCATCACTACAACCAACAACACCTGTTCACTCGCACAATGGCACAATCAAATTCGAATGGAAAGATCTGACATGAAAGCTACGCCACAGTGCGCTAGCGACATCATTGGTGCGTGATGTCTTGAACTGTTCTGAGGTAAGCTGGCTTGCGTTATATCATGCCATGGCGATTTGGAGCCGCTGCCAGCCCAATGCAAATACCTATTCTAACCAGGAACTGTTCCCGGTAAAGCATATCATGACTAGGTACGTAGCATGGCCGTCTGAACGGTGAATGGGTTCACGTTTGGTTTGCGGGGTACGAAGTAGGTATAGGTATAGTACTACTTCAGGGAAGACATGTAACCCAACAATAGCCTTTGTGGGGACAGGGTTGCAATGACTATCCCTTGGTGCATACATGACATGCAAGAAGGCCCCGGCTAAAAGGCCCTTGCAAGCGATATGCGTGACCCCACGGCGACACGATATTTACACTGATCAAAGAGCTCCAGTGAATGATTTTCTTTCGCAACAGCACAAGGCAAAGCTAGGCCACGCTGATTCCGTTCCATCACAATACTAAGTATTGATTGGGCTACTAGAAGAGAACGTACACATGAGATATCGAGATCTCCGCTAAGCCTACATCCAGTGTCCAGGATGGGTTCGATCGAGGATCCACAACATGTCGCTCCAAGCGACATCCAGAAACTAGACGCCCTAATCGTTGGCGCAGGTTTCGGTGGTGTATACCAACTCAAAGTCATGCGCGATGCCGGTTACCATGTGAAGCTCGTTGAAAGTGGCTCTGACTATGGCGGCGTAAGTGCTCTATCTGAAAAAGTATCCAAAACATTGTCTAAACTCTCTCTTCCCGATTCAGGTATGGTACTGGAACCGTTACCCTGGTGCCCGCGTCGACAGCTCCAGCCCGCACTACGGCTTCTCCGACCCAGCTCTATGGCAAGGCTGGGCATGGAAGCAGCGATTTCCCAGCGGCGAGGAGAAACGTGCTTACTTTGCGTATGTAGCCGAGAAGTGGGATCTCCGAAAGGACACCCAGTTTGATAGGTTTGTGTCGGCTGCGGAGTGGGACGATGGCGAGGCGCAGTGGATGGTAAAAGCAAAAGGAGGGGAAACCTTCAAGGCCAGGTTCCTCCTGTTGAATACCGGATTTGCTGCGAAGAGATACATCCCTGATTGGAAGGGCATCGATTCTTTCAAAGGTTGCTAGGCGGGTGCTACCTACCTACACGACCAAAGCTAAGATGACGACAGGAACACTTCTTCATCCCTCCTACTGGCCCCACGAAGACCTCGATCTAACTGGCAAGAAGATTGCAGTCATAGGCACAGGAAGCACTGGTGTTCAGCTCACCCAGGAACTTAGTAGAATTGCTGGCCAGCTAACCGTTTTCCAAAGGACACCGAACATGTCCCTTCCCATGTTACAAGTCGACTACAACGATACCACCGAGAATATTGAAACCAGCACTAATACTACGACGTCTGAAATACCCAAATCGCAATACCCAACTCTCTACGCTGCACGCACCCAAAGCTTCGGCGGCTTTGACTTCAATTTCCAGTCGCGTGGTACCTTCGATGACACCCCCTCGCAACGCCAGCAAACCTACCAAACTCTCTGGGACCAAGGTGACTTTAAATTCTGGCTCGCAAATTACCACGATATGCTCTTTTCAACCTCCGCTAACGGTAGCGCCTACAACTTCTGGCGTGACAAGACGCGCGCCCGAATCCACGACGAAAAGAAGAGAGAAATATTGGCCCCGCTACAGCAACCCCACGCATTTGGCTGCAAGCGCATCTCCCTCGAAACCAGCTACTTCACCGCGTTCAACCAGCCTCATGTTGCCGTCGTAGACATAAGCCCCACCGGCACACCCATCACTTCTCTTACCGAAAAAGGAATCAGAACTACAACTGCAGACTACCCCTTCGACTACATAATCGCCGCAACAGGCTACGACGCCCTCACCGGCGGCCTCCTCGACATCGACATTAGGCACGCAGCAACGGGCCAGACCCTCCGCGCCCATTGGACCCACGCCACACGCACCTATCTAGGAATGACCGTTTCCGGGTTCCCCAATTTATTCTTTACCTATGGGCCACAGGCGCCCACGGCTTTTTGCAACGGTCCCACATGCGCCGAACTCCAAGGCTCGTGGATCCTCAACGCGCTATCCCATCTGCGCGCCAACTCGCTGCGCAAAATGGAGGCTCGCGCTGCGAGCGAGACGTACTGGACCCAGGTAATTTCAGACCTAGCGGGTGCGTCGTTGATATCGGGTGTGGAGTCGGTAAGTTTGCCCAGGACGAAATGTGGGGGGGGGGCGAGGCCGGGGAAATGTATAAGCTGTTCTGGACACTGACTTTGTGTTGCATAGTGGTATATGGGGAGTAATATCCCGGGCAAGCTGAGAGAGCCGCTGGTTTACCTAGGGGGTGTACCGGCGTACTACAAGGTTCTTAGGGAGGAGGAGGAGAAGGGGTATGAGGGCTTTCATCTGTCATAGTAGCGAGATCTATCACATTTGTATGTGGCGATGGAGAGTGGTTGGTTGTTTGGTGTTTTGTCGTGGTATAATTTTGGAATGGAGTCGCGTGGTGTGCATATTATTATCTCTTTTTTTTTCAAAGGAAATGGACCTCAGGTATACGCATTGAAATTGATATGAACTGACATCACGAATTCAACCAACTCCAAAGGCTCTCAAAACACCAGTCAGTATACCGGCCCACAAAGGCCTCCTTCTACTCTGCGGCACCGTCAACACACTTCCCTCTGCGTTTGGTACACCAGAAGCATTTGGCCCTCTGGGGCTGTTCTGCCGCTGGCACTACCGCTTGCACATTCTCAACAAACGCACCGATTACATTTCCAGCTGGTGAGTACTCGCACCCGTGTTAACCGGCGGTGCATCGCGTACGACGTTCAGTCAATTTGTGAGGTGGACTTCCAGACCAATTGCGTGAAATTCCCGGTCGAAGCGCTGCGAGTATGGCGTGTAAAGTGCAGAGGCGGCACTTAAAAGGAAGACCGTTCAGAGCAAAAGGAACGATGATCCATTATGAGACGGATACAAGCAAAATGAAAGGGACCCCAACCTCAACCCCCCTCCCAAAGTCATAGTTCCCGTAGACTTAAGGGGGGGAGCAAGCCAGTATTTCTTTATGCCCTCTTCGCTGTCACGCGACCGTCGCTATTTGCCGTCCTGCTTGCCCAGGAGTGGAGTTGGCGGTTGCTATCTAATCTGGATAAAATGAAAAGGTAAAGGCCGGCACAAGACTACGACGTATGACGTAGGTATCGGTGTAATAACTTACTGTGGAGTAGTGCTGGCAGGACCAGGGTCAGTGCGTGCTGGCATAACTTACTATGGTACGAACGGGCCGAAAGGAAACGAGATCTGAACTCAATATCGGGTTGATTGTACTTCACTGCTCTTCCCGACGGCATGCTGTCGGCTGCAGTGCCTGGAGTCTCCGGCTATCAGACGCGGCTTCCCCGACTCTCGTATTTTTACCATCACTTGGGTCTTTAGGTATCTAGAGAGTACACCTTATTCATGGGAGGACTGTTGCGCGTGTTATTGATTATGCTGAATTGATGGAATCTGACACTGCATAGCAACAATTCTAGTCTGCATGGGCATAGTAATGTGCGAAGCTGCGCACCCTCCGACGTAGTTGTGTATCACGAGATAAACTTGCTCTTAGTTAGAGCCTGAGACTTCTTCCACTTGTGTCACCTCTTGTGTATGGCTGCTTGATCGTTCCCGGACCATTCCCTCCTCGTCACACGCCCATTTCTTGTCATCAATAAGATCGAAAGGCGTTTTCCCTTCTTTGTTCTCGGCAAGGGGATTGGCGCCCCTGGTCAAGAGCAGATTAAAAAGATCAGGTTCAAAGCCATAGATGACACGATTGCAGGGCCACCATGATGCGTGCAACGGTGTCGAACCATTTTGATCGCGGGCTTCTAGCTGAGCACCGTGGTCAAGAAGCAGGTTGATGAGTGCCGTTCTTTCGGCTCTTCTGCTGTCCGACACGTTGCAAACCGCATGCAAGACTGTTTCTCCATCTGATGTAACGGCATGGACGTCTGCGCCGTGCTCTAGCAAGGACTTTGCTTGGAGGACACTACCCCAGCGTGCTGCTCCATGAAGTGGCGTCCGACCGTCTGGAGTGGCTACCTGGGTGTTCGCACCATGGGTAAGGAGCAGCTGTACGATCTGCTCCTGTTCTTCGGCGTTCCGAGGAAATGAACCTTCTCTGCGTGATGCACCTGTAGCAAATAGAAGTGGTGTACATTGTGATTCGGTCGAGATCTCGTGAACGTTGGCGCCTTGTGATAATAGGAACTCTGCGACCCCTACACGTCCATCTTCGCATGCTGTTTGGAATGGTGTCATGCCGTTGCGATTCTTAGTGAATATGTCTGCACCATGTCCAAACAGGAGCTCAGCAAAGGAACGATGCGCGGCAATATGTAGAGGCGTGTTCAATTCGTCATCCTGGTCTGTTGCTTTTGCTCCTGCTTCGAGGAATGCCCGAACGAGACCCACATCTTCATTGTGGTTTTCGACAATGCCAAGCAGTGGCGTTCGGCCGTCTCGGAACTTTTTGTCGAGGTTTAGGCCATTATCCAGAAGTAGACGAACAGCTTGTGCTGAAAGCTCGCGAAACTCCAAGACAGCCGTGAATGCAGTGCTTCCAGTCGGTGGATGTTCCCAGTTGACATCTGCACCAGCTGCTATAAGTTGTTGCATGACAAGCTGCTGGTACCCAGGCATTTGATTCCATCGGCATCTGTCGTCGCAGTCAAATTCACCTGCGGCGCAGATGAGCGCGTAGCTCAACCAGCCGTCTTCTGCATTGAATTCTGCTGGAATGCTTGCGACGCACGCCAAGATGACCTCGACTGCCTCCAAATGCCAGCAAGTTGCTGCTGCATTTAGCGCAGCTAGCAAGCCTTGCGATCTTGACTTGTCGGAAAAGTCATCTCGTCCGAGCTTTTCCAGAATCATGCGCATACACTCGACATGATTGAGCGAGGCAGCTTTACGAAGGGCACTGGCTGACAGCTTCACCCCAAAAGCGAGCAGTGCTTCCAGTGCGTCTTGGGCTCCGCGCCACGCTGCATAAATAACGGCATCGACGGGCGGATTCCCATGTGTTTCCAGGCCGTCCTCTAAGGTTGCATCTGCCCCAGCAGCCAGCAATATGCGGACAGTTTCTCCATGATTGCCACGAACTGCCAGTTGGAGTGGTGTATAATAGTACACGCCGCGAGCATTGATGCTTGCACCAGATTTGATCAGAGTCGCGAGTTGAGAGTTGTCACCTTTGTAGGCAGCTTTGTGTAATGGTAGGTCGCCATCATGAAGCGGTTCTTGCTCGACGGAGGGCGTGTTGAGTAAGGCTTGTCTCAGGTTATCGTCGAGCTCAATATTCGCCGGATACGTATCAGGCATGATATGGATGTGGATGTGGCACGGTACCTACAAAGCGTGGGAGATTGTTAATGCAACTCTCTCACGATCTCGCACACAGGGTCTAATGGTCATGCAGTGACCGCTCAATGAAAATCTCTTGTTTCAGACTGTTCTCCGTAGTGCTGTTGGAAACGGGGATGGCATGGCAGGGTGGCTTCGTGCTACCTGGTTTGATCGACCCGTACCTTAACTAGCCTCGCCTAGCCTCCGGGTAGCAGGAACAACTCTTAAGCGCACTGATGAAAGAACAACTCGCCCAACCCACCCTACCAACAGAGTCTGACTCAAGAGACTGGAATGTTTTAGTTCCGTCAGTAGCAGTTGGATTGTGCCTAATAATACCGGAATACGTTCTTCATCAAACATAAGGGTGGAAAACATAAATTATGCAAGACTTCAAGTCCAATGGTTACTATCATCAACTTGTTTGGGTTAACTTAACGGCTTTTGGTCAGGACTTGAAGACTTGGACGCCTATTTTCTTTGCAAAGCCGACACTCCATTGCCACACCTTACACTACCTAGCAATTGAATAGACCCCACTAACATGTCACTTCAACAAACACTTCAAAACTAGTGCTTGCATAGTCGCAGGAAGAAGAATCCTAGTATTCTAGTGGTCTCATCCTCGGACCACACCTGACTTCCTGTGCGGATATTTCCATAATCCATCTCCTAAAAGGGATCTTTCGTTACCCACAATACTCCTACAGCAGCAACTACTAGAGACTCTGTGGATGCGCACGCGCCTTGGTGTTCTATAGATAAGCTACTCGGGTTACCCTTTTTTCTCCCAAATTTTACTAGTTCTGCCTGCACCCCATAAGGGCCCGAGTATACACTGAAACAACACATCTAAAAAAATCCCATTCCCATCTCAATTGAGCTGATACAGGTAGAAGACAATATAAAGGTCTTGGAAAAAACGACTTATGAAATGGCCGCTTGAAATCAAAATTTCCACCGAGATTCATATTAACGTCCAAGAAGATGACTATCAACCTACTTGGTCTCCTTGTTTGCTTTATTTTCTTCTTCTCCGGTTCGCAAACCAGGGCCGTGGACCGCCGATTCATTGCTCCCTACAACCCCAATGATCAAAGAATCAAGTTCAGGCCTAGCGTAGGCACAATTCTAGAAGGAATACGGACTGGATCACTTAGTTTTGACTACGCACGTTGGCAGTGGTACCAGAATAGAGAACCCTTTCTTGAAGTCGCATATTGGATTGGGCCAAATGTCGGTACGCTACCCAGCCGTGGGGACGAGCAAACACTACGGCTCGACCAATACCGGGGTTCGAGCGGTGGCGCAACTGGTATGCCGGATCAGTGGGTCGTAATGCACTTCCACTTCAATCATGTTGACAGAAGACTTTTTATCAAGAATCCGGAAAATAGTGAGGTAAGATGGTCCATGTGATGAATTCCTCGCGTGTGGATTTGACACTTTTCTAGGTCTACATCGGAACGCACGCTGTCCGCATATTCCACGGATATCGTTCTGATATACAAGGCGGAAATCTACGAGTTGATGGTTGGGAGATGGAGCGCGATCAACGCAACGCTAGGACTGCACTTGTTGCATTCCCATCTGATCAACTTTGGTACCTAGGTGCGTCATAACTTCGCGCTCATAAGCCGAAGCCTTCTTCGCCGTCTCTCCTGATCGTTAGACAAGAAAGTAGCCGATACTAACTGTTCCAAACGTATAGGCTACAACGCACCCTTATTGGAACAAAGATCTCCCAATTCACCCCCAACACGAATCTCCAGGGAATTCCATCAAAGCCTCTTGAATTTCGGGCGCTCGCTCTGGAGAAGTCATATCGTGGACACGAAAGGCCTACTTCCGGTTTTTGCGGGGGCTGTTACACGTGATGGACACTTTGACCTGAGGCAATCGACTCCACGTCTTCTGTTCCCGATGGCTCAGGGAAAACCCTATCAATGGAGCTTCACACCTGATGGCAGGGGAGGCCTCACAAAGGAAACAAGGACTATGGAATTGCCACCTCCCAGGTAAGAATAATACGCGTGTGGGCAGTAATTCGGCATAATAGATATACCAAAGAAGAAACCCAGGCGCAGGAGACAGATGCACCCCGACAACCAAACCACCCCATATACCCGATGATTTGAGCAAAAAGAAGGAAGAAAGGAAGGAACGAAGACAAGAAAGAATAATAGAAACACGTTTGCCCCAGACATTCGCTTCTTTTGCTCATCACAAGAGCAACATCTCCTTTAGACTGTTGATACCCGGTTAGCTTAGCCAAAGACAATCCCAGCCAATAATCAAGATAATTCATCCATTTTTCCACGGCCCCTTGTACTCGTGGATTGGGT
>Ga0182210_1000279_pt1 | contig 12002 bp, 10 predicted proteins | sample G5R1MG_19_FD_129670 | JGI IMG/M metagenome (GOLD analysis project Ga0182210, IMG submission 129670) | Switchgrass phyllosphere microbial communities from Michigan, USA - G5R1_MAIN_03OCT2016_LD1 MG | ecosystem: Host-associated > Plants > Phyllosphere > Phylloplane/Leaf | place: USA: Michigan... | reverse complement strand
GGTTTCCTTGTCATCATACGAGACCCATTGATCCTGATTCCATGTTATGTACTTAACTGCAGCTTTCTTATCGTGATAAGGTTTGATCTTGTGTTGCTTGATGATATCCTGAATCTCTTTGTAGGTCAAAGTTCCAGAATTTTTAGAGCATGGCCCCGGAGCTGCGCCACCTTTAAAGTTGCATCCTGGCTGATAACATGCGGAATTCGACAATTGAAAGCTCCGACCATAGAATCCTAGGCCAAGATTCAGCTTTTCGGGCTTGATGTCATTGCGCCAGAAGAGATCGAGAGCAAGTTTTATTTCTGTCAGGTTTGAATGGCCGTAAATGTGGTTGCCAATTGGATTTGTGGAGTCCCAAACACCGTGCAAGTCGTAACTCATGACATTGATGAAGTCCACATAGTCCACAGCCTTCAAATCAAAATGTCTCAGGTACCAGAAACTTGTCGGAACCGTGAATGAAACTGTATAGTGCATTTGCTGCTTCTTGTTGGCATCGTCCAGTTCCTTCAAGAAGGTAACGAAGTTTTTGCCATCCTGGGGTCGGCCGCCGCGATCAGGAGCACCGGGGTATTCCCAGTCAAAGTCGACACCATCAAATGCATACTGGCGCATGAAGGCGAAAAGCTTCTTGATGAACTTGGCTCGATTTGCTGAAGTGCTGACCATATCACTAAACACCGGCTGAGTGGCGGTACCGTTGTCATTAAAAGTCCAACCGCCGAGAGCAATAACCGTTTTGAGACCAGGGTTGCTTTTCTTCACTTCTGTAAACTGCGAGAAAAGATCTGGTTTCAGGTCGTCCATGGGAACTAGATCAAATTCCCCGGGAGAGATGTAGCCGAAAGAGAAGTAAAGATGTGTTAGGGCACCGGTAGGGATATCTTTGAAGTCCTGTAAAATACTTCAGTAAGATAGGAGGAATATATGGAAAATCCAGGATCTGTACCATGCCCTGGCATTTTCTGTCGTGTGCCCATGCTTCATAGTAGCCGATAACTTTCTTCTGGACGTCACCTCCAGAAGCGCCTGATCCTGGTTGATCACAATTGCTCTGACAGCCGGGATCCTCCTTGGTTCCCTTTTTGCAAAACTCTTCTGTCATGCCACAGAAACTATGAAATCTTAGTATCATCAAACAGAAGACATAGCCCATAGGGAAATGGCATATTTTGGTAGCATATTCCTGACATACCCATACTTAGAGCAACAGACATTCAAAGGGCATTTCTTTCCTGGGGGATCGGCATCCCTACCGCACTCTGCCTTGGCATTGCAGTTCGACCAGCAAACCTCATTTGGGCTCTGACCGTTTGTTCCACAGTATTTCTCGCCATAATTACAGTATCCCGTCGCCTTTGGGCAACAGGCCCCGTTTTTACATGGCTTGGACTCAGAGCACGAGTAATCATCTTCGGCCCTTGGCTCAATTGATCGTTGGATGAGACTAACACCTGGTATTAACGGACATATCGGTGCCTCTAAATCACTCTGTCTTTTGGCAGAATAATCAAAAGGTCTGTAGTCTTGTCAGCATGATGTAGGCATAGCACTTGACCCAGGCATTTGCTCATCTCTCAGAGCACTTAATCATGTGCAATCCCCTTCTCCCTCCAGTCTTGGGTGAGGCAAATGTACATACGAGACTGAGTTCTTGCAAGTTGGTGCAATTATCTTCTTACGGAAATGAATGTCATGAATAGCGTGATTCTGTGGTAAAGCAGTCGTGTGGGGTAGTATGTGGAGAGCAATGGCCCATAACCAAAGGATGGATGATTTTCGACTCATACTACAGAGAGATCATGCACCTGAAAAAGAAGAAGATGTAACACCTTATCTTGAGAGCAGACATGATTTTGAATACATCCGTGAAAATGCTTTCTGTTCTAAGCTTTCATTCCACTCACCATGCGAGACAGTTTTTTACCCTGCAAGGGACTTATAGTAGATAGGCGAGTCCCTTGCCATGAGATCACCGGAATCATAATCTGCACTTATTTTGCTTATAGATGCATTCTGGAGTCAGAGTGTAACCGCATATTACTGGGAGAACTATAACCCCTCCATATCAGGGACCCAAGTAGGTATACAAGTCCAAGACAAGATAAGGTGATATCCCTTGGGTATTTCATGAATGAGGACATGGTTTCACCTAGGCAAATCGTACGATGAACACTACATTTTATGTTATGTAGATACCTACGCATAATGCACAACGACGCATGCTTTATGGTAGGTTCACAGCTTTCGGTAAGGAAAACGGATATTTTGCGCATACCTGAGACGTTTTGCCTGCATCCTCTCGCTTTAGGTATTCGGCAAAGACACCCGGCTGCTGGCATGTGCCAAGGTATGCACGCCATACCATGTTAATTTCATGCTCCACCTCGGGCTGCACCAATGCATTCCCTCCTCTGGGCTTTACACGTTAAGAGTGTATACGAGGGCACAAAATTTATTCATGTGTAAATTCCCTTGTACGTACAGGTTTCTGCAGTCACCGATCTCGTGGCAACTTATCTTTGAGATAGTGCCGTGGGAAAACTGTGTCGACTATGGCTCTAAAATCACTTTCTTGCTTCACGCTCGTTTTTCAAGTAGTTCATTCACTACCGTTTTTTACCAACGGAACAATATCCGCTAATATAACAACTTCATGCGCAAATGCATTACTTACGGATGTCACGCAGTGTCCACCAACCGCGGCTCGTTTCTTAAACGGCTTTTACTATCCGCCGGCTACTTTGAATAAAGCCTGCACTAGCGCTTGTTCTGCAGCACTGGAGAAATATGAGAAGAATGTCACGGCTGCTTGTACGGGGCAGACTTGGGCTGGCTATGACGATATGAATGATGCTCCTATCGCCATGATCCCCAATCTGATGCGATACCATCGGGATTCGGCTTGCATTCAAGATTCAGGGCGGTGGTGCAATGTGGTTGCCGCGGCGGCGGCGATGCAAGCAGATCCAGGCCGTATGCGTTTCCTTCATCCTGCTGTATAGGTACTGATAACTAACAGTGAGTCCTGTTGGGTGGAATAGCACACCACCCTCTAATGCGCAATCCTCAGGACCTTGCGATATGTGCTTTATCAAGAATCTCCAGAAGCAGGCAGGGTCGCCCTATTATTATGGACCACAACTACGGTCCAGCTCAATCTACCAATCAAAAACTTCAAGTTGCCGAGTAACAGGATATCCTTTGACCACTTCAACCTTACCCTGGTCAATGTACGTCAGTCACATTGGTTGTATGTGGCTGCACTCGTTGACGTGAGAATAGGCCGCAAGTTGCGACGCCAACTTTGTTGTGTGCTGGTAAAAAATACACGATTGCTCCCGGAGACGACTGCTATAAAGTCTCCAAGAGCAATAGTATTGGATCGGCGTGGCTACTATCCGACAACAATCTTGCGGCCTACTGCAATGAATTTCCAACAAGTGGTCAACTATGCATCCAAAATACCTGCAAGATATACACAGTCAAGTCCACTGACACTTGCGAAGACATAGCAAAGTCAAACAATATAACTATGGCACAGCTCAAGGCCTGGAACCCAGTATGTCGGCTGTGCTTGAAGCTTTGGAAGCAAAATCTAGCTGCTAACATTGATAGATCATTAACGCTGGGTGTCATAATCTTTATAAGATGTATAACACATCTATCTGTGTATCAAACCCCGGAGAAGCATATGTAACACCTTCAGCGCTGCCTCCACTTGCCCCGAGCACAGCGACCTCGGCAGCTCCAGTTCCAACAAATGCCAGAGATGGATCGAACAGGAAATGCGGATCCTGGTATAATGTTGAGTCGGGTGACTACTGCAATTTGGTGACAATGCGATATGGTATTTCTTTGGAAGATTTCGTTTTTTTGAATCCTTCAATCAACTCAAATTGCACGAATCTGCTTCTGGGTATCAGCTACTGTGTTGAACCTGTCGGCGACAGTGAGTTATTAACCAACTGGCTATTATGGTTGATTTGCGTTTTCTAACGTAAGTCCAGTCAACACATACCCCGGGCGGCCAGGCTATTACACACCCGGCCCAACAGGCTTGCCGTTCACTAAAGTCACATTCGCCCCAGCGAGCACAACCTGGACGCCACAATTTAATAGAACTCCCCTCTCTCCCGGAACACGCGATGACTGTTACAGCTACTTTGATGGTTCTCAAATGCAGACTAATATCTCAGGAACAAACTTTCGGCATCAGTGTGATTTAGCGGCGTCGGTATATGATGTTACACTAGAAGAACTGTTAACTTGGAATCCGGAACTAGGAACTAATGCAAGTACAACAAACTGTAGCTTCAAAAAAAGTGTTCGCTACTGTGGTAGAACTTACCTGGATCATCTGCCTCCTCCAGTAGTAGGCCCAGAATTTTCTTTTCCCCTCAGGGTCAGTTACTTGATCTTGGCCGAAGGCAAACTCCAAGGCTAACAGGATTCCTACAGGAGGGATACGATGTTAATTGTACCAGTTTTGCGGACGTACCCAAAGACTTTACATGTAGCGATGTACTTGATGTCTTCAAACTGACCATTGCACAATTCTATAAAATGAACCCTGCTGTAGGCCAGGACTGTTCAAACCTTTGGACGGAACAGGCCTACTGTATTGCTTCGCCCAATGCTCCCGCACCCAAGCCGAGCACCAGTACAGTGTTACGGGCATCTAGCAGCACCTCCAAGCTAGGTCCTAGCGCACCAACTCATAGCGGACAACCTTCCAGTACGTCATTCATCACAAGGTAGGTATTAGTGCGAGATCAAAATGCTAAGACTTAATCATAGACTGTGTCAAATGGCACACGGTCGTCGAGGGCGACAGCTGTGCCAGCGTCGCCGACAAGTATTTCATCACCATGTCGCAGTTCTTTGCTTGGAATCCGGCTGTCTCTACCGACTGCAAGACCAACTTTTGGAAGAACCAAGCATACTGTGTGGGAACCTCCGGTTCCATCAGTGTCAGCCGGTCTGCTCCACCAACGCCGACACCGACCAGTGGTCTTATCATCCCGAGCCCTAATCAGCCCAACAATGCTGTCAGCAATTGCAACAAAGTTGCGCAAGCTTTGAGCGGAGACTATTGCGCTGTAGGTTCTTGTTCGGATTTCAGGTGCTTTCTACTAACGAGGAATGACAGCTGTTTGCCCAACGCAACGGAATCACCACGACGCAGCTGTACGCGTGGAATCGAGTTCTCGATAATGGCAATGCTTGTGGTAGCTCCTTCTGGAAGGACTATTGGTACTGTGTCGGCGTACGAGCGTGAAGCCAGGGGGGTTATCGTGACTAGATCAACATGCTTGTAAACTGGCTTCATGTCGCCACCCAACCACCATCCTCTTGTGCCTGTGCTGTTACTTGGAGAAGTGAGCTCTGGTGACCAATGATTTTGATTCTACCGAGCGCATTAGGAAGTTCGGTCTCTCGTGCCAAGCACAGATGGGTCATGTCTCCGAGAAGGTGTAGGTAGGTACTTTAGCTGATGGTAACGTCACCCAAAGGGCGATCGTGTGCTGTGGTCGGTACTGTGGTGTAGTACACACTAGATAACCCCAGTATGAACAGCACTACAAGGGTAAGGCGCGTTTCTAGGCGGTGTGCGCCTTGCTGTACTAGCCCCTTGGCACTGCTTCATTCCTCTGCCGTGTATACATTATACATGGTGTTGTAGTTGTCTCATCTCGAGGGGCGTATTCTTTCCACATGGCCCTAGCCGAAGAAGAATAGCAACTGTTTTGATACCACGATGGAGGAATTGCCGCAAGAGCTGATCAATGAGATTGCCCTGTACTTAGATCGCTATGAGGATCACCCGTTACAACTCCCGGCAATCGACCAACAGGAATCCGGGCCTTCGAAGCTCCTATCGTATGCGACCATCTCAAGCCGCTGGAGAGCCGCCGTGGAATCCATCACCTTCCACCGTCTGCGAATCAACAGTCGTGACCTGAGTCAGTTCCGGTCCATTGTGACAGGTAACCGTCGCCACTATCTGAAGAGGCTGCATTTCACAGTCGTGCTCCCAGAGTACTCGGGAGAAAGATGCGCACAGGTGGAGTCGAGGGAAGAACAGCAGTCGAACAACAAATGCTTCACCGAGGCCATCGTGGACTTGTTCACTATTTTGAAACATTGGGAGGACGAAGGCCACATGGGGGGACTGCGGTTGCAGCTAGGCGATGCACATTCCCCAACGGATTGTCGCGACGCGCAAGTCCGACTTGGCCGGGCCCAGCATAAGCGCGAGCGTAACCCGGATATTTTCGAAGACCGGTGGGCAGCTTCTTTCATTGATCTCTACAGACCTGACAGACTGCCGACACTTTCGAATGTTGTCTATCTCAACTTCCAGGGGAACTGCGGCCGGATTTTTTCGCCAGCAGTCGGTCCTGGTCTTGCAGCATGTCTACCCAATCTGAAAGGTCTGCACTGGAGGTTCGGGGAGCGAGACGACAAACTGGTCAATGATGAAAACCGGGCCAGATTTGCGAATATTCTTGGGCAGATACAGCTTCAACGATGCTCTACGGCCGATATCATCTTCTATCTAGACCCTCCAGATCACAAACTCGCTGTACGGTCACGGATACCGCCAGGCGCACTTTATGATCCGTTCAGCACCTCTCTGCGTGGCTTCTCGCAGACCCTGACTTCGCTAGTCCTGGCTGGCTGTCTGGATTCAACTCTGTTTTGGCCATGCAGCCATGAGGCATGCTCCACACCCACTTGGCCCTCCCTGAAAATGCTAAGCATCGACTTCCATATGATAGCACCATCTGGTGATTGGTACTTTGTCGGAACAGACGCAGAGTCTGACCCGGCATTTCGCCAGCATGGTAACCCGGAGACGTTGGATCCTTTCCTCGCATCGTTCGCAAAGGCTCTTGATCACATGCCTCTTCTCGAACATTTCCTGCTCGAGTCTAATCTTGGCGACGATAAAGGCTATTGGGAGATATCCTTCCACGCGCCGGGTCGAGAAGCGGAACAAGGGGATCAGGATGAGAATGATGTCAAGGTTCGGCGACTTTACTATACCGTTGGGGAGGTGTGGAAGCCTGATGAGTTCGTTGCAGAAGCTTTCCGGGGGGTTGGGCGGGAAAGACATGGGGCTGAACTGATCGAGCGGTTCCTGGGGCCTAGAAATTGGGCACTTGACCCTTGCCATAGCTTTTTATAAGGTAATACGTTTCTGTGCGACCCATAAGAATGACGAAAGAGTCAGGCCGTGTATTCCAACATCGTTGGGTCTTTGGGCTCGCGTAGTATAGCACCCCTAACTCGAGCGACATATCCGAATTCCATGACGGTCACATACAGGTGTGGGCATGTCATCTGACCATGGGGTTAGCGTTAGGATCACTAGGTCCCGTGAACGTGTTCCCAACGTGTTCTGAACGTGTTCAGCTAGGTCACCAGTCCCTTCACTCTCTTTATTCTCTACTACCTCATCAGTTACCCCCAATTCATCGCGAGTATCTAGATTCTAGTCTAGATTAGGTGTGGTCGGTTATGTTTTAAAGACTGGCATTGCTAGTATTGCGGAAGCATTAGAGGTAGACATAATAAGTCTAAAACGCGTTTTCAACTTGTTGCCAAGTCGTTCTGAAAGGTATCAAGTTCCGCGCTAATTTATACCTGACCTGACAGACCTCATCTGACCATGGGATTAGCGCTCGCTAGACATGAAAACTTTTTTACAGGGTTGTTGCAGCCAATAGGGCAAATGCCCAGTACAACCGACGCTAATCCCATGGACAGATGAACTGCTCCCTCAATGAACTGCTCCCTCACGTCCAGGTACCGTAGTTGGACGATAAGGATGTGAAAACGCACCTTACTCTTTGCAGTTAGTCCAACTACGCTCCCAGTTATTTGCCGTTTGTTTCGCGTCACGGGATTTCGCTTCCCCGTCCGTTGCATTTTGCATTGCGTCCATTCGATTTTCTGGTCTGTTGCGAGGCATGCGCCTTCGATCAAATCTTCTACAGGCCGTGAACCGTAGTCAATCGCATCGCCGGTCGCTTTGCTTGTCTCGGCGCACATTGGTGACGCTTGCCATCGAAACTTCATGCGATGACACCTCCGTGGCCATTGTAGAAAACAACACCCAAAATGGTCGCCATGTAGCCCAACTGCATTTCCACCAGAAAGTCACATCCAACAACACAGAATACCAGGGCATTCATCCACTCGTGTCGCTGCAGTCTCATCAGCAAAATCTGGCAACCCTTATTGACGAGGCCATTGGCCACCTGCCTCTCGAGCATGGAAGCGCCAGCAACACCGAGGCGGGCTCACCATTCATGTCCAGGAAACTGCCAGACTTGATTGCTGTCACCCGGGGCCCAGGAATGCGCAGCAACCTATCCGCCGGACTAGACACTGCGAAAGGACTCGCAGTGGCATGGCAGGTACTGCACACATCCAAGCTTGGCCCTACCTGGCGGTCGACTGATTTCCTCACCAGAAGCCCCTAATTGGAGTGCACCATATGCAAGCTCATGCCTTGACACCACGGCTGGCGAGCGCTTTGAGTGCTTATCGAACACCGTCCAGCTCTCCCCGCCAGGCCGTCCCACATGATCGCACGCCAGCCTGCGCCCCGAACTTCCCGTTTCTTTCTGTCCTCGCGAGTGGCGGCCATACACTGCTCGTACACTCTGCGTCTTTGGACGAGCATCGTGTATTGGGTACCACCCAAGACATCGCCATCGGCGAGTGTCTCGATAAAATTGCGCGTGTTGCACTTCCTGCAGAACTTTTACAGACAACAAAAAGCACAATGTATGGCGCCTTGCTCGAATCATTTGTGTTCCCGTCGCACCAGTCTCCGGATGACACGGATGAGATCGTCCACAAGGGAAGCAAGCATGGGCAGTCAGTGCCATTATCATGCACAACGTTTTGCACGGCCGGGACTTACGTACAAGAGCACGCAAGTAACTATGATTGGTCGTTTTTGAATCATGAGGAGGCCATGGAGAAAAACGCGACTGATTGGGGCTGGACTATCAATCAACCGTTGACCACATCCGGTGGGGGGAACAAAATCAATAGCTTGGAGATGAGCTTCTCTGGGCTTCTGACTGGCGTCGAACGTATTGTCCAGTATGGAGCTGATCCTGTCATCAAGAAGCGTAACAAATCCGAACGAGCGCCCACCGAAATCAGTCTGCGAGAACGACAAGATATCGCACGCGAAGCTATGCGCGCGGCATTTGAGCATGTTGCGTCTCGAATCGTTCTGGGCTTGCAATCGCTAGAAACCATCGCAGCAGTACAGCCAGCCGTGGTAATTGCCGGCGGGGTTGCAGCCAATTCGTTCTTTCGACACATGTAGGAGCCCGCCTCGCAAGGCTGAACAGGACCTGCTAACAATCTACAGACTTGCAGCAACATTGTGTGCAAAGGGCTATTCCAATGTCGAACTTCACTTTCCACCACCTCATCTATGTACAGACAATGCAGCGATGATTGGCTGGACTGGTATGGAGATGTTCAAAGCTGGCCACACGAGTCCGCTGAGCATTCGTGCGATCCGGAAATGGCCACTGGACGAGCTCCTGCACCCAAACGAGGACGGGTAGTGAGCGTTACCTTACCACTTCCTATCCGGTATTTCTCGGGTGCATCAAGAGCATTCTCTTCTTCTCGAGAACGATCGTCCTACCTGTTCTACCTGATCACTATGCTCACTTGTATATCGTTAAGATTCGGCATCTAGCAGCTTAAGAGAGAGGCCCCAGGGGCCAAAAAATCGCAGTCCCGACACAAGCCAATGTGAATAAAAATCACTGCTACCCAAAAGGAAATGAACAACGGCCGATTCTGATCGCCATCGTGATGAAGCGTAACTCGTGCCAAATCCGCGTGATGTAGAGCCCAACGGGGATTTGGCATCCTCAGTCCATGAATCCATCAATCAAGCAAGGTATTATTCCCTCAAACAAATACTCCCTTGCATTCTTCGCTTCTTGCTCAAGCGATTGCTGAATCAATTTCAGCCACCACGTCTTGGCCGTGGTCACTGAGTCTCCGCCGGTGCGCGTGGTTGCAGCTTCCTAGGCTTCTTCTTCTGCCGCCTCAGTTCTGCTGGCGGAGCTTCGTCTTGCGTTCTGAGCCGCTCTTGCGTGGGCTCGGACGTGCCGTGTACAGACACCGTGCTATGATCATTTGGCGTGTGTTTCTTGGGTCTGTCTTCTGGGGGAGAAGAGATTGTGTCCAGCTGCTTTTGCTTTTGCGTCGGATCCTTTCCCTCTTCTCTTGGTTTCTCCGGCACGGACGGCTTCGCGTCATGTCCCTCCTTTGGCGCCAACTTCTTCGGGCCCTTTACATGACTGCTCTTTGCGGAATTCTCGCTCTTCTGTACGTCGTCCACCATGAAATTGGCTGCCATGCAGCGCGCACCATTCTGCTTTCCGATATCCATGGGACAAGCGCTCAACACAACGACCACATCTCTCTCTGCCCTGAATCTGACAAAGGTCCGCTTCTCTCCCTGTGGCTCCTCCACGCTGAGCGTGATGCCCTTTGCGCCCGAGACCTGCGAATCAGCCTGTTCAAGGTGCAGCGGCGCATTCATAAATAGATGCAGAGGCGTAGGCGCAATATTCACACTAATATCTGCACCGATGGCCTTTGCCCCCTTGAGCCCCGCCGTTTCATTCAGCTCCTTGAGCGCGAGGACAAGATTCTCCGCACAGCTGCCGTGCTCTTCTGGCTTGTCAATGCCCAGTGCTATGTACTGGTTTGCGTCGCAGGCAGCAGTCAGTGTATCGTGGGCTCCGGGGGAGGTGTCTTCGATGAAGGTGAGGATTGGATTGCGAAGGTTAGTGAGGAGCTCGTCGCGGACTTCGGGTACGAGCTTGTGTGTAGAGGCGCGGGTGTGGGAGAGAGAAAGGTATTCCATGGGAGGATGGGGCGAGGAAAATGGGTGGGTGGACGCGTAGGCCGAGTAGGCGGCGTAGACGGAGGAAGCGTAGCCTGAGCCTGTTGCAGCTACGATTTTTCTCAGGAGTTGGTCTTCGTCTCAATATAGAATGATGTTGAACTTCACGTACCTGCAATTGTCCCTGCTCCTACGGGCGTCTTGGAGAAATCATAGAGCTGTTCTGCATAGCTCTTGTTTGGATCGCGGAGGTGACTTGCTTTGAACGAGCTCATGGCTTCTTTGGAGTCGGGAATCTGCATGCTCGGGACATAGCTCGAGAAGCTCTTGCCAGTGGGGATGTAAGAAGACCACTTCTTGGTGTTTGCTTCGTTCTGCGCCTTCTCCTCCTCTGCGTCGGGCTTCTTCTCGGATTCGGTTTTGTCTGCTGCACCCTTGTTGCGGTATGGGATGGAAGGGAGGTAGGAGGCCCATGTACGCTTTGAAGCTTGCTTTTTGAAATTTTCTGAGGTTTCTTTGGATTTTCCATTGTCTGTTGCGTCTTTTGCATCATCTTTGGGGCTATCCTGCTCCTCGATCGTGGCTTGACCGTTATGTTCTTCGTCTGTCTTTTCCTTATCTGTGGAGGCCTCTTCGCCTGCATTAACTTCAAAAGCCTTCTTCAAATCCCCGGCTTCTTCCTGTGCCTTCACTTCGTTGACATCATCTTCCACTTCATCTTTCTCTGGTGGAGCACCCAGACTGAAGGCCCACATGCTCACTACCTGCTTCCCGTATGTATTGATGATCTTGATCGTTCTACCTCTCGGCACGAATGTTGCGACGCCATGGCGCGCCGGTATGGTCTGTAATTCGCCTGACATGTCTACCGTTTTCAATTCCGGTGAGTCTTCTTCAGCTCCTGACTTATTCCTTCGTCGCTTTTCCACGGCAGACAGAACGGAAATAACCGCCAGGCCAGCGAGCGCGCGATTAGATGGAATTTGAGGCGCCGTTTTGACGACTTCTGCACGCTGATGAGGTGCAAGGCAAAACTTTGTTACTATGATGTTCTAGCGAGCTTTGAGATGGAGTATAAAGACGAATAGTGATT